>OBJA01000360.1_pt1 | contig 41391 bp, 37 predicted proteins | sample 1519751 | NCBI WGS metagenome assembly OBJA01 (sample SAMEA3881238, study PRJEB22517) | soil metagenome | biome: lake sediment; feature: soda lake sediment; material: sediment, water from around vicinity | place: India | collected 2013-12-23 | depth 3 m
TTTATTGCCGATGATAACAGGTTGCTGCAATTTAACCGTGATGGTAAATTTGTTAAACAAATTGGAAAGAAAGGACGCGGCCCGGGTGAATATTCAGGTATCATGCATTTTGATGTCAATGAACAGGCAGATAGAATTCTTATACAGGGAGAATACGAAAGCAATACCTACAATCTGAATGGGGACTTTATTCAAAATCCAAAATTTCAGGGAAGCCTGTTTTATTTTTGCAATTCCTCACGCATTGCATTTTATTCACCCACTGATGAAAAAAGAACAAGAAATCTGCTGATAACAGATAAAAATCTGAATCCCCTGTATGAATTTCATAACCATAATCCCAGACCTGTAACCCGATTGAAACATGCATCAGCTCCATTTTATCACTTCAAGAATAATCTGTACTTTAAAGAACATTACAATGATACTGTGGTATCTGTGAATGACAGTACGCTGACACCCCATATCATCCTTAAGGAGGGGAATTTGCTTCTGGACAAAAATTTCGATTTGCAGCCCACCGGGAACTGGGAAGATCTGATGAAACAGTTAGAAAAAGTAAAGGATCAGTTAACACTTGAAAATATTTGGGAAAGCAACAGGTTTATTTTTATAACATATATCAAAGGTGTGGGACCCTTGGCCAAAAGCAGGTTAAAACTGATTTACGACAAGAAAACACTAAAATTATATGCCTCACATGAAAAAGGATTCATAAATGATTTTGACAATGGAATTGATTTCTGGCCTGCAGGTGTTTTCCATGACAGCCTGATGGTATATTACTCAGAAGCGTTTGAGCTAAAGTCCCATGTAACCTCCAATGCTTTCAGGAACTCTAACCCACTATGCCCGGTAGAGAAAAAGAAACTTGAACAACTGGTCAACAGCCTCAATGAAAATGACAACCCGGTGCTGATGATTGTGAAATTGAAAGAATGAAAGAATATGAAGTTCGTGGTTCGTGGTTTGTAGTTTCACTCTTTCCGGACTAACCCATGGGGTTTTCTTCATACCTCCATGACCCATCCGGTTTTTTCCTTGAGGGGTATTGAAAGTTCAAATGGATAAATCGAATCATGTTTAAATTTTCCATGATACAGGATTTTCCCGTCAACTATTTTTTCACCTTCATACCAAAGTGAAAATTTGAGTGAAAGAGGCTCGCGGTTTTGTGTAATAACAACTTCATAACCTTTATCGGAATATCTTTCAAGCTGATGAAATATCTCATCAAAATTCTTATGGAGCTGTTGCTGATCTGCAAAAATTTTTATCTCGTTTAACCTCCCGTTGCTTTTGTCGATAATCATCGTTTATATTTTTTATGAGTTAAAAGGGTTTTAGTTATTTACAATTACCTAAAATTACTGTAAAAATATTTGCAGGTCAATACCTTGTCTACAATTTTTTAATCTATAGGGAACTGGATTATCCGGTAGTGTTCAAATTGCTGATATTTTGAAATATAATTCTGATTTTAAATTTTATTAACGATTGTATTTTGATTAATGATAATTTTAAATCGATTTTTGACGTAATGATTTATTAAATACAGAAGGAATGGAATCATTTGCAAAGTTAATCTACAGGTCAAACATCACCTACTTCCCCTCGAAGCTGCCTGTCCAGTTTTACGGACTGCCCGATGGAAAGGTGTATGTTGTGTTTGCACGGTTCTACGAGATTGAGTATGACCGGACCTATCTTGAATATGTTTTTGCGGAACACAAGGAGTTTTCCTATGATTTCGAGAATGAAAAGCTGATTCCGCACAGTAATTCCCATGGCCCGGTGTATAATGAAATTGTGGATAAGCCGGAGCCAAAAGTTGAGATTATAAAGACCTTCAGAAACATCAGTTCGTTTGCTGAGGCATATGACCAGCTCAACAAGAAGGCAAGGAATATTGCCCGTAACCTGAATCAGAAAGACAAGATTCAGGAATTGCCAGGGAAAAACAAGTTGACTGCTATCGCGTAGTTCAGGTTTTTTCCTTTTTTACCAGCCATTAAATCAGATCCTCTTTTCAGAGGTTCAGGTAATCTTCTGTCAAAAATTCATCGTTTCGGTCAGAAAACAGAATAAATTTCATCCTGTTGACCTGTTGATGTGACAAATTGTCTATCAGTTCATTATGGATTATTATTTGATGAAGAAAATTGTTAATCAAAAAATGATAAATAATGAACCTGAATAATTTTACGATAAAGGCACAGGAAGCAATCCAGCAGGCATTTCAAATTGCGCAGGGGCATAATCAGCAAAGTGTAGAAACAGCTCATGTCTTAAAGGGGCTTGCACATTCGGCTGAAAATGTGCTGGAGTTCCTGCTGAAGAAGCTGGGTGTAAACACAACTGTATTTCAGCGTGCAGCAGACAAAATTGTAGAATCATACCCCCGGGTTACAGGAGGCGAACAATATATTTCTTCAACTACCAACAAGGTGTTACAGAAATCGCTTGCACTGGCACAGGAAATGGGCGATCAGTTTGTATCAGTCGAGCATATTCTGCTTGCATTGCTCGACGGTGGTGATTCAGTCAGCCGATTGATGAAGGATAACGGAATTACAAAGGATGAGTTGGAAAAAGCCATCGCAGAACTCCGGAAAGGCTCAAAAGTGGATTCCCAGTCAGCCGAAGACCGCTTCAATTCACTCAACAGGTTTGCCCTGAACCTGAATGAAAGGGCCCGTTCGGGAAAACTTGACCCGGTTATCGGGCGCGATGAGGAAATCCGCCGTATCCTTCAGATTCTTTCACGACGCACAAAAAATAATCCTCTCCTGATTGGGGAGCCCGGTACGGGTAAAACGGCTATAGCCGAAGGACTGGCCCACCGGATTGTCAGGGGTGATGTGCCCGAGAACCTCAAATCGAAGCAGGTATTCTCACTCGACATGGGTGCCCTTATTGCAGGAGCAAAATACAAGGGTGAATTCGAAGAGCGTCTGAAGGCAGTGGTACATGAAGTGGTGAACTCAAATGAAGAGGTCGTTTTATTTATTGATGAAATTCATACGCTTGTAGGTGCGGGTAAAGGTGAGGGCGCCATGGATGCGGCCAACATACTGAAACCAGCCCTTGCCCGCGGTGAACTGCGCGCTATTGGAGCCACAACCTTTAGTGAATATCAGAAGTATTTCGAAAAGGATAAGGCACTTGAACGCCGCTTCCAGGTGGTACATGTAGATGAACCCGACCGGCTTGATGCAATCTCTATCCTGCGCGGGATTAAGGAACGGTATGAAAATCATCACAAGGTCAGGATAAAGGATGATGCAATCATTGCTTCTGTTGAGTTATCGCAGCGGTATATTTCCGACCGTTTCCTGCCCGACAAAGCCATCGATTTGATGGATGAGGCAGCTGCCAAGCTCCGCCTTGAAATGGATTCCGTGCCTGAGGAACTCGATGAAATTGAACGTCGCATCAAGCAGCTTGAAATTGAGAGGGAAGCCATTAAACGGGAAAAAGACGACAAAAAGCTGGCTTCGCTGAGCCAGGAAATTTCCAATCTGAAGGAAGAGCAGTCACATCTGCGGGCCAAATGGCAGAGTGAGAAAGCTGTTATTGACTCGATTCAAAAGAAAAAAGCTGAAATAGATGATTATAAATTTGAGGCTGACCAGGCCGAGCGGCAGGGAAACTATGAACGGGTTGCTGAATTGAGATATGGACGGATAAAGGAGGCTGAAAATGAAATAGAGGCGCTGCAGAAAGAACTTCAGAATATGAAAAAAGGTGACAGCCTGATTAAGGAAGAAGTCGATGCCGAAGACATTGCTGAAGTGGTGGCCCGCTGGACCGGAATCCCGGTCTCTAAGATGCTGCAGAGCGAACGTGAAAAGCTGCTCCACATGGAAGATGAACTGCACAAAAGGGTAGTGGGGCAGTATGAAGCCATAGCTGCAGTATCCGATGCAGTGCGCCGCAGCAGGGCCGGACTGCAGGATGAAAAACGTCCCATAGGATCATTTATCTTCCTTGGTTCAACAGGTGTTGGAAAAACTGAACTGGCAAAGGCACTTGCTGAGTATCTCTTCGATAACGAAAATGCAATCACCCGAATTGACATGTCGGAATACCAGGAGAAGTTCTCAGTCACACGGCTCATCGGCAGCCCTCCCGGTTATGTAGGCTATGATGAGGGTGGACAGCTGACTGAGGCGGTAAGGCATAAACCTTACTCGGTGGTGCTGTTCGATGAAATTGAAAAAGCACACCCCGATGTGTTCAATGTGCTGCTGCAGGTGCTCGATGACGGAAGACTTACTGACAACAAAGGCCGGACTGTCAATTTCAAGAACACCATCATCATCATGACTTCCAACCTGGGCTCACACCTGATACAGGAAAGCCTTGAAAATATGAATGCAGCAAATCAGGAGGTGGTGCTTGAAGAAACCCGCAACAAGCTGATGGAACTGCTGCGTCGCACTATCAGGCCCGAGTTCCTGAACCGGATCGATGAAACAATTGTGTTTACACCATTGTCGCGCAGCGACATCAACCAGATTGTGAAGCTGCAATTCAACCAGGTGCTGGGCAGGCTTTCGGGAACCGATGTGAAAATATCCATCACAGATGCGGCTGTCGACTGGCTTGCTGCTGCCGGATACGACCCGCATTTTGGTGCCCGCCCTGTAAAACGCCAGCTGCAGAAATATGTGCTGAACGAACTTTCCCGAAGGATTCTGGCAGGAGTTGTCGATAAGGACAAACCCATTGTAATTGATGTGGAAGGAGAGGGACTGGTGTTCAGGAATTAAATTATGAAATAGGACCCGGTTGTTCTATCCCTGACAGGTTTCAGGAAACCTGTCAGGGATTTTTCTTTTATGGCCTTCTATAATGTTGAATAAAGAATGACGTCTTAGTTTCAAACAGTTAGGTTAATGATTGTCATTATCTGACACAATTAGCGGTGAATGGTGTTCATGTGTTATTTTCCATTCATTGTCCACCTTTATTAAGACAAGGGTCGTTGAGCCCCATATCTGATGAACTTCACCATCCAGGGTAGGTCTGAAATCAGCATGGAAAGTTACAACGGCAACATCTCCAAAAACATTGATTTTTAAATCATCCAGACTGTAGTCGAAGCCGGATATTGCACCAACGAATCCCCGTTCATATTCTTCGTTTTCCGCTGAACCAAACCTGAACTGACTATCCCTGAACTCTGTGAATTTTGGACCATAAACATGATAGGAGATCAACCTGTCGGCATCACCCTCCTGGATGCTGGCAAAGATCCCGTCCAGAACTGTTTGTATCTCAGCCTGTGATTCAGGAAAGGTATTATTAATAAGGTCAACCTTTTCCTGTTCAACCAAAACTGTATCATCTTCTCTGCAAGCTGATAATATGATGCCAAAGAAGATAATTGCTATAGATGTTAAAATTGTTTTCATGATGTAAATTTTTATTGTGTAATTATGGGCTAACTGTCAGTTATATAACTTCGACTTAGGCACCTATCCGGTAGATAAAGTTGCCGGCCTGAGATTTTGATTAATATGAAAGAAGTTCTCCGGATCATATTCTTTTTTTACCCGGGTAAGCCGTTCGTAATTATATCCGTACGATGCCTTTATCCGGTCCTGTCCTTCTTCCATCATAAAGTTTACATAAGCCCCTCCTGATGCATGAGGTTTCATACCATTGTAATAGTCCCTGCACCACTTTGTGACCTTTTCTGCATTGCCCGGATCAGGATCTACCCCTACAATAACTTGGGCCCAGCGTGCATCCCGGTTTGCCCATGCAGTTTCACCTGCACCCACTTCATGTACTTTCCCGTCGACAGGATAAAAGTGGGTGGTGGAATGCATGGTAGGAATGGCAGAGCCGTGTTCAACAGCCGTCTGTATGGCGGCGTCGGAAAGTTCTTTCAGGTAAACCGACTTCCAGTACCATTGCATCCCCGGAGGGTAGAGACCATCGAACATGCCATTTAGGGCAGGCATAGGTATTTCCCCCACAAAATCGAGTATGGGAGATTTGAATTCACGGATGGGTTTAAAAACTTCCTCTCTTTTTTCTGCCGGACCTGTATAGCACCATGCCACACCACATACATTCATGTTTTGCAGATGATCGGGGAAAGGTGGTGCAGGGGGAACAATCAGGAATGCAAAAAAGCCGTATAAATCATTTGATGCACTGCGGGTATATTCATCGTAAAACCGCATAACTTCTTTGCCATCTTCTATAGGCCAGAACATGGGGCCGGCATACACATTTTTTATGCGAATAAGGTTAAATTTAAAAGATACTACAATGCCGAAGTTTCCGCCTCCTCCGCGGATGGCCCAGAATAGGTCAGGGTGGGAACTTTTGTTGGCGGTAACCTTTTCCCCATTTGCCAGCACCATTTCAGCTTCCAAAAGATTGTCAATTGTAAGTCCACCCTTTCTGCTCAAATATCCGATTCCACCCCCCAGGGTTAATCCACCCACACCTGTGGTGCCAATTATTCCTGAGGGCAGTGCAAGGCCATGCTCATTTGTGGCTTTATCCACCTCCCGAAGGGTGCTTCCCGGTTGTATAACTGCTGTTTGTTCCAAAGGATCAATGTTGATGTCATTCATTTCTGAGAGGTCTATTACCAGCCCGTCATCAACCAGGGCAAGTCCTGCTCCATTGTGTCCGCCACTTTTTACCGATACTTCCAGGTCATTTTCCCTTGCAAATTTCACCCCCTGAACTACATCATCGACATTCCTGCATATCAGGATGCCTGCCGGTTTTTTATCTATCATGGCATTGTAAATACTGCGTGCTTTATTGTATGTGCTGTCCTCAGGAAGAATGACTTCTCCCTGAACCCTATTCTTTAACTTGCTAAATTTTGTTTTCATCCTTATTTATTATTTTTTGTTTTGCATTTCAGCCACCTTTTTCTGTACATGTTTGTTCAGTTCATGCATTCCTTCTTCAGGACTGAATTCAATAACTTTAGAATCTTCATCAATAATGGCAGTATGTCCGGGTGGCATGTAAAACACATCTCCACCATTGACAACTGTAGTTTTGTCGTTTTTATCGATGATGCGCAACTTACCTTTTTCAAGATATCCCCAGTGAGGAACCTGGCAAAGGTCATCTTTAAGGCCTACCAGTACAGGTGTATAATCGGTACCCGCCGGAACTTCATTAATAGTTACAGCCATTCCACCCCATCCACCAACCATATTGATGATGTTTCCCTTTGGAAAATCATCAGGTGAAATGTGTAAGGGTCCGGTGTATTCATGCGGATGCAATACCAGAACCTCCGATTTTTCTTCTTGTGTTGTACCTGTTAAACTTATGAAAAGTGCAACCAGAACTGCGAATGTTTTCATTACCTGAATTGTTTTCATGACATTTGAAATTAAATGATTTAATACCTGAGCGATGTAGCAACTGCTTGATATAGCATAATCTACAATGCAAAGTTACCGGCAAAATCGATGAGAATCCACCGTTTTTAATTCAATTACTATCAATTTTCATTCAGTGTGGATTTCGTAAGATATGCTCTTGAATAACATTTCAGGTTGTAATCTTTGATGGTTGAATACCAAACTTCTGCTGAAAACACCTTGAGAAGTAGGACGGGCTGTTGTACCCAACTTCAAGGGCTATTTCCGACAGGTTGTACTTATTTTCCTTTATCAGCAAAAGGGCTTTGTTTAACCGGAGGTCACGGATGAAGTTTACCGGCGAACGACCTGTTAGCGCTGTAACTTTGCGGTACAACTGGGGTTGGCTTACCCCCATGTCACGACTTAAAAAGTCAACGCCAAATTCATGTTCTGAATAATTCTTGTCAGCAATGTCGAGCAGGTTGTCCAGAAAGTTTTGTTCCGAAAGATTTACTATGCGCAAATGGAATTGATCTTTGATAATTTCGCTGGAATCACAAAGTTCTTCGAACAACTTCGAAATAATTATTTGATTCTCACCCGCAATAAAGCACAATCTTTGGCTCATCTGGATTGCTTTCTCAAAAAATCCCTCCTTTTCGGTAAGCGGTTGGCCTACACTAATACCCATATTGAATGAAATATTTTCGCTTTCCGGATTCGGGTTATTTTTATATTTTAAAAATTCCTTTTGAATTTCATGTGCACATCGAATTACCTTTTCAGGAATTTTAAATACGGCTATTAATGTATCGAAACCTGGCATCTTTATTTTTTTCCCATCGTATTCTTCAATAATCTGGAGTGCTTTATTTTTCGGTTTTTGTGGTAACTTTAGCTGGTCGAAGTTAATCGGATCTTTGCCTGCTGTGCTGGCAATTATATCAAGTGAAAGAATAAAACGGTATCCTGTATCGATCTCACCGTCTTTGTGCCTGACCAAACCATGATCAAGTATTTGGTTCTCACCCATAAAAATATCATACATTCCACCTTCGACTTCTATTATCTTGCATGCAGTAATTCCATTGGCTTCCATATGGGTGGCTGTGCATGATTCCTTATCGGGACCATCTATGAGGCAATAAACAGTTCCGGCTTCCTGATTAAACCAATATTGAAGATAGGTAACACCGTATTTTTCCTGAACTGCCAAATCAGCCAAATGAGCTTGATGGGCATCTTCCAGGGAAAGCTCGCCCAGGAAATGAATATCCATGAACAATGGCATAAAAAGAATTTTAAGCGAATTTTCTTCCTGTGTAAGTTACGGTTAATATTAATAGAATACAAATAAGTCTTTATATTTAAATATTTTAAAATCAAAAATTTACATAAATGGAACAGTATGTGTCTGAATTGCGGGACTTATATCAATTAACACTGCAGGATATTATTTTGTGTCTGATGCGATGACTTTGATGTGATGTAGTTAATTTTATTTCAACCGGGCACTTATCAACTCCACATCGGCAGTTGCCCACACTGTTTTTAGCTGTTCATTTATCTCTTCCGCTTTACCTGCATCATTTAACTTTGAATATGCCAGTTTCATCCCATGCAGCGCCCAACCGTTCTTAGGAAACATTTGCAGGTCTTTCCTGAAAGTTTCCAAAGCATCATTGTAATTTCCAGCTTCAATCTGTACAGCACCCAGGTGGTGCCTTACCGAGAAAAACCAGTCGGGCGGTTCATTGTAATTCAGGTTATCCTCAAGCTGAACTGCCTTTTTTAACAGATTGATGCTTTTGCCAAAGTTGTTTTTACTGGCATGAATTTCCCCTTCAAGAACGTTTACAGCAATTTCCAGCAGGTCAGCTGCACCGTTCAGGTCCCAGATTGTTATGTCCTTTATTGACGGGTCACCGGCAAGCTTTCGTAGATTTGACAATTCCTGGTTTGCAAGGTCAGTCTTCCCTAAACCAAGAAATGCCATTCCCCTTGCATACGCCCTTACCGCTTCCGGATATGCCAATGAAGGTTCTTCGTTTTCCATTTGAAGGATTTCATCCCACTTTGCAAACTTCACATAAACATAATAGGGGATGGTATAATAATGCTGGAGTGTGCCCCATCCGGGCTCTTTCATCATTTGTTTGTCGGTATGTTCTGCCACCTTCATGGCGGCATCGATACCCCATTGACTATTCCCTTCAAGGGTGGCAGTTGCTGCCAGAAAATGATAATTGTGCGGGAAATAGGCCAGTGGGTATAATCCCTGTGCGTTACATGCTGTAATGTATGACCTGTCAGCCTCAATTGCCCTGAAATTTGCCAGCGAACCTTTATGGTAATCGCCGGTGCGGATGTAAATATGTGAAGGCATGTGAAGCAGATGACCAGCTGCCGGGACCAACCCTTCATCGTAAAGCTGTGCACTTTGCAGTCCTTTTTCAGGCTCACCGGAAGCCTCCACAGCATGTATATAGTAATGATGGGCGCCCGGATGCCGGGGATGATAACTGAATACCTGCTGAAGTGTGGAGAGGATTTCCGGGGTCCAGCTCCGGGGGTTTCCTTCTTTGTCCCACAAATCCCACGGGTGAAGGATCATTAACGACTCAGCATACAAAGTCCCTGCATCAGCATCTTGCGGATACGACTTAAACACTGATTTCATTGCATCTGAATAGGCTTGATCCAGGTGGCTTCTGTCTTCAACCGGGTCCTTTACATACCGGACTGCCAGGGCAGCAATTAAATCTTTTTCCTTCTGGGTGCAATGTTCTGGTGATAATTCCATTGCTTTTTGTACGGCATTATAAGCCAGTTCATAGTTCTCGCTTTCCATGCCCGAATTGTAGTTAGGCCCCAGCACATAAGCATAACCCCAATAAGCCATTGCGCAATCAGGATCCAGCTGTGTCGCATGGTAAAATGAACGGGCTGCCTCAGCATGGTTGAAGGCGTAGGCAAGTACCAGTCCCTGGTTAAAGTACTTTTGTGCCAGGGTGTCTTTTGTTGAAACGGGAAATTCAAGTACATCCAGCCCTTCGAACAGCGGTGCGTCAGTGGGAGTCTTATCCCATTCCTGACCTGTCAGTGCCGGGGCAACGGCACATGTGGCAGTTGTGTATTGATACGTCTTTTTAGGTTTACTGCTTAAGGTAAAAGCAACGTAGATCAGAATGGTTGTTACGCATAAAAGAATGATACTTTTTTTCATGGCAGGGAGTGTTTTTCATGTAATATATCTGTAAACAATGACATAGGGGATATTTTAACGTACTATTAAAGGTACGAAAAATATCAATAAAATACCCCCAGGTATTTATTTGGAAAAGCAAAATCCCGGATTGAACCCTGACAGGGTTCCAAAAACCCTGCCGGGTGATTACTGTTTCACAAACTCAAGTTTACCACCATTCCTGAGTTCATCATGGGTGATAACAGGCTTTATTTCTTTGCCATTCAGTTTTACTTTTGAAAAAACACCATACCTGTTATTTGGCGAAGTTTGAATTGTAAAATTTTTATTGCTGTAGAAATCCTTGTCCAGATTCAATGTCACCCTGTCAAATACAGGCGATGACAACTGGTATTCATTGCTGCCCGGATTCACAGGATAAAAGCCCATTGACCCGAATACAAACCATGCCGACATCTGGCCTGCGTCGTCATTTCCCGAAAGGCCACCCGAACCTGTGCTGTATTCGTTTTGCAGCAGGAACTTTACTGTTTTCTGGGTTTTGTCCCACCTGCCAATATAGTTAAACAGGAACGGGATATGGTGGCTGGGCTCGTTGCCATGCCAGTACTCCTTATTGTCGATGAATGAATTGAGCTTTTCAGAAAAAACTTCCCTTCCGCCCATCATCTCAATCAGTCCCGGCACATCATGCTGAACATGCCACACATAATGCTTGGGAGTGCCTTCAGTAATGTAATACATTGTGCGGTCTGCACTGAAATCATCTGTAAATGAACCATCGGCATATCGCCCGCATACCCATCCTTTTTCAGCATCAAATACATTTGTATAATTCAGTGCCCGTGCCATGAGTTCATTATAGTCACTGGTTTTTCCCAGCTTTTGTGCCACCTGTGCCACCGCCCAGTCATTATATGCATATTCCATTGTGCGTGATACCTGCTCCCTGCGATGGAAGGCATGTACAACTTCATCTTCAAGTGGAATGTATCCAAATTCAAGGTATGACTGCAGGGCACGCCTGCCTTTGCCATCGATATATTCTTCTTCATCAGCCGGAACCTCAAAGGCATTCCTGCGCATGTAATGGTATGCCTTCTCCACATCAAATTCAAATCCCTTGGCAAGTGCATCGGCAATTACCGAAGTGCTGTGATCTCCAATCATGGCCGATGTATAGCTGTTCCACATCGGGAAAATGGGGAGCCATCCTCCCTGTTCTGCTTTAACGATAAGCGATTTTACCATATCGTTGTATTGCTTTGGAGCGACAAGGCTCACAAGGGGCATCTGGGCACGATATATATCCCAGTTCGAAAAGTCACAGTAATAGTCAAATCCTTCTGCTTTCTCTACATTGCCGCCTCCTCCAAACCTGGGATACGCTCCGTTCACATCACTGTACAACCTTGGATGGAGCATACTGTGATACATTGCTGTATAGAATTTATACATATCATCGTTTGAGCTGCCCTCTACATTGATTCTTCCCAGTAATTCATTCCACGTATTTTCAAGTTCCTGCTTTGTTTTATCGAAATCCCAGTGGGGGATTTCAGCCTCCATGTTCAGGCGTGCATTATCTATACTTGTAAATGAAGTGCCTACTTTCATTTTCACTGCATCTGATGCTGACAGGTTAAATGATACATAGGCCCCTATTTTCTCCTTATTCTGCTGCTCATTCACTCCGTTGAAAAATTCATTTTCAGCATATGTGCCAGTTTTTACAATAGGCTTATCGAAAGTAGCTACAAAATAACCGCTGAACCCTGCAGGCTTTCCATGTCCGTTGTAAATGCGGTGGACAGGGTTATAACCCGTGACTTCATTTCTTTCAGTATCAATCCTGATAAATCCTTCCCCTTCATCACTGTTGACGTCAATAATAATCGTTGCATTTTCAGGATCAAGCCACGAAAACCGGAAAAAGCCTGACCTTGCTGTTGAGGTAACCTCTGCAAGAATGTTATACTCAGGCATGATGGCTGTGAAATAGGCAGGAGTAGTGTTGTCAATATCATACATATACAGGGTTTCCCGTTGTTCGGGAAGAAAGCGGAATGCTTCACCTCTTACTGTCGGAAAGAAGGTGAAACTCCCGTAATCCTGCACACATGAACCACTTGTCCAGTGCGTGGCCCTGAATCCCTGTATGTTGACTGTGCCCCAGTAGAATGGAGCCACACATTTTTTTTCAGTTGACTGGGTTTGAGGTGTCCACTGGGTCATGCCAAATGGTGCTGTAACTGCCGGAATGGTCTGGCCGTTGTTTACCTTGTCTCCCTGCCGGGCAGCGGCTGATGGCGTAGTTGCAGGGCCTGTCCCTACCAGCAGGTCAACATACTTCAGGTAGTCCTTCTTTTCATTGCTTGAACAGCCTGACAAAAAAATAATGGCAGTAAATAAAATTGACAAACGAATTATCTTCATATCACAGGTTTTTATCCGGTTTAAAAATGGAGGTTAAAAATATAAAAACCTTCCAACAGTTGAGGATTTTTTGTCATGAAATCAGCGCTTTTTACGCCCGGGCGGCAAACAGCACGATTTATACCATAAACTGCTCCTTGCAGGGCTACCCCTCAGGTATGTGTAGTTCACTGCCTGAAACCTGCCGATCGCTGAATAATTTTAAAGCCTGTTGATTCATTCTATATATTTGATTTAGAAAAACAATAAACAATCGTATTATGAAAGCAAAATTGGTTCTTCTCACATTCGGACTGATTGTCCTGAGTATGGGTGCCTGGGCAAAGGTAAAAGACAGCGATGTCATCAAAGGAAATTCGCTTACTGATTTGGGGAATTATGTGATTAAAAAATCAGAGAAGGCAATGGAAGTTGATGGTGTAGCGGCAAAGACTTATGATCTTGTTTATGATAATGCATCAAATCCTGTAAAGATTGGTGTCATCAATGAGAAGAAATGCAAGATTTTCCTCGTCCGTACTGCTGATTTCGAGGTGCAGTATACCTGTAACAAGGAAGTTTTTGGTGCCCGTCCCATGGAAAAGAAGTTCAGAAATTTACCCGAGGCCACCAGCAATGAAATGATGGACAGGGTGAACCTGTTTTCTCAAAGGGTTATCTGCCAGCAACAGCGCAGTGAAGAAGAATTACTTGGCCTGATAGCGTGCTATTTTCCAAACCTTGTTGATAAGCAGTATCATGAAAAGTTATAAATAAAGTTATTCATAGAAGAGTGGAGTAATTAATCAGCGCAATTCAATTTGTAGAATTTGAGTAAGGGCCTCTGCCATTCGGCAGAGGCTTTGTTTTATACTCTTTCCGGTGATTTTCATAAAACAGTTATATTTGTTTCTGACGGGGGTTGTAACTGTAAGCAGTTTTTTGTACTAATGATTACAGATGAAAGCAAAAACACCGGAAATGATGAAAACAAGATGCCTTGTTATTGATGATGAACCTTTGGCAAGAAGCCTGATGCGGATTCATATCGAAAAACTGGGGAGCCTTGAACTTATAGCTGAATGTAGTGATGCCATGAAAGCTGTTGAGGTTCTCAGAACCCAAAAAATCGATCTGATGTTTCTCGATATCCAGATGCCACAGTTAACGGGTATCGAATTTCTGAAGACCCTGATGAACCCGCCCAAAGTCATTATTACCACTGCACACCGCGATTATGCAATCGAAGGATTTGAACTCGATGTGGTCGATTACCTGTTAAAGCCCATTACATTCGAGCGGTTCCTAAAGTCGGTGAACAAATATTTCCAGATGCAGGGAAATGAGGCTCCCGTACCTGAAGAACCTGCCCAACCATCAAATGCAGGCGACGAACATATTTATGTGAAGGAGAACAAGCGGATGGTTAAAATTTTTCTCCATGATATCCTTTATATTGAAGGCCTGAGCGAATATGTCAAAATTTATACTCCTGCAAAAAAAATAGTTACTAAAACAAGTCTGACACACTTTGAAGAAATACTTCAGGGGAAAGATTTTCTTCGTATCCATAAATCCTATATTGTTGCGCTAAACAAAATTGATGCTTTTACTTCAGTGAGCATTGAAATCAGTGGAAAAGAACTTCCTGTGGGCAGGAGCTACAAGGAAAAGGTGGTACAAATCCTGCAGAACAGCGGACAGGCTATCACAAGCTGAAAAGGTGGTATAACCTTAAAATACCCTTGCCCCGCTCAAGTCCCTTTACAGGCGACAAACCGGGCAACCGCATCCGTACTTCATTAACCCTGGATAATGCCGGATCCTCACCCGGTTCAGGCGGTTCACTTATTTTTAATGCGATGACTGTTTTGAGTGTCGAGGCCCTTACCCTTGTTGTGTAAAGCGAATGCTTCGCCGGGTGGATATGGAGGTACCTTGCGGGATCCTGCCCGTTTTTAATGATCCATTGTGAACCATCTGAAAACAAAATTTTCCTGTATTCCTGCTGGCCCAGCCATTCTATTAATTTCATGGCACCGGTAAGGCCATTTACTTGTGCAAAATTCATTGCCTCCATGTATATCTGCTTGGTATCGAGCCGGCCGTAATAGAAGTCGATCAGGTTTGTCCCGATACACCTTACTTCAGGTTCCACTTCAGCCCATGGCTTCAGTTTCCAGCTGATAATCCTTTGTTTCAAAAAGCCAAGGTGATGCTTATAGGGATTGAATGTCACCGGGGCAGCAGGTTCAGGCATATTTTCGTGGTTATATTCTGACATTGCCTGTTTTAATGCGAATTTACGGAATTTGTCATTTTGAGGATGAAGTTCTGCAGATTACCTGAATTTTAAAATGAATTCATAGCTGAAATTTTAATGACATCCAATCACACCGTGCCAGGTGATTCAATGGGATGAATGGACTTTTTAATTTAAATTATACACTACATTTGTTGAAAATATGAAAAAATGGTCCATCTTCCTTTGCATTCCTATTTTATACATAACGGCAGCATCAGGCCGAATGCAGAATTTAAACCACCCCACAAAACAGGAGGTGTATACGAAGTAATCAGGGTTGTCGATGGTGTTCCCCTGTTCCTTGAGGAACATCTCGGGAGGTTTTTTAACTCTGCACGTCTGTCGGGAACTGAGATCCATTTTACCCAAAATGATATATCACAATTCCTGTCAGCGCTTATCACCGAAAACAAAGTGGATGAAGGAAACATTCTGCTCCTGTGCAAGAAAAATCTCAAGGCCTTTTTTATAAAGCATAAATACCCCGATGAATCATGGTATTTTACGGGTGTACCATGCGGAATACTGAAAGCCGAACGAACCAATCCGAATGCAAAGGTTTTTCAGACAAGCGTGAGGCAGATGGCCGATGAGTTAATGAACCGGGATGGATGGTATGAAGTATTGCTTGTCGACCACCTTGAAAATGTGACCGAGGGGAGTCGCAGCAACGTCTTTTTTGTTTCTGAAAACAGGTTGGTGACTCCCCCCGGGCATGAGGTATTGCTGGGGATTACCCGTCAGCGGACGATTCAGCTTGCCATCAATGAAGGCATCCCGTTCGTTGAACGGGATGTGTCCTTAAATGATTTGCCTGCCATGCAGGCTGCTTTCATCACCGGAACTTCTCCTAAGATTCTTCCGCTGAACCAAATCGGAAACTGCAGATTTAACCCGCTCGACAATATCGTTCAGCAATTACGAAAAGCCTATGATGATCTCATCGTTGATTACATTTCAGGATATAAATCATTATAAACGGTCTTCCAGTATGGCTTCCACCTGCTCATAGTTAATATCCCTTTTCTCGCCCAGAAGGCTGTTGCGCTGCCTGAAACGCTCAGCTATTTTGCCGATTGTATCAGCCGGTACATTATACTCGGGAAGGGTACAGGCAATGCCCAGTGAATTGAAAAACTCAACTGTTTTCTCAATGGTTTTATCTATCCGCTCATCATCACTTCCTTCTGTAATTCCCCATATCCGTTCCCCATACTGGATGATTTTTTCCTTTTTTCCTGTACGTTTCAGTTTCATGATCCCCGGCAGTACAATGGCAAGTGTACGGGCATGATCAATTCCATGAAATGCCGTCAGCTCGTGGCCAATCATGTGGGTGGCCCAGTCTTCGGGAACCCCCGCGGCTATCAGACCGTTGAGTGCAAGGGTGGCGCTCCACATAAAGTTGGCAGCTGCATCGTAATTGGTACGATCGGAAAGGACTTTCGGCCCTTCCTCCACCAGGGTGAGCAGGATCCCTTCTGCAAACCGATCCTGGAGCGGAGCATTAACAGGGTAGGTCAGGTACTGTTCCATCACATGCACAAAGGCATCGGCAATGCCGTTGGCTACCTGCCTGTCGGGAAGCGTAAATACACATTCAGGATCTAATATTGAAAACTGCGGCATCACAAGCGGGGAACCAAATGCCTTTTTTTCCATTGTCGAAACCCTGCTGATTACCGTGTTCCCGTTCATCTCCGAACCTGTGGCCGGAAGTGTGAGAACTGCACCAATCGGAAGTGCCCTTTTGGGTTCAATCTCAAACCTGAATGCCATAAAATCCCACGGATCTTCTCCTTCATAAAGCGCACCTGCCGCAATAAATTTTGTGGCATCAAGCACCGAACCACCACCAACCGACAGCAGGTAATCAATTTTTTCCCTCCTCACAAGCTCAATGGCTTTCATGCATGTCTCGTAATGTGGGTTGGGTTCAAACCCCCCAAACTCGAACATTGTAAAATCTTTCATCGCCTCTTTCACCTGGTCGTATACGCCATTGCTTTTGATGCTTCCCCCTCCGTATAGCATCAGAACGCGGGCACCCGCCGGGATTTCGCCTGCAGCCTTCGGTATTGTACCTTTTCCGAAAATGATTTTTACCGGATTTTTATAGACAAAGTTGTTCATGCCTGTTAAATTTATGTTTTTATATTTTCCTCTATATTGACAAAATTACCTTTTATTTGTTTGAAAATATAAAAGTATTTTAAAATGCCCGGAAGATCAAATCAACCCGAATATCATAATGGATTTGTTGATGTGTTCCAGCAGATGGAAGATGAACAATTGCTTGAAGTGCTCGAAAAACGCAACCTATATCAGCCCGAAGCAGCAGAGGCAGCTGTACAGGAAGCTGTAAGCAGGGGACTGATAGCATCGGCCGATGAACTCCCTGCTCCCCTGATAAAGGAAAAGCACCTGAGGCTGAAATTGTTTCCAGTGATTGAACACCCTAAAACCCGTATCAGAATAAGGAAAAGTGTTGCCAGAATGTTGTTCCTTGCCGGATTGCTACCGGCTATCTGGGGAATCGTCAGGTTTAACTCAGGGTTCTCAACCGAAGGTGTCGTTCTTGTGGTGTATGCACTCCTGTGGATGGGAAGCGCTGCCTGGCTCATCAGAACTTATAAATACCCTGCAATTGTGTTTCTTGTTGTGCTGGCCATATTGTCGCTTGTTTATATTGTCAGGCTGCTCCTGTTTTATCCCGGGTTCATTTTTATGGACTTTTTTATTATTTCTGTACTTTACCTGCTCATGATTTATGGCCTGGTTTTCATTATCAGGCTTGCTGATTAAGGATGTAAATGATGCATGTTGATTATTTTGCCAGAATTATCTGACAGACTGACCGGGGTACAGCCCCGGTAACAGTTTTGTACCCACGATGCTGCGTCAGCACCGGTGGTGGGACTGTAGAAGCTATTGACTTTGCCCTGTACTGAGAATGACCCCATCTCATCGCGTTTTTCAGCCAACTGTGTGTCTGCTCTTGCCTGTATATACAGTTTATCCTGTAAATTGGCAGGTTGACCGAAAATAACATCGACAGTTTGCATGTTCTCATTAAATTTGCCTGAAAGTAAAAGGCAATGAATTAAAAATAAAACCATGGAAAGAAAAATCACACATGGCACTGCCATCTTCTTAACTTTCGCATTCCTGTTTTTGATAAACCCTGTACGGGCACAATCCGATGACAGGACAACCAGGAAGTTTGAAACGGGGAATTTTACCGGGTTGTTCCTTGAAGGCGCCTATGGCGTAGAGCTGGTGCAGGGTAACCGGCCATCGCTCGAGGTAAGTGTTTCCGACCCAAAAGCATTCGATTACCTGAAAATCACAAATCAAAACGGGCTCCTTCACCTTCATGTCGACAGAAAACCTTTCGACTTCAGCAGGATTACCCTTCATGTCACTTTTAAAGAACTTACTTATCTGCGGGTCTTTGGCAGCATCAGGCTCGAAACAAGAGGTTTTCTTGATTTAAATGATATTGAAATGCAGCTTGAGGGTGGGGCAAAAGTATCATTGCAGGCCAAAGCAGAAAATATGACAATCGACAACCGTGGGGGAGTGCTTGTTGAACTGCAGGGTGTTGCTGAATCACTGCGTGTGCGGCTTGCAGGGACAGGACACGTGAATGCCGGCGAACTGAGGGCGCGCGATGTTTTCTTCCGCATAGAAGGGGTGGGCACTGCTAAGGTATTTGCCACCCGTAACCTGGAAGCAACTATTAAAGGAGCAGGCAAAATCAGGTATAAAGGAACCCCCCGGGTGACCGAGAATATCGACGGTCTGGGATCTGTCAGCCGGGAATAGATTATAAGGTTAGTTTTTGACCGTATCAAATTCAATGTAAATTCAATGTAAATTCAATTCAAACTCAATATAAATTCAATTATAATTGAATTTACATTGAGTTAATGTTGAGTTTATATTGAATATGATATATCCTTGAATGGGTTATTTACCATACATGTTTAAAAAAAATGCCATTCCTGGAGAGGAATGGCATTTTTTATAAATGCTCAGCCTGAAGGCACTAATTCTTCAGAAAGTCGAAATCAATGTTGTCGAGGAGCAGTTCGCGTTTGTTCTGGTCAAACTTTGAGAAGCCTCTATCGAACAACTGGTGCGGGGGAGCAGCAATTTCTGCCTTTTTCATTGCTATTACAGGTACTCCGGTAATATGCTCAAGGGCAGCTTTTAAAAGTGGATCATCTTTGCTGCCAAGGGGGATTCCCAAAAACAGATCTTCTTTGACAAGAACATCGGGAGCAAAGCCATCCTTAAAATCGGTTACACCCAGTTTGTTTGCATACCGGAGCACAATTGGCTGGACCCCCCAGTTACTGAAATCGCGGTATTCCAATGGGTCTTCATAAAAATCTTCGGGCTTGAATGTAATGGACGCTGTATATTTCCCATAAGTTGTTTCACCTATGGTAACTACATCCATATAAGGTTTAAGACCGGTTATTGTCAGCTCTGAAGCCGATGCTGTTCCACTGCCCGTCAGAATATATACTTTATTCAGTCCCATTTTTACAGGAGTGGTGTTAATAAACGGAATTCTCAGCTGGGAGTCGGTATTTCTTGATCTCCAGAACTCCTGGTATTTGTCGTTCCACTGGAATGTTACAAGGGTCTCCCTTGCATTCACAACAGCTGCGGGCGCAATAGAGCTTGTAAAATGCTGTGCAGCGTTAACTCCGCCACCGGGGTTATACCTTAAATCCACCACCAGATCATTTACCTGTTCATCCATGAAGTATTGAAGGGCTGCGTCAAGGCTGGAATTGAATTCACCGATATACTGGGCATAAAACAGATAACCTATTTTCCTTCCTTCATGCTCTACCACTTTTTTAATCATCACCGGATCGAGTGACAATTCCTGTGCAGTCATGCTGATTGCTGAAGGATTCACTGCTATACCCGATTCCGTTTTAGTTCCAAGGGTGATATTCAAAGTGGACGCATAGAGCAAATCGGTGTAATTCTTTTCAGTAATATCATTTCCGTTCATCAGCACGATGACATCGCCCCTTTTTACACCTGCTTTAGCGGCCGGGGTTTCAGGATATACATATTCCACAAGGGCAAAGATATTCCCGGTATTTGAAAACCTGCCGAATGCCAGCGAATAGCCATAGGTCGTTTCCTTTCCCTGGAAACTGTTTTCAAGTGCTACAACATTGTCGGTAACATACGACCATTTATCATCTTTATAAAGAAGCTTCTTGAAATATTTCTTGGAATCATTTTCATAGCGTATATCAATATTGGGAACTTCTTTATACCACAGGTAGATGTCATCCATCACAAGTTTTAGAAAAGAATTAACCCTCTGTGTCAGTTTGGGTGCTTCCCCGTTTTTGGAACCATCGGGCGGCTCGGGTTCAGGAAGTGGGCTTTCCTTACAACCTGTTGCTATTGTAAATGCCAACAGCAACAACATGAATATATTCTTATACATTTTCATTTTTCACAGCTTTATAAATACTATAACAAACTTAAATAAATTTCTTCTACTTGCTTACAACTTCTTTTTCCTTTGGATATTCAATCCTTACATGATAAATATTTACCAGTTTATTTAATAATGTTTCTTTAATAATTTTCACATCACGAAACGTAAGATCGCATTGCTCGAGCTGTTTGTCTTTTATTTTCTGATCGATCATGTTATTCACAAGTTCCCTCAGGTTTTCAAGGGTTTTCTCCTTCAACGCACGTGAGGCAGCTTCAATACCGTCGATAAGCATAACTACGGCAGCTTCTTTGGTGCGTGGCAGCGGCCCCGGGTATACAAACAACTTTTCATTTACTTTCTCATTCGGATTTTCTTCCTGGTGTTTGACGTAAAAATATTGTGCCTTAGTGGTTCCGTGGTGCGTGGCTATAAATTCGGTCAGCGCTTCCGGAAGCTTATGGCGCCGTGCAAGTTTAACACCATTCTTTACATGGTCGATGATTACCTCTGCACTTTTAAGATAATTTAACTGATCATGAGGGTTGATCCCTACTGCCTGATTTTCAATGAAAAACTCGGGACTGGCGATCTTTCCGATATCGTGATACAGGGCTCCTGCTCTTACAAGAAAAGGATTTCCGCCAATTTTCAGGATTATCTCTTCGCTCAGGTTGGCAATCTGTAGTGAGTGCTGGAAGGTCCCCGGTGCTTCTTCTGCCATTTTCCTCAGCAGGGGCTGGTTGGTATCCGACAACTCTATCAGTGTGACATCGGATACAAAACCGAATATTTTTTCAAAAATGAATACAAGCGGATATACAAGCAAAATAAGCAGGCTGCTCAGTCCAAACCATTGAAGCATCCGGTAGTTTATCAGTTGAAGGGTTCCTTCAAATATCAGTTCGAGCGAAAGGTAAACCAGCACATAGGTGAGCAGTACCCAAACTACCGACATGATAAGGTGGCCCCTCCGGTGCATCTTGTTCAGGCTGAATACCGCCACCATGCCGGCTGTAACCTGCAGCAATACGAATTCGTAATTGTTGGGTGCATAAAAACCTGCGATAAGGCTGGCAATGATGAGGGTGAAAATGGCAGTGCGTGAATCGAAGAAGGTATGAATCACGATTGGAAAGATTGCAAAAGGGACAAGGTAGATGTGCATCCTCGGAAACGACTGGATGAACATGGTGAGCAGAATCATGCTGACAAGAAACGACATCAGGAAGGAAAGTTTCCTGAACTGGTTCAGGATATCGCGACGGTAGATATACAGAAATGCAAACAGCAGAATCATGAAAATGATAATCAGACCTGCCTTTCCAAATGAAACCATATACCGGTTGATTCCTTCACCCCTTTCTGTTTCATAATTTGCCCTCAGCGATTCAAGTACCTGGTAGCGTTCATCGGTGACAATTTCTCCCTGCAGGATGATTCTTTCACCTGTCTGCACCATCCCCCTGGTGGTTGATATGTTCCTGAGGACCTCTTCACGTTCCTTTTGGGTGGTTACTCCATCGTAGGTCAGGTTTGAAGAAACATATCTCTCGGGCTGAAGCTTCAGAATTATACCCGCCGATTCAGGGTAATACTCGGCCAGGGCATCAAGCCGCATATTGATTTCATTGTATGCCGATTTCTCGGAGAAAATCCTTTCCTTCTGGATGCGGGAAACCCTTGTTCCTATTCGTTTTCGTAAATCGGCATTGCCCGCAAGTTCATCATATGTTTCAGGAGAGCGCGGAAGCACCCCCGCCTGGTAAATTCGTACAAGTACATCGGTAATCTCTTTCAGGATGTTGGGGCTTATGTCTTCTTCCTGTTCAGTAAGTGCCTGCCAGTCCGATTCAAGGAGCTTTATCTTTTGTTCAAGCATGGTGGTGTCGAAGGTGAAATAAGGGACTATTGCCCTTAACTGCTCCTGGCGGTCACGGTCAATCTCTTCCTGGGGCTTGAGAATAGCAAAATCGAAAGGAGCTACAAGGTTTTCATGGCTCCAGGGTGCCCCCTTCTGGTATTCATATTTGAAGCGGGGCTCTCCCGGCAGTATGAAAAACAGGAGGCCGCCCGTAATGACAAATACAAGGAACCAGTAAAACTTACGGGTGAAACTTTTCAGGTTATCAAAAAAATTATCCATTATTTCTCCTTTTCATTCCATCTTAAACGAAAATATTATAAATAACATTCCGCACGACTGTTTACACACCTTTTTTTATAGATTTGTGTATGACATGCGAAAAGCATGCCTTATCATACAGGAAATAAATTTAAGAAATTATTTGGATGAATCATGGTATTTCAGGCCTGAGTGTGATTCCGGTAAGGAAAGAACCTTCAGAGAAGAGTGAAATGGTAACACAGGTGCTTTTTGGGGAGCATTTTGAGATTATGGAGGAAATGGTTGGCTGGAGTCATGTGAAGCTTGCGTGGGATGGATACCATGGCTGGATTGACAGTAAAATGATAACGCCTGTCAGCGCCAGGATGTATAATAAATACGAACAAAAGCCTTTTGCCGTTACCGGCGATATATTAAGCCTCATCCCTGTGAATGCAGAGCAGAACCTGATGCTTGTGGCTGGCAGCACACTTCCATTATGGAGGCCCTACCTCAGGCAGTTCAGCATCAACAGTGATACCTACAGGGCAGCGGGTGAAGTCTTTGCCGGCAGTCCAAAAAATACAAGGGAAGTCATCATCAGGCAGGCGCTGAAATATTTTAACGCTCCATACCTGTGGGGAGGGCGCTCACCTTTTGGCATCGATTGCAGTGGATTCACCCAAATCATATACAAATCGGTGGGTATCCGTATTCCCCGTGATGCCAGTCAGCAGGTAAAAACCGGTGTTGCCTTAAGTTTTGTCGATGAAACAAAACCCGGGGACCTGGCTTTTTTTGATGATGAGGAAGGGAATATCGTGCATGTCGGAATCATCTGGAAAAGAAACAAAATCATACATGCCTCAGGAAAAGTCCGCATCGATAATGTTGATCAATTTGGAATTTTTAATGCCGAATTGAAACGTTATACCCACAAAATGCGTGTAATGAAGAAAATACTTCTTACTGATGAAACAGATTGAACTTCTTATATACATTATCTTTTTTGTTCTGATGGTACTTCTTGTTGTGAAATACTGGAAAACTGGAAGGCATGGTTGAAAAGAGCTTTAAAAATTATCATCATGTACAGCTATAAATATCCCAGGCCGGCCCTGACTGTTGATGCTATTGTTTATACAAGGTCAGGAAAAGATTATCAGGTATTGCTTATCCAGAGGGGAATCGATCCTTTCAAGGGGCAGTGGGCACTGCCCGGAGGTTTTGTCAATATCGATGAGCTGCTTGAAACGGCATGCCGGCGTGAACTGCTCGAAGAAACCGGACTGGAGGTCAATGGCATGATTCAGTTTAAAACCTATGATGCAATCGAACGTGATCCGCGGCACCGTACTATTTCAGTAGTATTTTCTGTTGAAATCCCGCAGAAAAAAGAGGTTAAGGGAAATGACGATGCCGCCATGGCCAGCTGGTTTCCTGCTGATGATCTCCCTGAAATGGCTTTCGATCACCGCGATATTCTCGATGAGTTCTTTCATACTGTAAAATGGAACAGGTATAAGGTTGCTCATTAAAAGAATATATCAGGGCATTGGCTCCGGAGGCCTAATCTCTGCGGATTGAATTCTCAATCACCTGCACACTGTTGGGGCCTTCATTGAACAGCAGGTCAAGTATGCTGAGGTTTGGCAGAAAGCCTGACTTTTCTGAGAACACCTGGGTGTAAGGCTTCGGGTCAAACAGCGGATCATTAATCGCCTTATGTTGTTTTGGGGAAATAGCCTCCCTGAAGTTTATGGTTCCTGCAGGCACTTCTTCGAACCCTGTAGTGCAGAGCAGGCTGGCCTCAATCTCGAGCAGTGAACAGATGGCTGTCAGCACCTCGTGGTTGAAATCAAAAAGGAACTTGTATGGTTTGAGAAAAAAGGGTTCAATATCATCGCAATAATATTCAAAGAAAGGGGAGGAGTTGTAGGCCGAAAATAATGTACGCCAGTGATTGCGCTGCCACTGTACGTCGTATGAAATTTTCAGATCCCTGATGTTGATTTTCCTGTCGCGGCCTTTTGTAACCGGCACAACAAGCGGCAGTACGCCATTGGCTCCGGATATTTCATACCGGTTGCGGTAGGTCTGCTTTGGGAAGTTTTCGTATTGCTCAATATATACAGTTTCATAATTTACAAGTTTAGTAAAATACTGCACCGGTGGGAAACATGCAGTGCTGAGGAGAATAGCGTGATTGCCCGACATTTTATAAATCTACAGGTTTAATTATCATCATCATCGTCATCATAGGGCTCCAGTTCAATTCCTTCGGGGTGCGATTCCTTTTTGGGCTCCCCCCGCAGGGGTTCATGCTTTTTGTTCGCCTGAAGTGCATGTTTATATTTTCTTTCAAGTTTCCAGATACGCCTGTAAAAATAGACTGCCGACAGAATATAGCCGAGCATGATGCAGATAAACAGTACAAGTACCATGGGTGCATTCTGTATTTCCCAGAAAAAAATATTTATGGTTACCTCAAATGAATTTTGCAGGGTGAAAATTACAAGGAGGATAGCCAAAATGAGCATTATAATGACTGTAACATGCATATCGCCTTATTTTTTAAACGAAGATAAAAAAAGGACCGCAGATACCTGCTGTCCTTTTTTAAAAATGATTTGTTCCGGTTATTTAATGAACTGAAACATCCGCCTTATCCTCACATTCTGCGGGAACGACCTGTCCTTGTTGAGTGAGAGCCAGATGAAGCTGGCCTTGCCAACAACATGGTCTTCAGGTACAAATCCCCACATGCGCGAGTCGGCTGAGTTATGGCGGTTATCGCCCATCATCCAGAAATAGTCCATTTCAAATGTATAACTGTCTGCAGCCTGTCCATTTATCAGTATGTTGTTCCCTGTTACTTCCAGTTCATTTCCTTCGTATACCCTGATAATTCTTTCATACAGGGGAAGGTTTTCTGTGGTAAGTTTAACTGTCTGTCCTTTGGCAGGTACAGTTAACGGACCGAAATTGTCGATGTTCCAGGGATAGTTTTTATTGTGCGGGAAAACCATCGGGTCCCATTCGCCCGGGTCTTCTTCAAGTTTTTCGACTGCCACTACGTTTGCAAAGGTTTTAAGCGCATCTACATTTTCAGCAGTCAGCGGGAACATATAACGTTCACTTGAAAATACGGTACGGTCATCATCAGCGATGTTCAGCCTGTCGAGTGCCCTGGGATTGATGGAGGTCCCATTGGTGCGGACAAGGTAATTGTGCTGTATCCCGCTGAACCGTTGCTGTGGCTGTCCATTTACCTGTACATTGCCCCTTGTCATTTCAATCACGTCGCCCGGCAGCCCGATGCACCTTTTAATGTAGTTTTCGCGTTTGTCGACAGGATGGGTAACTATTTCGCCAAAATTGCGGGGTTCGTTCCATACCCGCTGTCTGCCGTATGAACGCACAAGCTGGTAGTAGCTCTGGTTCTGCATATACAGGGCAACAGTGTCACCCTCAGGAAAGTGAAATACGACAACATCGTTGTTTTTTACCTGTCCAAATCCTTTAAGGCGCTTGTACGGCCGCTGCACCCATTCTACGTATGATTTTTTAGTACGCGACAGGGGCATGGTATTGTGTACAAACGGAAAGGATAATGGCGTATTCGGAGTTTTAGGTCCGTATGCCACCTTGCTTACAAAAAGATAATCGCCAACCAGCAGTGATTTCTCCATGGAGGAGGTTGGAATAGTATAAGCTTCAATAAAGAACATTCTTATAAATGAAGCAGCGATGACAGCAAAAATGATTGCATCAATCCATTCAACCAGTTTGGTCTGCTTTCCTCCCGGTGGATCTTTCTTTTTCCAGAAGGCCCAGTGAACCTTTCCGGTGACATAGATATCAAAAATAACTGCCAGGCCAATAAGCCACCAGTAGTTGCCAAGCCAGATAACCCACAGGGTGTAAAGGATTCCAACAACTGCAAATTTGAACCATTTGTTGGACAAAATATCTTTCTTCATCTTACAGAATTAAAATTTCAACATGTCATTCATCGACAGGATGCCCTTTTTCCCCATTGAAAATTCGGCAGCCAGTACTACGCCAAGGGCAAATCCCCGGCGGTTTTTTGCGCTATGGGTTATTTCTATGTAATCGGCTTCTGAATCATACCTGATTGTGTGCGTGCCCGGCACTTCTCCAATTCTTTCCGATTTTATGTACAGTTCGCCTTCACCGGCTGTGTCTTTTTCAGTCCAGCTGCTGATGCCCGGCATGATGTCAATCATATCTTCGGCCAGTGTCAGGGCTGTGCCGCTGGGGGCATCCAGTTTTTTAACATGATGCACTTCAGTCATTGCAGGCTTGTAACCGGGCTGCTGCGCCATCAGTCGTGCCAGCATTTTATTCAGGTTGAAAAAGAGATTGACACCAATCGAGAAGTTGCTGCCGTAAAAAAAGGTCCCGTTAAACTCATTGCATTTCCTGGTGACTTCCTCCCGGCGGCTGAGCCATCCTGTTGTTCCGCTGATAACAGGTATTCCTGCTTCAAAACATTTATAGTAGTTATCAACTGCCGTTGAAGGTATTGTAAATTCTATGGCTGCATCACACCTTTGCAGGTTTTCCTTTGTGAAATCCTCCTGGTTGTCGATATCAATTTTCAGTTCAATCTGGTGGCCCCGGGACAAGGCTATCTTCTCAATTTCTTTTCCCATCTTCCCGTATCCGATCAACGCTAATTTCATAATTCGATGTCTTCCGGTTTTTTTAATTAATCGACAAAGATAATAGTTTAAGTAAAAGTAAACAGGGTGTTGCAAAACTTAAAAAATTTTCGACAAACCATTCATGAATCATGGCAAATAGGTTGTTTTGCTGCCGGTACTTCGGCATGCAGGCAAACTTATTTCAATGCAAAGTGTTAATTTTGGACAGTATGGATATAAAGGACATAAAACTGGTGGCTACCGATCTGGATGGTACTTTCCTGAAGACCGACAGAAGTATCAGCAGTGGCAATCTTGAAGCATTGCACAGGCTTGGAGAGAAAGGCATCATCAGGGTGGCAGCTACCGGCAGGAACATGCGCAAGGTAATGGAAGTGTTGTCACCTGAGGTTCCGTTTGATTATATTGTTTTTTCATCGGGTGCCGGGATTTACGACTGGAAGAACCGCCGCCATATTTTCAGGAGAAACATTGAACTGGAGGCTGCAGGATTGCTGATATCTTATTTTAAGAGCAAGGATTATAACTTTTCAGCCTTTGCACCTGCCCCCGATAATCACAGGCTCTGGTTCCACAAAGGCAGCACCGAGTGTGAGGAGTTCAACCGTTTTTTTTCATTTCATAATTCCCATGCCGATGTCCTTCCCCTGAATGGGAGCATCGACAGTGGCCTTTGCCAGTTCTTGCTGATCATTCCCGAGAACGAACAGGAGTTTATCCGACTTAAAACAGAAATTGAGGTGCAATCGGAGGAAATAAGGGTTATTCGAGCTACTTCGCCAGTTTCTGAAAATTATATCTGGGTAGAGGTCTTTCACCGTGATGTGTCAAAAGGATATGGTGTGGAACATTTGTGTTCGCTGTTGTCAGTTGGTCCTGAACAGACAATGGGCCTTGGTAATGATTATAACGATCTGGACCTTCTTGGTTTTACCGCCCATTCCTTTGTTACTGGAAATGCCCCACTTGCTGTCAGGCAGCTTTTTAATGTAGTGCCCGATAATGATTCTGATGCATTCGCACATGCAGTACAACCCTTATTGTCATAAATTGTTGTAATTATCAGAAAGAAAAAGCTACTTATTAAGTGTAGTTAAACATAAGTACCATGAGAAATTTACTTATTCCTGTTTTCCTGTTCATGTCGTTGTGCACCTTTTCACAGCAGGCTATAAATCTGAACGACACGATTCCTGTTGATCCAAAAGTTTCGAAGGGAGTCCTTGAGAATGGATTAACTTATTATGTCCGGGCCAACAGTGAGCCACAGAACCGTGCTGAACTTATGCTTGTTGTGAAGGCCGGATCGGTCGATGAGGATGACGACCAGAAGGGCCTTGCACATTTTGCCGAACATATGGCTTTCAACGGGACGAAGAACTTTCCCAAAAATGAACTTATTAATTACTTTGAGTCGATTGGCATGCAGTTTGGCCCTGAAATCAATGCATATACAAGTTTCGATGAAACAGTTTATATGTTGAAGGTGCCTCTCGATTCGGCCATTTATATGGAAAAAGGCCTGCAGGTGCTATTCGACTGGGCATCGCAGGTTACTGATGCTGATGAGGAAATTGAGAAGGAACGGGGTGTGATACGCGAAGAATGGCGGGGTGGACGAAATGCCAGCTTCAGGATGATGCAACAGTATCTTCCGGTTCTTCTGCATAACTCGAGGTATGCCGACAGGCTCCCCATCGGTGAAATTGATATCATTGAAAATGCCCCGCCCGAAACTTTGCGCCGGTTCAGGAATGACTGGTACAGGCCCGACCTCCAGGCAATTATTGTGGTGGGCGATTTCAATCAGGAAGCAATGGTGCAGATGGTCAGGGAAAAATTCTCTGCTATTCCTGCTCCGGAAAATCCGCGCAGGAAAGATTTTTTTGATATTCCCCCGCATAAGGAAACCCTTGTGAGCATTGCTACTGATCCCGAAGCGCAGTATCCGATGGCTTATGTCATCCATAAGCATCCGCTTGAAACTGTTAAAACTGTGCAGGAATACCGGCAGACTATTATACGGAGCCTGTATAATTCAATGATTAACAGCAGGCTGGCAGAGCTTACCCAGCAGGCTGAGCCTCCTTTTATTGCTGGGCAGTCATCATTCAGCGACATGTTTGGCCCGATGAGTGTTTACCAGTCGGTTGCTGTGGGTCATCCTGGAAAAGTTGAAGAAGGACTCGAAGCAGTTCTGCTCGAGAATGAAAGGGTAAGAAAATTTGGTTTTACTGAAACCGAACTGGAGCGCAATAAACGATCGTTGCTGAATTATATTGAAAAGGCATACAAGGAAAGGGACAAGCAGAAATCAATTGCGTATGCCGAGGAATATAAAAGGAACTTCCTGATGACAGAAGAACCGATACCGGGTATTGAGAAGGAATATGAATATTTTCAGCAGTTTGTGCCGGGTATAGGGCTTGATGAGGTTAACCGGCTGGCCGATGAGTGGATAACCCTTGAAAACCGGGTTGTAATTGTTACAGCTCCCGAAGTGGAAGGAATGAAGGTGCCTTCTGAAGCCGAGGTCTTGGCGCTGCTCGAAAGGGTAGGGCAGATTGAAGTAGAGCCTTATGATGACTCCATTGATGATGTGCCCCTTATTTCTGAAGAACCATGGGCAAGTCCCGTGGTTGCAGAGAAAAAAATTGAAGTGGTTGATGCAGTTGAGTGGACCTTGCAGAATGGTGCCAGGGTTGTTGTAAAGCCTACTCCTTTTAAGGAAGATGAAATCTTATTCAGTGCATGGAGCCCCGGGGGAACTTCACTTTATGATATTGATGAAGCCCTTTCTGCTGATATGTCGGCTACAATTATGTCGATGAGCGGAGTTTCGGGTTTTGATAACATCACACTCGATAAGATGCTTGCCGATAAAGTTTTCAGCCTTTCCCCATATGTTTCACAACTGCGCGAAGGTTTCAACGGGAATTCATCGGTTAACGACGTGGAAGTGATGCTGCAGATGGTTTACCTGTACTTCACCGAGCCCCGGTTTGATGAAACCAGTTTTCAGTCATACATGGTACGCATGGCTGGCATGCTGCAGAACAGATCGGCATCACCCGATGCCGCACTTCAGGATACCCTGTCGGTGGTGCTGGCCGATTACCATGAGAGGGCCCGGCCAATGACTGTTGAGCTTTTAAAGGAGGCTGATTTCAATAAAGTTGAAAACATCGCCCGTGAGCGTTTCAGCAATGCTGCCGATTTTGTCTTCTTTTTTGTAGGAACCATCGATACTGCCTATCTGAAGCCATTGGTCGAGAAATATATTGGCGGAATACCTTACCTCGATGAAACTGAAACCTGGCGCAATCTTGGCATTAATCCGCCCGAAGGTGTAGTAACCAAAAGGGTGCAAAAGGGACAGGAACCCAGAAGCACTCAATACATCGTTTTTCATGGCGATTTTGAATATTCAAGTGAGAATGCCATTGAGATTGATGCTGTGGGAAGAATCCTGTCGACCCGCCTGCTCGAGGAAATCAGGGAGGAGAGGAGTGGGGTATATTCCATAGGAGCCAGGCCATCCTCATCAAAGTTTCCTGATGAAGAATATACAATTACCATTTCCTATGGAACAGACCCCGGGAAGCTGGATGAGCTGAAACAGGCAGTTTTTGACGAGATAAGGGATTTCATTACAAACGGGCCGACAGAGGAAGAACTTGCCAAAGCAAAGGAGCAGATGCTCAGGGAGCGGGAGCTGGCCCTTCGTGAAAACAGGTTCTGGCTTAATGTTTTGAGTAATACCTATTACCTGAGAGATGGTGATTTCTCTGAATTTGGCAGGTTTAATAAACTTGTGACCGATCTTACAGTAAGTTCTGTGAAAAATGCCTTTGGGAAGTATTTTGATTTTGAAAAATATGTAAGTGTAGCCCTGGAACCGGCACAGCAACAGTAAAAACAGAATTTCCGGCATTGCTTCTTTTCTTCTTCTAAAAAGTGTATTTTCGTAATTCTGAAACCAGGATTATGAAAATTTACTTTCCTTTTGCTGTGGCAATCCGAATTATCATTTATTCAGTGATTATGCTGGGAGTGGCCGAAGTTGTAAGGCTTGATGCCCTCTACCCAATGCAGGATGGATATTACGGAGAATTGAGCTTTACCGAAATATTGCAGGAGATTATCCTGTTTGTCCTTTTTATCCTCTACCTGGTTGCCGGTCGCAGGTTTCCTGATGTCAGGCCTGTGACTGATGTGATTTCGTTGTTTTTCCTGGCATCCTTTATACGTGAGTTCAATTTTTTGATAGACTGGTGGGCCCTGCTGGTTTTTCCTGTGGTTTTGCTGGCTGTGTGGCAGCTGGTCCGCAATTCAAAATACCTTAAGGAAGCCACAGTACGGTTCTTTTCACAACCAGCTTCTGCATGGTTTATGGCAGGCCTTCTGATAACATTCGTTTTCAGCCGGCTGATGGGACGGTCTTCGTTCTGGAGGCTGTTATACGATGAAAATACCTACCGGCTTGCAAAGGCAGCTGTGGAAGAAGGTCTGGAACTGGCAGGCGATGTACTGATGCTGATATCGGCCGTTGAATTTTTCCTTGCCAGGGTTTACAATGACAAAAAGAAGCCCGATGCATAACAGTGAGCAGCCTCATTTTTCCCCGGGCTGCAGCCGGAATTGAATATCTTCTATATTTACTTTTGCCCTGGAACAGTAGCTCCGGTATCACAGGTTCATATAATGACAAAAAGAAAAGGTCCGGGGTGAATTTTCAGTTAATCCCACACTCCGGACCTTTTGTTCATTTTAATGCTGTTGCCTTATTGTTTGATTATCTTACGGGTAATCATTTTCCCTTGTTCCCCGTACCTGATGAAATACACGCCCGGCTGCAGTTGTGATACATCGATGACTGCTTCGGCGCCTGCTGTTTTTATTTCGATGACAGGCTGGCCCTGTAAGTTATAAATTGCCAGCTTCCCGATTTCATTTGAATTCCTGAAGAATAACCTGTCATTTACAGGGTTTGGATAAATTTCAACTGAGCCTGCCGCTGGAAGTTTGGCAGATACCGGTGGCTCAAAAACAATTTCTTCCAGCTTGATTTCTGTTATGGAAACATTGACAGCAGAAGTACCCAAATCAAATACAAACCTTGCAGCATTATCATTGCCCTTCATGTCAAACACATAAGTATAAACCGCAAAAGTATCGGCAAGTGACAGGTCATTATATCCGCTGTATGACGACCATGGGTCGCGCGACATCCCTAAATACACAGTGGCACTGCGGGCTTCGTCGGCCCTGGCTTTGAATGAAATCCTGTATTTCTTGCCATCCTGAAGCGAAAAGTTGCCCCTTACAAGCTGTATATGCCAGCCTGCCGTGCCTCCGTTTGTAATGTTTGCGGTGAGCGTGTTGTCGGCTCTTGTCAGTTGTGAGGAAGCCCCCGACTGATTGTTTAAGTTCCAGCCATCGTTGGTGGTCTGGAAGTTTGATGTATAAACCGGGGTACCTGCATACCTTCCGGGTTCGGGCATTTCATTATGAAGAAGTGCATCGGCAAGCGGCTGAAGGATTGTTTTTGTGGCTGGATTATATATTCCAAAGCCTGCACTGAATTCCCAGTATGCCCAGCTCCATCCCAACTCCTCGAGGTACCTCGACAGGAAGGTTGTCCATTTGACCCTTGACTGGAGGTCGGCCTTATTGTAAGCTCCGAATTCTCCCATATGTACAGGCACCTGATGCCGTTGTTCATAAGCTTTAAGCGGGGCAAAATCCTGCCGCATGACATCGCGTTCGGTATCCGTATCGAGCCATTTTGTCCCCAGCCATCCCTGTGCCTCCTCACCCGACCATTCGGCGCCCTGATGGGTAAACTGGTATGGATTATAGTAGTGGATTGTGAGAATGATGTTTTCATCATCGGGCAGTTCAAGTGAGGGCAGTCCTCCAAGCCCTCCCCATTCAGCTGTGCCAATCAAAACAATACGTTCGGGATTGTCCTCCCTGATGGTTGCAAGGGCATCTTTATGAAACTCGTTCCACTTCACGGGCGTCAGATTGCCGTGGGGTTCATTCAGTATTTCAAACAGCAGGCTGTCGGGGTAATCACTGAAGAACTCCGAAATCTGTTTCCACTGCGATAAAAAACGCTCCTTTTGTGCATCAGGGTTTTCAAATAAGGCATCGTGGTGATGCATATTGATGATGGCGTACAGTCCGTTGTTAAGTGCTGAATCTACTACCTGTTTAATCCGGTTCAGAAAGGTTTCTGCAACCGTATAGGGTGAACTTGACAGGCTCCGGTTGGCAGGTTCCCACCTGATGGGGATGCGTACATGGTTAAAGCCCAGATCTGCAATAATCCCTGCATACTCAGGCTTCCACTGGTTACCCCAGGCTGTTTCTGAAGGGGCTTCAAACATGTTTCCGTAATTGATTCCACGGCCCAGTTTCTGGTTAATCTCAAAAGCCTTTTCACGTGACTGTCCATTCAGCAGAATTGCTGATAAAATGATTAATGATGTAAAAAATAATTTCATATGTTTCTGAATTGGATTTATATGAGAGAAAAATGTTGATTCGACGGGGATGGCATGACACTTCTTGTATATAAGGGATGCCGGCGGGAACCCCGGCTTCCTTTCGGATACGGTTCAGTCATGTTTCCATTGAAAATGCCCGGACCAGGTTTTGGCCTGTTTTCATATGCCTGCAAACAGGTTTGGTTCGCCTGACCAAAGGTGAGAACCATTGCCGGTAGAATATTCAGGATTTTCATATTTATTGGTTTTAGATTACAATGCAATCCTTCATTCAAAAGTACAAGTAACCCATTTTTTATTTAAAACCGAAACATTCAGTCTCATTTCTTCGGCATCCTTTCCTGTTATCTGTCTCAGATTCCCAGATAATCAAGGAGTGCTTCCCTGTATTCATCAATTTCTTCGTTCGGGTTTTCATAGCTGATGATGATCAGGCTGCATGCCAGCTCCGAAAGTTTCCAGTCGCGGTTAACCACACTTGAATCGGACCGGTAAACGCATGATATATGTTCATGTACCGGGTGCCCTGTAAGCTTCAGGATGGCAATGGCCTTCCTTACCGATTTATCGAGATTGAAATCAGGTGAATGCAGGAGCCTTTTGAGCAATTCACTTGCATAATACTTGTACTTCAATTCATTCATCCCCGAGATAAACATTTCTATGATGGGGTTCACATGGTTGTATTCATAATACTTTGCAATCATTGTATGAATTGTTATAAGTTTCACTTGTTGTGTTTCATTTCCCTGAGCCGTTCAAATAACTGGATTTCTTCGTTGCTGAGATTATCAGGCACTTTTACATTCAGCTGTATATACAGATCTCCAAAACTGCCAGGTTTACCATATACCGGCATTCCTTTTCCCTTCAACCTGAGTTTGTGCCCGTTTTGAGTACCCCTGGGTACAGGGACATTTAATCTTCCGGCAAGGGTGTCGATTTCAATTTTTCCTCCAAGCACTGCTGTATAAAGGTCTACATCCACCAGCCGGGTCATATCATTTCCATCAACCTGGTACACACTGTCGGGAATAACTTTAATAGTAACATAGATATCTCCCTTGGGGCCGCCATTCATGCCTGGTGTACCTTTCCCTCTTATTCTCAGTTCTTGTCCGTTATATACGCCGGGTTTGATATTGATACGCAGTTTTTCTTTTCCTGTGTCCAGGATCCTGGAGGTGCCATGCCATGCTTCTGAAAGTGATATTTCAAGTTCTGCCCGTAAATCGTCTCCTTTGAAGGCTTGTTCCCTGCTTCCGAAACCCGTTCTTCGCCTTCCACCAGTACCAAAAAAGGCGTTAAAGAAATCGGAAAAACCGCTGTCGGATCCTGTATCCCCAAACAGATCCCCCAAATCACCTTCGTAATAATATGATTCTCCCCCGGGCGCTCCTCCATACTGCTGTGAATATTGGTGCCGACCTGTACCAGCATTTTCATATTGTTTCCAGTTGGCACCCAGCTTGTCGTATTTCTGGCGCTTTTTAGAATCGCCCAGTACCTCATATGCCTCACTTATTTCCTTAAAACGTTCTTCAGCCTGCTTATCCCCCTGGTTCTTGTCGGGATGATATTTTACAGCAAGCTTCCTGTAAGCTTTTTTAATTTCTTCCTGAGTGGCATTCTTCGATACGCCCAATATCTGATAATAATCCCTGTAGTTCATATTACCAATAATTATTCATGTTACCAGGTTTTACAATTTCTGAAGCATTCTTCAATGGGTTTTGTTCATTTAAATGCCCCCTGAATATATTTTTTAATGATATTTTTTAATTGGTCATGATCCTGCAATACCTTTACCTGCTATCTGGACTTCATTCCCAGTGGCAATGATTTCAGGAACCGATTACATCATATAGGAAACAGCGTTTTAATATATGTAGTTTTTATCATTTTCTGCAGTATTTTAAATGTTCCTTTATTACAAAATCAAACTTTAGGCCGGCAGATACCTTACGTCAATTTGTCACAATCAAAATCAAAATCAATAGCCAGCATGATTTAAATTGATTCATTTTATTGGGCATGTTAAACTTGTTCAGGGAAAAATCATAAATTTAGCATTTACAGTAAAAGTATTGCACTTCATTGTTGTAAAAAAGGGATGCAAATAGTAAAGATGAAAGATAACCTGAATGAGAATCATTTCTGTCATCATCATGTCAGCTGTAATCCTGTTCTCGTGCGACAGGCAGGAATCAGGGCCTGAGTATATTCTGAGGCTTGGGCACCAGGCAAACGAGAGGGATATCTGGCATACATCGGCAATGTATTTTGCCCACGTGCTTGACTCATTATCAGAAGGCAGGATCCAGGTAAGGGTTCATCCTGCCGAACAGCTTGGAGCTGAACTCGATATCATTCGCAGCATCAGGGCGGGTATTTTGGAAATGACAATTACAGGTGAAAGCATGCAGAACTGGGCCGGCATCACTGCTTTACTTGCTGTGCCGTATCTTATCCGTGATTCTGACCACCTGAAGCAGGTGGTTGAAGGACAAACCGGTGATGAAATAGAAAAGGCAATGATTGAAAAAATAGGCCTCAGGCCCCTTGCATATTTTGAAAGGGGGCCCCGTTACCTGACATCCAACAGGCCAATCAATACTCCCGCTGATTTGAGCGGGATGATATTGAGGGTCCCCAATGTGCCTCTTTTTGTCAGGGTATGGCAGTCACTGGGTGCAAAACCCACTCCTATGGCCTTCTCCGAAGTGTTTACAGCCTTGCAGCAGGGTACAGTGGAGGCACAGGAGAATCCTTATGCCCTTATTTACAGTGCCGGTTTATATGAAGTGCAGAAGTACCTCAACCTGACCCGCCATGTAACAAGCTGGACCTACGTGGTGATAGGTGAGAAACAGTATCGGAAACTTCCGGCTGATTTGCAGGAAATGGTTCTTATGGCAGGCCAGATGATGCAGCACTACCACAGGAAGGAGTTCGCCCGGCAGGAAATCTTTCTGCGGCACCAGCTCGAAGAAACGGGGATGATTTTTAATGAACCTGATCTGAATGCCTTCAGGAAAAAAGCTGAATCGGCAGTGCTTGATGCATTGCCTGATGAATACAGGGAGCTGTATATGAAAATCATTGAAATGTAATTGTGGTATGAAACTGATAAACCTGGTATTTAAACTTTTTGTAGCAGGTGCCATATTGTGCCTGTCGGCCATGATTGCCGTGGTGACAATTCAGGTATATACCCGATTGTTTATGGAGAGTGCTCCTCACTGGACAGAGGAGGCAGCAAGGATTTTTTTCATTTACGCAGTGGCATTTGGAACTGCTGCGGGTATAAGAAATGGCGATTTTGTAAGGCTCGATATTATAGGTAAATATCTGCCCAGCCGGATTTCGTGGTTGCTGAATATCATAACTGACATAACTGTGGCAGTTTTTGCTGTTGTTTTATTCATTCAGAGCTTGAAATTTGTGCAGCTTGGAATGGATGAACTATCTCCTGCACTTGAAATTACAATGGGTTTTGTTTTTATCAGTATAGCGATAATGGGACTTGCTATAGCTTTTTTTACAACTGCCGGTTTGCTGCTTACCCTTTATAAAAAAATGTAAGGTATGGTCTGGATCATGTTCCTTTTGTTCTTTGTGTTGTTGTTCCTCCGGTTTCCGATAGCATTTTCACTGGGATTATCAACCTTTGCCTATATTCTTGCCAAGGGAATACCGTTGGTGGTGATCCCCCTTAAAATGTATTCAGGGATTGATGTTTTTGTGCTCCTTTCAATTCCTGGCTTCATACTTGCCGGCAACTTAATGAACAGCTGTGGCATGACCGACCGGATTATACGGTTCAGCAATTACCTGATGGGGCATATCAGAGGAGGCCTATCGCTTGCAAATATCGGGGCTTCAATGATTTTTTCAGGTATATCGGGCACAGCAATATCCGATACTGCCTCAATAGGATCGGTCATGATCCCGGCAATGAAAAAGGAAGGATATGATGCAGGTTTCTCCTGTGCGGTTACTTCTGCCTCTTCCACAATAGGACCTATCATCCCGCCAAGCCTGCCGATGATTATCGCAGGTTCGCTTACAGGAATTTCAATCGGGAAGTTATTTCTTGCAGGGGTGGTGCCTGGGATTCTGCTCGCCATTGGGTTGGGCACTGTGTCATATTCAATCTCTGTCAGAAAAAACCATCCGAGGCAGCCAAGAGCTACCTGGAAGCAAAGGGGCAGAGGCTTTATTGATGCCTTTTGGGCACTTCTGATGACCTTCCTTATCCTGTATGGAATTATTGGCGGAGTGTTTACACCTACCGAAGCTTCAGTTGTGGCTGTATTATATGCATTGTTTGTAGGTACTTTTTTTTACCGCTCATTATCCTGGAAAGGTGTGGCTGCAGTATTGACAAGTTCAGCAGGAACTACTGCCTCGCTGATGATCCTTGTGGGATTCGCAAACCTGTTTGGCTGGATACTGATTCTTGAGCAGGTGCCACAAGGGCTGGCTGAGATGCTGCTTACTACCACTCAAAATAAGTTTTTACTGCTGTTGCTTATCAACATCCTGTTGATTATTGTAGGCTCCTTTATGGAAACCATTGCTGCACTTTTAATTGTTTATCCCATACTTTTGAATGTAGCAGTATCAGTAGGGATCGATCCCATTCAGTTTTCAGTGATTGCTGTCCTTAATCTTATCATCGGGCTGAATACACCTCCGGTAGGAGTGTGCCTGTTTGTAGCGTCAGGAATTGGAAAAGTTTCAATTGACAAAGTAGTCAGGGCAGGATTTCCCTTCCTTATTGTGAGTATTATTGTTCTTTTGCTGGTAACCTATATTCCCGCAATTTCTCTTTATCTGCCACGTCTGATGGGTTGATACCCTGATGGGTACCACAGCCCTTATCGGTTTTTATCAGCTGATGAAAAGGCTTTTCCCCGAAAACTCAGGATCACAGGTCAGATTAACTTTCAGTTTTCTCAATCCTGCTTCATCTCCCGGAGTAGGGATGTGGGTAAGGTGCACTTCACAATCCTGCAGGTATTTCAGCTTTTCAAGTGCCATTTGTCCTGCCGGATTGGAGAGGGCACTGATGGCAAGAACGATTAATGTTTCATCAACATCCAGACTTGTCATCCGGCCATTGAGAATATTTTTTTTCAGATGCGTTACCGAATCAATTATACTTTGTGGGATAAGGTACATACTGTCAGGAAGACCTGCCATGTATTTAGTGGCATTCAGGATAAGTGCCGAGGAAGCATGCATCAGTGGTGAATTTTTGCCTGTAATGATAGTTCCGTCGGGAAGTTCAATACTGGCTCCGCTGAAGGTTCCGGCGTTGCCCTTGCCGTCAGTTTCAGCCTCTTTGGATGCTTGTCGTGCAGGAATCACTACACTGCGATCTTCAGCTCTGGCCCCTATCTTCTGCATAACGGTTTTAATGCGCTCAAAAGTTTCCTTGTCGGTCAGTCCCATGGCATATTCCACTGCACAGCGGAAGTACCGCCTGATGATTTCCTGCCGTGAAGCTTCAGTAATTGTTTCATTATCCGCAATACCAGCACTGGCACGGTTTACTCCCATATCGGTAGGTGATTTGTACATTGATTCACCTCCAGTTATTTTTTCAATGATTCTTTTCAGCAGATGAAAGGCCTCAATGTCGCGGTTATAGTTGACAGCTTTCTCATTATATGCATTCAGATGATGCTCATCAATCAGAACCTTGTCGTCAAGGTCAACCGTGGCAGCTTCATATGCAACATTTACAAGATGGTCAACAGGTAAATCCCAAATTGGAAAGGTCTCAAATTTAGCATAACCTGCCTTTATCCCTTTTTTATAATCGTGGTACATGTTGCTCAGGCAGGTGGCAAGTTTGCCGCTGCCAGGTCCCGGGCCAGTCACAACTACAATTGGTTTGCTAGTTTCAATATATGGATTTGCACCATAACCATGATCGCTAACAATCAGATCAACATCGGTGGGATAACCTTTTGTAGGCTGGTGGAGATATACCCTGATGCCTCGCATCTCAAGCTTGTTTTTGAAAGCTTTGGCGGGGGGCTGGTTCTGATACCGGGTAATTACAACAGCTGTAACATCAATTCCCCATTCTCTGAAATCATCAATAGTTTTAAGTGCATCCACATCGTAGGTGATTCCAAAGTCGGCCCTGATTTTCTTTCTTTCGATATCTCCTGCATGTATACAAAGAATGACATCAGTTTGATCCTTCAGTTGCTGAAGCAGACGCATCTTGACATTGGGATCAAACCCCGGAAGTACACGTGCGGCATGATGATCATACAGCAATTTCCCCCCGAATTCAAGGTATAGCCGGTGGTTAAAACGATTCACCCGTTCAAGGATAGCAGCAGTCTGTTCCCTAAGGTATACTTCATTATCAAACCCCGTTTGCTTATGTACAAGTGTAATGCCCATTTCAGCTTTGATTTCAGATTTTCTTCCAAGGGCGCTAAATTCGGAAAAATTTTAAGTTCACGAAATGAAGTTTATAAAAAGAAATAAAAAAAGAACAGTCATATTTTTTATCTCAATTTCTCATTGCAGACATCTATTGAGTTTGTAAATGGCCGCAAAGCCTTAACCCAGACAGTAGATTTAATTAAGGTTTTCTTATTGTTTTAAAAATACAATTTTTTCATTGCCTTTCTTTACAATTTCAATGAATTAGTATTTTATAATTTTATAATCATCGGGTTTGTATACAGGCAGTTTGAAGTAGTAGTTAATTATAATTTGTATTTGATTATCAATAACCTGGGTTGAATAATTTAATTCGAAAAGGGAGGTAGGAGGTGTCGAAAAAGTGCACCCTATATTAACAGGGAGGTAATAAAAAAGCCGTCACAAGTATTCTATGACGGCTTTTAAGCTAATTTTGTTTTGGTTGCCAGAAGCATACTTTGGGTGATTCAATTTTTCCTTCAGTTTTCAACTGCTTCATTGCTTTGTCTACCTCTTTTTTATCAAGGCCTGAAGCTTCTGCAATTTCTGCTGCCTTCATAGGTTTCCCGGCAGTCATCATCGTTTCAAATACTTTTTCTGCACTCATTATATTGAATTTTTTCTCCCAAATCTATAAGAAAAAAAATTATTTCAGATATTTCTTTGTGATTTTCTGCAGGACTTCCGACCCTCCCGCCCAAGGCGGGATGCGCCAGCCAATTGCTCACATAGTAAAAAAAGCAAAAGGACCGGAAAATGTATTCCAGCCCTTTTTCTCATCGTCGGGGTGAGAAGACCCGGACTTCCGACCCTCCCGCCCAAGGCGGGATGCGCCAGCCAATTGCTCACATAGT
>OBJA01000361.1_pt1 | contig 41387 bp, 34 predicted proteins | sample 1519751 | NCBI WGS metagenome assembly OBJA01 (sample SAMEA3881238, study PRJEB22517) | soil metagenome | biome: lake sediment; feature: soda lake sediment; material: sediment, water from around vicinity | place: India | collected 2013-12-23 | depth 3 m
CAAACCACAAAAACAACAATTGAATGGCCGGAAAACCAAGACCTATGAGTCAGATTTACTCATTGAGATTTTCATTATTTAGCCAAATAGAAATGGTTTTATGAGAAATTCGCAGTTCACGAAACAATATGTTCATGCCTGCGTGGAACAAGGTATAAACCATGAACATCCGGTTTATTTTAAACATCAGGCTTTAAAACCCCGGCAGTAAGGGCGGCTATTCCTATTCTCAAAGCCGTATCTTTTCAAACCGCGTGTCGACAGGCATTGAGGATAGTTGTCCACGCCAATTCCTTTAGATCAATTCTAATGCATTATTAATGAAACCCGAATTGAGCGTCAACACCGGATCATCATTACCAACGGCTTGTCGTATTTAGCCTCTATGATTGTCGCATAAACACAGTACGCAACAAGTTCTAGTTGCCGAAATTTGTATGGTAATAATAAAACATCATAGGAGGAAAAATTAGATGAGAAAAATAATAGTCATATCAATGGTTACTTTGGATGGGGTCATGCAGGCACCCGGCGGATCCAAGGAAGATGCTTCAGAAGGTTTCAAATATGGCGGGTGGACTGCCCCTTATGAAGACGATTTTTCCAGCGAGGCCTGGAAAAAACAGATGAAAGCGGCAGATCTCCTGCTAGGCAGGAAAACCTTTGATATTTTTGAGGGCTATTGGCCCGAACATGCATCCAACTGGCCGGGAATCAATGATGTCACCAAATACGTCTTGTCAGGCACGAGGGCAACCTCAGATTGGGAAAACACTATTTTTCTGAAAAGCCTGGACGATATCAAAAAACTTATAAACGGGGAAGGTTCGGACATTAAAGTTTGGGGCAGCAGCAAACTTATTCAGTTGCTGCTTAAGAATGATTTAGCAGACGAACTTTGGCTCAACACATACCCATTGACGCTTGGTACCGGGAAAAAGCTGTTTCAGGATGGCGCAATACCGGCAGCATTTACATTAACAGAAAGTTTGGTAACACCAGGCGGGGTGATTATGGCCCATTACAAGCGAGCCGGAAAAGTCAGTACTGGTACGGTTGGGATTTAAGGTTTGCACAAACGAAGCTAAAAATTGAAATTATGACGACAAACAATGAAATTTTTCGTAAGCCGGACCTTACAGGCAGACCCTATAACTTGGCTGTTGAAAGGCTTATGAATTTGCAACCAAAAACCTTGTTCAATGCTTGGACAAAAGAATTTTACGTTTGGTTTGCTGTGCCAGGTTCGGTATTGATGACAGGTACAGTCAACACTCCCTTCTTTTTTGAAACGGAATTTAAACCAGATAAAAATTCGGATTTACAAAGACACCCGCATTATGGCAGGTTTTTAAAGGTTGTGCCAGACCAGCTAATTAAACTGACTTGGGTAACAGGTGCAGGAGGAACAGAAGGTTCAGAAACAGTTGTAACCGTTGATTTAACACCCAAAGACGGGAAAACATTGTTGAAATTGACACATTCAGGGTTTCCACACGAAGAATCAAAAAACCGGCATCAACAAGCTTGGCCGATGGTTCTTGAGCAACTTGAAAAGAGATACCAGTAAAAGACAATCATTAAAAATTCAAAGAATATGAAAATTACACAAACACCAACAGCAAAAGCGGAAATGCTTATACGATGCCCGGTTTCGGAAGTTTTTGACGCATTTATTGACCCTGATAGGACCTCACAATTTTGGTTCACAAAGGGCAGTGGGCCTTTAGAAAAAGGCAAGCGCGTTCAGTGGGACTGGGAAATGTATGGCGTTTCAACGCAAGTAGAAGTAAAAGAACTTGAAAAAAACAAGCGGATACTTATTGAATGGGACGGGTACAGTGGAAGGACGATGGTAGAATGGACTTTTACCGCCCGAAAAGAAAATGAAACTTTTGTTACTGTCACTGAATTTGGCTGGACCGGAAATGGTGACGAACTGGTAGAATATGCCCTAAACTCCACGGGTGGGTTCACGTTTATGATCTGTGGGATTAAAGCATTTCTCGAACACCATATCGCCTTAAACCTTACCGCCGACCATGCACCCGATAATATCAAGGAAGGGTATTCGCAGCCCAAAAGATGATTTTATCGGTTAATTCAATAAACTATTCATAAAAGGAGGTCAAAATGTCAATATCAGTGCTTTACATGTCGATGTCACTTGATGGATACATCACTGGTCCGAACGATGAGCTAAACAACCCCGGCGGTGATGGTTTCATGCGGCTGCACGAGTGGTTCGGTTTCGGTCCCGAAGGCCCGGACGAGGGCATCGTCCTCCGGCCACCGACCGTGCCGGCCGGACAGTTGATAAACGAATACAACGCAACAGGCGCGGTGCTGGCGGGCCGGCGTACCGTGGAACAGGTTGATCACTGGGGAGGCAACCATCATGGCGTCCCCATCTTTGTGCCCAGCCATCGTCCACCTGATCCTTCGGTGGCAAACTATCCATTGGTGACCTACGTGACCGATGGCATCGCCAGTGCGATGGCGCAGGCGAAGGCCGCAGCCGGTGACCGGAATGTGATGGTGCATGGTGCGTACACGGCGCAACGGGCGCTCGAAGCCGGTGTACTGGATGAGTTGCAGATCCATCAAATCCCGGTGCTGTTCGGCGGTGGCCGGCGGCTGTTCGAGGTATTGCCGTCGCGTGTCGAATTGGAGATCGTCAGGGTGATCGACACACCGGAGGCTACCCACATCCGCTACCGTGTCTGTCGCTGAACCGGACTCATTGCCTTCATTGGTCCTTTTCTGAAGGATTATTAAGATGAAATGAAACAATTAAAAATACGCTTAAAATTGAGATGATCATGAAAAAAATAATCATGTGGAACGTCTTACAATTGACGGCTATTTTGAAGGTCAAAAAAACTGGGACTTTCCTTTTTACGACGCAATTTGGGGAAAGAGTTGGAGAAAATTGAGCAATTAAATTCTGCTCCGAAATCACGGCTGACAAACTGGAAGTTGAAAAGAAAATATCGTTCGAATGGAACGCAACAGGAAACAAAACCTACGTTGAATTTAAAGCTTATAAAAATTAATGATTATGGACACGATAGACGTTAACGTAAAAGACACCATTTTAAAACCTGCAAAAAAAGTGTTCGATGCAATTATCCAACCCGAAACAATGAAGAAATATTTTATTTCCAAAGCAAGTGATAAAATGACCGAGGGTAAAAAAATCAAGTGGGAATTCGAGGATGTAGGAGCAAAAATTGATGTTAAGGTTCTAAAAATTATTGAGAACAAGCAAATCACCTTTGAATGGAATGCAAGTGGAAAATCTGCTAAAAAAGTTGACATTTCACTTGAACCTGAAAGCGATGAACAGACCAACATCAAAATTACAGAAAGTTCATTTGAATTTACAAAAGAGGGAATTAAAAAAGCATTAGGACAGACACAAGGTTGGACCGATTTTATTTGTTCAATGAAAGCCTACCTGTATGCGGACTTGAATTTAAGAAAGGGACGAACAAAAGATAACAAATAGCTGAAAAGCCAGTTGCCAATACACAATATGAAAAGACAAATACTTTTTTTTATCAATCTGGTTCTGGTCATGCTGGTTACGGGGGTGTTTTGGGGTACCTGGTTCACGCTTACCCGCAGCCTGGATGTATTTCCAGCGGACAATTTTATCCGCATCGGGAAAACCATTATTGACAATGTTGCCTGGCCAATGCGTATTCTGATGCCGGCAACATTGTTGAGCTTGCTGTGGCTTTGCCTGATCACTGCAAAGCATCGTCCTTCAATTTACTTCTTTGCTGGCGCATTCCTTCTTATGTTGGTCACTTTACTGAATTCTAAGACCTATGCAAATTTTTCAACCGAAATTTTGTTGATAAGTTTTCACATAAGGAGTTTGCCTTTTTATTACAGCAAATACCCGATTGACTAATTTACATCGTATTGAGTTGATAATCAATTTGTGATCTTTTCCTTCAGCTAATTTCCGGTTATAATACCTTTTCATCTCTGGATCCCAGTGAATGGCCGAGTTGGCCCCGTTTGATAATACTGTCTTTACCTTCTTGTTAGCCAGATTACTCACCTTGGTCTTACCTCTGATAGCTGTGCCGGATTCATTTTTGAATGGTGCAATGCCAGAATAGCAGGCATATTCCCTTCCACTATCAAAGCTCGTAAAGTTATTGGTTGTAACCAACATGTAGGATGCAATAACAAAGGCAACACCAATGACCGATCTGGCCAGGTTATAATTTTTGTACAAGCTCTCATCTGATTTTATCAGGTCAATAATTTGTTTCTCTATTTGCACGATACGTTCCTGGAAATCGGTGATTTGCATTTCAATTTCCAGGGAAACCGATTTTAATCCACTCACCCGCTGGTATTGTTGATGACTTTTAAGACTGTTTTTCAAAGAGGAACAAATCCTTACCATTTGATCCCTATAGGTGAGCAATTGTTTGATCTGGAGTAAAAGATTAGAGGGTAGCCTGTAGGGTTGGAGTTTTGTCCTTTGGATAAAAGCATAGTCGGCAATTCTGCGGGCATCTACTTTATCGTCCTTGCCTCTTGTAATACCCAGACTCTTCTTGATCTTCAGAGCCGGTTCAACACAATAATCGATCTCCATCTGGCTGAGCCATGCAAAAAACAGCAGCCCGTAGGTCCCGGTATGTTCCATGCAAAAGGCACAATCTTTTAATTGAATTTCTTGATTTTCGAGCCATCCCTGTATGGAATCAAATCCCTTGAAGTCATTGGTTACCACCTTGTCCCGAAACCGGCTGTTTTCGGCATCTTCCAACAAGGCCAAATCGAGCTTGTCATTGGAAATGTCAACACCAATAAAATGTTTTTTTTGCCTAAATTTGTCCATAATCAATTGTTTTAGAACCGGAAGTGGTTGGCATGCTAACACCTTTAATAAGCCTTGAGCTTAAAATTCTAAATGGCAATTGCAACCACAAGGGGCTTTGGACTAATTCAGTAAATAATCCTTAATTAATTAGATCACTGCATAGTTCACCAAAGTCCCTCTCCGGTTTAAGTTATTAACTAATTTCAAAGTTATTAACTCCCCCTAAAACCCCCTGTTTCAAATTCATAAACATCTTGATAAAATAAAATCAATTCTTTTGCTAATCTAAAGGATCACTGTAATGGTAGAAGTACCAATAGATAACCAGATAAAAACCTGGACAGCCAGTACGGTTCCTGATAACTGGACAGAATTACGTGCCAGGTGGGGAACGTTTCACACACTCAGGACTTTTACCAGTATCCTGAGTTTTGTATTCCTGAGTATAGGAACAGTAGCCGGCAGTACGAAAATTTACAAATAAGCCAATGTTATGCACTGCCGCATTTAGCCGCTATGTTTGTCGCATAAGCACTGCGCGCAACCTGATCTTATTGCCGAAATTTGTATAGTAACAATAAAACATCATTAAAGGAGGAAAAATAATTATGAGAAAAATAATAGTCATATCAATGGTTACTTTGGATGGGGTCATGCAAGGAATGGGCAACCCCAAGGAAGATACATCAGGTGGTTTCAAATATGGCGGTTGGAGCGTACCATATGGCGACGAAGTTGTTGGTGAAGACAAGCAAAAACTAATGCAACCTACCGATTATCTTTTGGGCAGAAAAACATTTGAGATTCTTGCTACGTACTGGCCTCAAAATGCTGAAATGTGGCCCGGTATCAACAATGGCACAAAATACGTCCTATCCAGAACCTTGAAAAAGGCAGACTGGAAAAACACCGTATTTATCGAAAGTTTGGCAGATGTCAAAAAGCTCAAGGATTCAGAAGGTTCCGACATCCAAGTTTGGGGTAGTAGCAAGCTTATTCAGTTACTGCTGAAGAATGATTTAGTGGACGAACTTCGACTCCATATTCACCCTTTGACGCTTGGCACAGGGAAAAAGTTGTTTGACGATGGCCCAATCCCGGCAGCCTTTACGTTAACAGAGAGTTTGCCCACGCCAAGTGGAGTAATTATTGCCAATTACAAACGGGCTGGAGATGTTAAGACAGGTACTTTTGAAGCTTAAAGTATGAAACAACAAGTTGAGGAAAATAGAAACAAATTAATCATTGACCAGTTTAACGAGGCTTTTATAAAGCATGATCATACGCTCTTAAACGACATTATTGACACACATTGCCGAATGGAAGGGGCCTCACCTCCCCCGGATGGGGCAGTTGTCGAGGGATACGAAAACTGCCTGGAATTCTGGAAATCACTCATTGAAAGCCCTAACACCCAGTTCGTGCCTGAGAATGTTTTTATTAGCAGAGACAAGGCAACCATCCAGTGGAAGTATATGTGGGGCGGGCAGCTTGAGTACCATATCAGGGGAGTTACTTTAATAACCATCAGAAATGGAAAGATTACAGAAGCTATTGGGTACGTTAAAGGAAATCTGTCTTAAGGGTTTGATTAAGTTTAACGGACTGAGGTTATATGGACCCATGGAAAAGAACCCCAATATTACAAGCTCTTAAAAAAATGAAACCGACTAAAAACAACGAGCTGCCAGTTATTATTTAAACCAAAAATATGGCATATGATGAAAATAACACGGGTTGAAGAATTGATAGAAAAAATAACAGAAGAGGAATGGCTAATATTAGATGTTTTAAGAGGAATAATAAAAGATAAATTACCTGATTATTGTAGAGAAAAAATATCCTATAATGTGCCTTACTTCTATGGAAATAAAGGAATCTGTATCATATGGCCATCCTCAATACCAAGAGGGGGAATAAAAGAAGGGGTATTGTTGGGATTTTGGCAGGGAAACAAATTAAACGACTTTGACAGGTATCTGGAAAGAGGAACTAATCGCAAAATATTTTATAAAATATTCAAAAACGTGAATGAAATTAATGTTGGGGCAATAGATAAACTCTTGGAAGAGGCAATATTGATCGATAAAATAAAATAGTTATGATGGGAAAACATTAGACTTTTCTAAAAATGAATGAAATGAAAAAACAGCTTATAATCAGTTTCGCGGTTGCCATGGTCATGGCAACGGCGCCGTTTGTACAGGCACATCCAGGAGATGCGCAAAACGGATCAGGGGCACCAGAAGATACGGTTGCCAACCAGGACATAAAGCCGGACCACAGCGGCTATGCCGATGTAAACGGGCTAAAAATGTACTATGAAGTTTATGGCAAAGGCGATCCGCTGATTGTATTGCATGGCGCCCATATGGACATCCAGACCATGGGCAAGATCGTGCCCATGTTGGCGGAAACTCATAAAATCTATGTTTTGGAATTTCAGGGACATGGCCATACAGCAGATATTGACAGGCCCATCACCTATCAAAATCTCGCGGATGACGTAGCTGCTTTTATGGATGAGTTGAAGCTTGAGAAAGCAGATGTGTTCGGCTACTCAATGGGTGGACAAGTGGGGCTGCAACTCGCCATCAGCCATCCACAAAAGCTGAACAAACTCATTACGGCTTCTATTGCCTATGATCTTAAGGGCTGGCAACCGACATACAGTGAGTTCATTCCGCAGATGACCCCGGAGATGTTTCTCTCCATGCCTTTCTTCGCAGAAAAACATAAACAGGCTGCAAATCCGGATGCATACGTTGCTTTCCTCAAAAAAATGATTGCACTTGAACATGAACCAATGGCATGGGAAGATGATGTTAAACAAATGAAAACCCCGATGCTGATCATTGCCGGCGATGCTGATGTAGCTACACCCGAACATACGGTTGCCTTATTCTGGCTTCTTGGCGGTGGTGTTATGGGTGATATGGGAAATCCCCTGCCCGAATCACGCCTTGCAATCCTGCCCGCAACATCGCATACGGCTGTTATTAGCAAGCCTGAACTTTTGATGGCATTTATTGAACCTTTCCTGAAGGGCGAAACACCAAAAGGTTTTTTTGAGGAATAGACAAGGAGTCAATTACAAACATAAAAGGAGGTCAAAATGTCAATATCAGTGCTTTACATGTCGATGTCACTGGACGGATACATCGCAGGACCGAACGATGGGCCATAATCACGCCCTTTGATTATTTTTCTAATTGATTTTCAACCGGCACCAATGTTTTTTTATGCCTTTCCAGTACTTCCCTGATTTCAGCGACCACATCAGGATGTTCGCCAGCAATATTGTATTTTTCTGAAGGGTCGGTGCTGAGGTTATAAAGCAATGGGGTTTCCAAGATAGTGGCGGTATTTTCAATCTCTATTTCTGGATCAGTATAAAGATGCGCCGTTCTGCTCTCATACTCCAGTTGGGTGATAAAGTGGGCTTTGTAGTCGCCCTTCCTAATGGCGTACACTTGTTGCCCGCGATAATAAAAGACTTCGTCCCGGCCACTTTCCCCAGTCCCGAAAAGTAAGGGTGAAATGTCGTAACCATCATAAACCCGGTCATCGGGAAGTTTGGTGCTTGAAAGGCTGCAAAAAGTGGGCAGTAAATCCATGGTAGTAGCCATTTCCATTACGGGGCCGGTTTTTAATCTTCCCGGCCACCAAAAGATAGTTGGTTCGCGCATGCCACCTTCAAAAGTACCGCCCTTGGCACCTTGTAACATCCCGGCAGAGCCGCCATGCGTTTTAAATGTATGCCACGGCCCGTTGTCAGAAGTAAAAACAACCAAGGTATTATCAGCAATCCCTTGCTCCTCCAAGGTTTTTAAGATTTCCCCAACCGACCAGTCGATTTCCTCGATAACATCACCGTAAATTCCCGCCACCGACACACCTTTAAACTCTGCTGCCCGGAACAGCGGGATGTGGGGCAACGAATGTGCGAGATAAATGAAAAAAGGACCGTGTTTTAATGATTTAATTTTCGCCACGGTTTCCTCGGTATATCGCTTTGTGATCGTCCGTTGGTCGGCAGGGCGCTCGATGGTTTCTTTGTCCCTCATTAGAGGCACATTGTAAGCTTGATAACGCTCCGTTTCTGCCAAAGAAAAATGGTCGGTTTGTTCCACCTTGTCCATGTCGTTTGAGTAAGGAATGCCAAAATAGCTGTCGAAACCATGGTCGGTAGGCAAATAAGGCGATTTATGCCCCAAGTGCCATTTTCCAACCGCGGCTGTTTGATAATTGTTTTCTTTTAAAACTTTGGCAATGGTAATTTCGCTTTGTGGCAGCCCGCCATTCGAGTCGGGAAAAAGTACCCGCCGCTTGTCGCTGCACATGCCCGAACGTATTGGTAACCTTCCAGTCAATAAACCTGCGCGTGATGGGGTGCAAACCGGGGCAGCCACATAAAAGCTGGTCCACTTCTGCCCTTCATAAGCCATTTTGTCGAGGTTTGGGGTTTTAATCGTAGGATGGCCGAAAACCCCCAGGTCGCCATATCCCAAATCATCTGCAAAAATTACAATGAAATTTGGGGGCGCTATTTTCGATTTTTCACTTTCAACGGTCCCGAGCAATCGGGGTTGTCCCATCATCCCAAAAGACAACAAACCGGTCATGGCTATCAGTTTTGTATTGAATATTTCCATTTTATGTGGTTTAAGTTTAGTCTCCATCATTTAAATCTTGAAAATTTGTAGTGCAAGGTATCAAATGTTGTAAAGATACTTGATCATAAATATTGAAATTTATGGGTTAATGTTGATAGTTTATTTAGTTTCATATACGACTTGCCTGTCATTGCAAATACCATATAAAAAAAGGCACCGTTTGCAAGTTGGGACCAGCCACCGCAAACTGAGCATATTCTGAAGAGCAGGAGGTTTTTTTCTTTAATCTGCTCACTTGCCGGGAACATCCATCCTGCGAGAACAGGCAAGAAGCATGCTTAAAATCATTGTGGGCCTTCATTCTATCGTGATGTTTAAAGCTGGATGCTGAAAGTATGGAGTGAATTACGGGGCAGGTCCACCTCGAAACTTTTTGAACTTATTACAAAAGATTTTTTGGACACCCCGTCCAGCGTTCTTCTGTTAATTTCCCCGTCATTGCGTCCGCAGGAATCCAATTGGCCCCTTTACAAAAAAGGTGTTTCCCGTTTACATGAATTTCAAACGTCTCTCCGGTTCGGTCTTTTTCACGGACTATTTCAACTGTTCTTAATCCAATCCGCACATTCCGTGAATGAATTTTAGTTCCTTTGTGTAGCAAAGTAGCCTTTACGGTGTACAGCGGATGTTCACCCCAACCATTGGGCCACCAAATTTGTGGATTCGGTATCGTAATAAAACAATCGCCGACGCCGTGGCTGATTTGTGCTTTTCGGGAAAGAACCAGACTGTCATGAAGCGCGATTTCAAAATTCAGGCTAAAGTCTTTATCACTAACCCCAATAATTTCAACTTCTGCATTGACAGATAGAATCGCTTCCCTGTCATTTGATAAGTTTTGCCTGACCTCCAACTGAGCCACCCTTCCCTTATCAAACGCAACCAGCCGGATCGTTTTCCAAATTCCGCACGAAAGCAATCGGATACCCCAATCCCAGCCAAAATCTGAGGCTTCTTTACGCGAATAGTAAAACAGGCCTTTCAGAGCATCATTTGTCACGGAACTTCCGCTTATCCAGGTCACATTGGGGTCAGCTTCCGCCTGCTTTTTATTCCAATCCAGAACCGAACGAAAAACAACGCGAATAGTATTTGTGCCGGCGTGGAGGTACTTTTTCACATCAAATTCGTATTCGATAAACATGTTTTGCGTACTGGCAACAGGAATATTGTTCAGATACAGTTCACAAATCACATCAAGGCCTTTACAGTCGAGTAGTATTTTGTCCCTCAAGAGGAAAACTTTCTCAACGGTAAAATTGCGTTCATACTCCCATTCCTTGTTTTCGACCCACTGAGCATCAAGCTCATTGTCACGATAATACGGATTTTTTAGCCGTCCTGATCTGAGCAGGTCTTCCTGTACCGTCCCGGGGATGATGGCATCTATCCATCTGGTTTCGTCCGTAGCCTTAAATTTCCAGGCTCCATTTAGATCAATGGTGTGAATGACTTCGGAGCCGTCCTTTATCCGGGAAAAGGCGGATACGCTGTCGCTGGTTACAAAATCTTTTAGAAGTGGAATCCTGAATGGGGCCTGGCCGCCTCGTGAGGGCGTGAAAAAAAGAAAAAACAACGGAATTGCCAGAACAAGCCTTCTAAAATAAAAACGCTTACACATAAGATGGGTTTTTGACTTTGTATAGAATACCTCCCCGCCTGGTATAGTCACGATGTAGCAGTCGATGTATTCTGCTGATTATATTCTTATTACCAAAGATTGCAATAATCTCAGTCTGATTTATTCTATTTTGCCGATTTTTCTCTTGTATAAGTGTAGATAACCTTTCCATCAATGTTTATAAAGTACATCGAGAGATTCGTTTCCGTAGCGGAACAGATGCTGAAACCCGGAGAAGACGCTGCAAATATGGTCATTTCGTTTGTTGATGAGGCGCGGACTTCGGAACCGGCGGTATTGACAAAATAATCTACTTTGCTGTCCGGATCTTTCAGATGTTGAAAAATATGGTCATGTCCGCCGATGTAAAAGTCCACCTGGTATTTGTTTAAGAGGGGATTCAGGTATTCCACCAGTTCTTCCGTATTTTTCCGGGTAGGATGCGAGCTGTAAACCGGATGGTGCCCCACCACGACCACCCAATCTTCGTCCGCAACTGCAAGCACGCTGTCAACCCACGCCAGTTGTTTTTTTGCCTCCTTTGCCGGGTAATCCGGATCGTTGCTGCCCAATGCGCGAACGATAGGTTGCGTGTCAATAATGACCAACCTGACACTGACCCCATCCCGCTCTTTCACCATCGTGTAATAATTGGCGGGCATTTTCCACCGGCGGCTTATTTTTGAGTAGTCAACCTGCGCCTGGACGTTGCCGCCATGGTCGTGGTTGCCCAATGCCGGGTACCAGTCGTAATGAGATGAGGGGTGTGTGTAAATATTTTCAAAGCTGGACATCCACAAAGGATCCTGCGTGCTTTGGACGCCGCTGATCTGGAAATTATCGCCGCACGTGACATAAAATCTAACGCCGCAATCAGAAGCGACGTTTGCCATCATGCCGGCAACTTCTTTTTGGTGGAAATAACCGTTCCGGCCATGATCGCCGATGAGGATAAAATTATAGGCCGACTTGGACGGCAGCGATGTATTTTGTCCAAAAACATTCGTTTGCGGGCTTAAAGCAAAAAAGACAGCAATGAGAAGTAGAAATGGTTTTTTCATGACAATTTTCATCTAAAGGTTTAATTTATAAAGATTTAAAAAATCGATCGGCATTTTTGTTGTAGATTTTATCGATAACTTCCCCGGGGAGGTGCAACCCTCTGACTTTCACCGGAAAATTGGTTATCTGCATCATGGAATCTGTGGTGAGGTAATTCCAGTCAGACTTCCATCTGTCCAAAATCCTCCGGGCCCTTCCCCCGGGATCTGTTTCGCCGGCTTCGACAGTGATGTCGGTCCCGTACAAAATCCTGTCCTGATATTTGATCATAAAATCGCGCACCCTTTCGCGGTCAGTCACCGACTGTGATTGTAAATGGGCCATTCTTGCCGAGCATTCTACCTTAAGGTTTGGAAAGCGATCCAATCTTTTCGCCAACTCATCGACGCTCCATTCCAGGCTGGCCAGGTGGGCGCCTGTGAAATCAAGTCCGGGGTGTTTCGTGAGTAAATTGTCCCTGGCATTGATCTGATCCTCGTACGAAGGCGCTTCGGGATGCAGGTACATGTGGTACTGGGGATGGCCCTTGTAATATCTGTAGTTGGCGGTATCGGTCATTTCTTCCAGCGGGAGCCAGCAATTTTTAGGTTCGCCCAGGTGCCCCAATACCGGTATTTTATTTTTTTCAAGATAATCGAAAATGGGGTCGAAGGCAGGATCATCGACCATCACATACCTTCCTTCTCTGTCTTTTAACACCATCCCGATATTTTTCCAGACTTTTATTCCACAGGCCCCGGCCTCCATGCATTCGTTGATCCTGCCAATGGTTTTTTCAGCAAACCCTTCTGTTCCAAAACTATCAACGGAGAAGGTACCGAAAAACGTAAACCTGCCGGGCCATTTTTGTTTTATTTGCCAGGATGTGTTTAATTGTTCGTCAACGGAAATCCGCGAATCAACGTTTGGAGAAATGACCCTGAAATTGTTCGCGGAGGCTAGTTCCAAATAAACCGGGTCCAACGAATTGATGTGCAAATGGACATCCACTTTAGGCACTTTTTCAAAATCGCCGGCTTCATAATACCCGGTTTTTTCCTGGCAGGCATTGATCAGAATAAAGCAAAAGAACGCCGCTTCCAAAGCCAACAGATGCCGGATAAACTTTTTGCCAAATTGTTTTTTTTCATTCATATTTTCAGCTTGTTATGATTTTATTTTTATCAGCGTTGGTTTTCCGGAAGGTTCATTTATGCGCGTCGGAAATGACGAAACAGGCCTCACCCCCTGCACTGTTTATTTCAATTCCGTCAATGAGTTTTTCTCCGGAAATTTCCACTTTTGTTTTTTGGTTGCAGTCCACGAAACGATATTTTTTTCCCCTGGTCGGGGTGAACCACTCGGGGAATTGATTGACCCTCGGATAATCAACAGGAAGGTTAGAAGATGCTCCGCAGCCAAACCTCGGCGGTACCATCCGGTGTTGAACTCCACCAGTGGCTCTTCTAAAAGTCATGCTGCATTTACCTTCTTTCCGCGACAAAATCATTCATACTTTCAAAGAACGATGTTATTGTTGGTTTCTTTTTAAGGTCCGTGTCAATCCCATTATCATTAAAGTGCCGTGTTAAATTTGCCAATGCTGCCTGCCTGCGGTTCGTGGCAGGCAGCAAGGCAATTTTCAGCATAAAACTATCGGAACATTAGTGATTTTTATTGTTCCCTAATTCCATCCCGGGTTTTGGGTCATTGGCGAAGTGAGATTGGCGTCAATCACAATTTGCGGGATTGGGAACAAGGTATCCCGGTCTGTAATATTTTGTCCACCATTGTGATTATACAACCTGGTCCTTTCCAGCCATTTGTGCGTCCGAAGCAATGTGTATCTCCGGTGTTCTTCAAAAATCAGTTCGCGCGATCTTTCATCCAAAATGAAGTCAAGTGTCACTTCTGATGCGCTAATGGTTGATGCATGGGCCCTTTGTCTCAGTGCATTGATGGTAATAGCCGCCTGGTCGGGACGATTAAGTTTCAGTTCTGCTTCGGCTTTTATCAAATAAGTTTCAGCCAGCCTGAGATAAGGTTGATCTTTATTTGAATTGGCGCTGTTGGGGTTGGCCGGGTCACAGGAGTCAAATTTTCGTGAATAAGGCCACAAACGGTACGGAAGAAAATTGGGGCTTAACTCAATATCCTTACTCCAATTCATTTTGATCGTATCGCCATATGCGTAGCCGGGAGGTAATTTGTCAGCGGCCCAGGGGGCATTTTGTGCTGCATTTTTTAGCACAAAAAACTTCCGGATGATATGGTGCGATCCTCTGTCGTCCTGTGGCTCGTAAAGATCCATGGCGAACTTTGTGAAAGATACCCGGCCCTGAGGTCTTCCTCCCCTTTCAACGGTCAGCGTCAGAGGTGTGATACCGCCAATAGAAATTGCGCCGTATTCGCTTCCATGCCAACGTCGCATGATGTTATTGCCTCCGCCCGGAGTTCCATATGCCCATTGCCACACCCACAGTGCTTCCGTATTTCCTTGCTGCCGGTTGGCGTTGCCGTCAAGGAACATATCAGAAAAGGCGGTACCGGGCAATGTCCTGTTTACTCCAAACCGGGCAGTAATAAGTTTATACTGCGGGGTATTAATGACCATATTTGCCCAGAATAAGGCGCTGTCGGGTTTATTTACTGCAAGATACATTTCAGCCAGGTAATGTTGCACGGCTCCCTTTGTTATTTTCCCCAATACCGTGGGTTCTACCGGGATAGATTTTTCCGCGAAGGCAAGGTCGGCAATTATTTGCTTTCTCACGTCGGCGCGAGGTATTCTTTCCCAATCGGTTTTGATAGTCGAACCAAGTGATTCTTGCAAATTAAGCGGCACGTCTCCCCACATGTAACTCAGGTGCCGGTAACACCACGCCCTGATGGCCCTGGCTTCGCCAATGATCCTGTTTTTGTTTTCATCAGGACTTGAACCTCCCCCCGACCAATCAACATCGGTTTTTGTCTCTGCATTGCCGATAATGGTATTGGCAGCGTTCACGACTTTATAAAGCCATACAAAATGAGATTCCAGGTGTGGGTTCTGAGGACTGTTCATATCACCCCATTTTGTAGCCAAAATTGAAAAACGGTCCAGCCTGTTAGCACACATATTGTCGGTTCCGGTAATAGCCAGCTCAAACCTGAGTTGGTTAGATCCCCCCACATCACCAGTGCTTTCCCCTTCCCTTTCCTGCCTAACCAAGGTGTATAGCCCATTAAGCCCGGCCTCAAAACCAGCGATGCTCGTATAAAGGGACTCAGTTGATATCAAATGAGGGGGTTGTTCATTCAGCCATTCTTCTGCACAGCCTGCAAAAACAAACATGGCTATCAGCACCACTGTTTTGTTCAATAATTTTATTTTCATGATATTTTATTCTTTTCTGTTAATACTGCCGTATGTATCAAAACCCCAGGTTTAATCCAAATACAACTTCCTTTTGTAAAGGCGTATTGCGCTGATCATCCAACTCCGGGTCCAGTCCCATCCATTTGGTAAAAATAAACTGGTTCCTGCCGGTAACAAACAATCTAAGGTTATCCAACCCGATCTTCGAGAGCGTACGTTTTGGGAAATTGTATGAAACAGAGATGTCCTTCACTCGGACAAAACTGGCATTCTCGAAGAATTTGCCATCGGTATCATCGCTTGAATTGTCCTCGGCGCTTACTCCCGCCATTAAATGTGCGTTAACTTTGTTGGCATAAAAGTCGTTGGTCGGGTTGTCAGGAGTCCACCAGTTTTTCTTAACGGTGTTGCGGCGTACTGAAGGATATACATCATCCATCATGAATTCATCGTCTTTCGTTATACCGTGTACACCGTGCACAAATATGTCAAGTTTAAAATTTTTAAAGGTGAAAGAATTTGTAAGCCCCCACATCCATTTTGGATCACGTTGGCCAACAATCCGTCTGTCATCGGCATTGAGAATATAATCGCCGTTAAAATCCTTGAATTTTACAAATCCGGGCTGTGAACCCCATTTGGCCGCTTCTTCCGCTTCATCCAATTGCCAAACGCCATCAATGACATAGTTATAATTCACCCTTATCGGATGGCCTATGAACCATTTGTTGCCAATGTCGTCAACTTCATTGCCATTGGCATCCAACAGGCCGTAAAGGGAAAGGATTTTATTTTTTACAACGGCTATATTACCGCTCATCGACCAGGTAAACGCCGGGCTCACCACATTTTTAGAATTGAAAGAAAATTCAACACCCCGATTTTCCGTTTCTCCAATATTCTGAGTGACCGAAGTTATCCCGTGCACTGCAGAGATCGTCCTATCCATCAATAAATCGGTGGTGTTTGTTTTATAAACATTCACATCTCCCGTGATCCGGCTCCCGAGGAGGCCAAAATCCAGGCCGATATTTAATGACTTTGATGATTCCCATCCCAGGTCATCCATCCCGATCGTGCTTGGCATATAACCGGGAGCGGTGATTTGGTTTGAAATCCAGTCTGCAGAACCTAGTCTGGTTATGGTTTCATATGCACCAACCGCCTGGTTCCCATTCAATCCTAACGACGCGCGTAATTTCAATTCACTAAACACATCTTTCCACGGGAAAAAATCCTCTTTGCCCAGATTCCATCCCAAAGCGACCGACGGAAAGATCCCCCATTTGCTTTTTGCGCCGAATCCGGAGAACCCATCCCTGCGCCCGGTTAGAGTAACCAGGTAACGGCTGTTATAGGAATAGTTTAACCGGAGCATTTGAGAAATCAGCACATTTTCGGTATAAGTATAATTCGGATTAAGGACTTCTGCTTGCGCAGATGAATACCAGGTAAGGAAATCATGGGGGAACCGGCTTGCAGAGAGACCATCTCCAGTAATTTTGTTTTGCTCGAAACTATATAAAGCCGTGGCAAAAATGGTATGTTTTCCGAAATCTCTATTAAATGTCACGATGTTGTCGATAGTGGCGCCATACTCAATAATGCGGTTTGTAGTGGAGGAGCCCCTGACTTCATATCCGGTTTTTCCGTCCCGTCCCTGATAAGTTGCCTGATCCTGAAACCTGAATGTATTTCCTGTATTGATCCGGTAACTTAAACCCTTTAAAAAGGGGAAATCAATGATAGCAAAATTGTTTGTCACAACCTGATATGATTTGTCGATATCAGTCCAGCGTGTGGTCTCAAGGGGGTTTTCAAAATAGGGATCATCGGGCCACGGATAAATCGTCAGGTTCCCGTCCTCATCATAAGGGGTTGTTAAAGGGTTCATCCGGTATGGCTCCGAATCATGAGACGTTCCGCTCATGTCATTGTAAGACAACGTTGTTCGCGTTCCAAAAGTCAGGAATTCCCTGATTTTTGTGTCTAGGTTCATCCGTACCGTGACACGTTGATAATCATCATTCACCTGTATTCCCTGTACATCAAGATAATTTCCGGATATGAAGTAGGTGGTGTTTTTGAAACCGCCTGACACCGATATATTATGTTCCTGGCTATGGCCTTCACGGGTTACCAGGTCGAGCCAATCGACCCAACTCCCGGAATCATATACAGCTTGCTCCGATGGTGTCATTGCGCCTGGTTCACGCTCCATTTTAAACTTATAAAATTCTTCTCCATTCATCATGTCGGGAAGGTTAGTATAACTTTGAAGCGAATATTTCCCGTCATAGGATATTTTTGGATCGCCCGGCTTGCCTTCTTTGGAAGTGATGAGGATAACTCCGTTTGCTCCTCTGGAACCATAAATCGCCGCGGCTGATGCGTCTTTCAGTATCTCAATGGATTTAACGTCGTTTGGGTTGATATCAAGAAGTTGCCCGCCGTAGGGTATCCCGTCCAGTACAATCAGCGGGTCATTGCTTGCTTTGATCGAATTTCTCCCCCTGATCATGATTACTTCGTTCGGCGCAGCCCCTGCTGAAGAATTCTGGATCATTACTCCCGGAATTGCACCTTGAATAGCCTGAGCAATGTTAAGGTTAGGCGACATCTCCAGCCTTTCTTTGGCAAGGGACGCTACTGATCCGGTAATATCGCTCTTCTTTTGAATTCCGTATCCAACCACAACAACTTCGTCTAACCCCATTGTTTCTTCTGCAAGTACCACATTGATAATTGTTTTGCCGGAAACCGGGATTTCCATTGTTTTCATCCCAATGAAAGAAAATACCAGGATAGCATCTCCCTGAACGTTGGTGAGAAAATAAGCTCCTTCTGTATTTGTAATAGTACCATTTGTTGTCCCTTTAATAACGATTGTAACGCCCGGAAGCGGTTGCCCGGATGAATCGGTCACCTTCCCGGAAATCGTTATTTGTTGACGGGCTTTCCCCAAAACAGGCAATTCATCCGCTTTCCGAATAACTACCACCCGGTCGTCAATTTCATATTCAAACCCGTAAGGTACCACTATTTGATCCAGAATTTCCTCAACTTTTGCCCCCGAAACATGCACTGAAACTTCGGGTATTCGTTTTAAAAAATCGGAACGATACAAAAAATGGAAGTTGCTTTGTTCTTCGATTTCCTGCAAGACCTTTTCAACAGTCACCTTGCTTAAATTCAATTCCAGATTGGTTTTCTGGGAGTAAACACTTGCCGATACGTGGACCAGCCCTATCAACATAAAAAATAATGTCATCCTCGCCATAAGGAAAAGTTTTTTCCATCCGCCGGAACGAACGGGGTTGCTTTGTTTTTTTTTCATAAATTTGAACTGTTTAAATTAAATCATTTAGTTATCGCTAAGTGTACTGCGGGAAATGTTCGCATCATGTCCCGCAGTTTTTTTTTTATTCAATAATCACAGTGTTGTTTTCAATATTAAAATGAACTTCTTTGGTTTTGCCAATTTTCTGCAGGAGATCACTTATATTGGCATAACGGGGAAGGTTCCCGGTGAATCGGAATCCTTTTGCGGTTTCGTTAATAAAGACATAATCGACATTATACCAGCGCGACAAAGTCAGCATAATATCTGAAAGTGATTCATCTTCAAAAACAAAACGCCCTTCTTTCCAGGAGACAAAAGTGGCCGGATTTATTTTTCTGGTCGTAATTTCCTTGTTTTCTTTGGAGAATAGACTTTGTTCACATGGCATCAGAATGTGAGGCGTCGTCAGTCCTTCCTTTTCAGATACTTCCACTTTGCCTTCAATAAGCGTGGTCACAATAAACGGGCTCTCATTGTAGCTGGAGATATTAAACCGGGTGCCAAGGACTTTCACCTTTTGCGATCCGGATGAAACGTAGAATGGAGCATGTTCATCTTTTGTTACCTCAAAATAAGCTTCACCCGTTAATTCCACTTGTCGTTCGTTTTCAGTAAACCGAACCGGATAGCGCAAACTTGTTTCTGAATTAAGCCAAATTTTAGTCCCATCCGATAATTGAAGGAAAAATTCACCTCCCCTGGGAACTTTCAAAGTATTGTATTTAATTTCCTCACCCGGTTTGCCTTGGCTGAAATATTCCAATTTGTCCCCTGAATTTCTGATCATAGCATGTCCTTCAACCAGTACTAAGTTTTTTTTATCTGACAAATTATAGGTTTTCCCGTTATCCAGAATCAAAATGGCTTTGCCCGACCCGGGTGGCATCACTTGATAATTCTCTGATATCTCGGATAAAGGATTGCTTTTGTTTGAAAAATAAAATAAAGCGGCGACAATCAAAAGACTTGCTGCAATCGACGACGTAATTGTCGCCAGGTGGATTATCCGTTGGCGTGTTCCCCCAATCTTTTTTTGAACAGTCTTCCAAGCTTGCTGAAGCTCATTTGGGGTATTGGCGAAACGGGAGCCTTTCGCGTAAAACTCCTTCGCTTGATTGAAATATTGCTGATGGGCCGGATCTTCATCTTGCCATGCCCGCAGAAGTTTTTCCTCCTTTTCTGAAAGGGTTTGGTGAATTTTTTTCCAGATAATTTCAAAGTCGATTATATGGCGTTCTTTTGACATGGCACTAAATTTTACCTTGTGACACATCAGCTTAAAAAACAGGTGACAAAAGTTACATGAAAAATTTAACGGATGTCGAATCGAGTAGCAAGTTTCGCAATTTTTCTTTTGCCCTTTGGAGTTGTGTTTTTACTGTATTTTCAGAGATTTTGTGAAGGTCAGCGATCTCTTTGCATTTTTTTCCATCCAGATATTTCAAGCGAAACAATTTGCGCATTTGTTCAGGAAGTTTTTCAATCGCCTCAAGGATATGGTTTGAAATTTCTGAATCAACCCAGTCCGAAGAATCCTCATCATTGAGTGCTGCTTCAAAGTACAACAAGTTGTGCCGGTCATGGATTTGAAGATTACGCAAATGATTAAGGCAGCGGTTTTTCACCGATTGGTAAAAATAAGCTTTAATAGAAGTTTCAATATCAATCCGATGAACGTTTTCCCAAAAACAGACAAACAAGTTTTGAACGATGTCTTCACATGCTTGTTTTTCGAAAACAAATCCTTCAGCGAACCGGATTAAATGTGGATAATATTCATGAAATAAAGCCTCGAAAACTTTTTTGTTGCGTTTCTTAATTTCGCTCAGCAATATCTTGTCCTCGATGTTCATTAGAAAGGCTTTTCACATTACCCGGAATAAAGTAATTCTATTTTTACCAAATTAACAACTAAAATGATGGTTATAAAATTGCTATGAACAACATGACTAAAACAAATTCGAACAGTGCGTAAAACCACTGGGTAATTATCTCATATTAAGTTTTAATCACAAAAACTCAAAGGTATAAAAAATTGCCCCAGTGACAGGACCGATGGGCAGCGGAAATTCATAGAGAAGATTAACGCTTCGCTAATAAGGTGAAACCTATTTCCCGGTCATCGTAAAATGGATTACCCCGCCTTTCATCATTTGAGAGTGACTGAGCCAGTGGTCGTGGTAGATTTTACCATTCAATGTGACCGATTGGATGTATGGTTTTTCAGCACTGCTTCCCGGTGCGTTCAGGATCATTGTTTTGCCATTTTCAAGCTTGACCGTTATTTTTTCAAACATGGGCACACCCATCACATACTGGTCGGTTGCCGGGCAGACGGGGTAAAAACCCATCATGGTGCACACCAGCCATGCCGACATTTGACCGGCATCCTCATTGCCGCTCAGCCCACCGGGGCCGGTCCCGTATTCTTCTTCCGCAATCCGCCGGACCCATTCCTGTGTTTTTAGGGGATTGCCAGCCATTGCAAAAAGGTATGGCGCCTGTTGGTCGGTTTCGTTGCCGTGCCAGTAATGCCCGTCATCGAAAAAAGTGTTAAGGTGTTCCAGAAATGCTTCGCGGCCACCCATCAATCCAATCAATCCGGGAATGTCATGCGGAACATACCAAGTGTATTGAAAAGGTGTCCCTTCGCAAATAAAGCTGGCTTTCGAAAACGGGTCAAACGGTTCAATCCACCGGCCATCGGCATGGCGTCCGCGGACATAGTTGGTTTGCGGATCAAATACATTCCGATAATTTTGCGACCGTTTGATCAATGCCGCATGGTCATCATTTTTGCCGAGGCTTTTGGCAAACTGCGCCAGGGCGAAATCGTCGAAAGCATATTCGAGCGTGCGCGAAACCTGTTCCTGTTTATGGAAAGCTTCCGAAACAGGGTCTTCGAGCGGAATGTAGCCGTATTTCAGGTAGCTGTCCAAGGCGCGGCGCCCTTTCCCATCCAAGTATTCTTCTTTGGAAGGATGTTCAAAGGCATTCTTTCGCATGTATTTCCAGGCTGTTTCGGTATCAAAATCCCTGATTCCTTTGGCATAGGCATCCGAAACCATGGTGCTTACATGGTCGCCAATCATGGCTGCCGTGTAATTTCCCCAAGCAGGAAAAATGGGCATCCAACCGCCTTGTTCGGCTTTTGCAACCAGCGACTTTACCATATCTAGGCTCCGGGCAGGTTCTAGCAGTGTTAAAAGCGGGTGCAGCGCGCGGTACGTGTCCCACATCGAAAAATCGTCGTAATAAACAAAGCCTTCCGCTTTATGGGTGGTGGTATCCTGTGCAAATCCCACGTAGCTTCCGTCCACATCGCTGGCGGTGCGGGGCAATTGGAAGCAATGATAAAGTGCCGTATAGAATTTTATCTTGTCCTCTTTCGAATCGCCTTCAACTTCCACCCTTCCCAAAGTTTGGTTCCAGTCGGCTTCGGATGCCTTGCGGACCAACTCAAAATCCCAGTCCGTTATTTCATGATCGAGGTTATTGCGGGCAGCTTCAATACTGGTAAACGAAGTGCCAATCTTTACCTGAACGTTTTTTTCTTTGCCAAAACCGACCACCATGTGTTGTGGATGGGCAGTTTGCGGCAACACTTCAAAAGGCTGGTCGAACCGGACGACAAAATAGCCGCTGAACCCGGCTGACTGGCCAATTCCCTGATAAATGCGGTGAACAGGATTGTACCCGACCAGCTCATTCCGGTCTTTGTCAAACCACAATTTCCCTTCCTGTTCATCGCTGTTTGAACGGATCTGCAGGTAATTTTCTTCTGCCCCGGAATAGGTAAAACGCAACATCCCGGAACGGACGTTGCCTGTTATTTCAGCCTGAATATTAAAACTTTCGAGCGTCACCCGGTAATAAGCAGGCGTTGCAATTTCATTTTTGTGGCTGAAAAATGAAACGGGCGATTTCTTCAGTGTATCAATCCGGTTGGTAGAAAAAGGCATCACCGTTACGCTGCCGTAATCCTGCGTGCAACTTCCGCTCATCCAATGGCTTCCGCGGAAACCGGTAATCCATCCGTCATTGTAATAATAGGGTGAAATACACTTTATTTCGGTTGTTCGGGTTTCCGGGGTCCATTGTGTCATGCCGAAAGGGCGGCCCACGGCGGGAAACGTCTGCCCTTTGAGCTCCGACCCAGCTTCGCTGTGTTTAATGGCGCTTTCTGTATCTGCCGGTGCGGTGCCAATCAAAGGATCGACATACTGGACGGGAGATTGTGCCAATGCTGCCAACGGGATGAAAAGGATTGCAAGAACTAATTTAATCCGTGATTTTTTCTTTTTTCCAAACGAAATTTGCATCGTATTTCTATTTTATTGCCTCAAGTATAAGCAAAAAATCATGGTATCCGCCTCCATTCGGCCCCGGAGGTGAAAAAATGTGTGTCCCTTTATTGGGCAGGGACGGTTCAATGGGAACCACATTCCCGTTTACCGGATCGAACCATCTCCCTTTCACGGTCCCGGAAAATTTCGACAGGTCAACCGTAAGTTTCCCGTTATAAGGGAAATAGGCCACTGCCAGTTTCCCTTTCGGATTGTAAGCCAGTGAGATATAATGTTCTCCACCAAAATTTCCAAACCCGTTAATCCCAACATCGTGGTTCTGGTCAGGCACCAGTGTCCACCATTCAATTTCGGAAACAAGCGAACTGAGATTTTGTACAACAATGCTGTTCGGGTCATCCAGCGCCTTCTGCCATCCCTCAATAAAAGGAAAAATTTTCTGGTGCCCGATCGAATGTCCGGTTATTCCGCAAGTTATGCCCCAAAGCGGGTTCCTTCGGATGGCATACAACTGTTTCTGGTTGTCGTTGAAAGTATAATTGAGCGTGCCTTCATAAAAACCCTCTCCCAAAATAATCGGTTTCACAGGTTTTAAATTATATGCATGGATGAACTGCACGGGCGCATAGGCATCAAGCCGCGGGCAATGGTACGGGTCGTAACAATAAGCCATGTTGAAATCGTGCCAGGGTTCGCGATGAAAAAGCGCAGAGCTTGAAGTACTGGTCCCATCGGAATAGCGTCCGCCGTGATAACTCAGCAGATGTTTTTTGTCGATGGAATGGATGGTTTCTGCCAAAGCTATCTGGGCATCCATTTTATCTTCAGGATTGACATCGCCCCCGGCAAACCACATGATATTATCATGATGCAAGAACCTGTTCGCCACGTAACTGCCAAAAACCCGGGCATTGTCGGCATTGGTATAATCGCGCCAGTTACTTCTTAGCCAGAACAGATTAATGCTCAACTGAATGCCATATTCGCTGGCTTTTTGAAGCACCCAATCGACATGTTCAAAATATTTCTCATTCGGAAGGGTGAAGTATTTTTTATCCAGGAAAGCGGGTTCGCCATAACGGCTTACATCGTCCGCCTTCCAAGGCAGCAATGTTACCTGAATGGTATTGAAGCCCTTTTCGCTCCGGTTTTTCAAATATACTTCTGTTTCTTCCCTGGTAAGCTTCGACAGCAATTCCCATCCGGTGCATGCCTGGTAGAAAAATGGCGAACCTTTGGCATCGGTAAAATATCGTTGATTTTTGCTGATTTTTACCGGATATTGAAATTTGCTATCAGGATTGTTATTCCTTTTCTTTTGGTCCATAGCAGGATTAACCGCATTTGCAAAGTAAACAGGCAGCAAAATGATGACTGACACAATTAAAAGTTTTAGAAAAAAATTTACATGCTTCATTTTGGTATTATTTTTAATTTGAAGGTTCTTAAAACTTAGGCAAACCATTCCCGTTTCCGGTTTGGCAAATTATTTAAGATATCAGTTGCGATATTTACATTTTCAATAAGCTGAAAATCAAACATTCCAACACAAATAAAGTCGGCTCCGTTCTCAAAAGCCCACCGGAAACCATCTGCGGGTTCGATGGCTCCGGCGGCAAGTACTTTAAAGCCCATCACAGGTACTTTGGTATTGTTGACGAATTTGACCGTTCGTTCGGGGAAAAGGCAAAAGCAGTTGTCATGCCATTTTTCATGCTCTATGTTTTTCTTTCCGTCAACTTCAAAAGGAACACGGTTTTCTCTCGGATGCGCCGACCAATAGTTATCATGGTGCATTGTTTTCATGTAGTAATCCGGGATAATCCCCTGATTTTCGCAAATAATCAATGACTCAATGCTATGAGAGGCTAAACCCGCAGTATAACCCTGCTCACGAATATGGTCCATCATTTTGGCTATTACATCAATTTTTTGGTCGCGAATGAGCCAATCGCACCAGTTTCCCTGTACCTGAATAATATCCGCGCCATAATCAATGGCCTTGTTGATCCCTTCAAAGTAGTCTCCCTTATCCATATTGGGCGCTACCTGCGAGATGACTTTGATTTTGCTTCCAGTCGCCTTCTTATATTTGGCCATCAGCGGATTAGAACTATTCGTGATATTAATTGTATCAATCCCGGCGTTTTCTGCAAGCATCAGGGTTTCATAAACCTTTCTTTCGGTATTGTAGGCACGAAAAAGGGGCGAAACATAAATCAGGTCGCGTGAATGTGCCCATCCGGCAATCAAATTTCCTCCAGCAACCAACCGGCTAACCTGATGCGGGCCAATTTTACCTTTTGGCAATTCGCCTTTCAGCTCAGCCAGTCTGGTAGATTTTACTTGAATTGTTGCGCCGGACATCACATCCGTAACATCCTTGTTATTGTTTTGTATTGCGCCCCATCCCAGTAGGCCAAGTGCGGGCAAAGTGGCAAGGTTTTTCAATGCTTCACGGCGGCTAACAGGGACCGCTTCTCCTGAAGGTTTTTCGGAAACAACTGATCGTGTTTTCTTATTTCCAAAAATGGATTTTAGCGCACCGACACCGTATCCGGTATCGGCTAAAAAAACAAAAACCAGCAGGGTGGCAGCTTCAAGAAACAGCTTGTCAACAATAAACAAATGGCCTTCTCCGGTACTAAATAATGAGGAGCCAAACGGAGGGTAGGCAAAATAGTAAAGTGTAAGCAAAAGAGTACCCAGTATGGCTGACCAGCGAACAAGCATCCCGACAAACAAGGCAATTCCGATAAAAATCAAACCATAAATATTCAATAAATCAACGGCTTTCATCAAAACGGGCGAAGTTGCCAACCAATGATAAAATCCGGAAAAGAAGCCCGAAGTATTGATTAGAAATGGGTAAGCGCTCCAATTTTCAGTTATAAATTTCGACATCCCTTCGTAAAGGAAATGCCATCCGATTGCCATACGGAGCAAGGTTATGAAAAGCTTTTTCAGATTGATTTGCGTAAGGTATTTCATAAATTGAATTTTATTTGGACCAGGTTTATATTATCACTTATTTTAATCCATCATTTTATATTTTGCTCCTGTTAATTTTAGGATATTTACTTTCCCAGTTTACCCAAATCTTTTCATTTCCATACATTATCTCCAGTTTACTATCATCCATTTTGATATGCGGACTTTCAATCATTGGCCATTGGCCATAAGGGATGTCCATCACACCATTGATCCAGACCGAAGGCACCGACCTGGCCAATCCGTCGGGATCGACCGGCAAGCCTGCATGGTATTGAATCCGCAGATCTTCACCTTGTGAATTTCTGTAGTTGACTGTCATCGTTTCCCAATCAACTTTCAATTCATTTTCAGGTAATCTTTTCTGAAATTTATCGAATGAACCGAATTCTTCTTTTGTGCCAACTTCGAAAATAAACCCGGTTTGGGCATGGTCGCTTTTAACAATCGCAAAACCGTCCAGGCCCCTGCCTGACAGATTGTTTTGGGTATAAAAATCTTTGAGCGGTTTTATACCGATATACGTTTCGCCCTCACGGAGGAATATCCATCCGTTTGCCTCAATCTTTTCGTCAACTGATTTTGGATACCGCAACATGCCCCTTTTGATCAAGCCGTCGGCATGGCCATCACGCCAAGCCCACTTAAATGCCCATTCCTCAAAAACAGGGGTCTTTATCCAAGGGTCTTTCTCGGGAATATCAAATAGCGTGACCACCGTGTTTTGGTGATGGGCTGTTTGTTGAAAAGGTGAAATATTGCCTTTGTACCAAGTATCCGGCGTACGGTCTTTGTCGTCGCCATCGCTATACCAGTATGGATGAAAACATCCAATGTAATTGAAGCGGTCGGGGCTATGCCAAACGATGCAAAACCCATTGTTGTCGTGATCGGCATAATATCCGCCGGGCACCCACCTGAAATTGCCTGTGCCAATGGCAAAAAACTTGTCGCGAAACACTTTTCGCATCATCATGTGAAGTATGCCATCCCCATAATGCGCAAAAGTTGATGCCGATGATTTCAACGAGAAAGGCCCCGCTGTGGATTCTGCCAAACGGAAAAAAACTTCATCAGGAACAACGTTGGAAAGGGCGGCATAAACGGTATAGCTTGTTTCGCGGTAATTTTTAAAATCGCTCAGTTTGACATTGCCTGTCGCAGCTCCCCACCCCCACATCAACCAGTTGTAATAACTCGTGGCCGATACAAAATTTTCAGTTGGGGCATGGTCTTCCTGTGTGTTCATGCGCGCATACGGTGCGAGTATATTCCCATCAAAGTTGTTAAGCGACAGCAACGACCACTTGTAAAGCATAAAAGCTTCAGCCATCGCCTTCACCTCGGGATCGTCGGCATATTCGAGCAAAATCTCGACCGGGAAATTCATCACCACCTCATAGGTAGATGAAAGATATTCTGTATAAGCTTTCTCATACCTGTTTTTAAAGGTTTTGCGCAAGCGTTCTTTCATGTCGGCCATCAATTCGGCGCTGGTCATTCCATTGGCCCATTTGGCGTCCGGGAACAACTGTCCAAACAAGTATGCGCTACACCACATCATTGTGGCATGGTTTTCAGTCCCATGCCCCAGAAACCCTTCGCCCCCGATCTTATCGCTTTTTGCCAACCGTTCCAAGTCGGATTTTATTTCATCAATTTGTTCGGGGCTGAAACTGTCCCAATACCTGCACAAAGCCAAAGCTACGCCCGGAAAATCGAACATGTTTTGAGTTTTGCGATCAAGAATTGTGGTAATATAAGCAAGGGTGGCCTGATCATTTGGATTGGCGTGCAAACGTGCTATCGCTTTGGGCAAACCATGTTTGCCTCCTTCTTCAAGAACGACATCGTCAAACGCCCCCAAAATGAAGTTCTTTCGGCCTTGATAGGTCGATAAATCTTGGGCAACAGTTAAAATCGGGATAAGCAGTCCCAATATGAATAGTATTTTCTTCATTTATGTAATAAAAAATCATTGTTGTCCGACTAATTAATATTACGTCCCTACGGGACTTATTGAGCTATATGTAACTCGCATTCTACCAATATTTTGTCCCTAACGGGACAGTCCCGTTAGGGACAAAATATTGGTAGAAATAAAAGTACCCCTTTGAATCGTGAAGTCCTGTAGGGACGCAATAAAATCAAGGGATACATCAGTACTAATAAGTTTTTGTCGGTCAGTAGTGATAAAAAATAAAGCCTGCCTGGAGTCCAATTACAAGCAGGCTTTATATGCATTATTTTTATTGATAATTCGGGTTCAGGCTAACTTCTGTTGCCGGGATGACCCATTTCCAATTGCTGTAAGGCGGTGCAATTGGGGCAAGGTTCCGGTCACCGGCGGGAATAGCCATTTGGGTAGCCATGATAAAATCCAATGTCCATCCTTCGCCGGACATTTCTTTTACATATTCAGCAAAAATGGCGTCATGGTTGATATTGCCCGTATTGTATTTATTGGGGTTTCCCGGATTTGCACGGTTCCACACTTTGTTCAGATCGGCTGCTGCACCCGTTGGGTTGCCTGATTTCCAATTCAGCCAGGCACGGATGATATAAATATCAGCCAACCTGATCAGTGGAAATTTTGTATAACGGCCGTCGCCCGGGCCGCCACGGAAATATTTATCAACATAAAGTTGCGGTTTATTGACAGCAGCGTGTGCGGCAACTGTTTCATAAATGAGTGGGTCGCCTGTAGGATTATACGCGAGCAGGTAATAATACAATTCCTGGAAGCGGAGGTCACTGCTCGCTTGGGCTGTCAATGAATAATCGCCATTGAGCGGATCTGTCATCCAGCCAATTTTGTCCAGTGCCCAATAGCTTAAAGTAAACTGGTTCCAGCCACTTTTCACCATATCGGCACCTCTTCCGCCATTGTCGGCATCGCGGAAATTTAGGGAAATAAGCATTCCATAGTACATATAGTTCGATGCACCGCCCACTGTGGGATCGCCTGAATTAAACTCCCAGATTACTTCTTTGGGAATGTTTTTGATCACATTTTTATTAAAAGCCTCAATCGGCGCTTCCAATGCAAACCGTCCTTCGTTTTCAGCCGCAGCGATAACAAAATCAGTCTCAGTTTTTGCCCCCGTGTAATCGCCTTTCAAAAAAAGCACTTTCGCCAAAAGGGCCGAAGCGGTATATTTGGTCGCCCTTCCGCACTCATAATTCGGGTACATCGTCGATGCCTTAAAAGCACCGGGAAGCTTATTTTTGGCAGTCGTTAAGTCTGCAATAATCTGGTTATAAATTTCTTCCGTGGTCCCTAACTTTTCAGAAATAATCTCGTCCTTCGACGTTGGCACTTTCGTTTTAAACGGAATATATCCCACGTCGTTGCTGCCGGTATGATTATATGGAGGGGCAAAAACCTTGAGCAGGTTCCAGTAGGCATAAGCCCTGAGAAAATAATATTCACCAACTTGCCGGACATAATTGTCCTGATAATCGGAACCGTCAACTTTCAAGACAAAAGGGTTTCCCGCTTTTTCTTCATCCAATTGTATGGCAGCGTTACAAAGTGTAATGGCCTTATACCAATCTCTCCAGTGATTTTTGTTGGTGGATACGTCCTGGTCGAACAGCCTGTTATACATTTCATTCCACGGGATGCCCGTTGAAGTTTCCGGTAAAAGTTGCGAAGTCCCGGAAACAATGTATTCCCTCATTTGAATGCCTCCCGGCTCACTATAGGTCATCAGTGCGTAAGCAGAAGCCAGGCCCTGATCAAAAGTAACCGTATTTACCCACTGCGTTTCCTGCGGCCTTTTGATTTCAAAAAACTCATCCTGGTCACATGCCCAAAATCCAAAGGCAAGGATCGCAGATATACTGATTGCAATTATTTTTTTCATATCGACAAAAAATTAAAAGTTTACAGAACAGCCAAAATTGAACGAACGGGGAATAGGCAGATCATCATTACTTTCAGGATCGAACCCTTTGAATTTGGTGAAAGTAAGCAAGTTGGACCCTCCCACATAAAGCCTGACATTTTGCAACTGTGCTTTTCGCGAAATAGAATTCGGGATGGTGTATCCAAGTTGCAGGTTTCTCAGTTTAATATAATCGCCCTTTTCCATATAGAAGGTTGTATAATCGGTCCTAAACCTGGTGCCCGAAGCTGACGGATTGCCATTATTGTCATATTTATAGGTGTATCCATAAACAAGCTGCGGGAATTGGGCAATGTCACCCGGTTTTTCCCAGTTTTTCCCGACCATGTCTTTCGCAATTTGCCCATATCCAAGGGCATCAATGGTGCTACGGGAGTACAAATAGTTCATTTGATAGTTTCCGCCGGCAAATACAAACTGCGCGTTCAGGTCGAAACTTTTATATCTGAAATTATTCGTAAACCCGCCATAATATGTTGGCAATGCAGATTTGCCGTGTTGTACCATTTTGTTGGCATTTACATTGGCTTCGTTCATCGGGATCAAAGTGCCGGTGGAAACAGTGGCAAAATCGGTGTCCCACTTTGATTGATCGCGCTGTTCGATCATTGCAATCCCTTTATCCGGATCGATGTGGACATAGTTTGCAAGAAACCAGGTATCCAGCTTTTCACCTTCTTTCCTGATTGTGCTGATACCTTTTGCCTGGCTAAATGAAGTCACTTCGGCGCCTTTGCCTTTTTCAAATTCATTCAGTCTGACGATTTTATTGTCATTAAAACTGATGTTGAAATCGGTTCTCCATTCAAAGTTCCTGGTGTTGACATTTACTGTTGACACATTAAATTCCCATCCCCAGTTTTTCATGTCTCCGATATTTTCCCAAACCGAATTGACATTGAACCCAACCGATTCCTGCACGTTCCCTCTCAGGATCAGGTCTGATATACTCTTTGTGTAATAGGCAACCGATCCTGAGATCCTGTTATCAAACAAGCCGAAGTCCAGGCCAACATCAGTACTGGTAGTGGTTTCCCATTTCAGTCCCGTGCTCCCGATAGGACCGATTGTCGTGCCGCCGGGCAAAAAGCCACCTCCGTACCGGGTGCCGGTGAGTCCCCAGTTCACCTGGGTCATTGCCTTGCTGATTGCCGTGTTACCGGTTTGTCCGTGGCTTCCTCTCAGTTTAAGCAAGTTAATGGCTTTGACATTAAAAAACTCCTCATCGGTAATGATCCAACCGGCGCCGAAAGCAGTAAAAGTCGCCCATCGGTTGTCCTTGCTTAACGCCGAATGCCCGTCCCGCCGGATGCTGGCATTCAGGATGTAACGGTCTTTGAATTTGTAGTTGGCGCGCCCAAATATTCCCATTAAATAGCCGCCATCACCAAAAGAACCGTTGGCGTAGGTAATCTGAAGCGGATTGATCATTTCAGGATAGCTGCTTAAAATCTGGACACCGTCAGCCTGGCGCGAATAGGAAGCAGATCGTGTAGCTTCGGCGCCTGCAGTAATATTAAAAGCGTGGCTTCCGATGGTCTGATCATAATTCAGATACCCGTTATAATTAAATGTGTGTTGCTTTACGGAACGTTCGGATGCCTGGTTTTGAAACGGCGCATCCGGGTCAAGAAATATCGAACGCCAATGACTGCTGTTGGTGATCAGGAGGTCAACGCCTGCTTCGCCTTTCACGCTCAACCCTTTGATTGGCGTATCCCATTTGGCAAAACCACTGCTGATTGCCTGGTATTGATCGGTATCATTGCGAACAAGGTCAGGGTCGGACGATGCAAGCGGGTTGTAACCGGAACTGGTCATCCAATATCCTGTCTGTGAGTTGGAATCATATAGTTGGTACCAGGGCATCATGACCATCAGGTTTCCCCAACCGGCGCCTCCTTTCCCTTCAGCAGAAGGAATACCTGTGTTTTTCAAATACAGAAAGTTTGAAGTGACACCCAAATGCAGCCGTTTTAACGGATCAAAATTGAAACTAAACCGCGAGGTCAACCGCTGAAGGTCGTTGTTGCGAAGAAGACCTTTTTCATCCCTGTAATTGAGTGAAAACATCACTCCCCCTGTTTCAAACCCTTTATTTGCAGTAAACCCAAACTGATGGAAACGGGAATTTTGGGTCAATGCATCCAAATGGTCAACGTCGGTTGCCAATGCTTCTTCCCTTGTCATGTTGGGCTTTTCATCCAGGAACAAGAGGTTTGTCAACGTGTTTGGTTGTAAAATTGAAGTGTTTCCGCTGTTTGCCCAGGCTTTGTCGGTTAACTCCCACCAGGTTTTGGTGTCAACATAAATATCGTCCTCCTGAAACGGCAATTGAGAGATACCTCCATCGTAATTGACGGTTACCCCGGTCAAACCGCCCTTATTTGATTTGGTTGTAACAAGGATCACCCCACCGGATGCCCTGTTTCCATAAATAGAAGTTGCGGCGGCGTCTTTTAGTACTTCAATTGATTCAATATCATTGGGATTGATCATAGCAAGCGCCGATACCGGCTTTACCCCTTGCGTGGTTAACTGGGAAGAACCGGTGTAAACAGGTATTCCGTCAACGACCCACAGGGGGCCGCTTGAAAGGTTAATTGAGCTTCGACCACGAATAAGTATGTCTGTGCCACGTCCCGGATGGCCGCTGCTGTTGTTGACAAAGACACCGCTTGCAAGTCCCTGGAGTGATTGTGCCACGGAGGTTACGGGGTTTTTGGTAATCATTTCGCTGGTCACCTTCGCGATTGAGCCGACAACATCCCTGCGTTTGGCTGTGCCATAGCCAATGGCAACCACTTCGTCGATACCAACGGTTTCTTCTGCCATCGTAACAGTGATCAGGCTTTTCCCCATAACCGGTATCTCCTGGGGTTTCATCCCCACGAACGAAAATACCAGCGTGGCATTTCCTGAAACATTGGCAAGCGAATAATTACCATCGGAATCTGTAATCGTTCCCTGGGTAGTGCCCTTCACCACTACGGTGACACCAGGAAGCGGAATGCCGGAGGAGTCGGTGACTTTACCGGAGATTTCAATCTTTTGGGTTGTCAAGTTCATTTTATTATAAATGAAGGGGCGTTCAGAGCCCTCCCTGGATATGATCGCGATTTGGCGGTCATGGATTTCATAATAATTGGACGTACCATGAAATACCTGATCAAGAACAGAACCCACTGATTCGTTATTGACTTTTACATTGACTTTCCGGTTAACATCCACTGATTTTTCACTGTAAAGGAAGATAAATTCGCTTTGTTCTTCTATTTCCTGAAAGACCTGTCGCACGGTCACGTTCTCAAAATCCATCTTGAATTTGGTCCCTTGCGAATAACTGTTTGCTGTTACCGAAGCCACTGAAACCAGAATTAAAAAAGTTAGCAGTTTCATTTTCAATAAAAAATTTGGAGCAATGCCGTGCCAACGACATAGCCCGTTTCGTTTTTTTTCCATAATTTTACGTGGTTTATTATTAATACAACTAGTAGATAAACTTTGGAAGACCGGCGGAGGCCCAAACTCCCCGGTTTTCTTTTGTCGAAAACCTTTAATGCTCCATAGGCAATATTTTTATTTGATTGTGATGATTACTTCTTTGTCTATTATTTGATAATTGATCTTTGCAACGCCCGATAAAACGGCCATTACCTCGCTCAACGAACCTTTAAGATATAATTTCCCGGACACAGGCAATGCGGTTGAAATTAGCGACGGATCATATGCAAAGGTAACGTTGTAGTACCGTTCCAGTTTGGTAAATACCTGTTCAAGGTTTTCGTTTGAAAATTGGTACCAACCTTCAACCCACGCGGTATATGTTTTTGGATTCGGTTCAGGTTTCAGTTCTATTTCTTTCTGAATTTTATTGTAGGTTGCTTTTTGGTTTGGGGCCATTAAAGTACTGCCCGGAAACAACCTCCCTTTATCTGAAAGCCTGACACTTCCTTCCAGTAAAACAGTTTCGATAAAATTGTCAGACCGGTATGCGCTCACATTAAATTTTGTCCCCAATACTTCTATTTTAACATTGTTTGCACTTAAAATAAAAGCCTGGCTTTCGTTCCTGGCGACTTCAAAATAACCTTCACCCTCTAGAAAAACCTCCCTTGTTTTACCATCGAATTTTTGAGGAAATGCAAACCGGGTTCCGGCATTTAGCCAAACCTTTGTCCCGTCACCTAAAACCAGTTTCGATTTTTTGCCAAAGGGGACAATCACTTCATTAAAAAGGGCTTCTTCGGGCGTTTTGTCGATTGCCGGATGATTATTAATGATGCTGTCATTATTGATTTGAATGGCATTCTGATTTTCGAGCACTGTGAGGCTCGATTCATCCTTTCCCAAATTGACCTGCTGCCCATTTGAGAGTACCAGTAAGGGACTTTGAGTTTGCAATTGGTCGCTAAGTGCGGAAAATTGATATTCCTGAATATTCCGGGTTAAACCCATATACAACACACTCCCCAACGATACGATAACCAGAACGGAAGCAGCAACTTTTGTTAAAATATTGATTCTGGCAATTTTATGTTTCCGGGAATATTCCTGATCGAAGCGACAGATGTTTTTCCAGAGTTTGTATTTTTTTTCGTTTGACAGGGCACCGTCATTTGTTCTAAACAGCAGGATGATTTTCCTGGCTTGAACGATATTTTTTTGTGATGCCGGGTAAGATTGAAGAAATTGTTCCCATTCTTCTTTTTTCTCAATTCGTTTGACCATGGAAACAAATTCCTGGTCGCCGACCAGCTCTTCGACCGAATAACCACTATATTTTTTGTCAGCCATTTTTCCTCTTGCTTTTATTACACAATAAGGGTGGTTTATGGTTTTTGTGACAAAAAATCATAAATTATTTCACCGCAAAGGCTAACTTTTTGGTTATCAGCATTAAAATAAGATCATTTTCAGACAAGTATTTTTTCATGGAACTGATCGCCCTGGATACCAGTTGCCGGGCCGAATCGTAGGAAATAGACATGATTTCACAAATCTGTTCATAGCTAAAATCGCAGGTGAATTTATAATACAAAACTTCGCGTTGTTTGGTATTTAGTTCATTCATTCCCAGCCTGATTAACCTTAATTGATTCGAAAGTTCCTCACTTTTAATCAGTTCCTCTTCAACCGAAAAAATTATTTTGGCCTCCAACAGGATATCATCATTGGACAGAATTTGTTTTTTTTTGTTTTTAATTTCATGAAAAAGCCTTCGCTTGACAGCGGTGGCAAGATAGAAGCGGATATTGTCAGTTTTTCCAAGACTTTTTCTGTTCCTGATCAGATCATAAAACAGGTCCTGGATGGTATCCAAAATGAGTTCCTCGTCATCCGTAAACTTTTTGCCATAATAAAACAGGAAGTCAATGTTTTGATGATATATATGTGACAAAGCATAGTCTTCGCCGCTTTTAAATTCGTCCCATATATATTTATCTTCCAGCATGGAATCTTGTCGGGTTAATGGACGATAAATATAGAGATTTTAGGAATATGGGCTGAATTCGTTCGAAGAAGTTTAAACGGTAAGGATATCACAGCATGAGGCACAAAATTTTGTAGAGCAACTGCAAAAAAGTAGATGAAAGGAAGTTTGGGGGGATTGTAGCACACCCGAAAAAACAAGGCGTGACTTCAAACAAAGTCACACGGTACTTTGAGTAAAGTCACACGTTACTTTGAAAGGAATCACACGTGGTTTTAATGGATGATTTATTGCTGGTTTGAAGTTTCCGGATCATCCTTTACCGATTGCAGACTTGTCCCGTTTTAAACAACGCGCCGGCAGCAGCGCCGGTCATAACGCGGTTCGGGCACTGGCTAGTATTCCCTGATTTCCACGCCAATCATCCTTGCACGTGCCATACCAGTTTAACAGGCTTGGAGACTGACTTGGCAAAATCAAAGCTACCGTCATAATAGGCAATGGCATTCACCTCCTCGCCGGCAGGAAACTCACCGGGCAATTGAAAATCAAAGGTTGAAGCGGGCCCCATATTGACTTCTTCCCACAGCGTATCGTGGCCGGGCCGCTATATTTGCAGTAAAACGCTCATTGCTCCTACATCGGGAGCGACATGGCCAGACAGGAACAGTTTATCCGGCATAATTCCTCCCTGCAGAAAAGTTTCAGTTCTTTTTCTTGGTTTAATGATATATTTTGCGGCACCCCATCTCTCTTCCGAATGATCTTCTTTGCGCCAGGCCTGCAGCAGGAATGAAATATCCTTGCCGCACCTGGCGGTCAACAAGGCCTCTTCGAGAACGGCCCTCACCCGGAAATAGCCGGTCGAGAATGGCTCGATCTTCATCACCGCGGGCGTAATGGTTATTGTTGCGCCGGCATCCAGTCCCTGGGGCGATAAAAATACTTCTTCAAGGAAGGATCCTTTATTATTTACCTGGAAAGTAAATTCGACCGGTTCCGGCGGGCTGTCGGCAGGATCCTCCAAGACAAACACATTTTGCTGCGCCCAGCGGTTTGAATCGTTTGTGTCATTCGAAGCAAGCGCCAGGCCATTAACATCCCTTGGCACATCGAGGTCGCCGATCTGGGCGCGAAAGCAGAGGTGCGTGGGCGAACCATGTTCAACAGGCCAGTCGAACGCTACGATCGGCGGATCGGCCTGTGAAGACGGCAATACCTCTCCATCTATCACTTTTTCAAATTCAGCGTCTGTTTCCCAGTCGCCGCCACCGGCCGGCAACCGCCTGATCAAACCTATATGTACATTCAGCGCGGTGCCGTCGCCGAAGTTCCACACCCTGACTGCGATTTTATGTTCCAATGGCTCGCTGCCTTCCGGCGGGATACGAAACATTTCCTTCTCTTCCTGGTCTTCGGGAAACACAAATTCACCGTCCTGAATATCTTCAGGATAAATAATGGCAATATCAGGGCTTTGCCAATCAGGCGTACTGTCCTTAAACCCCAGATCAACAGCTACGCCGCGTGTCCACTGAATACGTATTCTTGCCACTTCAAAACTTCCTGAAGAAGTAGCGCCGGTGCTCCATTCCAACAGTTCTACGGTCAGCCCCAACTCCGGAAAGACGGGGTCGCTGGCGAAATTATAAAGGGCATCGGTGGTGCCAATGGTGCTTTGCCGCAAACCCGATGACAACAAATGCACTTTACGCCGGTATTTTTCGAGCACGCCTTTGGTCGTTCCGGCGCCTTCAACTTCAATTTCTGCATAACGGGTGTCATCTTCCGGGTCGATGGCGTTGGTAATTAAAATCCGCGGGGGCATGATGTTCTTTGAAAACGAAGTCCCGGGGCCCCTCAACTCAATAATGTCAAATTGACGTCCGTCACCGCCCAGTTTTAAAAATACTGCGGCCTTTACTGGGGTGCCGGGCGACATTCCGTTAAGCGCGGTTTGGGCAATGGCGTCCCATGTTTCTTCCTCAAACGTGGGGTCCCAATATTCAAGCTGGATCAACACCACTTCCCGGTCGATCTCATCATCGCCTGACGGACGGTCTATGTTCAGGATGGCATCGTCGTGCAGCCACCCTTTGATGCGTTTGTTATAGGCGCAGAAGTTGCCAAATACACCGGAATCCCCCATTAGGCAGTGCCCGCCAAGATAGGATAAATCGTTCCGGAACTTGCCACCCGGATAAATGTCAGGCAAGCCTAGCAATCCATGCCCCAGTTCATGGGCGAAGGTGGATGCGCTTTGGTCGCCGCGCGACGGTAACGCCAATGTCGAAGGTGCAATCTGCATCACAATCTTTCTGCGATTGGAACTGATGGGCAGGACAGGTTTGGCCCGTTGTTCCTTCTTTTGGTCAACCATTGCTGTGACGTTGGTATTGTCACGTTCGCCGTTGACCAGTTCGGGTTCTTTTTTTGTACCATTGATGAGTATTCCCGGATAGACGGGTGTCACCACGATAGTATGGATCATGTCGAACGCGCAGGCAAGAGGCACATCTTCAAGTCCCTCGCAGTTAAACTGCCGATTGATTGCATCGATTGCCGCAGATTCGTCGCCCCAAAAATCGATGATCTTGTCGATCATGAGCGTGTAAACTTCATTATACAAGCCTTTTTGATTGTCGAACGTAGGCCCGCCTCCACCGGAAAACGCTGTATCTGCCCCTTCATTTTCTTCCGGATTATCCATGCCGATGCTGTCGAGCCCAATCTGGTCAATTTTTTCAATTATAGCCGGGGAACGCCCGTGTTTGGTCGATAAGCTGATCCGTATTTTTAAATCGCCCCCAGCCATCGTTGCGGATGGTTTCCATTTGTTTGACAGATCAAAATAGGATTCGCGCAATAAAGATCCAAAATCGGGATGGTTTACATGGGCATCGGTAACGATTTGCTGAAGGTAGTTTTGAAAGTCGCCCACGTCGCCGGGCAGGTTAAAATTAGCCGGTTTTGAGCCGCTGCCAAGTTCCGTCAACAGCCCGTCAAGATCAAAGCCGGTAATGAAAGGTTTTGCATCTCCCTCACCGGCTGAAAAAGATAAGGTGATGTGTAAAAGGCCATTCTCTTCCCCGTCATCGTGCCACAGAACGGCCGGCCGTTCAAATAGTCCTTGTGACGAAGGATCGCTTTCCAACATTTCTTCGATCACATCAGCCAATTTATTCAGTTCATCCGACCCATTCTGCGCCAGGGCAGTGCGGTTGAGGTCAACGATACGCGAGGTACTTAGCACTGTCGTATCAATGTTTAACGAAAAGGTATTGCCTTCCCGGTCTTCACCATCGAGAAGGATTGACCTCAGGGGCATTCCCGGATTGAAATCGATGGTTGGCGTGGACAAACTGATCCTGCTGTAATAACCGGCGGCAGGAAACCGGATGTCAAAATCTTTTTCAGCGTAAGTTTTTTCAGGTGAGGGAATGGCTCTTAGGCTTAATTGTTCATCGCCTGAAAAAGTGAGGTTAACACCGCCGGCAGGAATGCTTTTCGTTGAAAGGATATGCCCGGGATCCCAGCCGGGGCCCCAGTACTCTTTTAGTTTTTTACTTACTTCAACTGGCCGGCCGGTATATAAATGAGGCGTATCAGCCCCAAACCAGATAAAATTCAAGGTCAGGCCGTGGTAATCCGGTTGTTTGTCATAAGAAGCTTCTTTATAGAATTGTTCGACCGATTGTAATATATTCCTGATTTCAACATTATCGGAAATGGAATCGGTATTCCCGATAAAACCCTGTCCCGGTTCCAAAACCGGCACGATTAACACGTTACGGTGGCCGGTTTGCCTCCCGGTCACATCGTATTGATTGATCGGGCTGGTTCCCATATGTTGGGCAGAAGTAACACCTCCTGAAAGTTCCGGAACGGGTGCCGGAACCGGCAGCACCGGCGTTGGATCGAACAGGGAAAGCGAGCCTTGCTTATCCAATAAAAATATCAGATTGGCATCAGGCGCCACCATGGTTTTCACTGGTTGGCTTGCCGGACGAAATTCGTGGATCAAACGGGAAGCGTTGGCGTCAACAATGGCTATCCTTCGGTTATCGGCAGAGGTTGCTATCACGCTGTTCCTGGTCCGATGTATCTCATTAATCTGCCAGTTCATCTTAACAGCACAAGGTGGTTGGGCCGGTTCGCATAAGTTGACCGTTATAAGCTGGCTTCCAAATTTATAAGTGACCATACAACCATCTGGAACCCCATCATCACCGGGAATACATTGGTTGTCTGGATGTCCGGGTCGGTGTGGCGGAGTGGGGCGGCGCCGCGGGCTATCGCCGCCATTTTTGGGAGGAGGGCAACCGCACCTGCAATCTGCGGATGGGGGAGGCCCGTCATTTGGGAAAGAATCAGGTTCCGGATAACGGTCAGGCCTCTCGCAATTTGCTGACGAAACGGACGTATTTACATAACGCAGTTGGTTGCTTCCCGGCTCTGACAATAATATTTCATCCGTGCTTCCGATGCGGAGCTTTACAAGATGGGTATTTAATATAATCCGGCGTATCGTGCGGCCATCGTTACGGTTTAATACCAGGAGTTGGGGAGCGGCCAGATCATCGCCTTTCATGACCACGCCAATATTGTTTTTCGTTGCAACCATTGCCGACATATCATGGCTAAACTGGCGGACTGTCCTGACCTGATCTGGATCCCGCTTTATCTCAATAACTGAAAAATGGCAGGTTTTGCCGCCCAGCAGGGCAAATATGGCACCATCAGGCGCCGAAGTGATCCTTTTGACCTCGCCGACGAGGTCAGTGGATTTTTCCACTTCTGCCTTAATCTCATTGTTCCTGTGGTGCAGAAGATAACGGTCAATTTTCCGGCCTTTGCCAATCCAAAGCCTTTCCCCTCCTGGTGAAAAAGCCAGCAGGCTTTGCGGAAAGATCTTAGGCAGGCCATTGATTGTTTTAGACTGAAGAAGGCTGGCCGATCTTATTTTGTTTGAATTTTTTTGATTGCCTCTTTCCTTGAGGTATCCAGTTTCCGGATAGTTGCGGGGGTTACGTTTTTTCATAATCTTCTCCTTAATTAGTTCGTTTATGAGATGATTTGATTTGGCAGAAAATTATATTAACGATTTTAACTCCCGGAATGTTTAAAATACGAAGTCTCTATAAAAAGCCTTTCAGCAACTGACCCAAAGATTTTTTCAATGGTTTCCATCTGAAATCCCCCAATGTCTATTGTTTGATCCACATCAGCGGATTAAGGCTAAGCCCCTTGATATTCAGAACAAATTTATTTATTTCTCTGCGCCTCCACCAGGTTTCGTTTAGCTACCCTCTAGTTTTGTCAGTATTTTTTTCAGTTAAAAAAGACACCCTTAATGCAACCCTAAAATAATAAATGAATTATAAAAGAATCAAATTTTATTCATTATTATGAACCCATATAATGCTCAGATATCTCAATACTAGAATCGATTGAAAATACCTCTTGTAATCCTTTCTATTCTCTGTTGTGATGTGGCTGTAATGTAACCCTAAAAAGAAGGAGCTAAAACATGACAGAAAGCCTAGTATGATCAGTATCATGAATTTGTAGTGTTATAAATTAACTGGAATATATATAAGGGATCATTTTGGGAATAGTTTGAATTTGGAGTATACCTATTCAAAAAATTAGCAAAATCTTCAATCGTCATGCTTCTCAGATTAGTAGGCTTGGTTATAAAAGAATATGAAAAATCTACATAACCTGCTCCTCCATATCCATAACCCCATAGTGAATATGTCCCACCTAATCTAAGTAACTCTTAGGAATTTTAATTAACGTGAGTTCGACCTAAGCAAAAGCAGCAATTTGTTTTGTTTCAATGATTTCATC
>OBJA01000362.1_pt1 | contig 41381 bp, 28 predicted proteins | sample 1519751 | NCBI WGS metagenome assembly OBJA01 (sample SAMEA3881238, study PRJEB22517) | soil metagenome | biome: lake sediment; feature: soda lake sediment; material: sediment, water from around vicinity | place: India | collected 2013-12-23 | depth 3 m
CACCGGTTATGGTATAGGTTGGAGCTGCCACTTGGTTTACGGTGTATGAAGCAAATCTCCAACATGATTGTGATGTTGGCATTGTTCTATCTCGTACTAAAAGCGTATATGTATTATTTGCATCTGCATAGGTTACAGGACGTGAAAGCGTGTTTACACCTTGTGTAGGCCCGGCAACAATAGTTCCGGTAAGGTGATCTCCACGATACCAAGTAAAATCAAATTGAGTTGTGTTTGCTTGCGTTACACTCGGGGCAAGTGTTGTTGATTGTCCCGGACAAAGATTTGCGCCATTTGTAGACGTAATAGTAAACGCAGTTGGCACAACGCAGGGGCAATCCTCTAGCATTGGCACTGCAATTCTATCACAGAATCGTTGTTCTGTGGTAAAGCGAACATTATATACTAAACCACTATTATTTTGGTTCGGATTTCCATACCCACTTACTCCAATATCTTGTCTTATTATATTTCCATTCACATTATCAACAATACCTCCGGGGAGAGCATTATTTCTACGTGCAATTTTTGTTTCTTGGAAGTTTACTCTGTTTGTAACAGAACGAACCCCTATAAAATATGTTCCCGGTGTTAAGGTAACACTACCGCTTACACTTGCCGGCTCTATTAAAACCTGGGGGTCGGTGCTTCGTGTTCGAGAATATGTCCCGGTAAGAGTTCCTATTAAATTATTATTGTTAGCAACCGGTCCACCATTATTAATTCTACTGCCATAAATACCAAAGGCAACATCAGCAGTTCCGGTTGCTGGAACAGTATTAACATTATTTCCATTAACCCAATCAGGGATAATAGTTCGCATGATATAATCAAGTCCGGTTATAGTAACTGTTTCATATACGGTAAAACCGGTAGCAAAGCTATTATCTTGGTTAATAGTTCCACTATAATTATCGCCATCAGTAGCATTACCAAACTGGGCTGCAGTAATAATAGAGCCACTACCATAGCTGGTTTCTTGCACATATACTGTTTTAACACCACCAACGGTAGCAACACCCGAAACATCAATAGTTATAGTTGCACTTCCGGTAGTTTGCCCTAACGCTGTGTTACTTGCTAAGGTAGGAAACCATGAATACACCGCTGTTGGTTGGGTTGCCGTTACATTAACAGTTGCTTCATTTCCGCAATACGTAAGCGTAGGAACTGTAAATGTTTGAGGCCACGTATCTATCGTCATTTCTGCGGTAGCAATATCATACACCTCACAGCCTGCGTTGTTTCCGGTATACTCAATTTCAACACGATATGTTCCTGGTTGAGTTACCGTTCTAGATGTTGCATTTAAGGCAGTACCGGTAAAAATCACGGCATTATTTCTATACCAACGAATCGTATAATTTGCAGGATTTACCGTAGTTGAAAATCCTGAATTTAGTGTAACACTTGTAAAGGTAGAGGCACATACGGTCATGTCTCCCGGAGATAAAGCAACAAATGGTCGCGGGTCAGGGAATCCACAACCTGCAGGTGGGTTTATTTGTACCGCACGAGCTTGGTTAGTTGTGTTTCCGATACCAAGTACCCCTGATTGAGCTCCGGAGTTACAACCCCATGCGTAGAACATACCATTGGCTCTTCCGTAGAATCCAAAAAGGTCCCCACGGTTAATTAAGATAACATCATCATGAACTGCACCTGGTGCATATTGAATATATTGTGCTCCGGCAGCAGATCCGGTTAACGTTCCGTTTCCGGTAGCTCCACCATCGCCGCAGCCACCGCCACCCCATGCAACAGGTTTACCGTCAACAGTAACTGCCATACCAAATCCTTGTCCTCCACCTATACCTTTTGCAAGTAAGTAGGTTCCATCATTAGATGCTCCGGTAGTTGTTCCTGCAAGTACTCTTCGAGGATCCGATCCTGTGTAGTTTACGGTTGTATTACCGGTAGAATTATTCCATGCACCATTACCCCATGTCCAAATATATCCATCAGCATCCAGTGCCATACCAAATACATCGGCAGCAGCAATAGAAACAATATTATTAAGAACGGTTCCATTTGCATGGCGAACAGTTCGAGCCCAAGGGTCATTAACGGTTGCTCCGGCAGATGGATTTGCGGTTCCTGCCGCATTACGTCCTAATGTTCCATTTTGCCCATGCCCCCATGAATATACCGTTCCGGTACCATTTCCGTTATCAACTAAGGCATACGCAACATTATCTCCTGCTGCAATTTGTATTACATTGGTGAGTGGCTGATTATTTGCTGTTCTTACATAAACTGCTCTTGGTTGGTTTATTTCGTTACCATTACCAAGCATACCAAAACCATTTGAGTATTGGTCATTACCCGTACTGTTTAATCCCCATGACACAAGACGACCATCATCTAAAATAGCATAACTATTACTGTTTCCCGCATATACAACAGAGGCATTTATAAGATAATTAGTCACTGCCTCTCGGTGACTTGCCGGTATTTCGTTAGCTGCGAGCACTCGAGTTGGTTCATTAACAAAACAACCCTGAACACCACAAGGTGTCCCATTTCCAACTTGACCAAATTGATTACCTCCCCATGCCCAGACATTATTATTACAGTCTAAGGCAACAAAGTGCGAACCCGAACCTGAATTTACTTGTTTAATATCCACGTTCCCCGGAAAATTAACAATTTGTGGAGTTGCATAAAATGCAGCACCGCCACCGGTTCCTAATATGCCGGTTCCTTGTGTAGTTTGGTTATTACCCCAAACGTATACTTTTCGGTTGTTACACACAAAACTGGCAACATTATTACCGCCCGAAATCACTAAATCTCTTTGTGCAAATACAGGTTTGGTAAACATACCGCTTACCGTAAACAATATAAACATGCACGCTGTAATTAATAACTTGATTGTTCTCATAGCTATAGTTTTTATTAAAATTTCTTTTTGATTAAAAATCTCTACCTTTTTCTTTCCTTTATATATTGCATGACACCTTTTATTTCAAAAAGGTTGCATCCCTATATTTACAAATATCAAAAAAATTAACAAGTTACCAACATTGTTTTGTCGTTTTTTTTCGAGATGATAGGTAAAAACGCCTATTTTCTCACGTAAGCAAGCTTTTTTTATCTATCAAAGTAATTTTTTTTTCGATAGTTTTTACAGTAAAAAAAAAATCGCCAAAGAAACATTTTTTTTAATTTTTGTTTCCATATTAAAAAACATATGTATATTTGCTTCATGGAATCAAATGAAATAATAAAACGAATTATGGAAATTTTTTCATTGTATGGGGTACGGGCCTCAACAATGGATTTTATTGCTCAATCTATTCCTTTACCTAAAAGGCAATTGTTAGAGATTGCGAAAAATAAAGAAGGACTTATTCTGCACATATTTAACTATAGAATGAAGCGTTCCGAGGAATTGTTTCAAGAAATAGAAAAAGAATTTGCTGTAACAAATGCAATTGATCAACTTTTATATATAAGTGTGTTTATGCATAATAAGCAGGATGATTTTAAACCAATGCTCGATTTTGAGTTTAATAAATATTATTCTGAGGTGTATGATGTGTATAAAAAACAAATGCAACAGCAAATCCTTACGGGTATAATTCAAAATATTGAGCGAGGAAAGCATGAGGGCGTGTATAGAACAGATGTTGATGCGGAGATTTCTGCTCATATATATATAGATAGATTATATATGTTGCATACGCAAAGTTTACATAATGAAATTGGCTGTGATGCTCATGATGTGTTCTTTGAAGCTTTGGCTAATCATATTAGAGGTATTTCATCAATAGAAGGTATTAGATATTTTGATGAAAAGAAACAATTGTTGTACAGTCTAATAAAAAAATAATAATATGAATATGTATAGAATACTTTTTTTATTGCTCTTCTTTTACTCGGGAGCAACCTTTTCTCAAGAACCCATTTCTCTCTCATTGCAACAAGCAAAACAACGAGCACTCGCCAGTAATGTTCAGTTAAAAAATGCGGCATTAGAAATTGATGCAGCTCATAACTCATTACGTGCAACTCAAGCAAAAGGTCTTCCGCAAGTTGAAGCCGGCTTTGATTACACGCATTTTTTTGATTATGAAATAGATTTTTCATTTGGTTCTTCGGGAGCAGGTGCACCAGATATTGATTTTTCTCTTTTAGATGCGGGCGATATACAAATTTTGAATTTCCTGCAATCTTCTTTTGGCTCGCAAGAACCAATTGTAATGAAAGGGAGTTCAACCTCTCGCATCCAAGTTTCGCAATTATTGTTTAGTGGTCAATATTGGGTTGGCATTCAAACGGCAAAACTTGCAAAGCTTATCTCAGAACAGCAGTTAGAAAAAAATAAAACAGAAATATTAGAATCGGTATCTAATGTGTATTTCGGAATTCTTGTTCTTGAAGAATCTCTCGAAATACTTTCTTCTACTTCGGAAAATCTACAAGAAACCTTTCGTAAAACTGCGGCTCTTGTTCGTGCCGGAATAGCAGAAGATACCGATACACTTCAGTTACGTATGGCTCAAAATGCACTTACTAATAATCGTAAGCTTATTGAACGTAGTCTTGAATTTAATTATACGATGTTAAAATTTTTGTTGGGTATCCCATTTTCTTCACCTCTTGTGTTGTCTGACTCTCCTCAAACATTTTTGCTGGAAGATGATATTCTTGCTCGTCTCTCTCAATCGTTTCGTGTAGAAGATAATATTGATTATCAAATTATGCAGTCGCAGGTTGATATCAGTTCTTCATTGGTGCGTTTGCAAAAAGCATCGTACTTGCCTACTGTTGCGGGTTTTTATGCGTATAATCATAAGTTTGTTACTACCGGAATTGATATGAATCCTGATCATATGTTGGGCGTTTCTGTGCAAATACCAATTTTTTCGAGCGGACATCGGCATTTTTCTGTACAAGAAGCAAAAATTAGGGCTGTGCAAACAGAACAAGCTCAACAACTTGTTTCTGAACAATTAAAAATGCACGCTCAACAAGCTCAGTTTAATCTTAGAAATGCCTACGAAAACTATATCTTACAAAAAGAAAATATTGCATTGGCTCAATTAATCTATGAGCGTACTCGAATAAAATATGAATATGGGGTTGCTTCCAGCTTTGATGTAACTCAAACAAATAATGCCTTTTTAGAGGCACAATCTAATTATGTTCAGGCATATATGCAGGTATTTCAAGCAAAAAATGCCTTAGATGCATTAACACAATCATTATACTAACAATATATTTAATACAGATGAAAAGAGTTTTATTTTTTTTAGGTTTAGGGTTAAGCACGAGTATCTTTTTTTCTTGTGGTTCTGATACCAAAATCGATGAACAAATTGAGGAACAAACCACAGCTCGCCTTGTGTCAATAGAGAGCTTGCAAATGTATAGCGTGCAACTGGCAGAAACATACCCGGCTACTATTCTAGCCGGACAAGTTGCTCATATTGCTCCTATACAACCCGGACAAATTCAAAGAATTCGTGTGAATGTTGGAGATAAGGTAACTCGCGGACAAGTTTTGGTTGAAATGGATCCTACCCAACGAAACCAAACCAGAGTTCAATATTATGATGCAAAACGTGATTTGCAACGGATGGATTCTCTTATTGCGTATGGTACAATTTCTCAACAAATGTATGATAAAGCAAAATTGCAATATGAGGTTCTGGCTACAGCACTGCAAATGCTCGAAGAAAATACTTTTATTCGTGCTCCTTTTGATGGTGTAATTACCGGAAAATACTTTAATGATAGAGAAAACTTTACCGGAATGGCTCCGCAGTTGGGCGTAAGTGCAATTGTTACGCTTATGCAAATTGCAGAACTAAAAGTTGAAGTGCATATTTCTGAGCGATATTTCCCGATTATTACGCCCGGTATGGAAGCACAACTTCAAACAAATATATATCCTGACCAATTGTTTACCGGAATTGTAAAAACAATATCTCCGGTAATTGATGCTGCTACTAAAACCTTTATGGTTGAATTGCACATTCCTAATCCGCAACAAAAATTACGTCCCGGTATGTTTGGCAGGGTAAGTATTAACTTTGGTTCAGGGCAGGTTTTGGCTGTTCCTTCTCATGCTTTGCTTAAACAAGATGGCACCAATACGCGATATATTTTTGTGTATGATGATGGTGTTGCTCGTAGAATTGATGTAATTCCCGGAAAACGTTATAATGATATTATTGAAATTTCCGGTGAGGAACTTTCAGAAGGTATGTTGCTTATAACAGCCGGACATGTGGCTCTCACACATGGCGATGCCGTGAGAACGTCTATAACTACTAATACTGATTCTGTTGATGTAGATTCTATTCCTCAATTGTAATTGTTACAAATTAAAAACCTATTCCCATGAGTATCTATAAAAGTGCTGTATATAAACCAATAACTACCATTATGATTTTTTTGGCAGTTATTGTCTTCGGATTGTATTCTGTTACTTCATTGCCAATTGACTTGTATCCTGAAATTGAACCTCCTTTTGTGTCAATCCTTACAACATATCCGGGGGCAAGTGCAAGTGATATTGAAACTAATGTTACTCGCTTAGTTGAAGATGCCTTAAATTCTGTGGATAAATTAAAAGAGTTAAGCTCTCGTTCTACTGATAATATTTCGGTAGTGTTTGCCGAATTTGAATGGGGGGCTAATCTTGATGAGGCCGTCAATGATATTAGGAGTTCCTTAAGTTGGATAGAAGATTTTTTACCGGAAGATTGTAACGACCCTAGTATTTTTAAATTCAATACCAGTATGATGCCTATTCTTTTTTATGGCATTACGGCAAATCAAAGTTATGCAGGAATAGAAAAGATATTAGATGAACAAATTGTAACTCCGCTTAATAGAATAGATGGTATTGGGTCTATCGGTTTTGCAGGGCTGCCAAAACGAGAAATTATTATTGAGGTAGATCCTCAAAAACTTGAATCATACGGTGTTAGTGTTGAAGATATAGGTAATATTATTAGAGCAGAAAACTTTAATATGCCTATTGGTGCTCTGCAAATGGGGGCTATGGATTATTCTATTCGAATAGAAGGGGAATTTAAAGATAGTGACAGAATTAAAGATCTTGCTCTGGGTAGTTTTATGGGGCGAACAATCTATATCCGAGATGTTGCTGATGTTCGAGATGGCTTACGAACAAAAACTATTGACCAAAAAATTAATGGTGAAACCGGTATTCAAATGTTTGTTATGAAACAATCCGGTGCAAATACAGTAAAAATTGCAGATCAGGTAAAACGCCAATTAACACAGCTCCAAAAGAATCTACCTGCGGATATTCAAATTATAGAAGTTTTTGATAGCTCTACCTTTATAAATTATTCTATTGGAAATCTTACTCGTACATTGTTATGGGCACTGTTATTTGTGTCTTTAGTTGTGCTTTTCTTTTTAGGAAGATGGCGTGCTACATTTATCGTTGTTCTTACAATTCCTGTATCGCTTATCGTATCATTTATTTATTTAAAATTATCAGGGAACTCTATTAATATTATATCGCTCTCTGCTCTTTCTATTGCAATAGGAATGGTGGTAGATGATGCAATTGTGGTATTAGAAAATATTTCGCGTCATATAGACAGAGGTGCACGCCCTCGTGAAGCTGCCATATATGCCACAAATGAGGTTTGGCTTGCGGTAATTGTTACTACCTTAACGGTTGTTGCCGTATTTTTTCCATTAACAATGCTGACTGGTTTTACCGGTATTCTCTTTGGGCAGTTAGGGTGGATTGTAACAATTACGGTTGTTACTTCAACAATTGCAGCAATTACATTAACGCCCATGTTAAGTGCTTTACTTTTACGCTATAAACCAAAAAAACAAAATGCCGGGAAATTCTCTTATGATACGGTTGTAATTAATTCTCTCGACAAATTAGATGTGTTTTACGGAAAAGCTATTAATTGGGCTTTGCATCATAAAAAAACAGTAATTTTCTCTTCTTTAGGAATATTGATTCTTTCTGTTATAGCAGTTGGAAGAGTTGGAACTGAATTTATTCCTGAAACAGACCAAAGTGCAATTAATATATCAGCGGAATTGCAAACAGGTATCAGATTAGAAAGAACAATTGAGGTTAAAGATCACATAGAAGCATTATTTAGAGAATTATACCCCGAAATTAAAGTGATTTCTTCTTCGGCAGGTTCTGATGAAGATGGGGGAATGGAGGCCTTATTTGGGCAAAATGGTTCTCACACTATTGAATTTAGAATGCAGTTAGTTCAACCAACTGAACGAACACGTAATGTATGGGATATTGCCGATGATATGCGTTCACAAATGGAGCGGTTTGCAGAAATTGAACTCTTTACTATTAATACCGATGGTGCTGCAGCTTTTGGTGGCGGTGGAGCTATTCAGGTGCAAATCTTTGGCTATGATATCGAAACTACAAATGCACTTGCTCGTCAAATTTCTGATAGTATACAAACGGTAGAGGGGGCACGAGATGTTACGGTAAGTAGAAAAAAAGAAAAACCGGAACTTAAAATTGTTCTTGATCAAGAAAAAATGGCAATGCATGCATTAAATACAGCAACGGTAGCAACGGCATTGCGAAATAGAATTCATGGTTTTACTGCATCTCGATTCCGCGAGCAAGGGAATGAATATGATATTATTGTTCGCTTTCCTGAAGAGAGAAGAAATTCAATTTCTATGATAGAAAATATTGCTATAAAAAATATGATGGGTAATTTTATTCGATTACAAGAATTTGCTGAAGTCCAAGAACATTGGTCGCCACCAAATATTGAACGGAGAGGACGGCAACGCTTAATTACCATTTCTGTTACCCCATATGGTGTCCCGCTTGGTGAAGTGTCTGCTCAAATCCAAAGCAAGCTTGATGCTATAGAGGTGCCTTCTGATGTGTACGTTTCTCTTGGTGGTGCGTTTGAAGATATGCAGGAATCATTCAAAGATTTGGCCTTACTTCTTTTATTGGTAATTGCACTTGTGTATATTGTTATGGCAGCTCAATTTGAATCTCTTAAAATGCCGATTATTATTATGTTATCTATTCCGTTTGCATTTTCAGGGGTGTTTTTTGCCTTGTTCTTTACCGGTAAAACATTTAGTGTAATTGCGGCTTTAGGGCTTATTATGCTTATTGGTATTGTGGTTAAAAATGCCATTGTATTGGTAGATTACATCAATCTTTTAAGAGAACGTGGATATGAATTATATGCGGCAATTTCAGAAGCAGGACGTACTCGTTTACGTCCGGTTCTTATGACCGCTGCCACTACTATTCTTGGTATGATGCCACTTGCCTTGAGTACCGGCGAAGGATCCGAAGTGTGGAGCCCAATGGGAATTGCCGTTATTGGCGGCTTACTTTTTTCTACGCTGGTTACATTACTTATTGTTCCGGTTGGTTATGGAATGATGGTAAGTAGAACATTAAAAAATAAACGAAAACAAATTGAAGCAGAATTAGATGCTTTACATATATCATAGTAGCAAACATTAATAAAATAGGAAGATATGAAAGCAGTAATGATTTTTTATAATCAGGCATTAACAGAACGAGTAGAATATATGCTCACAAAGCTTTCTATTCGTGGGTTTTCTCGTTGGACTGATGTGCAGGGGGTTGGCTCAGTAAGCGGAAATCCTAGAATGGATACTCACACTTGGCCCGAACATAATTCTGCTACTATGACAATTGTAGAAGATGCTCTAGTGCCACAATTACTTGAAGCTATTAAAAAAATAGATGGAATAAACCAAGAGGTTGGAATTCGTGCCTTTGTTTGGAATATTGAGCAAACGGTGTAAGTAATGGTTAATGATGAATGGTTACTGCGTACTGTTTAATTCATTTGTATATAAAAAACAGAAATAATAAAACCAAAAAATATCTGCGTAAATCTGCGAAATCTGTGGGAGATTCCACATAAAAATTCATCCCATCGTAATATCCGAACGGTGTTTTTTGGCAGATTAAAAAATATATCCGTATTTTGAAAAAAAATAGATGGTATGTCATGTAATTGTGAATCTGATTCTTCTCAAAAGCAATTTCTTTTAGATTGCAGATATTTACGAATGGCGGAAATTTGGGCCGAAAATTCATATTGTATCCGTCGTAAGGTTGGAGCTATTTTAGTAAAAGATAAAATGATTATTTCTGATGGATATAACGGTACACCTTCAGGATTCGAAAATATTTGTGAAGACGAACAGGGGCTTACTAAACCCTACGTCCTTCATGCAGAAGCAAACGCTATAACTAAAGTTGCAAAGTCTGCAAATAATAGTGAAGGGGCAACTTTATATGTAACTACTTCTCCTTGCATTGAATGTGCAAAGCTTATTATACAGGCAGGAATAGTGAGAGTTGTATATACAAATCCATATCGGGTGCAAGATGGAATAGATTTGTTGGAACGTGCCGGAATACAAGTTGAACAAATATCATTGTAAAGAAATATGAAAAAATCTTTTCATGTATTTATTCCTCTTTTTCTTGCAATTTCATTTGTTGCAGGAATGTATATTTCTCATATCGGTACATCAACGAATTCTGGTAGTTTAAGTACTGTAAGTGGAGCATCAAAACTAGAATCTTTATTGCATATTATAGAAAGTGAGTATGTTGACGATATTGACAAACAAAGCTTTATAGAGGATTTTATTCCTCATATACTGGAACAGTTAGATCCTCATTCAACCTATATTAAGCCGGAAGATTATAATGCTGTTCGCGACCCTATTCAAGGGGAATTTGAAGGTATTGGAGTGCAATTTAATATTCAGGATGATACAATTATGGTGGTGCAAGTTATACCCGGCGGTCCATCAGAAAAGGTAGGCATTTTACCCGGCGATAGAATTGTGTTTATTGACGATTCTCTTTTTGCAGGTGTTGGAGTTGCTAGTAATCAAGTAGTTCGACTATTAAAAGGGGCTAAAGGAACTCGCGTGAAAGTGGGAGTAAAACGCCGAAGTCACAATCAATTACTCGATTTTGTAATTACTCGTGATAAAATTCCTTTGCATAGTATAGATGTGTCTTTTATGATAGCTGATTCTGTGGGGTATATAAAAATAAGTAGATTTTCTATCACTACTCCCGACGAATTTGAGGAACATATTTCCAAATTACGAGCTCAAAACATGACAAGTCTTATTCTTGATTTACGAGATAATAGCGGTGGCGTTTTACGTTCGGCTATACTGTTAGCAAATGAATTTCTCCAACAACATGATGGTATTGTATTTACAAAAGGGAAAAATTATGCTCGCGAAGATTTTGTTGCTGATGGGAAAGGTGCGTGTAAAGATCTGAAGCTTATAGTGTTAATAAATGAATTTTCTGCATCTGCAAGTGAGATTGTTGCAGGGGCTATTCAAGATAATGAACGTGGGCTTATTATTGGCCGGCGGTCTTTTGGTAAAGGATTAGTAAACAGAGATTTTATCTTGTCAGATAATTCAATTGTGAGATTAACCGTACAACGGTTTTATTCTCCTTCGGGACGTCCAATTCAAAAACCTTTTGATAAAGGTATTGAGTTGTATAATGCCGAATTATTTACGCGAACACATAACATGAGCTCAGGTATTGACTCGGCGGCTTTTCCTGATTCGCTTATATTCTACACCGTACAAGGCAGACCAATTTTTGGTGGAGGAGGAATTTTTCCTGATATTACTGTTGCTGTAGATACAACATATAATTCTCCTTATTTTTCCACCCTTATTCGTCGAGGTATTCTTTATGATTTTGCGTTTTCTTATAGTGATTCTTATAGAACAAGTCTCCTAAAGATATCTCAAGACAGATTTACAAAACACCTTATATCTCAAGATGTAATTACAGAATTTATAACATATGCTGCAGCACATGGAGTTCCTTTTAATTACAAAGATTTTTCAAGGTCAAAACCGGTCTTAGAAGCTCAATTATATGCCTATATTGCTCGAAATATTCATGGTAATGAACTTTTTTATCGATTGTTTTATCAGCATGATTCTACTATAAAAAAAGCACTTTCGGTGCTGTAAAACTCTATACATGCGTATCGTTTTTTCTCACATAACCGCAGAATATCAAGTATATATTGCAGAAAAATTACCTCAGGTGAGTCTGCAAGTTGAACAAGAAATTTTACATCCACAAGAACAAGACATCTACGCAGCGTTTGGACAAGAACGAAAACGTGAGTTTGTATCTGTAAGAAAATTACTGCGGTATATATTTCCTCAAAAGAATCTCTTGATTGTATATACCAAAAGCGGTAAACCAACGCTCACCGATGCGTATATCAGTATATCCCATTCAAAACAGTATGTGGCAATAATGTACAGTACTATTCATGCGGTTGCATTGGATATAGAACAATACAGACCATCAATTTTACATATTGCATCACGCTTTGTGAATGTTCATGAACAAAAATTATTCTCAAGTTTACCTGATATTACATTACTGTGGTCAGCTAAAGAAACCGCATATAAACTATATGAACTAAGCCCTAATTTTAAAGAAGATTACACCATTTCTTCTGAACAAGATATTTCTGATGCCGGATTATTGATTGGAAAACTATCTCAAAAAGAAATTGATATACACATAAAAATTAATTACTTTCGTACCCAAGATTTTTGTTTAACGTGGTGTTTTGCCTCAAATATGTAAATTATGATTTTTGATTCTTTCTTACATAGTTCTAAAAAACTTGCACTTTTAATAGATCCTGATAAACATTCAAATGAGAGTATTATTCATATATCTCGTGTAGCAGAGGCATTGAAGGTTGATTATATTTTTGTTGGAGGTAGTATTCTTATTTCAAATATTGAGCATGCCGTACAATATATAAAAGCATATTATAATGGTCCGGTTATTTTATTTCCCGGAAATTCTTGTCAAATTACTCATAATGCAGATGCAATTTTATTTCTTTCATTATTATCCGGAAGAAATGCAGAGTTTTTAATTGGCAATCATGTTGTTTCTGCTCCACGCATTAAGCAAATCGGTTTAGAAGTTATTCCTACCGGATATATTTTAATAAACTGCGGTAGAGTAACGTCGGTAGAATATATGAGTAATACGCAACCAATACCGGCAGATAAACCTGATATTGCTATTGCAACAGCTTTAGCCGGAGAAATGTTAGGGCTTAGATGTTTATATTTAGAAGGTGGAAGTGGGGCTCAAGAATGTATTCCTGACACAATTATTACCGGTGTTAAATCTATGTGTTCAGTTCCTATTATTGTTGGAGGCGGTATTCGTTCTGCAGAGCAACTTCGCAATGTGTATGCTGCAGGAACAGATATTGCTGTTGTAGGAACGGCAATAGAACAGAATCAATCGCTTTTACAGGAATTTATTGAAGTGCGAAATTCGCTGACCTAAAAATTTCGGAATCCAATAATCTTACGAACTTCTTGCAGCGTATTTGATGCACTTTCTCGTGCTTTTTCTGTACCCAATGCAACCACCTTTTTTAGATATGCTGTATCAGCTTTTATTGCATCAATTTTTTCTTTAAAGGGAGTGGTAAATGCAACAATGTCTTCTGCCAATTGTTTCTTTAAGTCGCCATATCTAATAGAGCAGTCAGCATATGCTTGAGTAAAATGCTCAAGAGTGTCAGGCGTAGACACAACCTTCATAAGAGTAAACAGATTTTGAATTGGTTCGCTTACGGGGCTGTTTGGAGCTTGTGGTCCACCATCAGTAACAGCACGCATCACTTTTTTTCGGATAGATGCTGCATCTTCATATAAATAGATGCCATTTCCATCACTTTTTCCCATTTTTCCGCTTCCGTCTAGTCCGGGGATCTTTACTAAAGATTCTCCAAAATTAAAAGGATGGGGGTCGGGAAAACACTCTACATTATACATGTGATTAAACCTGCGTGCATATTTACGTGCAATTTCAACATTTTGCTCCTGGTCTTTTCCTACCGGTACTTTAGTAGCTTTATGTATAATAATATCAGCAGTTTGCAATACAGGGTATGTTAATAAGCCGGCATTCACATTTTCGGGTTGTGTTCGAATTTTATCTTTAAACGTAGTAGTCCGCTCCAGTTCACCAACATAGGCATTCATATTTAACAGAAGATAGAGCTCTGCAATTTCAGGAACATCGCTTTGAATATATAAGGTGCATTTTTCGGGGTCAATACCACAAGCTAAATATTCTGCAAGTATTTGTGTTACATTGTTATGTAAATCTATTGGTGTAGGATGAGTGGTTAGTGAATGCCAATCTGCAATAAAAAAGAAACAATTAAATTGTTCCTGCATTTTTATAAAGTTCTGTACTGCTCCAAAATAGTTTCCAAGGTGTAAATTCCCGGTTGGACGAATTCCGCTTAAAACTGTCTCCATAGTGTTATAATAAATGCGATGTATTTAAATTTCCTAAACTTATTGTTATTGTTCTGGTAATATCTGAACGTTCTACTTTGCTTACAACCTGTACGTGAATGTTGTACACGCTTAATGTTGATTCTTTAGATTTTATTTCTCCAATTTTTAACACGTCGGAATTAATGATGCCTAGATCCCGAGTAGTTGTTTTGCTGAAAATAGCGTCAGGATATTCTTTTAAAATGTCATAATCATATGTGCCTTGCAAATCATAAATATTTGCCATTTCATCAATTGTAAGAATTTGCAGATTTTCTAAACCATCAATATTAAGGGTAAACCAATCATATACATTTTGGTCAATAATACAACGGTTAAGGGTATCTTTACTTAGTATGCGGGCATTGTTAATAATTGCTCTTCCGTAATGGCTGTTTTCGAAATAATAGATTGTGTCATAGGTAATAGCATACCGTAAACTTGCTCCTCCAATTATTTTTCTGAGCTTCGGAAATAAATGATAGGAGTTATAGAGCCGGAGAACTACCGCAAAATTACACGCAAAAATTAGAGCGTGGAGAGGTGTGTCAAATATCATAAACCCCCCATCTCCGGTACTAATATAATTCTCTTCAATTTCTGATTTTGTATATTTTTGGAAAAAGAAGGCGTGATTAGCAAAACACATGTCTATTGTTTCAATAAACAAAAGTTTAAAAAGAAAAGGAACCAGTGTTTGTTCAAACTGATCGTAGGAACTGTACTTATAAATATCAATTCCTAAGACTGCTTTACGTGTCATTTTGTTATAATTCACGTAATTTTCTAGTTTTTCTCGTAAATCTTCTTCTTTTGGAATGAGATTCACTTTTTCAAAAACATACTTATCCTCAGTGTCTTCCAGGATTCGTAAAATTTTTTGATAGTCAAAAGTCCGAACAGTTTTATCCATATGTCCTATTTTATTTTACAAAGGTAATTTTTTAGCTCTAAGATTTATCTATCCATGAAATTTTTTCATATAAAATTCGTCATAAAACAGAGTATGTTATATATTTACGGTATGAAATTATTATTTTCAATAGTGTTTTCTCTATTTTTTCTGGTTAGTACAACCGGAATAATAGCTACTATTCATACCTGTCATAATACCATTACCGGTATTTATCTTCTTTCAAGTCAACAAGATTGTTGTTGTATGCAAGAAAAACCTTCTTGTTGTGACACGTCGTGCGGTATAGAGCTTACTCAAACAGAATGCTGTGAGAATAGCCCCGTATTTATTAAATATACGGAGGATTTATTTGTTCCTGTAAAAACTGAATTCTCGTCTCATATTACTATTGTTCCTTGTGCTACTTCTGCTCACGATGTATTTGTATATGAAACAACAACAAATCTTCCATTTTCTACTTTAGCAAAACCGCCTCCATTGGAGGATTTATATTCATTGTTTTGCTCATATATTTTTTATGGATAATACGCGGTTAGTTCTCTTACATCTAACACAATTTTGTATTATTAATTAAAAAATATAGCTATGAAAACAAACATAATATTTTTAGTATTCTTATTTGGTATTTTTTCATATACCGCATCTGCACAATGCTGTGCACGTCATTCACAAGCTTCAACGCAAGCTCAGTCTCAAACAGAATTAGTTACAAAAAGCTTTGTAGTACAAGGTAATTGTATGGGCTGTAAAGCAAAAATTGAAAAAGCTGCCTCTATTCGTGGTGTTCAAAACGCAGAATGGGAAGTAGCTACAAAAGTTCTTACTGTTACTTATGACCCAAATAGAACAAGTGTTGAAAAAATCAATATTGCCGTGCAAAAGGCAACAAATTACGAAACTTCTTTTGCTTCTACAGAAACTTCAACATCTCAAAATGCTCAAGGTTGTGCCACAAAAAAGAGTGATGCGGGCTGTTCTGTTACAAAATGAGATTTTTGTTAAGCGGAATATTTCTCCTTGTTTGGGTTAATCTTTGGGCACAACAAGATTATGCTAAACTCAGGGGATACGTATATTCTGAACAAAATACTCCTCTTGTTGGGGCAATGGTATATTTTGATGTAGGCACAAACGCTGTTATTACTGATAACCGTGGTGCTTTCGAAATTCCTTTACCCCATCAAGCTCAGTATATATTTGCGGCATTTGTTGGCTATACTACTGATTCTATAAAAATTGGTTCTCAAACAAACTATAGTTTCCGGTTGCACGCAGGTGTTGATATTGAAGCGGTTGTTGTTTCGCATCGGCACTCGGGAACAATTTCCAGTACGTTAGAACCAATCAGAACTCTTATTGTTACCGAAACGGAATTGCAAAAAGCTGCCTGCTGTAATTTGAGCGAAAGTTTTGAAACAACGCCTTCGGTTGATGTTACCTTTACTGATGCAGTTTCTGGCGCTCGACAGATTCAAATGTTGGGTCTTTCGGGTTCATACGTGCAAATTAGTAGAGAAAATATGCCGCATATTCGTGGTCTTGCCAGTGTGTATGGTCTTGCATTTATTCCCGGAACATGGATTAGCTCTATTAATCTTAATAAGGGCACCGGTTCTGTTGTTAACGGATATGAAAGTATAACCGGACAAATAGATGTGCAGCTGCGTGAACCAACGCATCATATGGATGATATATATGTAAATGTATATGCAAATGAGGCGGGTCGACTCGAAATGAATGTGAACACAAAACACAAAATTTCAGATTCATGGTCGTCGGCATTACTACTCCATGGGGCTACACAACGTGAACGGCACGATACCAATCATGATGGATTTATGGATATGCCCGTAGGCGATCAAATAATTGCTTTGAACAGATGGGGCATGCATAATGATACTATGCATGTTGAATTTGGGGTAAAAGGTACCTACTATACAAGAACCGGTGGGCAGATGGAGTATGATCCGCAGTTGCCACATGCCTCATATACTCCTTGGGGTATGCATACACAGATTATGCGGGCTGATGCCTGGTCAAAAATTGGTAAGGTATATCATCATAAACCATGGAACAGTATCGGATTTCAAACCTCCGGTGCATATCACTCCCAAGATTCACGGTATGGACTTCGTCTTTATTCGGGAAATCAAACAAGTGGATATGCAAACTTTATTGTAGAAGGAAATGTTCTTTCTCACGCTCATATGTATAAAACAGGTCTAAGTTTTTTGTATGATTCGTATGATGAACAATTTGATGTGTATGATTTTGAACGAACCGAAATAGTTCCGGGAGTATTTTGGGAGTATACATTTATGCCTCATTCTCATTTCACATTAGTTGCAGGATTACGGGGAGATTATCATTCGCATTTTGGGATGTTTGCAACGCCACGAATTCATGTTCGATATTGTTTGAATGATGTATACACATTTAGAATTGCTGCCGGAAGGGGGCAACGTACCGCAAATATTTTCTCTGAAAATAATAGGTTATTTGCCAGTTCCCGAGATATTATTATTTCAGGAAACGGAAGCTCATACGGGTATGGCTTAGATCCCGAAGTGGCATGGAATTATGGGTTTAGTGTGTTGCACAATTTTACGGCATATTCTCGTAAGGGCTCATTTGCTATTGACGTATATCGTACCCAATTTCAGAATCAGGTAATTGTAGATATTCTTCAAGACCAACATGCTGCGGTATTTTATAATTTAGAGGGAGAATCATTTTCTAATAGCTTTCAAGCACAATTAGATTATGAACTTTTGCCACGATTAGATATGCGTGTTGCATATCGCTGGTTTGATGTGCAAACTACTTACGAACAACAAGGTTTACAAAAAGTGCCATTTGTGTCAGAGCATAGAGCATTTATTAATCTTGCGTATAGAATGGCATCTGACTGGGCGTTTGATTACACCTTAAACTGGCATGGAGAAAAACCTTTAACGTCTATTACCATACCGGAAGGTAATCCTGATGTGTATACCGAAACATCTCCGGCATTCTTTACCATGAATGCACAGATATCAAAATCTGTAACTAGTGCTTTTGATATGTATATTGGTGTTGAAAATCTATTGGGTTTTGTGCAAGAAAACCCCATTGTTCAGGCATCGCAACCATATAGTAAAGACTTCGACAGTTCTTTAATATGGGGACCAATTTACGGACGAGAAGTATATGTAGGACTCCGGTATCGCTTATAAATTTTTGTTGGGGCGACCCTTGTGGTCGTCCTTACTAATAAAATTTATTTGAAAATAAGCAACTATGTCGCCGCCTTCGGGGTTTAGGTTTGGTGCGTTAATGCAGATTTCTATAATCATATCGCCCGTTCCGGGCTGGAGATATTGCCACTAACCACTAATCAGTATAAAAAATTCGATTAAAGACATTTCTTTAAAACCATAGGATATGTTGGGGGTAAATGGATGGTAGCTCGAAAGCATAATTCACAAAAAAACCTCGTTTTGAAATGTGTCAAAACGAGGTTTTTTTTATGTGTGTAATATGTTATTTATTCATCTAATAAAATTTCGAGAATTTGAACAGCTGCTTTTGCTACAGAGGTTCCGGGACCAAATATTGCAACGGCTCCTGATTCGTATAAGAAATCATAATCTTGCGAAGGAATAACCCCGCCACAAATAACCATAATATCTTCTCGTCCCAGTTTTTTAAGTTCTGCAACAACTTGCGGAACTAAGGTTTTATGTCCGGCGGCTAAAGAAGAAACTCCAAGTACATGAACATCGTTTTCAACTGCTTGTTTTGCAGACTCTTCCGGGGTTTGGAATAATGGTCCAATATCAACATCAAATCCTATATCCGCATATCCGGTTGAAACCACTTTCGCTCCACGGTCATGTCCGTCTTGCCCCATTTTTGCAATCATAATACGAGGTTGGCGACCTTCTTTATCTGCGAATTTTTTACAAAGCTCAACTGCTTTTTGAAAATCCTTATCGTTTTTAGCTTCTGATGCGTACACTCCTGAAATACTTCTAATTACTGCTTTGTATCTGCCTGCAACTTTTTCGCAAGCATCTGAAATCTCACCAAGTGAAGCATTTTTCTTAGCAGCTTCTACTGCTAGTTCAAGCAAGTTTCCTTGTCCGCTTTCTGCACATTTGGTAATAGCCGTAAGAGCTGCTCGACATTCGTCTTCATTTCGTTCTGCACGTAATTTTTTGAGACGCTCAATTTGCGATAAACGAACCGCAGTATTGTCAATGTCAAGAATTTCGATTGGGTCTTCTTTTTCCAATCGGTATTTATTTGTTCCAATAATTGAATCAAGTCCGGCGTCAATACGTGCTTGTTTACGAGCCGCTGCCTCTTCGATACGCATTTTTGGAATACCGGTTTCAATAGCTTTTGCCATACCGCCAAGTTTTTCAACTTCTTGAATATGAGCCCATGCTTTATGTACTAATTCATGAGTGAGAGATTCCACATAATATGAACCTGCCCATGGGTCAATAGCTCTACAAATCTCAGTTTCTTGTTGAATATAAATTTGTGTATTTCGAGCAATTCGTGCAGAAAAATCAGTTGGCAGAGCAATAGCTTCGTCAAGAGCATTTGTGTGTAATGATTGGGTATGTCCCAGTGCCGCTGCCATTGCCTCTATACAGGTTCTTCCAACATTATTGAATGGATCTTGCTCGGTGAGAGACCATCCGGAAGTTTGAGAGTGAGTACGTAATGCAAGTGATTTTGGATTTTTAGGGTCGAATTGGTTTACCAGTTTTGCCCAAATCATACGAGCTGCACGGAATTTCGCAATTTCCATAAAATGATTCATGCCCACAGCCCAAAAGAAAGATAAACGCGGAGCAAACGCATCAACTGCAAGTCCTGCATTAATACCTGTTCGTAAGTACTCAAGACCATCGGCTAAGGTATATGCCATTTCAATATCATTGGTTGCACCTGCTTCTTGCATATGATATCCCGAAATAGAAATTGAATTAAATTTCGGCATCTTTTCAGAGGTATATTTAAAAATATCAGCAATAATTTTCATGGAAAATGCCGGTGGATAAATGTAGGTGTTACGTACCATGAATTCTTTCAAAATATCATTTTGAATGGTACCTGCAAGTTCATCTAATTTAGCACCTTGTTCTAAACCTGCTAAAATGTAAAATGCCATAACCGGTAATACTGCACCGTTCATTGTCATTGAAACCGACATTTTATTGAGTGGTATTTGGTCAAACAAAATACGCATGTCCATAATAGAATCAATAGCAACACCCGCTTTTCCAACATCTCCAACTACACGAGGATGGTCAGAGTCGTACCCTCTGTGAGTAGCAAGGTCAAACGCAACCGACAAACCTTTTTGTCCGGATGCGATATTTCTACGGTAAAATGCATTTGATTCTTCTGCAGTTGAAAATCCTGCATACTGACGAATCGTCCATGGTTGATATGGATACATTGCGGTGTATGGACCGCGTAAATTTGGAGCAAATCCAGACGTAAAGTTAAGATGTTCCATTTTTTGTAAATCTTCCTTAGAATACACTTGTTTTAGTGATATTTGTTCGGGAGTATTTATGTTTGGAACAATGCCGTTTTTCTTTTCCCAGTCTTGTATTTGAATACAACCGGCTTTTGAAGTTTTTATATTAATTGATGAAAAATCTGGTTTCATGTTTACAAAGATTAAAATTAAATACCAAGCAATGACTGATACGTGTGTAATGATTCAAGCACGTTAGTTTTAACACTTATGAAGTGTTTTATTCCTTTTGCTTCTAAATCAGGTGTACATGCCGGAGCTCCCGCAACAACCACAATTGTATCTTGTAATTGTTCAAAAATTGGAACTGCATATTCTGCATATTCATCGTCTGAGCTACAGATAACAATAATATCTGCTGCTTTGTCTTTTGCCGCTTTTACGCCTTCTTCTACACTTGCAAAGCCATTATTATCAATCACTTCAAATCCGGCACATGCAAAAAAGTTACATGCAAATTGTGCACGAGCTTTTCTAAAGGTGAGGTTACCAATAGTGAACATAAATACTTTAGGACGACCATTTGTTTTTGCAAATTGATCTGTTTTATATCTCAGTAATTCAAATGCTTGAGCTCCTCGGCACATTGTTAAGGGCTCTGTAATTGCCTGTTCACTTTTTAATGATGTTGCTTGTAAGATATAATCAGAAACATCTTGTTGGATTTGTTCGGTGAAATTAGGAAATTGATTAACGCCCAAAATGTTTTCTCGTCGTGTTGCTATATTTGAATTACGTAATTGAGCAGTTTGAGATATTTCTTTTTGAATAAATCCATTTTTAAACGCAGCTATATATCCGCCTTGGTTTTGAATTTCAAGAAATAATTTCCATGAAGTTTCAGCAATTTTATCAGTAAGCATTTCTATATAATATGAACCAGCTGCAGGGTCAACAATATCATCAAAATGACATTCTTCTTGTAATAAGATTTGTTGATTCCGTGCAATTCTTTCACTGAACTCTGTTGGTTGTTCATATACGTAGTTAAACGGTAACACTGTTAAAGAATCAACGCCGCCAAGCGTAGCACTCATAGCTTCTGTTTGTGTTCTTAACATATTAACGTAAGGGTCGTAAATGCTTTTATTCCACGTAGATGTGGTGGCATGCATATGTATTTTAGATGCGCATTTACAGATTTTTTTGGTTGATGCACATCCGCAAGAACCAATTTGTTCTTCGCAAGAACAAAATTCACTACAATTACATTGTGGGTTATATGCCTCAACAATTTTTGCCCATAATAAACGAGCTGCTCTAAATTTTGCAAGTTCCATAAAGTAGTTTGAACTTACAGCGAAATTAAATTTCATGCGAGGAGCAAACGTTCCGGCATTAATTCCTTGTGCGGTTGCTGCGGTAAGATACTCTGCACCTATTGCTAATCCACATGCTAATTCTTGTGTAATTGAACCACCGGCATTACTAATGTAATCTGCATGAATTTCACAGGTTTTAAAATGAGGAATATCTTCTGCTATAGATAACATAGTGGTTAAACAAGATTCGCAGGTGCTTTGAGAATCGTGACAAAATGCACCTTTAAGCGTAAAGTTTCCAATATAATCGGCATTAATAGAACCGGTAATCTTAGCTTTGTCAATCTTTTGACCGGAAACAAATGCGGTAAATAATTTCATAAAGTGCTGTTTTCCGCGACCAATAACAAAACACACTTCAATTGCCGAAAGAGAAATCTCAGCAAGGAGGTTTGCAACATCTTGTTCTGACCATGCTTCGGTATTGTCAATCTTAAAGCCGATTGAGGTTATCCCTTTTTGCAAAATAGTAAGAGCTTTGGTATTTGCTTGAGCAATATCCTCAACAACTATATCTTGCCGTATAAACCAAGTATTACTATTTTTTTTAGTGCTACGTGTATACGGAAATTGCCCCGGCAGAACATCTAAATATGAAACTTCCGATAGGTCTTCTAATCTGTAAATCGGCTCAACAGCAAAACCATCTATAGGTTTCCAAACCAATCTTTTGTTGAAATCCGCACCCTTCATATCAGCAATGGTTTTTTCTTTCCATTGTTCTGCAGAAACCGGTGAAAATTCTTCAAATAATTTACCCGAATTGTTTGACATAATAATTTATTAATTTTGAATACATATAATTTTTACCACGTCAAAATTATATAATTTTTACCAAGTTACACCTATTAGATGCTAGTATTTTTTGTGTTTTCGGCAGCAAATAGCATCATATGTATAAAAAAAATTGTGAGGAGAGTAAAAAGTTCTAAAAGATGATTTTTTTTTGAAAACAAAAAGATATTTTTTTATGATTTTGTTTTTTGTATAGATTCAATATAATTATCCACATTAAATCCAATTACTAAAATATCATCAATTTGTTCCATTTCTCCTTTCCAATTCATAAAATAGTCTTTTAATGCCCTGTTTTGTTTAATAAATGGAAGGTTATGAATAGAGAGTAACAAATGACGGAAACGAAGATATTTCATTTTTTTACGAGAAGGTCCGCCAAATTGATCTGCGTAACCATCAGAGAACATATAGAACGTATCACCTTTTTGAACTTTTATAATATGATTTTTAAATGGAACGTCTTCATGTTCGTTTCCTAATCCAACAGAAAAGCGGTCGCCTTTAATTGATATAATTTTATTGTTTCGTACAATATACAGTGGGTTAAATGCTCCTGCGAATTCAATAATTCCTTTAGTTTTATGCAGCACACAAATTGAAAGATCCATTCCGTCTTTTACGGTAGTTTCATCTTCCATTTGATTTTTAGTGAGAAGCTCTACTAATGCTTTGTTCAGATAATCAAGTATTTCTGAGGGTTTATGTATTTTTCGTTCTTTGGTAATGTTACGCAATAAGTCGTATCCGATAATCGACATAAAAGCTCCCGGAACCCCATGCCCGGTGCAATCTACTGCTGCAATAAAAATTTTGTCTTGTATTTCTGTTATCCAATAAAAGTCTCCACTCACAATATCTTTTGGCATATAAAATATAAATGAGTTTGGTAATAATTGTTTAAATTTTGCTCGAGAAGGCATAATTGCCCATTGAATCCTTTTTGCGTAGGTAATACTATCTGTAATACTTTTATTTTTTATGGTTAGTTCTTCTTTCTGTTTAGCTATTTCTAATGCAGCTTTTTGTTTTTCTGTTAAAGATTTATTGGCTATTCGTAGTGTTTTAGTTCTTGACTCAACAATAAGATAGATAATGAATCCAAATAGGACTACATATAATAATAGAGCCCACGCGGTTTTCCAGAATGGGGTTAAAACCGTTATTGTTAAAATTCGTTCATGCCCGGCAATACCGTCATTGTTTAACCCAATAACGTTGAGTGTATATGTGCCCGATGGTAAACTGGAATAATTTATTGAGCTTTGATTTCCAATGTCATGCCATTCATTATCAAGACCTTCTAAAATATATTTGTATCTGTTTTTGTGTGGTTGAGTAAATTCAATTGCAGCAAAATGAACAGATAAAAAATTATGTTTTGCAGGTAGTGTAACGGTTCGTTTATCGGCTAAATGAATCACCTGTCTTTCGTTATTTTGAAAATATGTAATACGCAGAAGTTCTAAATTTGGCGGAACCGTATTGTCTTGTATTGAGTCAGGATGAAAGAAATTAATCCCTTGTGTGCCACCAAAGAAGATAATGCCTGCATCGGTTTTAAACACAGAATTCGGAGAAAACTCGTAGCCCTGAATGCCATCAGAGGGGTCGTAATATCTAAAACTTTCTGAACGAGTGTTAAATCGTGCCAGTCCTTTATTGGTGCTAATCCAGATTTCTTGATTATGTCCGGTTATGCCAAAAATTTGATTGTTTGGCAATCCGTTTTTTTCTGTATAAAATTCAAATAAATCATCAGCTTCTCGAAACATATATAATCCTGAATTTGTTCCAAGCCAAATTTTATTTTGATTATCTTCATACATCGTGTAAATTCTATTTTGATTTCTGCTTTTTCCTTTACGTTTTGTGTGAGAATATGCTTCAATATGTTGTTTTGTATGAGAATATTTTGCTAAGCCGTTATTTGTGCCAATCCATATATTTTTTTTAGAATCTTCAAACAGACATAAAATATTATTTGAAGGTAAAAATCTTGTGTTTGAGTATTTATCAAAATGAATTAATCGTTGTCGATTTATATCGAGTAAAAAGATACCACTGTTAGTCCCTACCCATATATTTCCGTGAGAGTCTTCGATACATGTTTTAATTATTCTGTTACCTAATATAGAGATGTCAAATTGCGGATATTTTTTTTCAATACTTCTTATGGTATGCGTTTCCGGGGAGTAGAAAAAAATGGCATTATCTGATGTGATAATAATATTTCCCGATGAATGAGGCGAAATAGAAGTTATATGATTCGAGGGGAAGTTTTTTAAAGATAACGAGAATTGCTTTGTGTTTTGCATAAGCGTATTATGCACATATAAGCCGTGTAACCGACTACCTATAAAGAGATATGTGTTTTGTAAATAGATGCTTGTAGTATGTACACGAAAATCTTCATGTGGATTTTTTGAAAGTCGAAGCAGATTAAACTTTTTAGGTTTAATGTCGAGTTTATTTAATCCGTTTCTAGTACCAATCCATAAAATATTTGAACGATCTTTTATAATGCAATTAGTTTCATTTGTTGTTATGCTATTTGAGTAATGAGAATGGGTATATGCGTCAAATTGTTTTTGAGGAATTGAAAAATGTAATAAGCCATGATTATCGGTAGTAATCCACAATTCATGTTTTGTTTTTCCACTTGCAATACCTGTTATAATACTATTGTGAGAGGTGTAATAATAACGTATAAAACTTTTGGTATTTCGCTGAAACAGATTAAGTCCGTTGCTTGTACCAATCCATAAATTGTGATGTTCATCTTCGTATATGTAACGAACTTCGTTATTGCTTAGAGAATGTGAATCAAATGGAGTATGTTTAAAAATTACTAAGGCATCAATATGCGGTTCATAATAAGAAAGTCCTCTTGGTGTGCCTATCCATACAACGCCATAACTATCTTGAAAAATTGAGTGTCTATAATTTTCTGATTCTTGAGCAAAAATATCTTTTTCATACAAATAGCGTTTGTTTGCACCGGTAGTAGGGTCAATTCTATCAACATGTGAGGCGGTTAATATCCAGATTTTTCCTTCATTATCTGCATGAACGGCGTATACAAGATTATCGCTTATGGTAAAAAGCGTATTGTCGTAATAGGTAAAAAAAGATGAAAATGTATTATCGTTTCTGTTATATGTATTGAGTCCGTTTTCGGTAGCAATCCAAATATTTCCAAACACATCTTCAGTAATATCATAAATCATATTATCTGAAATAGACTGTTCATTTTCGGGGTCATTTTTAAACACTTCAAATGATTTTCCGTCATAACAATTTAATCCGGCATAGGTGCCAACCCATAAAAAACCGCGAGAGTCTTGAAATATACAGGTTACGTTATTTTGTGAAAGACCATGCTCAATGGAGAAGTCTTCGAAGTGTAATGTGTTGGAATATAAAAAATTATCTTGTGCTGTAACGTGCACAAAAGAGCAAATAGTTACAAAAAAAACAAGCAGTAATTTTTTCATATATAAAACCTTCTGGCTAAAATACAAAAAAAACTATTTGCTTGGTATGTTTCGCTCTTTATTTTCAAGCACAAAAGGAGAAAAACAAAGGGGGTTTCACTTTTTTGTTTGAGAATATAACCATGCCGATTGTTTCGTCTGTAGTTTTTTATATTTGAGTGATGGTGATGGTATGAACTCCCCAAGGTTATATTCATTCCATTTTTTATTGACCACCTCAATAATTTCATCAGAATTTACAACCGGAGTAGGCCAGTCTCTTTGGGTAATATCAGATTGTTTTGTAGTTCCGTCAAAAATAACCAGATTGTTTTGAATTACACAATCTCTTTTGGGGTCGCAATTATTAAGGATGTGCCATAGTATTGTGTGATAATCATGTGCTTCTATGGTCGCGTCATGTAATATGATAAAAGAAATATTCTGATGTTTTTGTGCATATTCTTGGGCTATTGTTACACGATTTGAATATTCAGTTTCTGTAATAGGAATACAAGAATAGCTTTGAGCCGGATTGGGATTCTGCATTTCTTCCGGTAATTTTTCGGTGGCGTCAATACAAAGCTTACTGCCATATCCGGTTTGAGGTGCGGCATGGTCAAGCACATCCAGCGGTCCGTGCAAAATATGCACATCATGTTGTGGCGATGTATGGTTGCAAATAGCCGAAACAATTGATTCCGGAGAAGAAATTTCACAGTTTTGGTCAACCACAACCAGTGTTTTATTAAACATCATTTGTCCGGCACCCCATAAGGTATTCATTACTTTTAGAGCTTGCCCGGGGAATTCTTTTTGAATTTTTGCAATTACTAAATTATGAGCAACACCGGCATCGGGCATAGAGTAATCTATCATTTCGGGAACCAACATGAGTTTAATTGGGGCAAGAAATATTCGTTCTGTTGCTTTTCCAATCCATGCGTCTTCCATAGGAGGAATACCTACAATCGTGGTTGGAAACACCGCTTTTTTTCGGTGTGTTATACAGGTTACATGAAAATATGGATATACATCCGGCAGAGAATAGAATCCGGTATGATCGCCAAAAGGCCCTTCCATAAATTTTTCTTCGCTCGGGTCTACATATCCTTCAATAATGAAGTCAGCATCGGCGGGTACTAATATATCATTTGTAATTGATTTTACCAGTTGTACTTTTTTCTTACGTAAAAAGCCGGAAAGCATAAACTCATCAATATTTTCGGGGAGTGGAGCTGTTGCAGAAAATGTGTGAGCGGGGTCGCCTCCTAGAGCAACAGATATCGGCATTTTTTTGCCGAGTTTTTTATATGCTTTATAATGATTTGCTCCGGTTTTATGTAGATGCCAATGCATGCCGGTAGTATTTTTATCGCACACTTGCATTCTATACATTCCTACATTTCTAATTCCCGTTTCGGGATGCGACGTAATAACCATGGGGAGCGTAATAAACTTTCCTCCGTCGTATGGCCAGCATTTGAGAATAGGAATTTCATGTAAATCCGGAGTATGATTAACTACTTCTTGGCAGGCTGCCGAAGATGTAATAACTTTTGGCATCCACGATTGCAGTTCATATAAAAGGGGCAGCACTTTTAATTTGTCCCATATATTTTTTTTAGGATGAGATACCGTTTTAAAAAGAGTGTCTATCCGTGCAGCAACATCATCAAGATTTTTTGTCCCCAGTGCAATGTTCATTCGTTTTTCTGAACCGAATGAATTTATAAGAACCGGGAATTTTGTTCCTGTTTGAGTAAAAAGAATCGCTTTGTTTGTATTGGCAGGTTGTTTCGAGAAACGGTCGGCAATTTCTGTAATTTCCAGTTCTGTAGATACCGGGGTGTTACATTCTATGAGTTCGCCTTCTTGTGTAAGGCGTTCAATAAATTGCTGTATGTTTTCAAATGCCATTATGCTCCTTCTTGTTGGTCGTGTATAATATTCAGCATTCGAACGGTTGCTTTAATTGCCGATGCTGTTTGATCCGAATCCAATCCGCGTGTTTTAAACGTGCCTTTTTCTGTTTCCCAGGTAATCATTGACTCAACTAATGCATCTGTTCTTCCTCCCGGAGGAATTGTTACATAATAGTCGGTTAGTTTAGGAATAGAAACGTGTAGGTTCGAATAAATCTTTTTTAAAGCGTTCATTACAGCATCATATTGACCATCGCCGGCACAGGTTTCTTGGTATGAGTTTCCATTAATTTTAAGCGAAATGGTTGCAACCGGTTTCAGTCCTTTTGCGTGACACACATAATAATTATCTATACTTACCTTTTCTTCTTTGTGTATGGTGCCAAGAACTTCGCGAACAATAAATGGAAGATCTTCAGTTGTAATAGTTTCTTTTTTGTCGCCAAGTTCAACTACTTTTTCGGTAACAAGCAACATTTCTTCATGGTCGAGTTCTAAGCCCAATTCTTGAAGGTTTTTTTCGATATTTGCTTTCCCTGATGTTTTGCCTAGTGCATATTTACGTACACGCCCAAAACGTTCCGGCATTAAGTCATTGTAATATAAATTTCCTTTTTTATCGCCATCGGCATGAACACCTGCCGTTTGCGTAAATACATTGGTTCCAATAATAGGCATATTTGCTCCAACTCTAATTCCCGAGAAGGTCTCAACGAGTTTGCTTATTTTGTTAAGATGAATTTCTTGAACAGATGTTTTATATTTAAGATGGTCGTGCAGGCACGGAACAATACTTGATAATGCGGTATTTCCGGTTCGTTCACCTAAGCCGTTTATAGAGGTGTGAATTCCATGTACACCGGCACTTGCAGCTGCATTTGAATTAGCTACCGCTAAATCGTAATCATTATGTCCATGAAAATCAAAATGTAAATCCGGGAATTTTTCAATAATCCCTTTTATAAACACATAGGTTTCTTTTGGATACAGAATTCCTAATGTGTCGGGGAGCATAAAACGTGTAATAGATGTTTTGCCTAATTCAGAAAGAAGTGTATACACATATTCGGGAGATTGTCTCATTCCATTTGACCAATCTTCTAAATAAATATTTGCAGAAATGCCTAAGGAATCAGCAATTTTTACATTTTCAACAATGTCTGCTATGTGTTGTTCGGGAGTTTTACGCAATTGCCCTTCTAACTGACGTAAAGAACCTTTACATAAAAAATTTATCCATTTTCCACCTGCATTGTGAATCCAGTTAAGAGATTCGCCATTATCAATAAACCCAAGAACTTCAATATTATTAATAAACCCTGCCGTTTTTGCCCAGGTCATAATTCGTTTAACCGAATTAAATTCTCCTGATGATACTCGTGCAGAAGCTACTTCAATTCTATTTACTTTTATTTCTAAAAGGAGTTGTTTTGCAATGCTTAATTTTTCTTTCTCTGTAAACGATACCCCATTTGTTTGTTCTCCATCGCGGAGTGTGGTATCCATTATTTCTATAGTTCTCATTATCTTTTTTAGTTTATTTTTTTGTATGATTTTATTATAAAACCTTACATACAGCCACCGGTCTATTTTACATCAAAATTAGTATTTTACTTTGAAAAACATATAAAAACGGCGGTAAAAACCAGTCTTATTTGTATACGGTATGAATAGAAGCCAGATTTTGTTCTTGCTCAAGAACAGTATTGTAATACTCAAAAAACTGTATCATAAAATATGGAACTACCTCTGCAATAAATAAGTGTGGAGAGTTTGAGAGGAATACAATACCAATTTCTTTATCACTGCAAAATGCAATTTCTGCTCTGTAACCGTCAACAAAACCACCATGCTGAATAACGGTATTGTTCTGAACTCTAAGAATTCTCCACCCTAAACCATATGAGCGATTAGAAACTCCTCCCCAATTTTTTTGTGTAATATATGGGATTGGAGATGAAATCTGAGGAACTGTAATTGTTTCAATATCATGCATTGAAATAACCTGTTCGTGATGACCGAGTAATGCTTGCAGCCATTTACTCATATCGGTAATGCTTGCATTTATTCCTGCTGCTGAGGTAACAGAATAATATCGAGGGTTTAATCGGATTTGCGAAAATACACCTCTTCTGTTTAAGGCATGTGGATATGCGAAATTATCGCTTTCGGTAAATTCACTAAAACTTGTACTTGCGTCATACATGCCTAGAGGCGAAAAAATAGAGTCTTGCAATAATTGATGTATAGAATACCCGGTTTGTTTATGAGCTATAGAATCAAACACACTAAATAGAGCATTTTGATAGGTATATACTCTCCCGGTTTGTGCGGTAATATTTGCAACCGGAAAACTATGGTAGATTGACGCAAAGGAAGCTCCTGCTTCAATAGAGGGATCAAAAGAATGAGCCACTACTCCTGTTGTGTGGCTTAAGAGATTTTTTATTGTTATTGTATGTTGATTTGCTCGTCGGCGTAATCTAAAATCGGGTAAATATGAAATAACAGTGGTGTCTAAATCTAGTATATTGTGATTGTGCAGTTTAGCGGCAAGCACACCGCCAAATCCTTTCGAAACTGATGCTAATCTGAATACGGTGTTAGGCGTAACTGAATCTTGTGTGTTAACTTTTCTTACCCCGTATGGCTCCAACATAACAACCTGCCCTTTATACACAACAGCAACCGCGGCACCAACTAAGCGTGTTCGGGAAATATTGTGGGATAGGTATAGCTGAAAAGAATCTAAAAACGGAGCAATTTCTTCGCGATAATCAATAGTGTATTCCTCCTCAATTTGAACAATTTCTACCGCACCTCTTATATTCGGCTGTAATGTATACCCAATAAGGGTAATAAAGAAAATAATAAATACAGGAATAATATATCTAAATTTCATAAAAAAAATACCTCCAAGAAATGTTTTTTAAACACTGTAATTGCGAAGATACAATTTTTTATAAGAATGAAAATTATTGTGCTGAAAAAAATATGGTTTTTTTTGAAAATGGGGGTTATTATGTATTAGGGAATTGGTGTTTCTTTGGTAAATATCTTAAGTAATTCTTTTATACGGAATAAGCCGGTAGCAAATGCAAGAATTACACATACAAGACCAATAAGTACAAGATTATAAATCCAATTTTCCATAACTCCTTTTAGATAATGATATGCACAGCTTACCAAAATAATATATGCCGCTAACATGGTTATTGTTTTCCAATCTATGGTAAACGAAAATATTTTTTTTGCTAATAGAATTTGAATAATTGCAGTATATGATAATGTGCCAAGACTTGCTATGGCAGCACCATATCCTCCATAAATTGGGATTAAAATTATATTTGTGATAAAGTTGATGAGCAGCCCCGAAAATGCAACATAATTTAAGTATCTAATGTTATTATTTGCGGTAAGCAATGTGCCAAAAATATATGAACTGGCAATAGGTAAGAATCCTAAAATTAACACTTTAAAAATGTGTGTAGATTCATCATAATGTTCATGATACATAAGTTTCATAAGCTCCCAGCCATAAAAAACGGTTCCTATTACAAATACAAGGCTTGGCGTTATTATTAATAAAAATGAGAGTTTAACTAATTGGGCTACAGATTCTTTTTGTTTCAACATTTTAGAGAACATTGGCAGTAGGAGTGTGGCAAATAAAAATGCAAACATTGCCACCGCATCTAATACACGAAACGCTTGTGCGTATATACCGGCTTCGTGAGCTCCTTGCTCTAACAAATATTCAATCATTACCATATCCATGCGAGTATATAGTCCCATTAATAAAACTAACAATGCAAAAGGATAACTCTGTTTGAATATAATAAGGAGAAAGGTAAAATCTAATTTGATTTTGAAAAGATTAATCTTTTGATATACAATTACAAATGCAATAATAAAGGTAATAAAGTATGATATGCTTTGTGCATATATAAACCATTCAATAACAAATGATTCTCGGTGAAAAAGCAGTAAATATCCACAGAGAGAAATAAGCAGTAATCTATCGGTTACGGATATAATGCTGTCTGTTTTATATAAATGTAAGCCCGAAATATTTGAACGAATATACAGAATAAGCGAAAGTAAAAATTGATTGCAAATAAGAAAAAAGAACAGATGAAATTTTTCCCCATCAAAGCCCAATAAGAAGCCGGTAATAATGGCTATTATTGTATATACAATACCCAGAAAAAATTTGAGAACAATTCCATTAGCAAAATATTTTTGCAGGAGTTGATTATGTTGTGCAATATTTCTGTTATTAAAATTTGTGATTCCCATATCCAGAAAGATGTTGAGCATAATAGATAAGCTAAACAAGGCGGCATATAAGCCGTAACTTTCTGTTCCAACTGTGTTTTGCACCGTTCTGTCTATGCCAAAAATCCAAAATGGTTTAATGAGCAAATTTAGAAAGAGTAATAAAAAAAGATTAAGAATAAATGTTCGTTTCACTTTGGTAATTCTTTTTTGCAAAGATAATTGAAATAATATTTTGCGGTATATTTGTATAAAACAAATACTATGTGGTTTCAAAAAACAATTACATTATCAGCACGCTCACGCGGATTTCATATTGTAACACGAGAAATCGTGTCGCAAATTCCCGAATTGAGCAATTTTTCCGTAGGTGTTGCACATTTTTTTATTCAACATACATCTGCCTCATTAACAATTAATGAGAATGCAGACCCCGATGTTCGTACAGATTTTGAGTCGCATATTAATATTATGGTACCCGAACGTGCTCCATATTACATTCATACTTTTGAAGGTTCAGATGATATGCCGGCACATATAAAAGCAAGTTTATTGGGACCATCACTCTCCATTCCAATTACCAAAGGCACATTGAATTTAGGAACGTGGCAAGGCATATATCTTTGTGAGCATCGCAATTATGGCGGTTCTCGCAAAATTGTTGTAAGCTTGTGTGGTGAATGATATAATTTTGGCAAGATGAAAAAACATACCTGTTTATTGTGTGGAACAAAAATTTCATTGTCTCTTATTAGATTTTGTTCTAAAGAATGCCGCAATAATTATTAAAAAAGAAAAGACACGCGAGGGAAAATATTCGATATTTTATACTTTTTTCATTAACTTTACTACACAGAAAACAGTTTTTTATATTTTGCAACATGTTCTGGTTACAGGTACGGTGCTGATTTATAAAAACAACATATGAACTGACCGATGAAAACTTGTATATTTGTTTAAAAATGTATATGATGAAAAATCAAGATATTAGATGGACGCAACGATTTGCAAATTACACAAAAGCATATAATCAACTTGAACGGTTTATTAATGTTCCTGATTTAAATGAACTTGAAAAGCAAGGTTTAATAAAGGCATTTGAATATACATTTGAGCTTAGTTGGAAGACACTGCAAGACTTATTAAAAGAAAAAGGGTATATTGGAATTATTGGACCGAAGCCTGTTATTGAACAATCTTTTCAAGATGGGTATATTTCTGATGGTGATGGATGGATGAAAATGCATACAAGTAGGAATTTAACCAGTCACACCTATGATGAAGAAACTGCAGAAGAAATAATAAGGATGATTAAAAATACATATTATTATTTATTGAAAAACCTTAAGCAAATTCTTGATGATGAGTTAGAAAAGTTTTAGTATGTCGAAGCTGAATACATATGGCTTAGAAGAAAATGCCTTACAAAGAATATTGTCTGTTTTTGAAGAACATAAAAAAATATCAAAAGTAGTATTATTCGGGTCGAGAGCTAAAGGAAATTTCGCGACCGGGTCTGATATAGATATTTCCTTAGTAGGTCAAGATTTAAATTTCGATGATGTGCTTACAATATCAATTCAATTAGAAGAGCTTAATTTCCCTTACAAATTTGATATAATACTATATAAGAATATTAAAGAAAAAGCACTAATAGAGCATATAGATAGAGTTGGGAAAGTATTATATGTGAAACCTTCTAGTGCGTAAACATGTTATATTATATCTTCAGAAATGTCAGAAGTATTCGCCCCTTTCTCGTGCTGGATTAAATAAGTCTAATTGCTTCGGCTACCCTCATGTTTTTTTGTATATTTTTTGCTTTTGCACGTTCATTGCACACGCTAATAACGCCATGCTCCAACACGTCCTGTCCGTTAAAAATTTCTGCAGTCATGCAGTCTACCGTACAGGCAAGAATGCCTTCGGAGCTTAATAATTCAAGACTTTGCACGCCGGCATTATTTTTTCCGATTCCTGCGTCATTAAAAAATACGGCTTTAACCTTATATTTTCGTGCATACTCTCCGGCACTTAATCCTCCATGAGAACCACACACAACAATATCTCCAAGATTGTGCTCGTGCAAGAACGTTATGCTGTCGGTTACGGTAATTGCAACTCCTTCTATGTGTGTTTGTGTTTGTTTTTTCAGCTCTTGTTTGCTCTGGATTTCTGCATCTTGTATAGGAGATGATTCATTTTGTATGTTGTGTTGCGAACGGGAAAGAAATTCAGCATCATTCATTGTTTTAGCAACGGCATCTTGTACTGAATCATCTTTCGTAATGCCTGCTTTTTCTGCAAGAGCATTCATGTGGCTTATGATTCCGTTTTCCCAAGTGTCACTAGAAATGCCAATTTCTGCACTATTGTGGTCAACAGCACAGGCCAAAATACCCTCGGCTTGGTAATATGAAAGACCTTTAATTCCTGCTTGATGTTTCCCGATGCCTGCATTGTTTAGAAATACAGCCTGCACCTTACAGTTTTTAACATGAGCTGCAAGTTCTTTGTTGCCACCACAATGTGATCCGCACACAAGAATTGGACAGGTATTTTCGGATTGTAAATCACCTAAACTATCAAGTAGTACGATACCTTTAGGTAATTCCATGCTTAACAACTCTCCAACACTAATTCTTTAGCTTTTTTTTTGTCAACTGCAATTTGAATACCTGCCATGTATGCGTTGAGATTTTCTTGAACAAACATTGCGGGAACACTGTCTCGTACTATTTGAATCATTTCATCATGGGAGTATCCTCTGTATTCAGCATAAAACCCAAGCATAACAATATTCATCATTTTGTTAATGTTAAAATCGGGACTTTTATACATGTTGGGATCTACAATAATTGTATTGTTTTTAGATCTTGTAATGATTTCTGTTTTAGATTCAGGTAAATCTTTTTGCAATCGAGTATTTACACTGGTCGATGTTAATTCATACGTGCTTGAAAATATTATCCCATCATCTTTAAGGCAATGTAAAAAACGGAGCGTTTCTGTTTGCTCAAAAGATATTACGAAATCAGCATCACCTGCTTTAATAAAGGGAGAAAGTACTGGTTTGGTAGAATATCGAAAATGGCTTTCTACACCACCGCCACGTTGCCCTAGTCCAATAACATCAGATATTTTTAATTCATATCCGAGTTTCATATAATATTTACTTAAAATATTACTAAAAAGAAGAATTCCTTGTCCTCCTACTCCGGCAATAATAATGTTTTTTCCTGTGTCTTGCATGATTATGATTTTATTGCTTCTTTGTCGCACACTGTAGGACATAATCCGCAGCCCATACAAAGATCTTCGTTGATAACTATTTTAACAGAACCATCTTTTGTTTTACTTTCTATAGCTAAACATCCAATATTGATACATTTTCTACATTGAGTACACAAATCTTGATCAATAAACCGTGTAGTGCCTTTTGGTAGTTTAAATTTTGTAACACATGGTTTTTTTACAATAACTACCGAATTTGTTTTTGCATGTACTGCATTGAGAATCGCTTCTTCAAGCGTATCAATTTCGTAAGGATCAACGGTTACGATATCTTTAACACCAATAGCTTCGCAAATTTTTGCGATATCCATTTTGTTTTCAGGTTTATAATTAAACCCAAATTCACTTGATGCTACATTCTGTCCACCGGTCATTGCAAGACAGCTATTGTCAACAATAATAACGGTTGACTGACCATTGTTGAATATAAGATTTGCTAAGCCGTTTAGTCCGGTTGCCCAAAATCCGCCATCGCCAATCATTGCCACAAAATTTTCTGAGTTATTTTTAGCAATGTTGTATCCATGCGCCAGTGAAATGGATGAACCCATACATTTTTGTAGTGAATATGCCTCCATATGAGGGAAACAACCTATAAGACCGCAGGTAACATCCGCAGCCGCTTTAATTTTATGTTTTCGTAATAATTGTGCAATAAAAAGATGTGAGCATCCTGCACAGCTAACCGGAAGGCGGAATGGAACATCTTTTTGCGGCGTTCTCTTAGGAGCATCCGGAACCAGTCTTTCTTCAATAATATCCGGTGTAAAACGAAGCATGTCAGGGAATTTCGGAAATAATTTTTTCCCAATTACTGAAATGCCAAGGTCTTTAATATTTTTTTCAAGAATGTCATGACCTTCTTCAATTACATAGAGTTCATCTACATGTTCTGCCAACTCTCGAATTTTCTTTTCCGGAAGCGGCATAATGAGACCCAGTTTTAAAATTGAGGCTTCAGGTAACACTTCTTTTGCATAATAATATGGTGTGCCTGCGGTAATTATCCCAATTTTTTTGCCGCTCAATTCTAATCTGTTACAATCAAAGCTATTGCTATCTTCGGCTAAACGATTCATGTTTGCCGCAAAGTCATTAAAACACTTTGTTAATTTTGGATGATCAGAACCTTTTGCTTTGGTCATAATTGTTGTCATTATAACCTTACTAAAGCTTATCGGATATACATCTCTGAATTTTGCTTCGTAACGGTATGTTTCATCAATAATAACCTTACTGGTTGTTTTACATATTACTGATGTAGCTTTAAGAATAACCGGCGTACTGTATTGTTCGCTTATTTCAAATGCTTTAACCATAAGGTCTTTAGCTTCCTGACTGTCACTTGGTTCCAGTACCGGTATATTGAACATGTTACCATAATGACGGCAGTCATTATAATCATCACCGGCAATACGACCAACATCATCAGAAACTACTAAAACTAATCCACCGTTAATTTGACTACCTGCTGCTCCGCCTAAAGCATCTGCTGCCACATGTAAGCCCACGGTTTTCATTAATGCCAAACTGCGGTAACCCGCATACGATGCACCTATTGCTACTTCTACGGCAACTTTTTCATTCGTTGCCCACTCACAATAAATATCCGGATATTTTTGATGGGTGTAATCCATTACCTCTGTTGAAGGGGTGCCGGGGTATCCTGCTGCAACTTTGACTCCTGCTTCAAAAGCCCCTCTGGCTATAGCTTCATTACCATTCATCATCATCTTAGTCGCAATCGTATTTTCTATCTTCATACTGAAAAATGCTCCTGTTACGGACGCGAATTATATGTTCTTTTTTTGAATTATCTCACTCGACAAAAATAGATAAAAATGTAATACCTTCCAAAATTTGAATAACTTGATAATTATCAAAATTGTAATACTCATATTATAGTGAGCTGAATTTGATATGAAAATCTAAGTTAGAGGTCATCTACTCTATTAATTTTTTAGTTGTAAAAAAAAGGGCTGTCAATAATCGACAGCCCTTTTATAATTGAAACCTAAAAAACTATAATTACTTCTTAATAAATACTGCGGTAATTATCTGTGATTTGTTAGATATAGAAACACTATACGTGCCTTGTGCTAAACCACTAATATCAATTTCTACTTTGTTGTTTCCTTCAGGTTTTACTGTAAGAACTTTTTGACCTAACGAAGAGATAACAATAATTGATTCTGCGTTTTCAACACCTTCTAAATAAATAGTATGTTGAGCAACTGTTGGGTACACAAATACTTGCATGTCAATTTCTGAAACTGATGTGATAACACCATCAATACCTCTAGAGAATCCTGCAATTGGAGCTCCTGCAACAGATTGAATAGAAGTCCCGCTGTATACTAACGTAACTTCTTCCGGTTTGTCAATTACAGTACCTAGTGTAATAATATATCTTCTGCTATTTGTAGGATCTAATTCTACAAGAGAGAATGTATATAATGGAGGATTAATGCCACCTATTACAAGATCATTATAAATATCAGAAGTTGGTGGTAACATGTTCTCACTAAATTCAATAGCAATTTGATTTGCGATACCAATTAATGATATTGATACAATTTCTGGAATACCGCTAACTTGTACAATATAACTCGTAGTAATTGTTGGGTCTGAAATTAGTGTACCGGTTATTTGAGCATTACCTTTAGCAACCGCCGTAACTTGTCCGGTTCCTGCAATAACAGAAGCGATACTGCTGTTAGAACTTTGCCACATAATGCTACCGGTTGCTCCGGTTGGATTGTAAATTACCACAGGGTTAAATACATCATTTTGTATTAAGTTCACTATGTCATCTTGAACGCTAATGCTGATTAAGCTAGGTTGTTGTATTACCGAGTTTAGGAAGTCTTCAATTGCTGTATTTAAGATTGCAATTTGCACGGCAACAACATCTTGGGTAGATGGAGGAATAAGTACATAAGAATTTGCATTGTCAATAGCATTTTGTAATGCAGTAAATGCTGATTCTGGTATTTGACCTACATTATTACCTTGTCTGTATAGATTGTTAGTCAATTCTTGTTGAGCTTCTTCAATTTTTGCGATTAAACCAGACACATCAACAGATGAGGTGCGAGCATCTAAGAATGCTTTAATAGCATTGCTTAAGATAGTAGTTTGCTCTAATAAATCAGCATTTGTATAGCTTTCATAATTATTATAGTAGAACTTCGCAACGGTTATCGCATTTTGTAATTCAGTTTTTGCCGTTTGAGAAAACTCATTGCTGGTAGCATATAGATTATATATATTTTCAGCTCTTACAATCGTATCTCCTAATTGAGTTCTGTCTGTTAATTCAACCGCAGTTACTTGAATTTGTCTCGTAGCAGAATTCTGACAGGTATTAGCATCTTGATATACATATGTGAGTGTATATGGACCTGGGGCAACTGCACTTGGGTCAAATGTGTTTCCGGTTAATCCAGTATTTCCTGAAATACTGAGTGTTCCACCAATTGGCGTAACGGTTATTGTAACCGGATTTGCAGTTTGTTGAATACTTGTAGGAGCAAAAATCTCAACAGCAGGTAATGCTGCAATGGTAAAGCTAATGCTTGTGCTAGGACTTACACATCCGTTTGTTTGAGTCGCATAATAGGTATATGAACCTACAGTTGTATTTGTTGGTTGGAATGTAGTTCCTGTACCAACTAGATTAGAAAGCGCCGCATCTGAATACCAGTTTACCGTACCTGTTGCACTTGCAGTAAATACCGGATTTGTTTGTCCAATACATACCGTGCTTTGTGTTGCGGTTATAGTAGGTTGTGCTAATCCGCAATTAGTAATTTGTAAACTAATTAATTGTTTGCCCGAGGTGCACGTTCCACGTACTGCTTCAACATAATAATAATATGTACCAACACCCGATTGCCCGGTTGCAAATGTGGTACCTGTGTGTACTAATGTAGTCTGGTCTTGAGCATACCAGTTCACAGTATTTTCAACTGCAGTTGTAGCCGTAAAATCAGGAACAGGATTGCCATCTACCACAACTACGTTGGCAACGGTAATAGTTGGATTTTCTGTAATTGTGTATGTTACCGCAACTTTATCACTTTCACAAGAGTTCGCATATTGCGATACATAATATGTATATGTTCCAACAGCTGTTACCGTTGGGGTATATGAAAGTGCGGTGTTAAATGGAGTAGCATCTGATTCATTATTGTACCAACGTGAAACTACTGATGAGGTAATTGGGGTTGATACTCCTTGGCAGGTTGTTACATTTGAAACAACGGGTTCTGCAGGAACAGCTAATACTGCTAGTGACACTTGTTGAGCCGCACTCGTACAACCATCTACAGATTGTGTTACGGTATATGTTCCCGCTGTACTTGTAGCGAATGTTGGTGTGCTACTTACAATAGTTTGTGATGCATTTCTCCAAGCAACAGTTGCTCCTGATGATATCGTTGCGGTAAATGTTGTAGCCGGAGCTCCATCACAAATTGAACGATTTGGATTCGCAACTAATGGATTTGTAGGACTAGCTTTCACAATCACATCAATTTGAGCCCGAGCACTTTCGCATCCATCAGTTTGAGATACGAAATAAGATGTAGTACCTGCTGCTGTTGTAGTAGGCGTTGGAGCTACTGTTGAGCCGTCATCACTAGACGCAGTAGAATACCACGTTAAACCGGTTCCTGTAGCTGATAAAGCCGAAGCAACATCACCCACACAATACTCAACCGGAGAAACAACGGTTGGAATGCCGGTAGAACATCCGCTTACAACAATAGTAATAGTAACCGGATTACTTTGGCAGGTTCCATTTGTATTAGTTACGGTAAATGTAGAGGTACCTTCGATACTAGTATTAATAGTAGTTTGATAGGTGTTTCCTGTGCCTACTTGGGTATTTGCTTGGTCGAACCAGGTAAGAGTGCCGCTACCTGTAGCCGACAGCAGGGGAGCATCAGCCCCAACTTCTAATTCAAATAATGTAGTAGTAACAATAGGCAGAGATTTTTCAGTAACTACAATTGTAGTAGTAGCCGAGTTAGAACAAGTATTATTATCGGTGTATGCATAGGTAATAGTATGCGATCCACCGCCTGCAGTAGCAGGAGAGAATGATAATCCTGATGTTCCGTTACCGCTCAGTGTACCGCCTGTAGCAGGAACAAGGGTAAGAGACACGGTAGCATCATCACACACATCTGTAGCACTTGGAGTAATACTTACAACCGGGTTTGCATATACAATCACATCAATTCGAGCCCGAGCACTTTCGCATCCATCAGTTTGAGATACGAAATAAGATGTAGTACCTGCTGCTGTTGTAGTAGGCGTTGGAGCTACTGTTGAGCCGTCATCACTAGACGCAGTAGAATACCACGTTAAACCGGTTCCTGTAGCTGATAAAGCCGAAGCAACATCACCCACACAATACTCAACCGGAGA
>OBJA01000363.1_pt1 | contig 41309 bp, 28 predicted proteins | sample 1519751 | NCBI WGS metagenome assembly OBJA01 (sample SAMEA3881238, study PRJEB22517) | soil metagenome | biome: lake sediment; feature: soda lake sediment; material: sediment, water from around vicinity | place: India | collected 2013-12-23 | depth 3 m
ACTTTGCAAATGTGATTTTTACAGCTTTTATTAACAAGCTTCTACGGATTTAAGGTATAAACCAGGAGTTCAATCGGGCACGGCTATCGTTTAAATCCATAATTATCAAGCGAATACTCATTGATCGGATGTGCCGAAACTTTAGCAGCTCTAACGGCATCAATGGCGGCAACCACTTCTTTCAGATCATCAGCGATGTAGTCGTACAAATTGTACATCAACTCCGGCTCCTGTTTCACAGGAGAATACACAATGACATGCTTCCCGGCACCTTTCATCCAGCCTGCTTCACTGTTTGCTGAACGTCCGCAAGGGAGTACCAAGACACAGGTGTCGGCCCATTGCATTCCGCCAAAGTCGGAATTAAAACCGGCACGGGCTGTCGGGCTTTGCAACGCCCTCCGGTATTCCTGCGTTGACCAGCCCTTCCAGCCGGGATCAATGTCTGACCATTTAAAAGCTGTTTCACCGGGAGGGTTCCTGAAATCATAAACTGCGTGGCCATGTTCCCGCAAAAAGGAAACAACGCCCGGCTGAAACCCGTTCTTCCAACTACTTGCAACATATATTTTTGCCATGATTGTTCTTATTATTGTCACGAGATTATTCCGATAAAAAATATAACCAGGCTTTGATAGTCATCTACCAAAGACCTGGTTTTGTATTCGTTTTAACAGCAGCTGGTTCTTACATGAAAACCAGCCGCTTTAGAATTTTGATCATTTTTTTTGTCAGGCTACTCACGTCTATCTGTACAGATAGGGCACTTTTTCTGTTTTCCCGAAACAAAAACGCACCTTCCGGCCTTGCAGCTACTCCCGGTGTGGTTCCCACTCAACAGCGGGCACCAGGCAGCGCTTTCACCCTGCATGTCAAATAACTTTTTACAGGCAAAGTAAATGGCTGGTGAAAGCGCCCACAAGTCCAACTTTTTGTTGGAACCTTTTTGGAACCCTTGGAACCCCCTCAAGACGGATTTTAGAAGAAAAAGGAGAGCCTGCCCAGGTCGTCATTCAATAAAAATATTTAGAGGCCAAGACAACCGTGCAACAATAGTATGGAAATATTTCCGTGTGTTTCTTTTGTCCCGGAATCGGATTATTTTTCGATCATTTGTTTTTTTCCATACTTTTGGGAAATGAAAAAAACCAATCGCTATACTGAACAGGAACTGATTGTTCTGTTGCGAAACAACTCGCCGGTTGCTTTTCAACAATTGTTTGATCTGTATAGTCAGAAGTTATATCATTTTTCTTTTTCTTACCTGAAATCAGATAGCGAATCGGAGGAGATTGTGCAGGAAGTGTTCTTGAAAATCTGGGAGAAACGGGCTAGTCTGAAGACCGGCAAATCATTCAAATCCTATTTGTTTACTATTGCCTTCAACGCCATCAGGAAAAACTTCAACAAAAAAATGAAGGAGGACAAATACAAACACGAGTTGTTTGAATGGATCACTGAAGAGAAACCGGAACTGGAATCCTGCATCGAATTCGAGGCTTTGATCCAAAAACTCGATCTTCTAATAGAGCGCCTTCCTGAAAAGCGAAAAGAAATCTTCCTGAGACGTAAAAAAGAAGGAAAGTCGATTAGTGAAATAGCTGACGAAATGGGAATATCGCCCAAAACCGTTAAAAATCAGATCACCGAAGCAATGAATTATTTGAAAAAATCGTTTGATGAAAACGATGTTTCTTCCTTGTTATTTTATTTTTTATTCGTTTCCTGAAAAAAATCAAAATTTCAATAGGACTTTTTCTTCTCACAGGATATAATGGTTGAATCAATGATAAAACCAGTGAATGAAAGAGAAAGTTGATCCGGCTTTAATCAGAAATTACACAAAGGGACAATATTCCTTTCGGGATTTAAAACGAATCACTCAATGGTTTCAGGATGTCAGATACCATGGTGATATAAGATCGGTGATTGACAGCCACTGGGACGAATTTGGATTAAATGAAACCCATTCAGAAAAAGACTTATCCGCAGTTTTTAACAGACTGAAAGAAAAAATACTTGCCGGGAAGAATACGATTGGGTTCCGTCAGCGGGTTATTTATATATATGCCCGTGTTGCAGCTATTCTGCTGGTCCCATTGCTGGTTTATTCAGCATACAGCCTGTTTTCGCGAATGACAGATTTTTCCAATACTTCTCCCTGGGTTGAAATTGTTTCACCGGCCGGCACACGAACCCATTTTGATTTACCCGACGGAACAAAAGTTAGCATGAACGGCGATACCCGGTTAAAGTACAAGGCCAATTTTCAAAAAAACCGACAGTTAGTACTCGAAGGACAGGCTTATTTCAATGTCTGCCACAATGCCTCATCTCCTTTTATCCTCCAAACAGAAGTCATGGACATAAAAGTTCTCGGAACAAAATTCAGCGTTGTTTCAATGACAGGAGAGAATTCAGTAGAAGTTATTTTAGAAGAAGGGAAAGTGCAGTTACTTGGGAAAGACAATTTATTTGCTGAAACATTGAACCCGAACGAAGGCTTTTTCTACAATAAAGAAAACCGGAGTGGCAAAATCAAAACCGTTGATGCTGTGTATTTGACATCATGGAAAGATGGCTTGTTAATATTCCGAAACGAACCATTAGGCGAGGTAATGAAACGCATTGGACGTTGGTACAATGTGAAATTCGATATTATTGATCCGGGTGCAGAAAGCTTTCGCTACCGGGCAACATTTAGCGATGAACCTCTGGAAGAAGTACTCCGACTCATCTCTTTGACAGCGCCGGTCGAATATAGAATCAAAGAAAGAAAGATCAATAAAGACGGCCAGTTCGAGGATAAAACTATTGAAGTAAGATTGAAAAAATAGCTAACATAAAATCAGGAAAGCGTTGCAACCACTTTCCTGACAGGTAATGCATAGCAAAATGCAGTGAACATTTTTAATAACATTACAACGTAAATTTATGAAAAAAAAACCGAAAAAAGGGAAATTGCCTTGGCATACCCTAAAAAAAGCGCTACGTATGGTAAAATGGAGTTTATTTTTCTTTTGCCTTGGAATCATTCAGGTATTTGCTGTTGATAGTTATTCGCAGCAAGCAAAGTTTTCAATGAATTTTCAGAAGACGAAACTGGAAAGTGTTTTAAATGAGATTGAGAATCAGAGCGATTATTATTTCCTTTACAATCAGGACTATGTAGATGTTGACCAATTAGTTTCCATTCAGGCGAAAGGCCAAAACATAGAAGAACTGTTAAGCCGGTTGCTGGAATCAACAAGCATTGATTTTTCTATTCAAAATCGCCAGATCGTTTTAACCAGTAGGGATGATCAAAATCAAATGATCAGTAGACAGTCGAGAATCACAGTTTCCGGAAGAGTTACTGATTCGTCAGGAACTCCGCTTCCGGGTGTCACTGTAGTAATTAAAGGTACCACGCAAGGAACCATTACCAATGATGACGGAAATTATCAGTTTGCCGGTATACCGGCTGATGCTGTGTTGATTTTTTCATTTGTGGGAATGAAAACACAGGAAGTCCCACTACAGAGCAAGACAGTTGTCAATGTGAAGATGGAGGAAGAAACGATGGGACTGGAAGAAGTGGTTGCTGTGGGTTACGGTACACAAAAGAAAGCCACTGTTACCGGTTCGATTGCCACTGTTCAGGGCGATGACCTTCAGAAAATGCCGGTAACCAACCTCACGTCAACCCTTGCAGGCCGCATGACTGGCGTAGTTGTCAACACCCGTGGCTCTGCTCCGGGCGCTGAAAGCGTTCAGATCAACATCCGCGGGAAAAGTACGTGGCAGGGCGGAAGCCCACTGATCATCATCGACGGAATCGCCAATCGCTCCGGCTTCGAACGGCTCAACCCTAATGATATCGAAAGCATCTCCGTACTGAAAGACGCTTCGGCAGCCATTTATGGCTCACGTGCTGCAAACGGTGTTATTCTGGTGACTACCAAACGCGGTAAAGAGGGGAAACCCACGATCGAATGCATCGGCGATTTTGGTGTGACCCAGCCCACACGTGTTCCGGAGGTCACCCGTTCGTGGCAGTACGCCACCTATTTTACCGAGGCCAAACGAAACGGTTATATGTGGACCGATGAAGAAATTGAAAAGTTCATGCAGGGCACTGACCCGAACCTTTACCCGAATTATGATCCAAATAAACTGCTTCTGCAGGATTTTGCGCCGCAAACAACCCACACAATGTCTCTGCGGGGAGGAAGCGATGCTGTGAAGTACTTTGTTTCGGGGCGGTATCTATATCAGGACTCATTCTTCAAAGATGGGATCGATGAATTCAATAATTATTCGATTCGCTCAAATATTGATGCCAAAGTACACGAAAACTTTAACCTTTCTTTCAATATCCTCGGACGCAGGGATGACATTCGGCGTGCCGTGGGCTCACATTTCATCGACAATATAGATATTGGCTTCTTTGAGGATTTCCTGCACACCGACGTCACCAAGCCGATTTATTTTGAAAATGGTCTTCCTGGCTCGCAGTACAGTTACAACGTCGCCGAAGCCATCAAGGGAAAAGGAGGCGAAAAGAATGCGCTCACGACAACCTTAAACTCGCAAGTAACCGCCAAGTGGGATTTGCCCTTCATCACGAAAGGCCTATACCTAGAAGGTACTGCTGCCTATGACTTTGTCAATACCCGGGAAAAGGAATTTTCGAAAAGCTATGATTTTTATTCTTACAGCAATGCTACCGGAGAGTATACGAATTTGAACACCACTCCCGTTATGAGCCGAGGACTGTACGATTATTACTACAACTCCTACAAATATACCTTAAACGGCCGTATCGGCTTTACTAACACATTTGGTAATCACAACATCAATACTTTTTTGGCATACGAACAATATTCCGTAAATAATGAATGGATTAAGGCTACGCGAAGTTCGTTCCTTTCCGACCAGATCCCGTATCTGTTTGCCGGCGATGCCAATACGCAAAAGAACGACGGCTCGGGTTATGAATATGCTTACCGCAATCTGTTTGGGCGTTTTGCATACACATACAAAGACAAGTATATGTTGGATTTTACCCTACGGCGTGACGAATCGCTGAAGTTTCCGAAAGACAACCGTGTAGGATGGTTTCCCGGAATCTCTGCAGGATGGAGAATCTCTGAAGAATCCTTTATGAAAGACAATTTCGGGTACGTAGATAACTTTAAGCTGAGGGCCTCCTACGGGCAAATGGGTAGCGACAATGTCGGCGATTACCAGTATCTGGCTACGGCAACCCTCCGCAGCTCATTCGACAGTTATGTGCTGGGTGCAAGCCCATCAGTAGTATCAACCATCAATTTCTCCGGTACGCCCAACCCATATATCACCTGGGAAGTAGCCAACTCCTATAACGTTGCGCTGGAAGGAGCGTTGTGGCAGGGAATCTTGGGTTTTGAAGTGGAATACTTCCTCTCGAAACGAAGCAATATTCTGGCCACACGGAATGCGTCCGTCCCGGTTTATGCGGGAATGACACTGCCGTCGGAAAATATCGGTAAAGCAAAGAACCAAGGCATTGAAGTGATGCTGACCCACAATCGAAAGATCGGTGACTTCTCCTATGGCCTGAATGGTAACCTGACTATTACTTCCAACAAAATCATTTACATGGATGAATCGCCAAATGTTCCGGATTATCAGCGTAAGGAAGGCCATCCGATTGATTCGTGGTTACTTTACCTGACCGATGGTATCTTCAATACGCAGGAAGAATTCGATGTAACAGAGGTAAAACGTGCCGGTGCCCAATTGGGAGACATTAAATACATTGATGTAAACGATGACAAAGTAATTGATGACAGAGATAAAGTACGTCTTTACGAATCCACGATACCTAAAGCAAGTTATGGGCTAAATGTGGACTTCCAGTATAAGGGGGTTGAATTAAGTATGTTGTGGCAGGGACAGTCTGGGGCGAAAACATATATCAACCCGACCACGCGCAACGGCGACATCAACCCGCCAATGTGGATGTATAAAAATCGCTGGACTCCCGAAAATTCGGAGAATGCAACTATGCCGAGAGCTTTCTACCACCGTTCGGAAAGTTACAACTCGCTGCCGTCTGATTTCTGGCTAAGGGACGCCAATTTCATCCGTCTGAAATCACTCGAGTTAGCTTATAATCTTCCTGATGAACTGGTATCTAAGATTTCTATGCGCAATGCCCGGATTTACCTCAGCGGTGCCAACTTGCTGCTGTTCGACACGGTGAAAGACTATGATCCGGAAGTTGTGAATGAACTGGGCGTATTCTACCCGGCAACAAAAGTTTATAACATCGGTGTACAAGTTACTTTTTAACCAGCGTATGAATAATAACCATCAAATTGAATCAAAATGAAAAAGAGATATTTACAGTTTACACTGGTAACATTGATGCTGACCATGATGGGCTGCGACGACGACCTCATGGACAAAAAACCATTGGATAAATTCTCGGAAGCTTCGGTTTGGGAAGACTTGAACCTCACCGAAGCCTACGTAAACAATCAGTACAAAGTACTTCCCAAGATCGGATGGTATGAATGGATCCGGGCCTATCAGTTGAGTTGTTTCTCGGATGAAGCGGTTCATAAATATGGCTATCATAATGCCAATGACTACTGGAAAGGAACTATGGGCCCTTCTTTGCCCACGAACATCGACGTCTGGAGATTCCATTACGGCTTCATCAAAGGGTGCAACGAATTTCTGGCCAATATCGAAAAAGTGCCGGCGTTGAATGAGGTCGAACAGGCGCGTAAGGACCGGATGATAGGCGAAATTTACACGCTGCGGGCGTGGAGTTACGTTGACCTGGCAGTCCGTTATGGGGGCGTTGTTCTTGTAACCGAACCGTTTTCACTGGATGATAATTTTACCAAAACCAGAAGTACCTTTGAAGAAACCATTGCCCAGGCAATCAGCGATCTGGACGAAGCCATTCCCCTGTTGCCGCTGGAATATGCTGCCGACAAAGATTGGGGAAGACTGACGAAGGGAGCTGCACTGGCGATTAAATCGAGAGCGCTTTTATATGCTGCTTCTCCTTTGTTCAACCCTTCCAATGACGTATCGAAATGGAGAGCTGCTGCAACTGCTGCAAAAGAAGTCATTGATCTGCACCAGTATCAACTGGAAGCAGATTACAAACAAATGTTCCTGACTAACAAAAACAATGAAATTATCCTGTGCCGCATGAACGATGCCATCAATATGGACGGGTATTTCGAGTACTTCCAAGTCGCCGAGGGACTGGGTGGAGGTATCGACGGGAACGGTTACGCCGGTGGCTGGTCGTCGACCATGGTAACCCAAAACCTGGTGGATGATTTCGAATGGCGGGACGGTACTGCTTTCGATTGGAATAACCCGGCGGATGCAGCCGACCCCTACGGAATGGGTGAAAACGGGCAAATAGATACCAACGGCAATCCGTTGAAAAAACGTGATCCCCGTTTCTATGCCAGTGTTACTTTCGACGGCACTTCGTGGATTGCTGACTCAACGGTGCAATTTTGGATTTGCGAACAGTCCAACAATTACACTAAAAATCCCTTTGCCGCTGATTTCACAGTTGACTACACGGTGTACGGACGCAACAGCATCGGAAACCCCGGATTTAAGCAGGACTGCCCCGACCTGAGCTATATTTACAGGAAGTCGATGGATCCCAACTACGATAGCGCAGCCGAGCAGTATCCGTTCAGCGTGCCGTGGATCATTATCCGCTATGCCGAAGTTTTACTCAACTATGCCGAGGCTTCCTTTGAAGCAGGGGATGAGGGGCCCGCACGGACCTACCTGAACTTGGTTCGCCAACGGGCTTCCATGCCGCCGGTGAATGCGTCGGGAGATGCGCTTAGGCAAAAGATCAGGCATGAACGCCGCATCGAACTGTGTCTCGAAGCACATCGCTACTTTGATGTCCGCCGCTGGAAAATTGCCAACGAAGTCTATAACAAACCGGCGAAAGGAATCCGCATTGTGAAAGATAAAAATTCGAACACGAAGGTTTACACCGTGTTTGATTACCAGCAACGCACGTTCCCGGACAAATATTACCTGCAACCAATCCCGCAGTACGAACTTGATAAAATTGGCCTGGACCAGAACCCCGGTTATTGATCACTGATTTTTGAATTTTTCATAGAAAGAAGCTGACCCTTTTCTTCCCTCTGCTGAAAGAGGGAAGAAGGGTCTTGCATCCCGTCTGCAATTCCTTTTTTATATGATGAAAAAGACGATAAATTTTCTGCTCGTCCTGGCCTTGCCTTTTCTGTCAGTAATTATTTTGGGATTTTCCGGTTGTCAAAGCGCGTCCGATAGCTTTCACTGGAAAGAAAAGGACGGCAGGCAAATCTTGTTTTTAGGACATGAAAAAGTGGGACACCTGCAGCCGCTCCTTCTGGATGATATTCAGGCGGAAGACCAGGTGAGCCGGATCGATGAAAATACTTTCCGGATCAGAAGGATCTGCACCAACCGGTCTGCCACGGCCTTGGACTCCGTGCGGCTGACACTCGATTTTATTCATGCCGACAGCGCTTCCTTCCTGATGATCCCGGCTGTGAGCTACAACGGGAACAAGTGGGGTCGGGGAGAAGAACCCAAAGGTTACCAAAAAGATGGCCATTGGTGGTCATTCTCATGCAATCGGGCGTCCATTCTGGGGGCGACCTATTCTGAAGGAGATCGATGGGCGGTTGCACTGTGGGGAGAAACAGGCAACAGCAAGATTCCTTTTTCCTGTTCACTAATGCCATCTTCCGAAGAAACCGGGCACCAGCTGATCTGGCCCGAGGAGGAAATGCCCTTCTGCTATGTCAGCCGCGACACCTATCAACCGGGCTTCCGGAGGAATCTGATGCTGGAACCGGGGCAGACGCTGACGCTGGAGGCCGTTCTGGTAGTCACACCGGCTCTGCCGCAGCACCGGGCGATGAGCGTTTTCCTGAAGAAAGCATGGACGATGATTCCGCACCCAACGATTTCCGTCCGGAATCCGGATGAAGTGTGGAATCTGGCCGTTCGGTTTATTCATGAAAATCTTTGGGCCGAAGAAGGCATTTTTAAAGGTTTCAGCATTGGCCTGTGGCAGCGCGACGGCGGCTGGATCCAACGTCCGGGCTGGAAGTACGAGATCGGCTGGGCCGGACAGAACATTTCCACCGCTAATTCCATGCTGGCCGATTACCTGCGGAATAAAAACGAACAGTCACTGAACAGGGGGTTAGCCTGCCTGGATACCTGGGCAACCCATTGTCCTCTTCCAAACGGATTGATCCGCAATCACTTCGACTACGTGTTGGGAATTGAAAAAAGCGAAGAGATTTTGGATGCCTGTAACCTGGGCGATGCAGCCGAAGATTTTTTAATAGCATATGATTTGGCCGCACAATGCGGATTCGAGCGGGAAAATTACAAAACGGTGGCGCTGAATATCTGCAATTTCATGATAAACGACCAGCAACCTTCCGGCCAGTATGGAAAAGGTTGGGATATCGGCGGAAACTGCCTGTACCACGACGGGACGATCGGCGCTTACATCATCCCGGCGATGGTGAGGGCGTACGCACTTACCCGAAATCAGTCCTATTTGCAATCGGCAAAGCAGGCATACGATTTTTATTTCGGTGATTTTGCAACAAACGGTTTCACTTCGGCCGGAGCGCTCGATACGTGGTGTATCGACAAGGAATCATCCTGGCCGATGCTTCACGGGGCCATGCTGCTGTTCGATGCCACGGGCGACAGTGCCTATCTTCAAAAAGCGGAGCAAACTTCCTGGTATCTTTCTACCTGGATGTGGCATTATTCGGCGCCAGCAGCCGATTCATCAGACTTTAAAAAATACGGGTACGACACATTCGGTGGCACGGCCGTGTCCACGCAGCACCATCACCTGGATCCGTTTGGTGTGGTGCTGGTCCCGGAATGGCTGAAGCTGGCGCAGCTCACCGGTCACAGGGTCTGGAAGGAGAAGGCGTTAGCTCTTTGGGCCAATGCCAACCAGGTTGTCGCCGACGGAAAAACTGAAATTCATGGCGTGGTGAGGCCGGCAGGTGCGCAGGCCGAAGCTTACTTTCAGACTTACTGGGGCGGGCAGCCGGGCGAATTCAATGATTGGCTGGTTCTGTGGCCGTCGGCGTTGCGGCTGGAAGTTTTGCGGACTATCGACCCAGCTGAGCTCGGGAACTAGCCGGCGCCGGTTTTATAAACTCAAAAAAGACAGCCAGTATGAAAAACAGAATCCATTTTTTAAGGTTTGCGATCTTCGTCATGATCATGATTTCTTGCAACGGAAAACAGGAAGTCATTCCTGCTGTCACACAGGAAAAAGAAGATGCGTGGACATTCACGGTGGAAGTGGGCATTGAAAAGAAGACGGCCGACGCAGTCGGCGGATATGATCAGGCAAAGCAAATCATCGAAAATCAATTCGTCAGGATCAACAATAAATTCAACGATGCCGGCGTGTTTGGGAAGAAATTCAGTTTCAGGGTCTCTTCGTTTTTTATGTTCGAGGGAGCCTCGTCCGACTTTTGTCTCTCTGCCCATCCCTGCTGTGATGTCCGTATGATTTACAACGGGTTTTGTGCCGAAGATGATGCCGGAGGCGGCTGGTACAGCGGCGACATCAAATGCATTCACCACCGCTGGAATATGGAACACAACGGTGGGCCGTTCGGCGAACAGGCCACCGACGGTATTGCCCACGAGTTCGGACATGTTCGGGGCGCCATCGATATTTATGCACTGAAAGTCGAGCCGGAGAAAAACCCGGTAAACCACGAAGCTTACAATGGCGTGAAAAGCATCATGAATGCCTGCTACGGTGAAACCGAATGGGATCTTCATTCCATTCACATGATCAATGCATCGGCCGACTCCATCAATCCGCCGGATTTGCGCGACCTTTTCCCGTCAAAGATCGGAATCCGGGCGGAGGACGCCAACGGCAATCCATTACCGGGTTGTACAATCAGGCTGTTCCCGATTTCCTGGTATTCGTATGCGGTTCAGAACCAGGCAGTAGTTGAGCGAATTTCAGGGAATGAGGGTCTGGTTTTCCTTGCGGAAAATCCGTTTGGGGTGACCTCCGACGACGAGTATCCGTGGAATATCAGGTACTGCAACTTTTTGGTTGAGGTGAGCAACCATGAGAAAAAAGCTTATGCCTGGATGCCGATCAATGAAGTTCAGAATGCCTTTTTCAGGGGCGAAGATTTTCTTCTGACAATCCGCATGTAACAAAAGAGTAAACTGACATGAAAAAAACGATCTTTTATTTTATTGTCCTGTTGTTGACCGGCGCCTGTTCGAAACAAAAAGAAGAGCCACAGGATTACCCGTATCAGCCGGTTTCATTTACGGAAGTGAAGCTCCACGACCAGTTTTGGCTTCCCCGCATTGAGACAAACAGGAAGGTGACCATCGAGTATCAGTTCGATAAATGTGAAGAAACCGGCCGGATCGATAACTTTGCCAAAGCTGCCGGGAAAATGGACGGCTCTTTTGGAACACGCTATCCGTTTGATGACACGGATGTATATAAAATAATCGAAGGGGCATCATATTCTTTACAGGTATTGCCTGATCCAAAACTGGAAAGCTATATTGATAGCCTGATTGACTTGATTGCCGCTGCTCAGGAAGAGGACGGTTTTCTCTACACCGCCCGCACCATCGATCCCGAAAATCCGCATGAAATGGCCGGAAAAGAGCGCTGGTCGAACCTGGGGCTTAGCCACGAACTTTTTAATGTCGGGCAGTTGATCGAGGCAGGCATCGCTTATCATGAAGCTACGGGCAAACGCGTGCTGCTCGATGCTGCCATCAAATCGGCCAACCTGGTGTGCAGCGAGTTTGGCCCCGGGAAAAGGTATGACATTCCAGGCCATCAGGAAATCGAAATTGCCCTGCCCAAGCTTTACCGGCTAACCGGCGATCCGAAGTACCTGGATATGGCCCGGTTTTTCATTGAACAGCGGGGCGATCACACCCATCGGGAGCCACTCCATATTTTGTCAGATCCGGAATATTACCAGGACCACAAACCGGTATTTGAGCAGGAAGAGGCTGTCGGGCATGCCGTTCGGGCAGGGTATTTCTACTCGGCAATCACGGATGTGGCTGCACTGTCGGCCGATGAGCGGTACCGGCAAACCACCGACCGGATCTGGCAGGATGTGGTCGGAACCAAACTGTACCTGACCGGGGGAATCGGTTCGCGGAAGGAAGTGGAAGGTTTTGGCCCGCCGTATGAGCTGCCCAACAAAACAGCTTATTGCGAAACCTGCGCCGCTATTGCCAACATCTTCTGGAATTACCGGCTGTTTTTGCTGCACGGCGATTCAAAATATTTCGACGTACTGGAACGCACGCTTTACAACGGGTTTCTTTCGGGCGTGTCGCTCAGCGGAAAAGAATTTTTCTATCCCAACCCGTTGGAAAGCGATGCCGAATATTTTGTGTATAGTTCTACTGTCAGGCAGCCTTGGTTCAACTGCTCCTGCTGCCCAACCAGCGTCGTTCGTTTCATGCCCGCTATTCCGGGATATATTTACGCGAAAACGGGCAGCTCGGTGTATGTGAACTTGTTTGTCGGAAGTACGGCAACAACAGAGTTAAAAGGAAAGCTGATCCTGATTTCCCAGGAAACCAATTATCCATGGGACGGGAGAATCCTGATTTCTGTTGATCCCGAAAAGCCGCAGCAGTTTTCGCTGAAAATCCGGATTCCCGGCTGGGCTGCCGGAAAGCCGGTTCCCTCCGGGTTGTATTTCTATCCGGATGAAGCCTTTCAACCCTTCAACCTGAAAATAAACGGAAAGGAGGAGGTGATACGGAACGGACAGGGATATATCACGCTTAACCGCAAATGGAAAAAAGGCGACCGGGTGGAGGTGGAGTTCCCGATGCCGGTGCAGAAGGTCAAAAGCCATCCGCTGGTGAAAGAGAACACCGGCAAGCTAGCTTTGCAGCGCGGGCCGGTTGTCTATTGTGCCGAAAGCATAGATAACAACGGTAAGGTATTGAATATTCAATTGACCGATACCAGTACGTTTTATCCTCAGTTTCGGGCAGACCTATTACAGGGGGTCACTGTCCTGAACGGCGAAGCTTTTAAATCTTCTGAAAAAAATACCGGCGAAAGCACTTTCGTGCCTTTCACAGCGGTTCCATATTATGCCTGGGCAAACCGCGGCGCTGGAGAAATGCGCATTTGGTTTCCTGTGGCCGGCAGCGATGAAGACAGTCATACTTATTCTTTAAATAATCCAAAATGAAACGCTATTTTTTAATGATTGCAGCCATCTTCCTCTTTTCGGGAGTTTCTGCACAAAAATTTGATGAACTGGCCCAAACACCACCGATGGGATGGAACAGCTGGAACAAATTCGGATGCAATGTGAGTGAAAAACTGATCATGGAAATTGCTGATGCAATGGCGGCTAGCGGAATGCAGGAGGCCGGTTATGAATACATCGTCATTGACGACTGCTGGCAGGTTGACCGGGATGAAAATGGTGAAATTGTGGTTGACAAGGAACGTTTCCCGAACGGCATGAAATACCTGGCCGATTACATTCATTCCAAAGGGCTGAAGTTCGGCATTTATTCGTGTGCCGGAACGCAAACCTGTCAGGAACGCCCGGGCAGCCGCGGGTACGAGTTCCAGGATGCCCGCACGTATGCCTCTTGGGAGGTTGACTACCTGAAGTACGACTGGTGCCACAGTTCTACCCAAAATGCACAGGCTTCGTACGAAATCATGCGGGATGCGCTTCACAAGGCAGGCCGCCCGATGGCCTTCAGTTTGTGTGAATGGGGACAATCGAAGCCCTGGGAGTGGGCGAAAGATGTCGGCCATTTGTGGCGTACCACCGGAGACATCGTCGACCGCTGGGATGCGATGATGGACATTTTCGATGCACAAAAGGAACTTGCCAAATATGCCGGTCCGGGATACTGGAACGACCCCGACATGCTGGAGGTTGGAAACGGCGGGATGACTGCCGAAGAGTACCGCACACACTTTTCGTTGTGGTGTATGCTGGCAGCGCCGCTGATGGCCGGAAACGACCTCCGCGATATGACCAGAGAAACGCTGGAGATCCTGACCAACAGCGAAATGATAGCTATCAACCAGGACCCGCTGGGGAAACAGGCGTTCTGCCTTCGCGACAACGGCGATTACGAGATCTGGGTGAAAAAACTGGCTAATGAAGAAAAAGCCGTCTGCCTGCTGAACCGGAGCGATGAAACCAGGTCGGTAGAAGTAAACATCCCAGTGCTGCTGAAGGGCAATGACTTTTATTGGGCCGCCGATCCTTATGAAATGAAAGACTATACCATGCGGGATGTGTGGGAACAGAAGCCGGTAAAAACAGATGGAAACTTCGTGCAGGTTACGCTGCCGCCTCATGCGGTGAAAGTGTACCGCTTTATCAAAAAATGAAAGGATCATGAGACTTATAATTTTTCTGATAGGCTGGATGTTTGCCGCCGTTGCCTGGGCACAACCCGAACCCGCCAATTGTCCTGCCAGGATCTCAGTTAATCAAAACCAGATCGACATTTCCTATGACGGCAAATTGATTTTTCAGGGTGAGGTAAAGTCCTCAGCGCCTGTCAAACATGTTGAAACCTGGTCGGATGAAGATGGAAAAATTAACCAGGTGATCATGTTCCAGGGGGATGATGTGCAGGTGGAAGGACAGATCTTAGCCGGCAAGGAAGCTTTTCCCTGCGAAGCCGACCGGAATACATCGAACAGCTATGATCTGGTCAGGCATAGCGTAGGCCTGAGCCGCAGCCTGCTAAACCGGGCTGTCTATGACCGGCAATCAGATTGGGTTTTATCGGTCGACGACCAATGGGCCTGGGTAGAGTTGGTGCCGGAAGAAGAAGGCCATTTCCGGATAACGATCCGGGGCAACGAGATATGCCTGCGCTTTCGTCCGCGGTTTTATCAGAGACACCGCGGCATGGCTTATTTTAAACCCTGGGAATACCAGCTTACCAAAGAACCCGCCGTTGGCTGGTGCTCCTGGTTTGCCTTCTGGAACCGGGTGACGGAAAGGGATATACGCCGGACGGCTGATGTGCTGTCGGAAAAGCTGGTTCCTTACGGATTGAAATACCTTCAACTGGATGACGGCTACCAGCGTGAGCCGGGCGGCTGGCCCGAAACCTGGCTGGTTCCCAACGAAAAGTTTCCGGGTGGGATGGAAAACCTGGCAAACTACATCCGGGAGAAGCATTTGGTGCCAGGCATCTGGACCTACACAAGCTTCCACGACCGGCAGGCGGCCGAAGAAAACAAGCATCTGTTTGTGCTTGACCGCGACGGGAATCCGGCCAGCGGCAAATGGATTGAATTCTGTCTGGATGGCTCCAACCCCGAGGCGATCAACCGGATCATCCGGCCCACCTACAAGGGTTTCTCCGGAATGGGATGGCAGTATTTCAAGGTGGATGCGCTCCGGCACCTGCGTTACGACGGCTACAACAGCTACCCGGATTTTTTCAAAAAGAAAGGCGTTTCAAGAGCCGATGCCTTCCGGAATGTTGTTCAGGCCGTTCGGGACGAGATCGGGCCCGGCAACTTTCTGCTGGCTTGCTGGGGCGCCCGCCCGGAGTTAATCGGCCTTGCCGATGCCTGCCGGATCGGGACTGATGGCTACGGGCTCGGCGGGCTCTCCCAGTACAACTCGTTCAACAACGTTGTCTGGCAAAATGATCCCGACCATATTGAAGCATTTGGCGGTTTTGCTTATCGTGATTGCATGGCCACTTCCATCACCGGCTCGCTTTATATGATTACCGACAAGCCGGAAGATTATGAACGAGGCAACCTGGAACCGGTGATCCGTACGATTCCCGTTTTGCGTACGCTTCCCGGCCAGCTGTATGATGTCGATCCGACGCGGTCTATGTACCTGGACCGCGTGGATGCAGAGACCTCCGGAAGCGGTGAACGTGTTTTTGACGCAGGCCGGACTTCTTTCAACGATCTTTTTCTGCTGGAGATCAACCGGCCTTACGAAAACTGGATGGTGCTCGGCCGCACCGGCGATCGTGTGAATTTTATTGAGTTTAAGCGCCTCGGGCTGGATCCGTCCAAAGAGTACCTCGTTTTTGATTTCTGGCATAAAAACCTGTCGGGAAAATTTCAGAAAGGTTTTGAGCCGGGCAGGATCGATTCGACCTACAAATGCCAGGTGTTCTGTATCCGGGAAAAGGAAGATCATCCGCAGTTGATTGCCACTAACAGGCATATCTCGTGTGGCGCCGTCGACGTCAGAAATATGGAATGGAAGAATAACCAGCTAACGGGCGCGAGCGAACTGGTAGCCGGCGATGATTATGTCCTCTACGTTACGGAACCGGAAGGTTTCGCTTATGCCGGAATAACATGTCCGGAATGCAAAGTGGTCAGTTCGCAGCTTCATAACGGGATGCGCGAAATCCATCTCAGAAGTCCGGAGCCGGTGACTGCCCGCTGGAAAATTTCCTATCATCCAAAGTGATTGGCAATGAAAGGGAATAATGAATTGCTGAGCCGGTTCTTCAACTAAAATGAAAAACTTCATGATCATGAAAAAACACGCCTGTTTCGCTGTTCAGAAATTTTTATGGACAATCTTGTTGCTGTCGGGTGGCCTGTTTGTGCAGGCGCAGAAAAACGCCACAGTCATCTTGCCGGGAAACTACCCCGATCCCAGCATCGTGTGTGCCAATAATGCCTATTACCTCATTCATTCAACAGGGGTGGAAAATCCGGGAATTCCGGTGTGGCAGTCGGCTGATCTGCAAAACTGGAAACGTATTGGCTTTGCCGTGAATCAGGATATGGGCGACATTTGGGCGCCTGATCTCGTATTTTACAAGGGAAAGTGGTACATCTATTTTACGGCCCTGAAAAACGGGATCGGCAATTTTGTGGTAACTGCCGACCGTCCCGAAGGTCCCTGGAGCAATCCCATCAGTATGGATGTTACCGGGATTGATCCTGGGCACATTGCAACGCCCGAAGGCAGGCGCTTTTTGTATATGAGCGGAGGAACCATGGCCGGGATCGACGCCGCCGGCACAAAGGTGACCGGTGAGCAGAAACATGTCTATGATCCGTGGCCGGTTCCGCGGGAGTATGTCATCGAATGCATCTGCACGGAAGGGCCGAAGCCGTTCTTTCACAACAACTACTATTACCTTCTTTTGGCACAGGGTGGCACTTCCGGGCCGTCCACCAGCCATATGACTACCGCCCTGCGCTCCAAGAATGTGGATGGCCCCTGGGAATATTCGCCTTTCAATCCGGTGATACGGACAAACGACAAAGCTGAAAAATGGTGGAGCGCCGGTCACGGGACCTTGTTTCAGAGCCTGGAAGGACAATGGTATATTGTTTTTCATGCCTATGAGAACGGGTTCCGGAATCTTGGTCGGCAAATTCTGATCACGCCAGTTGAATGGACGGATGACGGATGGTTCCGTGAAGCCGAACCGGGTCGGTTTCAGGATGTAACGGGCAGTAACTTCATCGATGAATTTGACGAAGAGCCCATAACGCTTCGCTGGGTTTTCATGAATGCACCCGGTTCTGACAGGATCAGCTTTAAAAACGGCAACCTGTGCATGGTCGCCAAAGGTGATCGTCCGGCAACAAGCGACCCGCTGGTGATCACGGCGGAGCACCACCGGTATTCCGTCGAAACAAAAGTGACCATCCAAAAAGATGTCAATGCGGGCCTGGTGCTTTACTACAACAACCAGGCGCAATGGGGCATTTCGCTTTCGGCCGAGGGGATTACGCAGATCGTGAACGGAGAGCTTTATCCGCCCGTCAAACTGGAAAAGGAGCAGCTCAGTGTCTATCTGAAAATAATCAACGACCGCAGTGATCTCAGCTATCTCTACAGCCTCGACGGAAAATACTGGGTCAAACTCGAATATTCACACGATATTTCCGGGTTCCACACGAACACCATCGGCGGTTATCGCGCGTTTAAAGCCGGCCTGGTGGCTTTTGGCACGGGTGAAGCCTTGTTCGGTTATTTCGACTATCAAATGTTGAAATAAAATCAGGAAAAACAACGATACTGAATTGATATGATAACTTTATCAGAAAATATACCTTGAAAAATGAAAAGTACCTTTTTCTTCAGGTTGTCTTTACTTTGGATGATCTTCCTTTCAGTGACGGGATTTTCCCAGGATCCGGCGTTGCCGGGAAAACTATTAAAGAGTGTGCCATTTCACCAGGTAAGTATCCGGGATGGCTTCTGGACGCCCCGTCTTGAAGCGCATGCAGATAAAACCTTGTCTACCTGCATCGTCCAAATGCGTGATTCGACAAAAAGGATCAGCAACTTTGAGAAAGCGGCCGGCCTGAAGAAAGGGGAGCATGAAGGAATTTATTTCGACGATTCGGACGTTTACAAAGCCATGGAAGGCTTGGCTTATTCACTGATCAACAACCCCCATCCCGAATATGAAGCACTGCTGGAAAAATGGGTTGGCCTGGTGGCGAAGTCACAGCAGCCCGACGGCTATCTGAATACTTATTACACGCTCAGCCATCCCGACAAGCGCTGGACCGACATGGAAAAGCATGAGATGTATTGCGGGGGCCACATGATTGAAGCGGCCGTTGCCCACTACCGGGCCACCGGAAAAACAACCTTCCTGGACGTAGCTGTCCGGTTTGCCGACTATGTCGACCGCACCTTCGGACCCGGAAAACGCCACTGGGTTACCGGGCACGAAGAAATTGAACTGGCACTCGTCAAGCTTTACGAGGTGACCGGCAACCGCAGGTATCTCGACCTTTCCCACTGGCTGCTGGAAGAACGCGGGCACGGGCATGGCGCCGGAAGTATCTGGGAGCATCAGAAACTGGGGCCGGAATATTGCCAGGATAACGTTCCGGTTTCCGAAATCACCGAGATCCGGGGACATGCTGTCCGGGCCATGTACGTGTTTACCGGAATGGCCGATGTGGCTGCCGAAAAGAACATCCCGGAATACTACGGCGCTTTGCAACGCGTATGGGAAGATGTCGCTTTGCGGAACATGTACGTTACCGGCGGCATCGGGAGTTCCCGGTCGAACGAAGGCTTTACCGAAGACTTCGACCTGCCGAACCAATCGGCTTACTGCGAAACCTGCGCTTCAATCGGCATGGTGTTGTGGAACAACCGGATGAACCTTCTTTCCGGAGATGCCAAATATGCTGATGTTTTGGAACGTGCGCTTTACAACGGCGTTTTATCGGGGGTTTCGCTTGAGGGAGATCTGTTTTTTTACGTCAATCCGCTCGAATCGGATGGCAATCATCATCGCCGGCGCTGGTTTGGCTGCGCCTGTTGCCCCAGCAATATTTCCCGGTTCATCCCTTCCGTCGGAAATTATATTTACCTGCAGCGCGAAAATGAGCTGTATGTCAACCTGTTTATCGGAAGCGAAACAAATACGGAAGTGGGCGGGAAAAAGGTGAACCTCGTGCAGCAAACAAACTATCCATGGGAGGGAAATATCCGTCTGGAGGTCAACCCTTCCGAAGAAATGCTTTTTAACCTGAAGGTGAGGATTCCTGCCTGGTGCAGAAGTTACAACCTGTCGGTCAATGGTGAACGGATTCAACTACCGGGAGGCGACGATGGTTACCTGGCAATCACGCGGCAGTGGAAGCGGGGCGACCGGGTGTTGCTGGAGCTTGATATGCCGGTTGAACTGGTATCCGCCGACCTGCGGGTGACGGAAAATACCGGAAAGCGTGCCATTCAGCACGGGCCTGTTGTGTATTGCATGGAACAGGCCGACAATGAAAACATCCCGTGGGAGGAGGTGACGATCGGTCCGGAGACGGTGTTCGCTATTTCTGACGGAAAAGGAAAGCTGAAGGGCATGCAGGTCCTGACGGGAAAGTCTGCCGGGAATGAATTTACATTGATCCCTTACTTCTCCTGGGCAAACCGGACCCCTGGCAAAATGAAGGTTTGGGTGAATTATCAGGAAGACAGAAATTTGTACAAAAGTAAACCATAGGTCATACAGAAAGAAACGCTGTGTTGGTTTTTCACCAGACCAGGCGAGATAGATGGCATTTGTCTTACCAGATGACGAGAAAAGTTCTACTTTATTTTTTGCTACAGCCGGTTGCTTAATGCCTGCTCCGGGCAGGATTGCTCCGGTGCTTGGGCCTCTTTATGAATAATCGGGCGATGAATAATACGCCGGTAAGCTCTATGTCCAGTAACCTAAACCGGAAGTTTGAACCATAAACCACGTTACAGCCATAAATGATATTTCGTGATAATCTTGGTATTAATACTCTTCAATCTTCTTAATAATCCTTTTCAAGGCCTCAATTGCTTTTTGTTTGTCCCGTTCTTCCGCCACATACGATTTGCTGCGCATGCCATCGTAGGATAAATTTTCATTATATGGCGTGGAAAGGTGGGGAACGATCGTTTTAAAAACTTCGTTCATTGATTTGGCGACCAGGATGCGCGACTCATCAGCTGCCCGCAGGATCAGCCCGGTTTGGTCGGTGGAAAGGGCGCAAATCACCTTTTGTTTTGCTTTTGCAGGCGCAGGTTTCTCTGCACTCCTTTGGCCGGCTTTCGCGAAGAGGCGTGCGCTCTTTTCCAAATACGAGATTTCGTGCCTGAACCAATTCAAAAGTACTTTGATCAGATCGGGGTATTTATCGGAGAAAATAGCGCCGGGTTTTGGGGGAAGCTGTCGGAGCGCCTTGCCATAAACCAACAAGTAATCCATCTTATCTTCCGCTGTTTTATAGCTGCTGACATCTTTGTTCAGCCGTTGTAACAAGTAATCCGCATAAAGCCGGTGGTTGAAGTTCAGATAAATTAAACGTTCATCAAGTGCGGAAAAGAAACTGCTAACATCATCGGGCTTCAGGTTTTCAACTTCCTGGCACAACTCCCTGATGTAGGAGATTTCTGAAAGGGTAAATTCGTGTTCTCCGGGCGTTTGGTTCAGGAAACGCCTGAGAACCTGAATCAATATTCCGGCTGCCGGTTGAAAGGCTTCCTGAGATTTTAGCTTCCCCTCTAATGTTCTGATCCTATCATTCAAGTCTGCTTTTACCTGCGCCAGGTAAGTTGCAGGCAGCCGTTCAGACAAAACCAGATATCCGGCAAACCGCTGTTCCAAAAAAAGGATGAGTTCATCAAGGCACTGAATCAGCTCGTCGGATACCGGTTTTAGCAAGGGAAATTTTCGATGATGTGCCTGATTCCTGACAGCCTGATCCAGTAAAACAACGAGGCTGGAGTGGTATAACTTGGTATAATGTTTCAGTTCGGCTTCGCTACCGGCATTAAAAACCAGCAGTTTAATTCCGTTCATGATCTTGGTTTTTTCATTGCCAATGCCATTCATGATCCTGGCAACATCTTCCGGTTGAATGGCAGCAACTTTCGCCTTTGCCGGGTTGAGAGTGACAGTGACCAAAGTATCCAGCCATTCCAGCATATATTTCTCATTCATAAGCTACGTTTTTAAGATTAATCGAAATCATGGATCAAATTTCGGAGTTTTTTATCTTAAATACGATACGTAACTTCTATTACTTTCCTACGCAAAATATAGTATTTCCAGGCTTTAGTTGCGCATCAACCTGTTGATCAACCCAATTTTGTTGGACACCTCTGTTTTGCGAAAGATGTTCTGGATATGTTTGGTTACCGTCTTTTCCGAGATATACAGTTTGCCCGCTATTTCGTTGTACGTCTTCCCCTCAACCATTAAACCGGCGATCTCCCGCTCCCTTTTTGTGAGATTAAAGAGTCTGTAGCTTTCATCAAAATCATACTGAGAGAAATGCGACGAACTTTCGGCTGATACGTTTTTCATCTGGTTCAGATTAGATATGGAAGTATTTAGAATAGCCATTTGTTGTTTGGAAATATTTGCTAAGATCGTCTCAATTTTCTGAGCCAGTTCTTCAAAAGAAAAAGGTTTGGAAACGATATCTATCGCGCCATGCCTCAGTCCTTTGAGCCTGTCAGTGGCGGTTGATTTGGCTGTCAGTAAAATAACGGGGACATGTTTGTAAACCTCCTGATCCGAGAATGCTTTCAAAAACGAAAATCCATCCATCTTGTCCATCATGATGTCCGAAAGGATCAGGTCGGGAGCAACCGGCAGACTGGCCAGCTTTTTCAATGCATCGGCGCCATTCAGGGAGCTGTAAACATTATATTTGATTTTCAGTTTCTTGGATAGAAACCGCAGCATGGCCTTGTTGTCTTCGATCAGCAGGATGGTCTTTCTTGCAGGGGAATAAACGCTGTCTTCCACTTCAATATCAGCCATCCTGAAGTACGAACCCGCAGGTTCATTGACAAAATCAGCAAGATGCTCACGAAGGTCCTGTTCATGTTTTGTCAGAATAACCGATACTTTTGTTCCTGGCTTTTCCTTTGGATTGCTTTCAATGTGAACTTCACCGCCTAAACTTTTTACAACCTTGCTGACAATGGGTAGTCCCAGTCCCATTCCCTGAAGGTTGGTGTTTTGATTCCCGATCTGGTAATAGGGTTCAAAAACCTTTTTGTGATAGGCAGGTGGAATGCCCGGGCCATTATCCTGAACAAAGAAAAACAACTTGTCTTCTTTTACAGTCAGTGAAACCTTTATTTCACCTCCGGCACCCGTAAACTTGATAGCGTTTTCAATCAGGTTGTTTACGATGCGGTTAATGGCATTAGGATCGGCTTTGACAAAAAGGTTCTTCTCCACTTCAGCCTCAAACCGGATGTTTTGCTTGTTGCAGTAATATTCAAACAGAGGCAGACTGCTCTCTAAAATGGCGCTGAAATCAGAAACTTTGTTGTGCTTGTAAACATCGAATCCTTTAGAAAAGCGTTCTACGTCAAACAAATTGATCACATCGGCAGTCAGTTTGTCCACCCCACCTTTAATGATTTCGAGCTCCTCGTCTTCTCCATGTTTTTGAATATATTCATCCAGGTAATTCTTAACCAGTGTGAGCGGCGTTTTCGTTTCATGCACCAGGTTTATAAAATTACGGGTCTTTAGCTGGTTAGCTTCTTCCAGTTCTTTGGTACGTTTGACTACTTCACCCTGAAGGTCATCGTTTAATAACCTAAGTTTCCGTTCCGATTCGATTAACTTTTCGTGGTCGACCCGGATCTGTTTGATATTACGTTTCACCTGCAAACTAAACAGGAGCAAAAAGCCGAAATTGGTTACCGAAGCTTCGACAACCTGCCCCAACTCCATTACCGAAATCACAGGAAGGCTTACCCAGGGGGCGATGCTAAAAAGCAAAACTGCTAATTCTTGTTTTGATTCCCGGCTTTTGAAGTTATTGTTGTATTTGTACCGAAGAGAAACAAATAAACTGACAAGCAGCCACAAGCCATACAAAACCGGAAGTATCAATAATTTTTTTGCAACTGCCAAACTACCGGATAACCCATAAACTACCACAAACAGGATGTACGGGATGATCAGGAAAATGAACGCCCCCCGGTAAGCCTGAAACTTCATCTTTTTCAGGTTGAATGTTTTGTAAACGTAATACGGGAAATAGGAAGGAGTGATAAAACCAGTGGCATAGGCCAATGCAATCTGGGTGAACTGAGAACCTGGTAGTTTCGGATCAGGAAGAAGTCCACCGCTGATGTTGTAAGCTAACAGCAGGAAAATTAGGCCGATATTTAGAAGTGCCGTTTCATCATCGGGCCTGGCCAGGCGAAAAATGATGAGATAGAAGAAAATAACTACTTCTATACTCACAAAAATAAATGTGACTAGGTGCATTTGTGTTCCGAACACCAGCATGTTTTTTCATGTTTTTAGGCCTCTTCTTAGAAAATACAAACGGTAACTTAAGTCCTGTTCGTGATACACCTCAAACCCAAACTTACGGTACCAAGGAAGGTTTCGGACAGTTGAGGTTTCAAGGTAGATTGGTCTGTTGTTTTCCTTGCTGAGCCGAATGATGGCCTCAAGCATCTTGCTGCCGATCCCCTGGTTCTGATCCGCAAGATTAACGCCAATAAACCATAAATAAGTCATGGTTTCCTTGGGTTGTATCTTCTTGATCAACGCTTCCCTTGCCAGCGCTTTTTTTAGTTTTTTAGCACCAATGCACTGCAAAATCAGCTTCACATCCAGCAAAATGGCCCGCAGGTTTGTTTTCTTTTTGTCAGGATAAACTACTAATGCGCAGGCTTTGTTGTCTTCAGAAATAAACACATCACCAAACAACTTACACACCTCAAACGAATAATCCATTAAAGCGCGGATTCTTTCAGTCCGCTTTGCGTCCTGTTTGACGATATAATTTACACTTTGATTGGATTCAAATGATTGGGTGAGAATATCAATTATCAATTCCTTATCCGTTGAGTTTGCCCGTCTCATGTTATTCAGGTTTAGATGTGAGACTGATATTATGGCTTCACTTTACACTATAAAAAGTGAAAAGCTGCTGCACCTGCTTATCAATGTAACGAATTATTATCTGTAATTGTTTACGTTTATTACTCCGAATACTTCCAAAGATGAAGAAGAAGCCGCGCTCACGTCAACTGAATTACAAACACCAATTGAAACACAGATAATTTTAGAAATATTCACTAAAAGTTAGCGGCCGAATTATTGGATTAAATCAAAAGAAAAGATCCGTATAAATTTGTGCTGATGGTTATCGATCTATGGCAGGCTATGGAGATAACCGGGAAGAAGCCGCCAAGGTGACCAAAAAATCAGGAGATGGGGGAATCGATCGGATTATTAATGAAGATCATTTAGGCCTGGACAAAATTTACGTACAAGCGAAAAAGTGGAAAGGCATTGTGATAATTTCAGCTGTGGTTATGGTTGTAGAACGACACCTCAGGTGAAAATAAATAGCAAAAAAAGCATCGTCAACTGATCAGTTTATTTTTTAAAAATACCCATCAAAAGGGTGCTTTGGGAATTTTTCCATTTAAGGCGCTCTTTTTTTAGTACCGTACCAACTTAGTCACAAGTATAATCTAATCCATTTTATCATAGTATGGGCAAAGTGTTCAGTTCTTCTAGTTTATTTTTTAGTTTCCCCATTTTCTTTTTCTATTTAAAAGCAGATCGTCTACATTTAGTATTTAAATTTGAAGATTTTAAATCGGTTTCGTTTGACAAGATTAGAATCAAATAAGGAGTCGGAATTGGTCCGAAAATTAAGGGATGGTGATTCTTCTGCTTTTGAATTATTATTTGTACAATACAGCAGCAAACTTTTTTATTTTGTAAATAAATACCTGAATGTCAGAGAGGAATCGGAAGAAATTGTTCAAGATGTTTTTCTAAACCTTTGGAAGCATAAAAAAGAGATAAGGTCTGACGAAGCATTTAAATCTTATCTCTATAAGATTGCCTTGAATAATATTCGAAACTATTTTAATAAAAAGCAAGTCCAGGAGAGATATAAACAACTTATCGCTCAGGAATACTTAATGGAGGGCTATTCATATCCAGATGAGCCAGATTATGAGTCTGTTATTAAACAAGTAGATCAGTTGATCGGACAACTGCCTGAAAAACGCAAGGAAATATTTTTGCTAAGCCGTAAAGAAGGGCTAGATATATCTGAGATTGCGCAATACTTAGGGATATCTGAATCAACAGTAAAAAATCAAATTTCTTCAGCCATCGCTTTTCTAAAGAGAGAGGTAAAGAACGGAGGGCTTTCCGGTTCATTATTTCTTACCCTTTTTTTCTTGCCAGAATAATTTACTGCAAATTTTTCTTAAAAACGTAGTACTTTTTTGTTTGAGCCTGTCTTTTGATATGAAACATGAAAGAACGACTACTCATGGCACATATTAAAAAAATATTTGAAGAATTACACAAAGGAAATCGATCGTTTTCGGTGATAAGTTCCGTTCTGTCCTATTACAGTCAGCAGAAGACGGAAATAGATGTAGAAAATATCCAAAAAGAGAAATGGAATTCCATTGTTGCAGATGACCATACACCAAAAGCCGAGTTAGATCATGTCTTATATAAACTTAAATACCAGATTCTACTTGAGAAAACACAGTGGCAAAGGCGTCTAATGATCCGGATATCACAAATTGCTGCAGTACTTGTTTTACCTTTAATGCTTTTCTTCCTTTTTAAATACAACAACAACGTTTCTGATGCCGATAACGAACTAGGGTTGATTGAATTACATTGTCCTGAGGGAGCTCGTACAAAATTTACATTGCCGGACGGATCAAGTGGTTGGTTGGCTGGAGGTTCAGTGATGAAATATCGTACGGACTTTGAAGTAAAAAGAAGTGTTGCGGTTGAAGGAGAGGCTTTTTTCAGTGTAATACGAGATAAGAGACGCCCGTTCACAGTAAAGCTTGATGATCTTACTGTCAATGTTTTGGGAACAAAATTCAATGTGCTTAATTATGCAGACGAGGCAGTTTCTGAGGTCGTCGTATTGTCCGGACTGGTAGAGGTTACCGGAAGTAGTAAAAAACAGTTTACAGAACATTTAAGTGCAAATAAAAAGTTACAGCTTCAAAAGGAAGAGAATAAAATCTATTTGTCAGAAGTTGACGCCAAAAGTTATACTGCATGGACTGAAGGCCGGCTGGAGTTTAATAATGAGCACCTGGAGTCCGTATGTCAAAAGATTGAGCGATTTTATGATGTCGATGTTGAGCTGAATATCGAAGGACTGGAGAACAATCTTTTCAGGGCTGACGTAAAAATTGGAAGCCTGGAAGAACTGCTGAAATATATGTCAATAGCATTACCAATAAAATATGAGTTGGAAGATGCCAAAGAATCAGTTGATGGAAAAGTTGTGCAACGCAAACTAATAATAGCAAAAAAGTAATTTGTAGAAAATAAAAAAGGAAGTGCTGGAGACACTTCCTCGGGCATTTAGCATATAGATAAGTTTTAGAACTATTACTAAACATTTCAAATTTATGAAAAAAAAACATGGTAATGGGGTGTGGACATATCATACCCTAAAAAAAACACTAAGGATTATGCGTTTTGTCTTATTTCTTTTGTTGATAAGTGTCTTTCAGACAATTGCTTCAGTTGGATATTCGCAGAGTGCAAAGATTACCCTAAAAAGTGAGGGTTTAAGTCTTGTTGATGTACTAAGCAGGATTGAGGATCAATCAGAGTATCGGTTTATTTTCGACAAAAGTCAGGTTGATCTTGATAAGAAAGTTAAAATAGACTTTGACGGCGCTACTTTAAAAGAAGTATTGGAAGTATTGTTTGTCAGTAATGGAATAAGTTGTAATATTATTGGCAATCAGGTTGTTATCTCGGATTCCAATTTAAAGAACCTGCAACAATCCAAAACTATCTCTGGTCGCGTAACCGATTCCTCCGGGGCTCCGCTTCCTGGGGTTACTGTAGTAGTAAAGGGTACAACCCAAGGAACTATAACAGATGGTAATGGAAACTATTTAATTTCGAATGTTCCCGGCGATGCCATTCTGGTGTTTTCTTTTGTGGGGATGAAAACGCAGGAGGTTGCTATTTCAGGAAGAACTTCAGTCAACGTTGGACTGGAAGAAGAAACCATTGGTCTGGAGGAAGTGGTGGCCATTGGGTATGGCACTGTTCGAAAAAGCGATTTGACTGGAGCTGTTGCATCTGTTAGCGGTGATGCAATTGCTGAACGTAAAACAGTGCGGGTATCGCAGGCCTTACAGGGAAGTATGCCTGGGTTGATGGTAACCCGCTCTAGCAGTGCTGCTGATGCATCGGCAACAATCAGGGTCAGGGGAATCACTACTATTAGCGACAGTAACCCTCTCGTAATTGTTGATGGTATTCCCGGCACATTGGATTGGATTAACCCGGAAGATATTGAAAGTCTTTCTGTATTGAAAGATGCTGCTTCAGCTTCCATTTACGGTTCCAGGGCAGCCGCAGGTGTTATTCTTGTTACAACCAAACGAGCGAAAACCGGACAGTTAAGTCTGGATTATAATTATGAATATGGCATCGATAAACCAACCAGACTTGTCGAGCATGCCGATGCACAGACGTACATGAGAGTATTGAATGAAAGAAACTGGAATGATGCAGGGAATGTTGCAGGAAATGAATTCCCGATATACTCTGAAGCAACAATTACCAATTATGCTTCTCTGAATGCTGAAAATCCTGACCTCTATCCTAATACTGATTGGCAGGATTTAATTTTGAATGACTTTTCGACCAGGGAGAGTCATAAATTGATACTTACGGCAGGAAGCAAAAATATTCGTACCAAATTTTCTGTTGATTACAGTCAGAATGGATTTCTTTATGACGGACGAAGTTACGACCGGCTGATGTTTCGGGCCAATAACGACGTGGTAATTAATGAAATGCTTTCCGTGTCGGTTGATTTAAATGGGATATATTCAACAAATGAAAGTCCCGGCAGGGAGTTCTCTCCTAATCCTGCCACATACGGAGTTGCTCCAATTTATGCCGCGATGTGGACTGACGGCCGCATAGGTGAAGGAAAGTCGGGAGAAAACCCATATGCCTTTGCTAAATTTGGCGGTTTTAGCAAAAATGTATCAAACTCTTTTGGCGGAAAGATCTCAATTGATTTTTCACCAATAAAAGAGTTGACAATATCTGCAACTGTATCGCCCCAAAAATATGCAAGCAAAGACAAAACATTTGTAAAGCAACTGGTTTATACCAATTACAATGATCCGAATTTCAATGCTGGTTTTATAACCGGGGCAACAAAAACCAAACTAACAGAATCGCGTCCTGATAATTACAGTATTACAGCCCAATTAATAGCAAATTACATAAAGACATTCGGGAAACATAACCTCAATGTCATGGGAGGGTATGAAAATTATTATTATTTCAACGAATCGTTGAAAGCTTATCGCGATAATTATATCCTGACTTCTTTCCCCTATTTGGATCTGGGAAATGAAAATTATCAGTTTAACAATGGCAGTGCCTACGAAAATGCCTATCGATCTGTATTTGGGCGTGTAATGTATAATTATAACAGCAAATACTTTATACAGGTTAATTCCCGTTACGATGCATCATCGCGTTTTGCCAGCGAATATCGTTGGGGCATGTTTCCCTCGTTTTCAGGTGGATGGGCTATTTCTGAAGAAGCGTTTATGAGAAATATTCCATGGCTTTCATACCTGAAGCTGCGAGTTTCATGGGGATCGTTGGGTAACGAGCGGATCGGTAATTATCCATACCAGTCAACAATTGGTTTCGGCAACACGCTTATTTATCAGGGAGGGGCAGTTGTTTCCGGTCAGTCTGCAGCTGTTTCCCAGTATGCCATTCGTGATATTTCATGGGAAACAACTGAATCTTCCGACTTCGGGATAGATGCTAATTTCTTCGATAATCGGTTAAGACTGGTAGCCGATTATTATGAAAAAACAACCAAGGATATGTTGCTTGATCTCGAAATCCCTGACTACATTGGCCTGGATAACCCTAGCCAGAATACCGGGAAAATGAATACCAAAGGGTGGGAATTGTTGCTGGGCTGGAACGATAAAATAGGCGGATTAAAATATTCGGCATCAGTTAATCTTTCTGATTTTAAATCGGTAATGGGCGATTTGGGTGGTACTCAGTTTCTGGGTTCACAGGTAAAATTTGAGGGCAGCGAATTTAATGAGTGGTATGGATATAAAGCAGATGGCATTTTTCAAACCCAGGAAGATGTGAATAATTCTCCTAAAATGAATAATAATGTTAAACCTGGAGATGTTAAACTATTGGATATTAGCGGTCCTGACGGACTTCCCGATGGCAAGATATCTTCGGAATACGACCGTGTTTTGCTGGGTGGTTCGCTTCCCCGGTATTTATATGGCGGAAATATACAGGTGGAATACAAAAATTTTGATTTTTCACTGGTTTTCCAAGGCATTGGCAAACAAACTGCTCAAATCACCCAATCAATGGCCAGGCCTTTTCTTAATGAATATATAGAAGTACCCCAGCTAATTGTCGGAAATTACTGGAGTAAATACAATAGCGACGAACAGAACCTTAAAGCAAAATATCCGCGCGTATCAAATACCGGTAATACAAATAACTATTCTTTTTCAGATTTCTGGTTATTTGATGGTTCGTATTTTAGGTTAAAAAACATCACGCTTGGGTATAATCTTCCCAAATATGCCAGCAACAGGTTAAAGATGCAGAACATACGATTGTACTCCAGCATATCTGATCTGTTTTCAATCGATAATTATCCAAAAGGTTGGGACCCGGAAGCTTCGTCTTATTGGGTAACTACCTCCTTTATTTTTGGAGTTTCTGTTAAATTTTAAAACTGAGAAATGATGAAGAATAAAATAATACTATTTATTGCCGGCATAATGCTTTTTTCCTGCAATAATCTGGACTTAAATCCATTATCGGAAGGTTCCAGCGAAAACTGGTATTCAAATGACAGTGAGCTGGAAATGGCAGTATTGGCCTTATTCAATATTGATTATTGGGATGCTGAACTTACACGGGTAAACAAAAACCCGACGACTGATGGTTACTCGCAACAATGGACAGATAAATATTCGGACAACTGGACGGCACGTACAGGTTTATCGGAAATTGACGGGGCAACCATTTCCAGCCAGACAAGTTTTGTTAATCTGACTTGGGCTTATGCCTACAAATGTATTGCTGCATCCAACCGCATCCTAATAAACTTGGATAAAGCAAAAGGATCGCTGTCTGAGGATAAACTCAAAGTATATGAAGCAAATGCCCGGTTTGCAAGGGCGGCCCAGTATGCCAAATTGATTTTCTTGTATGGTGATGTCCCTTATTATACAACAATTTTGGACATTGATGAAGCATTTGCATTGTCGAAGACACCTAGGGAAACCATATTGACAGCCATTTATGAAGACTATGATTTTGCAGTAGACAACCTTCCGGTGTCATACGGTGCGAAAGCCTATCAGTTTGCAACTAAAGGCGCTGCACTTGCCATGAAGGCCCGCATCGCTTTGTATATGGGCGATTACTCAATTGCGGGTGTGGCTGCAAAAGCCTGCATGGATTTGGGCGCTTATTCTCTCCATCCGGATTATCAGAAATTGTTCCTGTCATCGACTAAAAATTCAGTTGAAACTGTTTTTGGGAATCCCCGTTCGGTTGAATTGGGTACAGTAATTCCCGGGGCTGGCCGGGCAAAAGAACCGCTTCCTCGCATTGTTGGCGGATTTGCCAATGGCGGGCCTTCATGGGATTTATTATGTTCCTATTTGTGTACAGATGGTTTGCCTATCGATGAATCCCCGTTGTTTAATCCGCAGCAGCCATTTAAAAACCGTGATCCGAGATGCTCGGCAACAATTGTAGAATTTGGCTCTCCATGGCTAGGCTTCATTTACGAACCGCATCCTGATACGTTGAAAGTTCTGAATTTGAACACAGGCTTGAAGGTGAACAACACCGGAAACCGTGCCGTTGACCAATATGCGTCGTACAATGCATTAGTCTGGAAAAAGAAAATTGATGAAGACTGGCTGGATCTTCAAACTGATCCGGATAATATTGTTATCCGATATGCTGATGTCCTGTTGATGTATGCTGAAGCACAAATTGAACTTGGTCAAATTGATCAGTCGGTATTAGATGCGATGAATAGGGTACGCGCACGTGCATATAAGGTAAATCCCACTGAAATTAATTCATATCCGATTATTACAACGATCAACCAGGCTCAGTTACGAAAAATCCTTCGTACAGAACGTCGCATGGAGTTTGCTTTTGAAGGTACGCGTTACCATGATCTGATTCGCTGGCGTCTGGCAGAAAAAGCGCTGAATAATCATCCTATCTTCGGCATTCTGGATCCCGCCGACTTAAGAACAAAACTAGTATCGAAAGGTCTGTGGTTTTTCCCAAGCACCCCTCAGATTGATGATGATGGGTTGGTTGATTTTTCTGCGATGTATAATGCCGGACAAATCAAGTTATTGGCCGAAAGAAAATTTGACACTTCCAAACAGTATCTGTGGCCAATACCTTCCACCGAAATTGAAATCAATCCAAACATAAAACAAAATATTGGTTATTAGTTCTTTAATTGGGTAAAGGTTTGATAATTATTTTAGGTATATAGTAAGAGGGGTGATATCCTCCTCTTACTATATAGTATATCATCAACTAGACATTAGATCATGAAAAAAAAAATTCTTGGGAAACTTTGCTTTCCTCTCGTCATTCTTGGTTTTATATTTTACAACTGTGCATACGCAGAAATCGGGAAAAAGGCAAATAATTCAATTGACAATAATCCAATAATAACCCGAACGATAGATGCTTCAAAAACCTTTCGTGAATTTCCCAATTTAGTAGGATACTGGAATACCTCTTTACAAAAGGCTCCAGCTCCGGTCATTGGAAGAATAGCTGAAGAATCATTTGGAAAAGCCAAGATTGTCCGGTGCTGGTTAAACTTAGATGAAATGTGGGATTACAGGACCCGGCAATTTGATTTTAATTTTCAAATTGGTGTTGATAAATACAAAAACATTGGTGAAAAATTTCGTGAATCCTGGGATTGGGAAGTTGAGTCCCCCGTTCACTTCTACGATTATTTGAATGCTTTTAGTAGTCACAGTGAAGAAATCCTCTTAAATATTCGCAGATATGAAAGAGATATTATGGATAAAAACATACCTGTTTCAAACGAAGATTATAAAATGATCATTAAGGAAGGGCTAAAACATTATAAAGCATTATATCCCAATATTAAATACATTCAAATTGGGAATGAATATAATGGGGGAAGTTTTATGAAAGCCACTGAAGATGAATATTATCCATTCTATCAAATTGGTTATGATGCAATAAATGAAGTAAATGAAGAATTAGGTCTTGAAGGTAACGGACGGATATTAGTGGGGATGTCGCCACCGGCTGGAAATACTTTGGAAAGACTGAGGCGGTTGTTCAATTTGTATAAGAATGATGATTCAAAAACGAAAAGAATGGATTTTATTTCCTGGCATGAATACGGTGTACCGATACCATCAACTGCAAATCGTGAAAAAGAAATAAAATCTTTACTCAAAGAGAATGCGCTTCCGGAAAGTGTTCCATTCTTTATTTCAGAACATCAACCTTATCATGGAAGTTACAAGGACGAACAATTGGAACATCACATGCTGAATGCATCTCATTTGCCAAAATCACTCTATTTTACCAGTTTGTATAGTCCTCAGGTTAAAGTATTTCCCTGGGTATTGTATCACAATAAGGAAATCCAAACCAAGTTCATGTATTTTTCCGGCCCGAATGAGGTTGAGACAAAGGAAAACGAAATTAAAATGTTGCCGCTGGGATGCTCTGTCAAATTCCTAAGTAAGTTAAAAGGCAAAGAGGTTTCTGTTGAAAACTCAATCGATGCGAATAACCTGGTTTTGGCAAGTTGTGAAGAAAATCGATTGGTAATAGAAGCTATTAATTATGGAGAACCTTGTGATGTAAGATTGAATATTGAAAATGTAGCAGAAGTATTCAATGGGGGTAAAAAGAAGAAAGTTCACTTAGTGAAATACCTGATCGATAGCAAACACAGTAATTGTTTAACGAATCCGGAATATCCGGGAGGAATTGAAAAGGTGGATGACTATAAGTTGGATATCAGGTCAGGCGATACAATACTGGAACACAATAAGTTGGAAAAAAATGGAATTGTTTTATGGGAAATTGTATTTTGACAGTTGGACAAGTTGTAGAAAACTAGCCTTCTGGTTTATCAGAATCGTTTTCGAATAAATGATTGTGTTTTATAAACTTTATGAAACGAGCATGATTCGTCAAAACTCACAAATACGGATGAAGATTCATCATGCGAGTTCCATCCGTCCATTAAGAACAAATTATTTTCGGATGAAAATGAAAGTCATTCATAAGAAGTTTTTATTAGTTGTCAGTTTACTGATGATATTTTTCTCCCTGGGAACCAACGCTTTTGTCATTAATTCCGTTTCATCGGTTGAATCCGACAATCAGGATAAACCATCAACAATAACAAGGACTATTGATGTTTCAAAATACTATCGTCCGTTTCCCGAATTAGTTGCACACCGGAATACATCACTTCAAAAGGCCCCCGCTCCGGTTCTGGCGGAATTAAGCAATAAGGTTTTCGGTAGGGCCAAGATTACGCGGTGCTGGTTAAACTTGGACGAAATGTGGGATTACAGGACCCATGAATTCAACTTTAACTTCCGGATTGGGGTTGACAAATATAAGGATGAAAAAGAAAAATTTCGGGAAACATGGGATAGTGAGCAGGAAACCAATATTCACTTTTACGATTATCTCAAAGCATTTGCCAACCACAGTGATGAAGTTGTGCTATGCTTGCGTCGTTATGAAAGGGACATTCTGGACAAAACCTTAAATATTTCCCTGGATGATTATAAAATTATATTTAAAAACGCCGTGAAACATTACAAGGTGCTTTGTCCAAATCTTCGTTATGTAGAAGTGGGAAATGAATATCACCTGAAAGGCTTCATGGGGGCTACAGAAGAGGAGTATTACCGGTTTTATGCCCAGGCGTATATGGCGGTAAATGAAGCCAACGAAGAATTGGGGCTCGCCGGAGCCGATCGGGTACTGGTGGGCGGACCTGTAAGCACAGGGCATGTTTCGAGGGTCGATAAATTTCTTGCATTGTACGCCGCCGATCAAAATGTAGCAAAAAGGCTGGATTTTGTTTCCTGGCACGACTACCATCAGGTCGTGACGTACAAGGAGGACACACTGACAATCATTAACCGGGAGAAAACAGTCTGTGATTATCTGTCGAAATACGGCCTGCCTGTAAATATTCCGTTGTTCCTGACTGAACACCAGCCTTATCACTTCTCCGAAGACAAAGTAGAATATCACATGGCCAACACGGCATACCTGCCCCATTCTTTATATTTCAACAGTATTTACAGTCCGAATATCAACATTTTCCCTTGGGTGCTATATCATATTCGCGAAAAACAAATCAGGTTTATGTGGTTTGATGGCCCGAACGAGCCCGACACCAAAGAGGCCGAGTTGCGCATGTTGCCATTGGGCGCATCCATGAAAATGTTAAGTATGCACAAAGGAAATGAGATACAGGTGGATAATTTCATTAGCCGGGATAACTTGGTGCTGGCTTCGTACAAAAAAAACAGTTTAGTGGTTGAGGCTGTGAATTATGGCAATCAGCGTGATGTGATCCTTTCGGTTAAGAATCTGAAAGATGTTTTTCCAAGCTCAAAAAGTGGAAAACTTCGTTTAAAAAAATACCTGATCGACAGTAAACGCAGCAACTGCTTAACCAATCCTGATTACAAAGGAGGAATAGAGCAAGTGGAGGACCGTTGGGTCAATATCACAGGTTCAAGGTTAACATTAAAGCATGATGCTTTGGAAGAAAACGGACTTGTACTTTGGGAGATAACGAAAAAGTAGTGAAGGAATTTTTTTAGAGGCTTCGTATTATCTAAGCAAGAAGCTAATTTGCCGGGGGAACTGTTACATGATGGATTCCTGAATAATCACATTTTAAAAATCATACTACACAACAGCAAGGTTGAACTAAACTATCAAACCAGATCATGAGATTGAAAATCAAAACACTTACATTATTTCTTTTCTGCGTCTCAATTAATCATATTTCTGCACAGGATACCTCCAAAAAAATTCAAAGCCAGCTGCCGGCAAATAAAAAATGGAAACTGGTATGGAATGACGAATTCGACGGGAATAGCCTCGATACCACCAAGTGGGGTTTCCGCTTGCATATTATGCAAACACGGCATCAGACGTTTACGACTGAAGGCGTGGAAGTAAAAGGTGGATTGCTCTACCTCAACCTGATTGAGAAAGACGGGCAGTATTATTCGGCCCATTTGCAAACCGGACAAAATTATTTGGATCGTCCCGGAGAACCTTACACCAATGGTTTAACCTGGCCAATCGCAAAAATTGAAGAACCAAAATTTATGCACAAATATGGTTACTACGAAATCAGGTGCAAATTGCAGGAACAACCTGGCTGGTGGTCTGCCTTCTGGTTGCAGTCACCTGTTATTGGCTCAAGTTTGGATCCTGCCCGTGCAGGTGTTGAATTGGATATCATGGAAAACTTTACACGCGACAACAAGATCAGTCAAAATATTCACTGGGATGGTTATGGCAAAGATCATAAACACAAAGGTTCGGGAAGCTTCAAAATTGACGATACAGCGGATGGCTTCCACACCTTTGGAATGTACTGGGGCAAGTCCGGATACGTTTTTTATGTCGATGGCAAAGAATCGTGGCGCGTTAACGGTCCCGTTTCGGATACGGAACAGTTTATTCTGGTATCCACCGAATGCAATGGCTACCGCAACGGGAACCGGAACCAGCCTGCTGAAATCCTGAAGCAGGCAGTGCTGCCGGATGCCTTTATTGTTGATTATGTCCGCGTATTTGATGAAGTTAAATAAGAAAGATTTATGAAAAATTTTAGTTGGCTATCCATATTCATAGCGTTCGCCTGCAATAAGGCAGACGTTCCACCTCCTGATCCGGTTATGCCTGTACCTTCACAGGTTCAGTTGGATTGGCAGGAAAAAGAACTTTATGCCTTCATCCATTTCACGGTCAATACATTCACCGATAAAGAATGGGGATACGGCGATGAAGATCCCAAGATTTTTAATCCCATCAACCTGGACACCGAACAGTGGGTGAAGGTTTTAAAAGAAGCCGGTTTTCAGGGTGCCATTCTCACCGCAAAACATCACGATGGTTTTTGCCTGTGGCCAAGCGCTTTTACCGGGCATTCTGTAAAAAACTCAGCATGGCGAAACGGGAACGGCGATGTTGTGGGAGAATTGAAGAAAGCCTGCGATAAATTCAACCTTCCTTTGGGAATTTATCTTTCTCCCTGGGACCGGAACCATGCTGAATATGGAACACCGGCTTATGTCGGATATTACCAAAACCAGCTGAATGAGCTGTTGGACAACTACGGGCCAATCTTCGAAATCTGGTTCGACGGTGCCAATGGCGGCGATGGTTACTATGGCGGGGCAAGAGAAACGCGTAAAATCGATGATCAGATCTATTACAAATGGCAGGAAACCTTTAAAATTGTCAAGGGTCATAATCCAAATACCCTGATTCGCGGCGATGCCCGTAACCCTTTGTGTGAAAGTCGCTGGTGTGGCAATGAAAAAGGATTCATCGGTGAAACGAATTGGAATATGATTACTCCGGACACTTTGCTGGCTTTGGGAAATCGCCGCATCAACATTTTAAATACGGGAGATCAAAACGGCACGGTTTGGATGCCCGCGGAAGTGGATGTTTCCATTCGTCCGGGCTGGTTTTATCATGAATCGGAAGATAGCCTTGTAAAAACGCCGGACGAGTTGTTTGATATTTACCTCCATTCCGTCGGAAGGGGCGCGCCCCTGTTGCTAAACGTCACTCCCGACCGGCATGGCTTGATACCCGAACGGGATGTCCTTTCCCTGCAGGCGTGGAAGAAGAAAATAGATGAGGCTTTCGCCCATAACCTGGCGCCTGAGGCACGCGTTACGGTGAGCAATTGCCGGGGAAATTCGCCAAAATACGATGCTTTCAATCTGACTGACGGCGATAAAGAAACCTATTGGGCAACGGACGACAGCATCAAATCCGGCCAAATTCACATTCAATTTGACACGCCGCAGACCATTCAGTTTCTCGTTCTCGGGGAATTCATTAAACTAGGCCAGCGGGTGAAATCCTATCATGTTGAATTGATGCGGGATGGACAATGGAAAGAAGTGGCAAAAGGAACCACTATTGGCTTCAAAACTATTATCAAGATCGAACCGGTCATGACCGACCAATTAAAAATTAATATTACCGATTCGAAAGCTTGTCCGGTCATCAGTAATTTGGAGTTATTCTGAAAAAGAATTGTTTTTATGTGGGACAAATCGAAAACCATCGGCCTCATTATACCCTGTTACATCGACCAGTTTTACCCGCATGTCGGAGTTGCCACTTTGGAACTTCTGCAAAAGTTGGGACTTGATGTTCATTATCCGTTGAAGCAAACCTGCTGCGGCCATCCATTGGCCAACAGCGGAGCGGAGAAGAAAGCGGTTAAAACCTATCAGAATTTCGTCCGGAACTTCAGCGAATTCGATTACCTGGTCTCCCCTTCGGGAAGCTGCGTCTATCATGTTCGCCAGCACTAAGATGCTCTGAAACAAACCGGTGAAGTCAAAAAGGTCCGGCAAAACACCTTTGAGCTTTGCGAGTTTTTAACCGATGTTTTGCAGGTTGATGTGGGGGCTTCTTTTCTGGGCAAAGTCGGCCTGCACCAAAGCTGCCACGGCCTCAGGGGACTGGAATTGGGAAAACCTTCCGAACTGGTCACACAACGCAATTCCAAAGTTCATCAACTGCTGGCCAAAGTGAAAGGAATTGAACTGGTCAGCCTGGAACGGGAAGATGAGTGCTTCGGCTTTGGGGGAACATTTTCCGTTTTTGAGCCCGGTGTTTCGGTCAAGATGGGGCGGATGCGGGTGAAAGACCTCGAAACGCATGGCGCGGAAGTTATCACGGCTACCGACATGTCGTGCCTGATGCACCTGGAAGGGATCATCCGCCGGGAAAAGAATGCTGTACGGGTGACGCACATTGCCGAAATCTTAAACAGCCGATTATGAAAGGACATGCAGAGAAAGCCGGACAATTCCTGAAGGACGACAGCCGCGCCGACTGGCAGGACCAGGCGCTTTGGGTGGTACGCAAAAAGCGGGACACGGCGGCAACATCGGTTCCCGAATGGGAAAACCTGCGGGAACAGGCATCCCGAATCAAGGACAATGTCCTTTCAAACTTGGACAATTACTTGGTACAGTTTGAGACAAAGGCCCTGAAGAACGGGGTGCAGGTACACTGGGCGGAAAATGCAGACGCTTTCAACCAAATCATACTGGACATCATCCGTGCAAGCAACGGCCGGAAGATCGTCAAAAGCAATCGATGCTGACCGAGGAATGCGGACTGAACCATCATCTGGAAAAAGAAGGGATCGAAGTGGTGGATACCGATCTTGGGGAACGCATCATCCAGTTCCGGAACGAACCGCTAAGCCACATCGTTCCGCCGGCCATTCATTTAAAAAAAGAAGAAGTGGGGGCGCTGTTCCACGAAAAGCTGCATACCGAAGAAGGTAATTCCGATCCAACTTATCTTACTGCGGCTGCGAGAATCCACCTTCGGGAGAAATTTCTGGCGGCTGATGTAGCCATTACCGGAGTGAACTTTGCCGTAGCCGAAAGCGGAACGGTGGTGGTTTGCACCAACGACGGCAATGCCGACATGGGCGTTCATGCGGCGCGGGTGCAAATCCACTGCATGGGCATCGAGAAAATTATTCCGAGAGATGAAGACCTGGGCGTATTTACCCGGCTGCTTGCCCGCAGCGCGACCGGGCAGGCAGTCACCACGTACACGTTGCACTACCGAAAACCAAAACCCGGCTCGCAGATGCACATTGTGCTGGTTGACAACGGCCGTTTAAAACACTTGGGAAGCGAAACGCACTGGAACGGCCTGAAATGTATCCGTTGCGGAGCCTGCATAAATACCTGCCCGGTTTACCGGTGGAGCGGTGGTCACAGCTACGGAAGCGTCATCCCGGGCCGATCGGCTCCATCCTGGCCCCACGCACCCGAGCGGGGTGCGACAAAAAAGACTTGGTGGTTATCGCCAAAGTATCAGGTTTCAATCCACGCATCCGAGCGGGGTGCGACAAACTACTTCGCAGACAAAAATGTAAACTTTTGTTTCAATCCACGCACCCGAGCGGGGTGCGACAGCGTTTCGGTCCATACGCCCGATGCCATGCCTTTGTTTCAATCCACGCACCCGAGCGGGGTGCGACTGCTGCGTTGCCATGTTGTAGCTGCTTCTGAATCGTTTCAATCCACGCACCCGAGCGGGGTGCGACAATAAAAAAGCCGGTTTCTTTGCAGCCTGAAGAGTTTCAATCCACGCACCCGAGCGGGGTGCGACCCCCAACCAATCTTTATTCCGTTCCATGTTAGCGGTTTCAATCCACGCACCCGAGCGGGGTGCGACAACTGCGGGTTAATTATCAAAACAAATTAATTATGTTTCAATCCACGCACCCGAGCGGGGTGCGACACGACGCCCTGCAAACCATCGAAGGCCAGTACATCGTTTCAATCCACGCACCCGAGCGGGGTGCGACATCGACGACGCATCGCCCTGGTGGCACGAAGGCGGTTTCAATCCACGCACCCGAGCGGGGTGCGACCAACAGAGGGCTACATTAAAGCAAAAAACGCAAATGTTTCAATCCACGCACCCGAGCGGGGTGCGACTTGCTGATTGTGCCGGAAGATTGTATGTTTGCCACGTTTCAATCCACGCACCCGAGCGGGGTGCGACAGCCATTTCATTTGTCGAAGATATGCCGTGGGGTGTTTCAATCCACGCACCCGAGCGGGGTGCGACTTATACCAACTCTGTGATTCAAAGTTATATACATATGTTTCAATCCACGCACCCGAGCGGGGTGCGACCCGTGTTTTTTACATACCTATAACAAGGTTTATCGGTTTCAATCCACGCACCCGAGCGGGGTGCGACGTTAGATAGCTATAATAATAGCCTTTTATTTGAAGTTTCAATCCACGCACCCGAGCGGGGTGCGACCGCCAGTGGATGCGCGATGCGTTAATCAGGTAGTTGTTTCAATCCACGCACCCGAGCGGGGTGCGACAGCCGTATCAAAATAATCTGCAGGCAGATGTAATAGTTTCAATCCACGCACCCGAGCGGGGTGCGACCCAAAACCGGATGCACGGACAGGAAGTGTACACCGTTTCAATCCACGCACCCGAGCGGGGTGCGACCCAATTTTCCAGTATGTTTTTCAATTTCCTCCCGGTTTCAATCCACGCACCCGAGCGGGGTGCGACCTTGAATTGGTCGCCCCGATCCGGATAAACCACTTGTTTCAATCCACGCACCCGAGCGGGGTGCGACGCACACACCTGGTGGTAGGGGTGCGGATAGAGCGTTTCAATCCACGCACCCGAGCGGGGTGCGACTTCGTCGAGCGGATTGGTTTGCAGGCTGTTCAGGTTTCAATCCACGCACCCGAGCGGGGTGCGACCGCATCATCGAGTTGGCCGAACAGCGCAACCGGTTTCAATCCACGCACCCGAGCGGGGTGCGACTTGATTTGGATGATGAAT
>OBJA01000364.1_pt1 | contig 41121 bp, 35 predicted proteins | sample 1519751 | NCBI WGS metagenome assembly OBJA01 (sample SAMEA3881238, study PRJEB22517) | soil metagenome | biome: lake sediment; feature: soda lake sediment; material: sediment, water from around vicinity | place: India | collected 2013-12-23 | depth 3 m
TTGAAATACAAATTAGCCGAAATAAGAGGTGAAATTATGTACATAACAAGACATATAGAAGATAAAATTATAAAATCCTTAGAAATGTTTAAGGTTGTTTTAATTACTGGTCCTAGACAAGTGGGCAAAACGACTACATTAAAACAACTATTTAAAGGAAAATATGATTATGTTACTATGGATGATATTAATGAATTAGAAATTGCTAAAACCGATCCTAAATTATTTTTTATGAATCATACACTACCATTAATCATAGATGAAGTACAATTAGCTCCGTCGTTGTTTATAGAGATTAAAAGGATAGTTGATGAAAGCGAAGAATATGGCAGGATTATTTTGACCGGATCACAAACATTTCATCTAATGGATAGTGTAACTGAGACATTAGCGGGAAGAATTGGGATTTTAGAGTTTTCTGGTCTCTCATTAAGAGAAATATTGAATGACACTTATAAGAATCCATTTATTCCTAACAATGAATATTTAGGAATTAATCGCTCTGGTGATAACCTAAATGATATATGGGAAATCATTCATCGTGGAAGTATGCCTGAATTGTATAAAAAAGAAAACATTGATTGGCAACTTTACTACGCTTCTTATGTAAGAACATATATAGAAAGAGATGTCAGAAGTTTATTAGAAGTGAGGAATTTAGATTTATTTTCAAAGTTTCTAATTAGTTTAGCTGCTAGAACTGGACAACTGATGAACTATTCAAATATATCAAAAGAGATCGGTGTTAATATTAAGACTATTCAAAGTTGGATTAAAGTTCTTGAGGCATCGGGTATAGTCATGCTCATAAAACCTTTTTCAAATAATGCTTTAAAACGTATAGTTGAAACGCCAATGTTATATTTCTTAGATACTGGATTAGTATCTTACTTACTCAAATGGTTAACAAAAGATACATTGAAAAACGGCGCTATAAGTGGTCAAATTCTTGAAACCTTTGTTGTTTCTGAAATAATTAAATCATTTAAAAATAATGGATATCTAGATATGCCTATATATTTTTATCGAGATAAAGATATGAAAGAAATCGATTTAATAATTAAAAATAATGATAAATTGTATCCAATCGAAATAAAAAAGACCGCATCACCAAATCTAAGCATGACGAAGAATTTTTATCTTCTTCATAAAGCTATTGGTTATAAGGTGGATAAAGAAATCATATTATCTTTAGTAGATAAAAAGGTTTATTTAAACTCAAATGTTATGGCGTACCCAATCAAAAACATATAGAAACAATTAAAATCATTTTCAAGGGGATAACAAGGGTAAAGTAATTCGTATTTGGCTTTATATCTCTATAATTAGTCCTCTGAAAAGTTAGAGTCACTTTCCTTTCACGCATGCATTCACGGGTTCGAATCCCGTACGGGTCACCAGCTAAAAAACAAAGATCAGCGATAATCGCTGATTTTTTTATTTTTAGGATTAATATATAGATATGTTTAGTTGAACTACTAAGCAGCTTGATTTTTATAATATAAAATCTGAAAAAAATATAAAAATGTTTTCTAACAATAGTTACTTAATAGAAATATCTTGCAACGATATTTTAAATCGACACAAAAAGTCACCTTTGATAGCAGAACTTAAGCACTCAACTGGCAAATCTTGATCAAAAAGTACATCAAAATGCAACTTAGTGAAGCCACCGCTACACATACACCAACCTCCATCGATATTTGGTTTGTTTCTAATTAGTGATGTACGAGCAAACGGACAATGACAACTGTAGTAGCGCTTTTCTTCGTCAGTATTAGCTTCCAAAAATGCTTTAGTATCATAAGGGATTTTTGTAATATAAAGAGAATCATCTTTGTATACTGCAGAAAGAATTTCCTGATTACTTCTGACAAAATCAATAACTTCTGCTGTTATGATTTGCTCATACCATACCTTACCTAAACGATGATGCTCTTCCAGTTGTTCAATCATTCTTTTGTGATAGTCTTCTAGGTATTCTAATAAGGAAGAAGCTTGTTCGTAACGAAGTTTTTCATCAAAAAACACTGATTTCGGTATTTGATGATGATTATCAGCTAAGATTTTATTAAACTCTTTTTCTGTTAGATTATTTCTCAGTGCCTTCATAAATTCTTCCGTAAAAAGAGGCATTTCTTCAAGTGGTGTTCCTAGTTCAGGAATCTTTGTTTCTTCAATAATAATCTGCGATCTATTTGCACCAATTGTTTTTCTAAGTTTCTCCAATATTGATTCTATGACTCCATAACTACCAGTATATCTTGTTAAATGAATATAAAGATCGTGCCGATTAACAGCTATCATATAACGCATTAACATATGAAATTCATCTAAACTATTATGTTTAGTTGAAACGATATTGGAAACTACTTGGTCTAATCCCTTATCATTGATTGACTCAAGACTCTCACTAATACCCTTTTCTTTAATGAAATCTTCTTGTTCAGCTAAAAAAACAATCATTTGATCGTAGATTTTGATATCCAATTTTTTTGATTCAATATACTGCAACAATACTTGCTTATTCATTTAGTAGATACCTTCTCCTCTCAGATATTACTCAATAATATGATCGAACAAGAATCCTAAGCCAATTACTATAGAACTAATCCCAAACATCAAGATAGTAACAATTGCTTCGAATCCATTTTCAACAAAGAAATAGATGCTAATAAAAACACCAACTCCTATAAAGACATTTGCCCCAACAATAGGTTTCTTCCATGAAAAAATCAGTGCTACAAGCAAGACGATAGAGGGAATGTTATGAGTTAGGAATGCAAATAAAACTCTATACCAAATCTCATACATAGAAAAGACGTCGAAAGAAAAGACAAGCCACAATCCAATCACGATAATTCCAAAAACACGAGGAGCCCATTTTAACACATATTTTCTCGTATATTTTCCTCCTTAGATAATTTCATTATACACTTGTATTTTAATTATTAAAACGTTTATCAAAAATATGACTAAAAAATAAATCATAGGAAAGTCATAGAATCTTTGATATAATAGTCTTTAGATTACATAAGAAATGAGGTGCAACATGAAGATTATCGAATACAATCACACCTATGCCGCAAAAGTAGCTGATATGTGGAACAAAAGCAATTCTAACTGGGGAAATGATGATGAACTGAAAACCGAACAAGACGTTATTGATGCCGAAAGCAACTCAGGCAATATTAAACTTTTCATCGCTATTGATAATGATGAAGTTGTTGGATATTGCAGTATTTCCGAGTATCGACAAGATGAAGGCGCGTCATATCTACCATTATTAAATGTTAGGCCGGATTACCATGGAAAAAAAGTTGGTAAAGCTTTAATACTTAGAACTTTAGAAGAAGCTATCAACGCAAAATGGCCAAGATTTGATCTTTATACTTGGAGTGGTAATACAAAAGCTATGCCGTTATATAAACGGTGCGGTTTCTTTTGGGAAAGACGTAACAACACAAACCATTTAATGAACTTCATCCCATACATATATCATACTGAAGCATTCAATGAATATGTAAAAGCAATTGATTTTTATCAGGACAGTAAACGCGAAATTACGATGGATTATGATGGCGTTGATGAAAATGGTTTTGATGTTTATTACTATGATTTTAGTAATGACAAGACCTCGCTTTCTTTAGGTTTTGAAAAAACAGGAAGAGGTTTAGTTTACATAGATAACCCTGATTATCAAATAAGGTTAACAATAGACCAACATAAACAAATCTTCAATACCTCAAATAAAGCTAAGCTACATATATTGAACAAATCTTTAGAAAGTTTAACGATTGATATTCAGGGAGTTGTTAATAAGAATGTTATTACTAATTACTTTGAATCATTTTCTGTTGAAACAAGCCAAGATGTTTATATTCCATTTACGATTGAGGAGACAGATAAAAACCAAGATTTAGGAAAAACCCACCCTTGCTTAGAGATTAACCTAAGTATTAATGGTAAAAGTGCAAATCTGAAATGTGGTATTTCGACAAAACCACCAATAGACTTGAGTCTAAAAACCATAGAGATGATTCATGTTAAGGATAAAAGCTATGATGCTTATCTTGATATTGAAAATAACTTAAGTAAGGAACAAGAGTTCAGTATTCAGCTGCCTAAATCAAATATCAATTTTGAATCTGATATTCAAGTAGCTTTAAATCCGGGTGAAAAGCGGTCAGTTAAGGTCCCTTACTCTATCAAAAATTTTGGTTTTTATTGCGAAAAAGCAGTAGTCAAGTATGATGATTTACTTTACAAAAAAGAAGTGAAAGCTATGTTTAAAGGCTCTGAAGATAGTTTTGTTTCAAACCTGGATAAACATATTCTTATAGCTTCTGGGAACTCATTAATGACTTTTGAAAAGGCAGGACACAATATTTACTATTCAAACTCCAATGAGATATTTAATAACATAATGTTTATGCCGCCAAAGATTGGTTTACCATATAGTCTAGAATTTAACAATATAGAACCAAAACTGGAGATAGTATCTGACACCAAGATTATTCTTACTTTCATCAGTGAGACATTCAAAGATATAGTTTTGAGTATTCACATTTTAAATCATTTTGGTTTATTAAAGATAAGCTATGAGTTAATTAATACTGGAGAAGAAAAGGAGCTGTCTTTATCAATTCCTGTTGTTGTTTATCTTGAAAACTCATCCATTCCTTATCAATCAAGAATACTAAAAATCGACAATTACGCAGGATATACCTATAATGTTGATATCAGCAAAATTGATGAAAACTGGATATACAATCATGAGGTTAGACAAGGTTTTTCCTGGCCTGATGATATCAAAGTAAAAGCGGCAGATTGGCACTTAAACTTTGAAGTTGAAGGTCTAAGATTAAAGAAGAATGAACATTATCAAACAAAGTCATTTGATATATCTTATCAACACGCTAATGTTAAAGAATTTAGAAAATTTGTTAACTCTCATGAGGAGAAGCAAGAATTTGGTTTTATTGAACTTAATATTAATGAGATGAATCCGTTCATTGAGGAAGATGCTAAAGTTAAACTAATTAGTCATCGGAAAGCACAAGTAGAAGGTACAATATCTAATAACAATAATTGCTTTAATATAACCAAACCATTTAGCACAAAAGCGGGTTTGCAAAGTTTTAAAATTGAACTTGCTGATCATATTATTGAAGAAAAAAGATACTTGTTTCAACCAAATGGAAAAGTATCAATGAATGAAGAAAATGGTATATATACTGTTAATAATGAGCTTTTAACATTTAAAGCTGATATCAAACATTCTGACAGTGTGTTTTCTTTAGTTTTTGATAATCATGAGTGGTTGGATTCAAATTATCCTATTCCTAAAGAAAGATCATGGTGGGCAAGCTTTGTTGGCGGGATTGTCCAACGAGTTGCCGGTATCCAAGATATTGTCGCAATCAATGAAGAAAGAAAGATTGAGTTTGTGGAAGTCAAGGACAACTTTAATAACCAATGGTCAGGATTAAGAATCACTACCATCTACTCAAAAGATCCGGTCATCAAAGGTGTGTCTGTTGAGAACTATATTTTGACTATGCCAGGTGTTCCTCTACTTTATATGTTTGCTAATGTTGTTAACAATAGTGGAGCTTTGATCTTAAATAAGTATATGTTTAGAAGATATACATTCAATTTTGATGATGCAAAAGGAACGGTAAGATACAAACTAAAGAATCGGATATATAAAGTCGTGGACCAAGGTTTAGAAACCACTGTTGATAAGTTGCTTGTTCTTGAAAGTTCAAGAAAGTATAAACTTGCTGTATACAACAATCATAGTAAGATGTTTATGGATTCACAAAAGGATTTTATTATTTTAAACTCAGAGAAGAAAATGATAGTTCCGGACCGAGAAGTAAGACATTACAAAGGCGATTTTCTGCTTTTTACAAAAGAAGATTTGAAAAAAGATGATTTGTGTTTATTCGACTGCATTAGTTTTGATGTTGATAATAATTAAAATTATTGCTACATTTATCAGATTTATTTAGAATAAGGTATGATACACAAGAGGCTGTTTCTCTAATAGGAGATGTTATTGATGAAACAAATTGAAATTCTTGCTCCAGCTGGTAGTAAACAATCATTAATCGGTGCTATTAATGCAAAAGCAAATGCAATCTATCTGGCTGGAAAAAGATTTGGGGCTAGAGCTTTTGCTGATAATTTTGCTGACTTTGAGTTTAAAGATATCATTGACTACGCACACTTGCGCGGCGTTTTAGTTTACGTTACTGTTAACACCCTTATTTTTGATGAAGAAGTAAGTGAACTACTTACATATACAGACCAATTAGTTGAGTTTGGTGTGGATGCTTTAATCGTTCAGGACTTAGGGTTAATCGAGCTATTAAGCAAAAGGTATCCAAACACAGATATTCATGTTTCAACTCAAGCAAATGTCCATAATTCTTACCAAGCAGAGTTTTATAAAAACCTTGGAGCTAAACGAATTGTACTAGCAAGAGAAACACCTATTGAGATCATCAAACAAATTAAACATAATGTTGATATTGAAGTAGAAGTCTTTGTTCATGGCGCTCTCTGTGTTAGTTACTCAGGTAATTGTTTAATGAGTTCGATGTTAGGGGGAAGATCAGGTAACAGAGGAGAATGTGCACAACCTTGTAGATTGCCATACACATTGTTGAAAGATGGTACTGTAGTAAGTGATGAAACCTATTTACTTTCAACTAAAGATCTAATGACACTTCCTTATTTAAATCAGTTGATTGAAGCCGGTGTTGATTCAATTAAAATCGAAGGAAGAATGAGAAAACCAGAGTATGTTGTTCAAGCGGTTTTATCTTATAACAAAGCCGTTCAAGCTTTTTATTCAAACAATAAGGTTAGTTTTGAAGAAGACGAGCTAAAACTAAGGAAGTTATTTAATAGAGGTTTTACCAAAGGTTATCTTTTTAATCAAAATCCTAACGGGATTATCCATGATTTCAGGCCTAATCATATGGGAGTAGAGATTGGAAAAGTAATCGATTGTGCAAATAATAAAGTATCAATCAGATTAATTGACTCGCTTGAAGTAAATGACGGATACCGGATTATAGGTTCATCAAAAGATTATGGAAACAAGGTATCAAGAATTATTAAGGATGATATAACTGTAAGAAAAGCTTTCTCAGGAGAAGTAATCAAACTTGATGTTACCGAAAGCATAGATATTGGTTCAACAGTGTTAAAAACTACAGACAATATTCTAGAAACAGAGTTATCTAAATTCTTTAATGAGGACTTCAAAGCAATTCCACTATCAGGATGGGTAAGTGCTTATGAAAATCAGTATTTGACTCTAAAAATTTCTGATGGAAAACATTCAGTAGCTGTAGCTTCTTCAGACTCATTAGCAAAAGCAAAAACAAAACCAGTGGTTGACTCACAAATATTAAGCCAAATTACTAAGTTAGGAAATACGCCTTTTTACTTTGAGAAACTTGATGTAAAAACTACTAACGATCTATTTATTCCACTTAAAGAACTAAATGAGTTAAGAAGAGAAGCGATTAAACTCTTAGTAAACTTGCGCACATTCATTTCTTTAAAGCAAATAATTGAAGAATCAAAATCTATATCACACAATATTACTCACAAAACCTGTTTAAATGTTAGAGTAACTAATCTTGAACAAATGATGGGAGCACTTGAAACAAATGTTGAGACAATATTTTGTGATGAGATTATTACAAATGTTCCAGATGATAAAAGATTAATCACTAGTAAAAAAAGAGTTCAGTTCGATCCAGATAGAAAATCATCTTCTCAACTTATAAGTGAGGTAGGAAGCATTATTAATCATGATCCAGATTTTCAACTTTACACCGATGAATATATGAATGTAACCAATGTTTTATCAGTAAATACTCTAGTTAAAAACCATGTTTCAAGAGTTACTCTTTCTTTAGAACTGTCAAAAGAAAGAATCTTTAATCTATTCGATAATTATCAAAGAAAGTATAATACCATACCAAACTTAGAGATTGTTGCTTATGGGAGAGTAGATTTGATGATTTCAAAGTACTGTCCAATTGCAAAAACTTTTAAAGTTGATAAAAACTGCAATTTATGCCAAATAAACCAATACTACCTAAAACACAGCAATGGCCTTGAGTTTCCTTTGTTAAATGATGGGAATTGTAATATAAGAATCCTAAATGAAAAACCATTGAACTTAATTGAATATGCCAAAGAACTATTTGACTATGGTATATCCCTTCGACTAAACTTCACAACTGAATCTAAACAAGAAGTAAAAGAAGTAATCAATGCTTTTTCAGAAGCGATTAAGGGAAAAGTTACTAAACCAAAAATGGATAAGTATACATATGGAAGGTTTATATCCGGTAGAAAATAGTTATAAAAAAAACGAGTTAGCAAACCATGCTAACTCATTTATTAATACTTGATTATTTTATTTTAATTACTCTAGGCATTTCAGTAAGTGTAAAGTTTGCTGAATTAATACGATAAGTATTGGTTCCATCACCTTCTAGTTGTTCTGGGTTAGTAAAATATAACTCTATATTCCCTTTAACTAAAACACCTAATAACGATGTTATATTGATGTATAGTTTGATTTTTGTAAACTCATTGATAATCGAAGGTTTATAAAAATCGTTATCAATTGCATAGATAAGATTGATAATAACGTTATTTCTCTTTGTATGTTCGTTATACAACAAAAAAGCTCGACTTTCATGTTCTGAAGGCGGTGTTATAAACTCATAGTTAATACCGTTTCTTTCAAATCTCAGTTTATCAAAAGTTATGCTTGAAACAATTTTCCCTTCAATCACTCGAAAAGGAATCTTCAAAGATATGAACCGGTAATTAGAAGGATTAGCATAGATATCTTCACTTTTTATATCTGACATAATCATATGAAAAATCATGTTTTTCCGCGTTATCATCCTATCAACATACCTTGGAGATTCTTCGTAAATAAGCATTCTATCCATAAACTCAATAATAGAATAATTGCTTGAAGCAAACTGTTGTTCTCTAAATAACTCAGCACGTCTATTTGTGTCATCGTTGAACTGAACAACCGTTTTATTATGTAAAAGGATTAATAAACTAAAAAGCATGCTAGAAAGAAAAGAAGCGAAAGCTACGAATAACGTCGCAATTCTAATACCAATGACATTGAAGGTTTGCTCCAAATAATCACCAATAATAAGCATTGTGAATGCTATGAAAAAAACAATGGAACCAGCTATACCGATTACCGTAATTATAGTTGTTTTATTATTTCTCATTTTGTTGATTCTTCCTTGATAATATATTTGTTCATATATTATATCACTTTTTATAGAAATGTCTATATTCTTGCAATTTGATTATAAATTATTATAACAAGTAGTTTTGCGAGCAATAATTTGAGTAGTTTTATGGAATCATTGCTTAATATTTAATATAATCTTGTGGAAGGTTGACTAATGATCTAGGACTTATATAAAATATAATTAGGGTATAGGAATATTTCCGATAGGTGAACAGATGAATAAAAAAATTGATGAGCTAAATGTAATTTTGAATAAACATTTCAAAAGAAGTAAAAAATCAATTATTTCAATAGGTTTTTCTGTTAAGAATAAAGCTTACACTTATGATTTTAACTCTCCAAAAGAAAAAAATATGTCTTTTGGGCTTGGTTCTATAAGCAAGACTTTTATAAGCACTTATATATGTGAGCTAGTTCATCAAGGTAAGATAGATTTGAACAACCCAGTTAGTCATTATGTTGAATCAAATCCTAAAATAAAGTATCCAAAACTTATTGATTTACTAACACATACATCTGGTTATCATGCTTTCATTCCCTTTGTTTCATCTATGAAAACGATGATTACCAATGGTTTTAATCGAAAGAATATTTATCAAAAGCTTGATAAAGAGTGGTTAAAACGATCGATAAAAAGAGTTAAACCGCTTAAACCAGGTAAGTATCGGTACTCTGATTATAATTATGCGATTATTGGCTATATTATTGAGTCAATTGAGAAAGCCCCTTTAATTGAGGTTATGTGTAGATATATTAAAGAAGTCTTGTTGATGCCTAATACCTTTTATGCGACAGAGAATTACACAAAAAGTGATAACTATTCTTGGCGTTGGGAAGATGATAATCCTTATTTAGCTGCGGGCGGATTATTTTCTAATGTTAATGATTTGATGGTGTTTCTTGATTACCAATCTAAGAATAAAGAAAAACTTAGAATTTCCCACAAACGATATTTTCAAACCTTTTTAAATAAGAATGTTTATACTGGGTTCTCTTGGAGTTCATTTCACAATAGTAATCATCACTGGCATATTGGGGGACAAGGTAGGTATCGCAGTTATGTTTTGTTTGATACAAAAAGAGAGATATCAGTTGTAGTTTTAGCAACTGTAGATATTAACGTTCAACATGTTAATAGACTTGGATCGATAATTTTTAGTAATGTCAAGAAAGATCATCACATATTAAATGAGTATCTTGCCAATTACAAAAATCGGTATGTTCACAGTTAGTTTTTGTTTTTTTGCTTTTTATTAAAAAATTATGTCAATTTATGATACAATATTTTCTATACAATCAATAAGAAAATTATTAAACACCTTGGAGGAGAAAATGATTAAAAAGCAGTTAGAGTTTAGTTTGAATAATGAAACTAAAACCTGTATTATTTCCGCAAACACTGAAAACCAATTGGCAAAATCAATGATCGATGCCTTATCTATTCAAAGTGAAGACATTCAAAATGACTTTGAAGTGGTTTATACACTTGGCAAACTACCAATGAAAAAAATCATAATTATTAAAGAAGAAAACATGTATGAGAAAAATAAAGGCTTGGATAGAATCAAAGACATCAAAGAAGATGTTTTAATATTGCTAGACACTTTTTCTGATAGTTGTATCAAGCGAATAATTGAAAGACTAGTTGTTTCTAACTACCGTTTTAACACTTTTAAAACTAAAGATCTTTCAGAAACAAAAACCATTTATTATACAAGTACTGGTGATATTGATAGTAAAATTCAAGTAGGTTTAACATTTGGCGAAGCGATTAATCATAGTAAAGAATTAGTAAACACGCCATATAATCACTTAAATGCAAAAAAACTTGCTGAATACGCTTCAAAGTTAGCTAATGAGGTTGGCTTAGAAGTAACAATTTATGGTAAGGCAGAATGTGAAGCTATGAATATGGGGGCTTTTTTAGGGGTTAATAAGGGCAGCGTTGATGAGCCGCAACTGATTCATTTACAATACCGCGGTAACAAAGAAAGTAGTGAAATAACAGCTTTGGTAGGTAAAGGTGTAATGTTTGACACTGGAGGCTATTCACTAAAACCTTCAACAAGTATGCCAAACATGAAAAACGATATGGCTGGTGCAGCTACAGTGTTAAGTGTAATTGAAGTTATCGCAAAGTTAAAATATCCTGTTAATGTCGATGTTGTAATTGCGGCGACCGATAATAGAATTGGTGACAATGCAATTGTCCCTGATGATATCCTAAAAGCAGCTAACGGGTTAACTATTGAAATCATATCCACAGATGCTGAAGGTCGTTTAACTTTAGCTGATGCTTTATGGTTCGCCCAAACAAAAGGAGCGACAAAACTGATTGATATCGCAACTTTAACTGGTGCTGTTGTAAACGCACTTGGAAAAGAGTATACAGGGGTTTTCACCAACAATCAGGATTTTTTAAATGCTTTAATAGCAACCGCAGAAAAGACAAAAGAAAAGGTTTGGCAATTACCGGTTTATGAAGGTAATCCAAAGGAACTCAGAAGTTTCTCGGCTGATATTAGAAACTCTGGAACATCAAGACTTGCTGGTGCTAGTGTTGCAGCTGCTTTCTTAGAAAAGTTTGTTCAGGATAATCGCCCTTGGATACATATAGATATTGCTGGAACAGCTTTTGATGAAAAAAATGGCGCTTCCGGAGTTATGGTTAAAACACTAGCAAAACTTTTTTCAAATTGTTAAGATAAATCATTCAAGAAATATCGTTAAGACTAGTAGATAATGCTAGTCTTTTTATTATTTTAAATGACTAGGATCTTTTCCAGAAATTATCACAAATATTTATTTCAATTATTGAATATAACTAGATTTTGATGTATTATTAAGAAAATAATATAATCTAAAGGTGAAATGATCATGGGTAATCTTTTTTTAGCTTTTAAACCTTGGGAAGTAACTGTTATCAATTATACTGAACGCTTTTTAAATTTTATTGATAACCTGATAGTTGAATTGGATTTTCTAATTCCATATGAATCAGTTTTTGTTTTTGGTATTCTTGGATTATCCGCGCTGCTTTTAATGTTTCATTTATTGTGGTATCGATTTGATAAATATTTAGGATTTGTGCATGTGACTTGTATGGTATTACTGGCTGTTGTCTCTTTGTTGGAGCTAGTATATGTCCTAACTTTTTTCGGTTTAAGTAAATCATTTTTTGATGGAAACACAATCGGCTTTGGCATGATGATTCTTAATTTAGCAATTTTTATGATTATAATTGTCAATCAAATCCTTGTATATTACCAGATGGTTCAAAATCTTCCTATAACATTCGAACAAGAAGGCCTTAGAAAAACTGTTCTGATTTTTTGGCCTATGTCGATAGGCCTATTTTACTTGTTTGAAGCAGTTTATAAACCTGGCGTTGGTATTACAATTGCTAGTGTTATCCTGTTACAACTAGGATTTTTTATGGCTCTGTTCCCTGGAGCGAGTTACGCTAAGAAAGCATATCAAGCCCCCCTTCACTTCTTGCTTTATTTAATTTGTTCTTTAGCTTTGTTTGTTATGATTATTGATTTCTTAGTTTATATTGTTGCCGTTATAGTAGTTGGTTTTATCTTGTTATGGTTACTGTTTATGGCAAAAGAAGCAGTTACATCCGATCGAGTTTCTTTTTCATTTCCAAGCGGAAATATCAGGCAATCATGTCCCCATTGCAATATTGCTTATTTTATGGGAACGCCACAGTGTGCTTGCTTAAATAAGATAGCAACCGGTACTTTTTATGACAGATAGAAATAACTTCTTTAATAAAAACCTTTGTGTTTTTGAATGAGTAATTTTCATCTTTGAATAACGGTTTTTGATATTGTTCTTTTTTAATAAAAATGTAGCATTATTTTGATATTTTTAGTTATTGCCTAAATATTTTATAGTTTTTCTGCTCACTTTTGATATAATAAACTAGTAGTCTATTGAGAATAGACTATTATTTTTATAAAAAAAGCAAAACTTGCTAATGTTTCTGCTTTAAGGAGAGTTTCATGAGATTTTTATCATCATTATTTGTTGTTTTTCTCAACATTTTTAATCCCATACCATTAAGTTCAAATAACGACTTTGATTTCGAAGATCTCTTTGAAAATCATCAAACAGTAATGTTGATAGTTAATCCAGAGACAGGAATGATCTATTACAGTAATCAGGCTGCGGCTGCTTTTTATGGCTACAGTAAAGAAACTTTGATGAGCATGTCAATTATGGAAATAAACATTCTCACTTATGAGCAAATTATCTCCGAAATGGAAAAAGCAACACAAGAAGAAAGGAATTTCTTCGTATTTAGACACCAGCTTGCAAGTGGAGATATAAAAACAGTCCATGTTTATTCCTATCCAATAATAATCGAGCAAGATGAGTATCTTTTTTCGATAATAATTGATCAAACAGCATATGTTGCTCTCTCCGCAAGAAATAGAACCATCAACGCCCTAATTCTTTTTTTATTGACAATACTAGTTATTGGGTTCACCTATCTTTCAATAAAATTTTGGTTTAAAAAGCGCTCAATCGAACAAGCCAATCGGTTAATCAATGAACAAGAAAGGGTTAAATCAATCCTCATAGCGAATTTGCCAGGAGTAGCCTATCGTTGTAAAGATGATAATAATTGGTCAATGTTATATATATCTGAAAAAATAGCAGAAATAACTGGTTATACTCAAGATGATTTTTATACTAATAGGATTCAATATCAAGATTTAATTGACCCAACATATAGTTCAGTAGTAAGAGATGCGTTTAAACAAGGTGCTAAGAGCCTTCAACAAGTCAATCTATCTTATCCTATTATAACGAAAGATAAGAAGATAAAATGGGTTGAGGAATATGCACGTTATATTAATCAAAAAACTGAGGATGGTTTGGAAATAATCGAAGGCTTCATTCAAGATATTACTGACAAGAAAGTTGCAGATACAAATGCTTTGCATTACAAGAATCTACTACAACATATAATATCTAAAAGCAATCAAGGTATTGCTGTTCATGATAACGATTTAAACTATGTTTATGTCAGTAAAGCTTATCGTGAGATGTACCGAATTCAAGATCGAGATATTATCGGTAAGCATCATTACGAAGTGTTCCCTGATTTGCCGCAAAAATGGCGTGATATTCATCAAAGGTGTTTGAAGGGGGAAGTCTTAAGAGGCGACCGAGATCTTTTTGAAAGAGCGGATGGAAGTCTTGATTACACTAGATGGATGTGTCGTCCTTGGTATGATGAAGATAATCAAATTGGTGGAATAATAATCTATACAGAAGTTATCAACGATTTAATTAAAGCTGAGATTCAATTGAAAGAATCCAGAGATCAGCTCCAGTTAGTTATGGAAAAATTGCCTATTGGAATCGCAGTTAACTCAGTTGATCCTGAAGTCAATTTTGTATATATGAATGATCGCTTTCCTGAGTTCTATCGAACAACAAAAGAAAACCTAAAAAAGAGTGATTCCTTCTGGGAAGCAGTCTATGAAGATGAAATTTTTCGAGAAGAAATCAAGAAAAGAGTTATTGGTGATATCACAAGCGGTGATGTTAAGCGAATGATTTGGGAAAATATTCCAATAACTAGAAAGAATGAACCGACTAAATATATAACCGCTTATGGGACCCCAGTACCAGGTAGTAATTTAGTAATCTCAACTGTTGTAGATGTTACTGACAGAAAAGAAAAAGAAGATAAAATCCTTTATGCCAGCAATCATGATTATTTAACTGGTTTACCAAATCGAAGATACTTTGAAGATAAAATTATCGAGATTGACAAAGAAGAGAGTTATCCTTTAGGAGTCCTGATGATGGACTTTGATGGTTTAAAACTTATCAATGATGCATATGGTCATGAAAGCGGAAATTTGGCATTAAAGAAGATCACAGCAGTTTTATCAGAGTCAAAAAGAGCGAATGATTTTCTTGCAAGAATTGGTGGCGATGAGTTTGTAATATTATGTCCTAATACTAATCATGAAGAAGCCAAGAATCTTAAACACATAATCCTTGATAAGATTGCAAAAATCACCATGGATGACATTGTTTTCTCTCTATCTATCGGGGTCATGGTAAAAACTGATGAAAAAATTGATTTTTCTGTTATCTTCAAAGAGGCGGAGAATGATATGTATGCTAAAAAAGTAATTCATGGACAAAGTGCCCGTAATGAAGCGGTTATGACGATTTTCCAAGCTTTAAAAGAAAAATATCAAGATGAGCGAACTCACTCAGATAAAGTTAGTGAGTATTGTCGATTAATAGGAGAAAAACTAAACTTAAGAAGAGATGAAATCAAAGAACTGGAGTTAGCTGGTTTAATGCATGATATTGGCAAAATTACAATACCGGATAACATTCTAGGGAAACCGGGTTCATTAAACGCTAAAGAATGGAATACAATGCAAAAACATACGATTAATGGGTATCAAATCCTTCGTTCAGCAGATAAGTATTCAAGACTAGCTGAGTATGCTTTGAGTCATCATGAAAGAGTTGATGGTAATGGGTATCCTAACGGGTTAAAAGGTGAAGAAATTCCATTGTTTGCGAGAATTATAAGTATTGCTGATGCATATGAAGCGATGACTTCTGATCGTCCTTATCGAAAGGCTATGGATAAAGAAAAAGCAATGTCTATTTTACAAGAAAATGCAGGTACACAATTTGATGAATATCTGGTTAGTGTTTTTCTTAAAGAGATCATCGAGTTATAGATTATTAAAAAGGTTAGTTAACTTTAACTAACTTTTTTTCTTTGGGTTGACTACAGATAGATCAGTGTTATAATATAGATAAACGTATATATTTATACATATCTATATAGGGGGTATTATGGACAATCTAGCAAAAGTTTTTAAAGCTCTAGGAGATAAAAATCGACTTCTTTTGCTTGAACTGATAATCAATGGAGAAAATTGTGGATGTACTTTGATTGATAAATTGAATGTTACACAACCAACAATGACATATCATATCAACATCTTAGAGAAAGCAGGAATCATCACTTCTAGGAAAGAAGGGGTTTGGCGAAAACTTTCTGTAAATAAAAACATAGTCGAGGATCTAATTGGTTATCTAGCGATACTTAAGCAAGAAACGCGGGAATCAAAATGTTAAGAAATATCTTTGAATGGCTAAATAATCAACTTCTAAGAATGGACTGGCTAAACGATTCTGTTGCCTGGTTTTTTCGAGATGTTGTTAGAATTAATCCGAACTCACAGTTGTTTGATAGTCTGACATTCTTCGTTTATGATGTAATAAAGATTTTTATTTTGCTATCTTTCTTGATTTTTATAGCATCATACATCCAGTCTTACTTTACACCCGAAAGAACAAGAAGAATCTTGTCGAAATTCAAAGGTTTATGGGCAAACATTGTTGGAGCGCTTTTAGGAACGATAACCCCTTTTTGTTCTTGTTCATCGATTCCGATATTTATTGGTTTTACTAAAGCTGGATTACCTGTTGGCGTAACCTTCTCATTTCTTATTTCGTCACCTCTAGTTGATTTGGCTTCAGTCATTCTTTTAGCCAGCATCTTTGGTTGGCAAGTAGCTTTAGCTTATGTAGTAGTTGGGCTTGTAATTGCGGTGATCGGTGGTAGTATCATTAGCATTTTTAAAATGGATCGCTATGTTGAAGATTTTGTTCTTGCTGATGGAATTGTGAATAATGAAGATATAGTAGAAGATAAAATGACAAAAAAACAAAGAGTAAAGTATGCAATAGATCAATTGAGCGATATTATCAAGCGAGTATGGTTATATATTCTAATTGGTGTTGGCATTGGGGCTTTAATTCATGGTTATATTCCCCAAACATGGATAGAAACTGTATTGGGTGATAATAATCCATTTTCAGTATTATTAGCAACAATAGCAGGGATTCCAATGTATGCAGATATCTTTGGAACTTTACCAATCGCCGAAGCCTTGGTAATAAAAGGGGTTAAGATTGGAACCGTATTATCATTCATGATGGCAGTTACTGCTTTATCATTACCATCAATAATAATGATTAAAAAGGTTGTAAAAACTAAACTATTACTTACTTTTGTCGGGATTGTCACAGTGGGGATAATTATTATGGGATATGTCTTTAATATGTTTAGTCATCTATTAGTGTAAAGGAGGAGATTATATGATTATAAAAATTTTGGGTATGGGTTGTAAAAAATGTCAGGTGCTTTTTAATCAAACTAGTAACGCTGTAAAGAGGTTGTCTTTAGATAGCGTTGAAGTGATTAAAGTCGAAAATATCGTGGAAATCTCAAAATATCGTGTAATGAAGACACCCGCTTTAGTTATCAATGACGAAGTAGTTGTCTCAGGTAGAATTGCCTCAATAGACGAAATAGTTCAACTAATTGAAAAAAGAATTTAGGTATTTAGATGAAGATTATTATTTCACCAAGTAAAACTCAAAAAGAGTTAGAAGAAAATGAAAACTCAAATTCAGTCAAGTTGTCTGACAAGACTCAAACTTTATTTTCTTTACTTCAATCATATGATAAGAGTTTATTGAGCAAGTCTTTAAAGGTCAATGAGAAGCTTTTAGACAAGACATATGATTTGTATCAAGGTAAATATAAAAATCAAGTTTTTCCAGCAATTGAATGCTATCAAGGAGTAGTCTTTGAACAACTAAGGCTAAATGAATACACACGGGAACAACAGGATTATCTTGAACAAAATCTAGTGATATTATCAGCTATGTATGGCTCTTTAAAACCAAATGATCTAATTTATTCTTATCGTCTTGATATGCGCTCGAAATTGCCAAAGATAAACCTATACCAATATTGGGAAAAAGAGATTCTTGAAAAGTTTGATAAAGAAGAAGTGATTATCAATTTGGCATCAGAGGAGTTTAGCAAACTTCTAAATAAGCTAAGCAGTAGATTTCTTAATATTTATTTTTATCAAGAAGATAAATCTGGAAAGATCAGAATTGTCAGTACTTTATCTAAAAAAGCTAGAGGAAAAATGTTAAACTACTTAATTGTAAATAAAATTATTAATCCTGAAATGATTAAAGCTTTTTCTGAAGATGATTATTTTTTTAACTTGGAAATATCCGACGAGCATAATTATCGATTTGTTAAGAAGGATAAATAGTTTAGTTAGAATTTATGTGTAGTTAATTAAAGAAATATTCGCCAGTTTGTAGCGAGATTGCTATTTTTTTGATAGAATAGTTACATCATATTTTTTTGGTGAGTTATGATAGTTCTATTACGAGAAAAAGATCGCGATGAGGTCTTAAAGTTTTTATATCAGGAAGCTTCTTTCAATATTTTCCTTATTGGTGATATTGAAGCTTTTGGCTTTAATAAACCGTTCCAAAGAGTTTATGCAGATAAAGATGAGTTCGGTAATTACCTTAGCGTCTTTCTTAGATATCGTGAAAATGCTGTTTTCTATTCTAATGAATCTAGTTTCAATCAAGCTTATTTGGAAATCTTTAGGAGAGATCCTTTCAGTTTTATCAGTGGAAAAGAAGAAACAATGAAGTTATTAGAACCGTTTTTATTGGATTTTACCAAAAGTAAAATGTATTTTTGCAAAGCAGATAAGATGAACTTTTCTATGTGTGAATCTAAGGAAAAGATAATTGAGATTACTAATGTCGAAGATTTTAGCAGATTATTTGATTTATTAAAGGATATTAAGGAGTTTCATTCATATCATCAAGATAGAGAAGAGTTTATTGAGTCAAAACTGACTTCATCGCAAATGGGGATTACTTTAGCTATTAATCTTGATGGGAAAATAGTAGCTTCAGTGGCAACTACCGCAGAGACGACAAGAAGCGCAATGGTAGTTGCAGTAGCGACCGATTCTAACTATCGCAACCAAGGGCTAGCAACTATTCTTATGAAAGAGTTGATGAAGAGATACCTGATTGAGAAGAAGAAGGAACTCTGTTTATTTTATGATAATCCTGATGCAGGAAAGATCTATCTTCGCTTAGGATTTGAGTATCTTGGTTTGTGGTCTATGTATAAAAAATCTAATAGAGGTAGTAAACATGAAGAAGACAAAAACAATTACTAAGCACAACTGGTTTATAAACTTAATCAAGGGTATCATCAGAATGGTAAGAGAAAAACCAGAAGTAGTTCAAAGAAATCAAGAACTACCTAATAAAGCAATTTATATTGCCAATCATAGTGGTGCAGCTGGTCCTTTGACATTAAGTGTATACTTTCCGAAGATTTTAGTGCCATGGGGAGCTTATCCGATGACCAGAAACTATATTTCTAGGTGGAAATATTTATATTTCGTATTTTATCGACAAAAAATTGGTTACTCAAAAATCAGATCATTTATCTTAGCTACATTATTTGGGGTTATATCTAAGGTTTTATATAATGGGGTTAAACTGATTCCTACATACCCTGATGCTAGATTAAAATCAACTATCAGAAAAACGATTGAGCATCTAGATTGTAACAATTCAATCCTGATCTTTCCAGAAGATAGTTCCTTAGGATATCATGAGGAGATTGTATCTTTTCATGCTGGCTTTGTTTTTCTTGCGAAGCAGTATTATCAAGAAAAAGGTGAACACATTCCAATAATCCCTCTTTTTTATAACAAAGAAAAACAGAGGATTATTGTTGGCGATAGTTACACTTTGTCAGAGTTTGATAAGTCTAAGAAAAGAGATGAAGTTGCAGAAGAATTTAGAACGATACTTAACAATTTAAGTCAAGAGTAAAGACCAACATTGTGTTGGTCTTATCTTTTTGTTGTTGGATTTTTCAATTGCATTTTTTTCTTCATAATATATCAAAATTATTGTATAATAGATATTAAATATGAGGTTAATGACAATAAAATAAGAAATTATCTTGAAAAAATGATGATTTAGATAAAATTGTATGAAAGTAAGCAGTTTACAGTTGACTTATTAGGTATAGTTTTTTATACTTAAAAACGGCTATTTATGTGCTTATAATAATATAGAGAGGTGTTGGTGATTTTGACAAAAAAGTATGGGGCAATCATTCTGTTTTTATTGCTGTTAATCTTTTGGTTTATTCTATCGTTTCGAATTGATCTAACAATTGCAATTATTGGGTGCATCGTTTCAACAATGATTGTACTTTTTAATTATGATTTAGTGTTTAATAATACTGAAACTACAAAACTAACATTTAGAATGATTGGAAAGTTCTTTGTTCTGCTGGCGGTTTTGATTTTTAATATTGTCAAATCTAATATTGAAGTTGCGAGAATCGTTTTAAGTAGAAAAATGCCTATCGACCCAGGGTTTGTGACAATAAAGAATCCATTGAAGAAAGAGTTGAATCAAGCTTTGTTTGGAAATGCTATTACCCTAACTCCAGGAACATTAACTGTTGATATGAATGATGAAGAGATAGTTATTCATGGGCTTGTAAAAGAACATGTAAAACATTTAGATGGAAGCTCGTTAGAAAAAGCTTTTATGGCTTTAGAGGAGGGCGAAAGATGATTGATACTGCAGTATTGATAACAACAATAGTTTTGGTTCTTTTGACTTTTGTCGGGTTATGGAGAGCGATTGTTGGTCCTTCAGCTGAAGACAGAATTGTAGCTATTAACATGATATCTACGAAAGTTACAGTTATTATCGCGATGATTGCTTTGATTACAGCTCAGGCATTTTACGTTGATGTTGCTTTAGTATATGCCTTATTAGGCTTTATCGCGACGATTGGTTTAGCCAAACTTTTGATGAAAGGAAAATTAGGAAAATGAATCCAGTTTTGGAAATGATTCTTAATATAGCGGTAATAATCTGCTTATCAAGTGGTTTATTCTTTTTCTTTGTCGGAGTTGTTGGTTTGGTGAGAATGCCTGATGTGTTTACAAGAATGCATGCTACGACAAAATGTGACACCATGGGTGCGGGTTTGATTTTTTTAGGACTTATTATTTGGCAAGGAATGAGTTTTGTTTCTTTGAATATATTGTTGATTCTAATCTTTGTTTGGTTAACTAACCCTACAGCGGCTCACGCTATTGCCAAGAGTGCATATCAAAGACTGGAATCAGGGATAAATATTGAGGAGGATAAACAATGATATTTCTCAATGTCGTTATTGTTGTTTTTTTAATCATCTGTGCCTTTGCTATCGGCAAGATTAAGGATTTGATTGGGGCAGTTATTCTCTTCTCTGCTTATTCTTTAATGATGTCAGTCTTGTGGTTAATTTTAAACTCTCCTGATGTAGCGATTACAGAAGCAGCTATTGGGGCAGGAGTTACTTCAATCTTGTTTTTTGCGGTTATCAGTAAAACAAAGAGGTATGAAAAATGAGAAAATTTCTATCTAACACTTTGTTTGTTATTTTATTTGTAATTTTAATATATGGTGTAATGCAAATGCCTACTGGAGCTAATGTTAATGCGCCTGCTTATAATGATGTAGTCAATCATTACCTAAACAATGGGCCGCTTGAAACTAATGCATCAAACATAATAGCAGCGATTTTAGCTGATTATCGTGGCTTTGATACTTTAGGGGAAACGATTGTTCTTTTTACTTCAGTTGTTGCTGTTGGTTCAGTTCTGCGTTCAACAAAATATGACAAGGAGATAAGAGAAAATGAATGATATCATTATTAAAAATATAACGAGAATTGTCATTCCTTTTGCTCAAGCATATGGGATATTTATCATCTTAAATGGACACGTTTCTCCCGGTGGTGGTTTTGCTGGTGGAGCGATAATTGGGACTAGTTTAATATTGTATACTTTGGTATTTGGTCGTGAAAAAGGGAGAAAGAAGTTCTCTCATAAAGCTTCTGAAATCGCTGAAAGTGGTGGAATTTTATTGTTTGTTACCATCGGTGTTATCGGTCTAATTGTTGCTGGAAGGTTTTTAACTAATCTCGAGGCTGGTTTTCCTGAGGGTACTTTAGGGACATTATTATCCGGGGGAATGATACCGATTTTGATGATTGGTATTGGGATTAAGGTAGGTTCAACAATGATTTCTTTGTTTAATCTACTAATTGATGAGGCGATATGATGTGGGTTATTGAGAGGATTATTGAAAATATCAATTATATAGGTGCTATCGCTTTATTTGTTATTGGACTTAGAATTGTTGTTACTCACAGCAATCTAATAAAAAGAATAATGGGTATCAATATTATGGGAACAGGTGTTTTCTTGTTTTTCATCGCTATTGGCAATGTAACTGGCGGGGTTCCACCAATTATTGGTGGTAGTAATGGAGATCAGGTTTATATAAACCCTATTCCGTCTGTATTGATACTTACGGGAATTGTTGTTGTGGTATCAATTACGGTTTATTCTTTAAGTCTAGTTATCCGAATATATGAAAATTATAAAACAATCGACCAAAAAGAATTGTCGAGATTAATAAGCGAGGAAAATGATGAACGTTGAACAATTGCCGATTATAAATCTGCTACTTTTCTTATTAATGGCTTTATTTATCCCATTGTTAAAAAGGAAGCCTTTTAAAATTACTTTGATATTAGGTTTCATTGTACTAGGCTTAGTCTTTGCTTCATCTGTCTATTTACTTTGGTATGTGAATAACGTTGGGAATATTAGTTATACTTTTGGTGGTCATGAGGCAAGGTTTGGAATTGAGTTTGTTGTAGATCCTTTTGCCGCACTTTTCACGACGATTATTTCAGGTCTAGCTTCAATCATCTATATTTATTCTAGTGGTGATGCTACTGAAGGCATTGAAAACAAAGAATATGGAAGATACTATGTATTATTGTTTATTCTTTTAATGTCAATGTATGGAATATTGTATACAAATGATTTGTTTAATACTTATGTTTTTATTGAGATTCTTTCAATTACGACTTGTGCAATTATCTCAATTAAGAAGAAAAAGGACACCTACACATCAGCTTTTCGTTATGTGATGATGAATGAGTTGGGGTCTTTATCATATCTTTTCGGGGTAGCTTTATTATATATGGCTACTGGTTTTACTAATATTGCTTTAATTGGTGAAAGTATTCAAAACGCTTATGCATTATACCCTTTTAATATAATTATTGCTTTAGCATTTATGGTTATTGGTTTAGGGATTAAAGCAGCGATTTTTCCTTTCCATATTTGGTTGCCTGATGCTCACTCAAGCGCTCCTTCAACTTCAAGCGCTATTTTATCGGCGATTGTTATTAAGGTTTATATTCTAGTGTTTGTTAAAGTTTTATTTAGGGTTTTTCAAATAGAAATTCTAAATGAGATGAATATTTCAACTATTTTGTTAGTCTTGGCTGGACTGGGGATGATTATGGGTTCAGTTTTTGCGATTGCCCAAAAAGATGTAAAACGAATGTTGGGATATTCTTCGGTTGCCCAGATGGGATATATTTTATTAGGGATAGGTTTATTAAGTTTTGATGGGTTGCGAGCAGCATTCTTTCATATTTTATCCCATGGATTGATGAAAACGGCCCTGTTCTTATCAGTTGGTGAGATTATTTACTATAAGAAAACTAGAAAAGTGAATGACTTTGATGGTATGGGATTTATTATGCCGGTGGCGATGGGAGTTTTTTCAATCGCTGCTTTAGGAATGATTGGCTTGCCTTTAACCAGTGGGTTTATCTCAAAACTTAATCTTGGGTTGGCTGTTTTAGACAGCAATGAAATTATTTTCTTAGTTATTCTAATTGTCAGTAGTTTATTAAATGTAATCTACTATTTACCAATAATAATCCTTGCATTTTTAAAGAATGAAAAGTATCGATATCGTATGCGTTCGATTGAAGATACGCCAAGGACAATGATTGCACCTTTGATATTTTTAGGTTTGGCAATTATCTTTTTAGGGATTTTCCCTAATCAAGTAATGGGGCTTATTGAAGCCGCTGCAAACAGCTTAATTCCATAAAAGCGGGTTTTTAAATATGATTAATATTCCTAAAATGAAAATCTTTGATCAAATGGTCAAGGGTAATTCAGTGCTTGTTGGTGTGAGTGTATTTTTACTTTTAAGTTTTATTGCTTATGCTGGGAATTGGTTTGGTTATAGTGATTGGGTAGTTAGTTCGGAAGTTTTTGCGATAATTCTGAACTCAAAAGCGATTAATTATGCTTCTGTGATTATCATCGCAATACCGATTATCAGCGCGATTGTTTTCTTGTTCTTTGGTGTTAAGTCAGTAAAAGCTCGAGATAAGTCAGTTATATACATGGGTTTACTCACGCTTATTGTTGTTGTAATGGTCTATCCTTTTGTTTTAGAAAGAAGTTTGGAGTTGGGTATTCCTGGGGTTTTTGGTATAGGTATTAGTTTTAGAATCGACATGTTGGCTTATGCAGTTTTGCTTTTATCTGCTTTTATTTGGTTTTATGTTATGATCTATGCCCATGAGTATATGACTAGAGAGAAACGAAGCACAAGATTTTTCTTTTTTCTAGCAATTACTTATAGTTCGGTAATTGGAGCGATTATATCCGGGGATTTGCTTGCAATGTTTATTTTTTTCGAGATAATGACTATTGCTTCATACATGTTAGTAATTCATGGTCAAAAGGACGAATCGTATCGAGCAGGATATAATTACATTATCATGGGTTTAATAGGGGGGTTCTTAATCCTTACCGCAATTTTTTTACTTTATTTTAATATTGGGGATTTAAGGTTTGCTTCAGCAATTGAGAAATTATCAGAGTTAGGTAGTCTTAAATATTTGATTATGGGTTTGTTGGTCTTTGGTTTTGGAATTAAGGCCGGGATGGCTCCGTTTCATGTTTGGCTTCCTCGAGCAGACCCAGTTTCACCAGTTCCTGCTAGTGCTTTACTTTCTGGTTTAATGGTTAAAGTAGGTGCTTTTGGAATTATTCGTGTTGCTTCAAGTTATTATTTTCCTAGTAAAGATGCCTTGACCAGTGTTGATGATCCGATTTGGTTAACAGCTAGTAACATTGGGGCTATAATCATTTGGACTGGGATTATTACGATGGCAATTGGGGTTTTTTTAGCGCTTCAGCAATCAAATATGAAAAGAATGCTTGCGTATCATTCGATTAGTCAAATGGGATATATTGTTACCGGCATTGGAGTGGCATTGTACCTTGGATATGAAGGAGCTATGGGCCTTACTGGAGCGATATATCATATCATTAATCATGCTTTGTTTAAGTCTTTATTATTTATGATAGCTGGGGTTATTTATTTTCATACTCACGAGTTAAATATGTATAAACTAGGAGGGCTTTGGAAAAGACTGCCATTTACAACAATTACATTTGTTGTTGCTGCTTTGGGTATTAGTGGTATTCCTTTGTTTAATGGCTATATATCTAAAACGATTCTTCATCATGGGATTGTTGAAGCTTATCAGATGGGCAGCGGTATGTTTTTTTATGCCGAATTGATTTTCATCATTGTCAGCGCTGGGACAGTATGTTCATTCATTAAAATGTTTTATTATGTTTTCCTTAAGAAAACTGATAATAAGTATAAAACAATGGTCTTTGATTACTCGAGTTTGGATATTGCGATGTGGATAATGGGCTTAACGATTATTCTTATCGGTTTGTTTCCAAACTTCATCTTGAAAAGTTTAATTTTGCCTATTTTGAATATGACAAGCTATGATCCTCATTTTATCGATCACCATATTGCACATATTAATGTTTTTTTACCAGCAGATTTATTAATGACTTTACTGGTTGTTTTCTTAGGGTTTGTGATTTTCTTTGTTGGTAAAAAATTCAATTTATTCCACTTACATTTGCCAAGATGGTTTAGTATCGAGTATCTATTCTTTTTACCAGCCTATATACTGATGAAGAACTTGTGTAAGTTGATGTATGGAGATAGATGTCCGATGGATAAAGATGATTTTGCTAAGTTGTCTGATAAAGATGTTGAAAAAATTGGCTTTATTGATAGATTTGTGATTACAACCAATGTCTTTAATCGACGTTATGAGCGAAGTATAATCAGAAGTGATGGTCTTATTTTTACAGGAGCGATAGCGTTGATAATCGTTCTAATGATGATAAGTAAGTTTTTCTAGGAGAGAGTATTAATGAACGAAAGAAGGAGAATGAAAATCTTTGATCAGATGGTAAAAGGAAACTCAGTCCTTGTTGGATTAAGTTTGCTTTTATTGCTTGGTTTCATCGCTTATGCTGGCAACTGGTTCGGCTATAGTGATTGGGTGATAAATTCAACTTCTTTTTTATCTATATTAGACTCTAATTTTATTAATTTTGCTTCTGTAATCATTATAATTATTCCGATAATTGGTGCGATTGTTTTCCTTTTCTATGGGAATAAATCAATTAAATCCCGAGACAAATCAGTTATTTACATGGGGTTTTTAACATTAGTAGTAGTTGTTTTGATGTATCCTTTTGTTTTAGAAAAAGCGTTAGAACTTAATATACCAGGTGTTTTTGGTATTGGTTTAAGTTTTAGAATTGATATGTTGGCCTATGTTGTCTTATTCTTATCAGCGTTTATTTGGTTTTTTGTCATGATTTATGCTCATGAGTATATGAGTAGGGAAAAGAAAAGTACAAGATTTTTCTTTTTCCTAGCTATAACCTATAGCTCTGTAATTGGGGCAATAATCTCTGGAGATTTATTGATGATGTTCATATTCTTCGAGATAATGACGATAGCTTCTTATATGTTGGTAATTCATGGCCAAAATGATGAATCATATAAGGCGGGATACAATTATATTATTATGGGGTTAATTGGTGGGTTTTTAATCTTAACAGCAATTATTCTTATTTATTTTAATATCGGAGATTTACGGTTTGAGTCAGCGATTGAAAGATTATCAGAACTAGGTAATCTAAAGTATTGGATTATGGGTTTGCTGGTCTTTGGTTTTGGGATAAAGGCTGGGATGGCTCCTGTCCATGTTTGGCTTCCTAGAGCTCATCCAGTTGCTCCTTCTCCAGCTAGTGCATTATTATCAGGGGTGATGATAAAGGTTGGTGCTTTTGGAATTATTAGGGTAGCTTCAAGTTATTACTTCCCTAGTCGAGATGTAATTACTAGCATTGATGATCCCCTTTGGTTAACAGCGACAAATATCGGTGCTTTCATTATTTGGACTGGTATAATAACTATGGCATTGGGTGTTTTTCTAGCTTTGCAACAGGCTAATATCAAGAAAATGTTAGCTTATCATTCTGTCAGTCAAATGGGTTATATTATTACCGGAATTGGAGTAGCTTTGTATCTTGGATATGAAGGTGCTATGGGCTTTACTGGAGCTATTTATCATATTATTAACCACGCTTTGTTTAAGTCTCTGCTATTTATGATTGCCGGGGTTATCTATTACCATACAAAAGAGTTGGATATGTATAAACTTGGAGGGCTGTGGAAGAAGTTGCCGTTTACAACAATCACTTTCATTGTCGCTGCATTGGGTATTAGTGGATTCCCATTATTCAATGGTTATATCTCAAAAACAATTCTGCATCACGGAATTGTCGAAGCATATCAGATGGGCAGTGGGGTGTTTTTCTATGCCGAGTTAATTTTTATCATAGTTAGCGCGGGAACTGTTTGCTCTTTTATAAAGATGTTTTATTATGTTTTTCTAAGAAAATCTGATAACGATTATAAGAGAATGGTTTTTGATTACTCTAGTTTAGATATCGCAATGTGGAGTATGGGGTTAGTTATTATACTGATTGGTTTATCGCCAAACTTTATTTTAAAGAGTCTAATACTACCAATACTCAATGTCACAACTTATGACCCTTATTTTATCGAGCATCATATTGCACATATGAATGTTTTTCTGCCAGCTGATTTGCTGATGACCCTTTTGATTGTAAGTCTTGGATTTGTAATATTTATTGTTGGGAAAAGATTTCACTTGTTTCATCTTCACTTGCCAAAGTGGCTTAGTGTGGAATATCTTTTCTTTTTACCAGCGTATTTAGTTATGAAGAATCTTTGTCGGTTAATGTATGGAGATAAGTGTCCGATGGATAAGGATGATTTTGCAAAACTATCGGATAAGGATGTTGAAAGAATCGGCTTTATCGATCGCTTTGTTATTACATCTAATGTTTTTAATCGAAGATATGAGCAAAGTATAATTAGAAGTGATGCAGTTATCTATGCAGGATCTTTGACGATGATTATTATTTTGATGATCTTGTTTAAGGTTTTTTAAGGAGTTTGTTTTATGGGCGAAAGAAGAAAACTGAAAATTTTTGATCAAATGGTAAAGGCTAATTCAATATTGGTCGGTTTAAGTTTGTTTATAATTCTTATGTTTGTTTTTTATGCCCAAAATATTTTTGGTTTCAAAGACTTTTTAAACAATACAACATTTTTCAACAGTTATCTAAACTTTATCAACTCATACTCCTTTGATATGTTGATTATTATACTGATTCCTTTGATAGGGGCAATTTTTGAACTTATCTATGGGGAAAGATTGTCTGCAAATCGTGACAAGTCGATTATCTATATGGGGTTTATCGAGATTGTTTATATCGTCTTAATTTATCCGAAGGTATTGAATGGCATTATCGAATTTGAGATTCCTGGTGCTTTAGGATTGGGATTATTGTTGCGAATTGATATGTTGGCATATACTGTTTTGTTAATCTCAAGTTTTGTTTGGTTTTATGTGATGATTTATGCTCATGAATACATGAAAAGAGAAAGACATGGTACAAGATTTTTCTTCTTTTTGGCTTTGACTTATAGTGCGGTTTTAGGAACAATTGTTTCTGGCGATTTATTGTCAATGTTTATTTTCTTTGAAATAATGACAATCACTTCATATATGTTGGTTATTCATGGTCAAAATGAGGAGTCATACAAAGCGGGTTATAACTATATAATAATGGGGTTGATTGGTGGGTTTTTAATTTTGACTGCATTGATTTTACTCTATTTTAATATTGGGGATTTAAGTTTTGTATCAGCAATAGAAAAACTAGAAGATTATGGCAACTTGAAATATTGGATTATGGGATTGTTAGTTTTTGGGTTTGGAATAAAAGCGGGAATGGCTCCAGTTCATGTATGGCTGCCAAGAGCCCATCCAGTAGCCCCAACACCCGCGAGTGCATTACTTTCAGGTGTAATGATCAAAATCGGAGCATATGGAATCCTGCGAGTAGCTGTCAGTTATTATTTCCCTAGTAAAGATTCGATTACAAGCATCAATGATCCTATATGGTTATCAGCAGCAAATATAGGAGCAATCATTATTTGGACCGGGATTATTACGATGGCTTTAGGTGCATTTATGGCTTTGGTTCAAGAGAATATCAAGAAGTTGTTAGCTTATAGTTCTGTAAGCCAGATGGGATATATTTTAGTTGGTATTGGTGTTGCTTTGTATCTAGGATATGAGGGTGCTATGGGTTATACTGGAGCAATTTATCATATCGTGAATCACGCGTTATTCAAGTCCTTGTTATTTATGGTTGCTGGTGTAATCTATTATCACACCAAGGAACTTAATATGTATAAATTAGGTGGAATATGGAAAAAACTACCTTTTACAACAATAATCTTTGTAATTGGTATGTTAGGAATAATTGGTTTTCCTTTGTTTAATGGATATATCTCAAAAACAATCGTTCACCATGGTATAACAGAAGCTGCTCATATTAATTCTTCCTTTATTTTTGCAGAGATAATCTTCATTATCGTTAGTGCCGCAACTGTCGCCTATTTCGCAAAAATGTTTTATTATGTATTTTTGAGAAAAACTGATAATGAGTATCCAAAACTCGTTTTTGATATTTCTAGTTTAGATTTAGCTTTGGGAAGCATTGCACTTTTCATAATAGGTATTGGTTTAGCGCCTAACTTTATCATTGATAATCTAATTGCTCCGCAACTGATTTCGACGACATATGATCCTCATTTTATTGAACATCATATTTTAAGTTTAAATGTTTTTCAAACCTATGATGTATTAATGAGTTTTGGAATTATCATTCTTGGCGTTTTAATCTTTTTAATTGCAAAAAAATTTAAACTATTCAATCTCAAATTACCAAAGTGGTTAAGTGTTGAATATTGGTTCTTTTTGCCTTCTTATTTGACTATGAGAAATATTTGTCGTTTAATGTATGGTGACAAATGTCCGATGAACGCTGAAGATTTCGCTAAGTTATCAGATAAAGATATCGAAAAAATCGGCTTTATCGATCGTTTCGTGATAACTACATCAGTTATTAATAAAAGATATGAACAAAGTATTATTAGAAGCGATGCTTTAATCTACGCATTCTTTATAACTATTACGCTGTTATTCATGCTAATAACAAAACTATTGGTTTAAAATATGAAGATACAGATTATTGGCTTTAGTGGGTCAGGAAAATCTACATTAGCAAAACAACTTGCAGATTTTTACAAATTACCGGTTTTACATTTAGACACTGTTCAGTTTTTTGGTGATTGGCAAACAAGGACTATAGAAGAGCAAAATAAATTAACAGAAAGTTTTCTTCTGGAGAATGATAACTGGGTCATTGATGGTAATTATTCTAGGGTAGCTCCTTCAAGATTCCAAATGACAGATATGACAATATATCTTAAATATAACCGAACATATTGTTATTGGAAATGTTTTAAACGTTATCTAGATAATAGAGGAAAAACTAGAGACTCTTTAGGTGTTGAAGAAAAATTTAATTGGGAGTTTCAACATTGGATTTTATTTAAGGGTAGGACAAAGGCTATTAAAAAGCAACATCAAATTAATCTAGATGCTACTAATGGTAAAAAATACGTATTTAAGAATAAAAATCAACTTGAAAAGTTTTTAAAAGAACTTTTTACAAATGCGAGGTAATACTATGGAAACAACAATTTTCTTGTTAGTGCTTGGCTTAATCACTTTAGACATCGGTTTGAATGTGTTTTTATCAGTGTTAAACTACAGGAATAGAAACACAAAACTTCCAGAGGCTGTTTCTCATATCTATAATAATGAGAAATATGTTGACTGGAAGGATTATTATATGGAGAACTTTCGACTTAACCTAGTTAGTTCAATCTTTAAATATCTAGTACTTTTAGTAGTTTTAACTACGAACTTATTTGTTGTCTTTGACAACTTGGCTAGTTCAATTACAGAGAATATTGCTTTTCAAGCAGTATACACTATCGGTTTTTATTACTTAATCATATTTTTGATTAATATTGTCTTTTCTTATTATGGCAACTTCCATATCGAAGCTAAATATGGTTTCAATAAAATGACAAAGAAAACATTTATGGTCGACAAAATAAAAAGTCTAATTTTTATTGTCTTACTAGGTGGAGGGACTATTTATGGAATTGTTTCTCTATATTTAGGTGCTGGAGACTGGTTTTTCATTCTTGGTTGGGGAATTGCAACAATAATGATGATTTTTATCAATCTTACTTATACAAAATTGATTGTACCAATGTTTAATAAACTTAAGCCTTTAGAAGACTCTAGTCTTAAAACAAAGATTTATGCTTTCGCAGAAAGTGTAGGTTATGAGATTACAAAAATCAGTGTTATTGATGCTTCTAAAAGATCGACGAAATTGAACGCTTATTTCTCTGGTTTTGGTAAAGCCAAAAGAATTGTTTTATATGATACATTAATTGAAAAAATGTCAGAAGAAGAAATAGTAGCTGTTCTTGCTCATGAAATTGGGCATAATAAGCATAAACATATAATCTTTAATCTTATTACATCAATTTTTATGCTTTCAATCTATGTGCTCGGCTTAATGCTTTTCTTAGGTTTAGATGTGATGAGTAAAGCTTTCGGGTTTGTCGAGATTAATTATGGATTTAACATTGTTGCCTTTGCTTTGATTTTGTCACCAGTGTTATTGATATTAGGATTGCCACTTAATTACATGTCGAGGAAGTTTGAGTATCAAGCAGACAGGTATGCATCGGAGAACTATAGCCCTGATGAGATCCAAAAGGCCTTGAAAGTCTTAACTAGAGAAAATTTCTCAAATCTAACACCACATCCGTTGTATGTGAAGTTCTATTATTCACACCCGCCATTAGTTGAAAGACTTAATGCTATTGAGTTATTAAAAAAAGACAAATCTTAGAATTTGTCTTTTATTTTTTTAGTTTTTCAACATCAAGTCAAGAATAACTTTATCTGTCTCTTTCATGCCTTCACTGGCAATCTTTCCTACTGCAAGGATGGTTTCATCTACACTCAGCTTAATAATCCCTGACAAAGGATTATATTGATGGTTCTCCATCGCAAGAAAATGTCCTAAAATTGATGCGTCCAGTCCTGTCGCAATTTTGGATGCACATGAGGGTTTTGCACCGTCACACACAACTCCTGATACATTTGCTAGAGCATTAGTAATCGTCATTTTAATCTGGTTAATATCGCCACCTTTAAGATAGGTAAAAGTCGCTCCAGCTGATACAGTTGCACTTATCGCTCCACAAAAAGCTGATAACCTCCCAATAAAACCTTTTTGGTAAATCGTTAATAGATTTGACAGAACCAAAGCACGATACAATTTTTCTTTTTTAAGTTTTAACTGTTCAGCGAAAATTATTACTGGAACCGAAGTAGCAATTCCTTGATTACCGCTTCCCGAGTTTGTAATTACTGGTAATGAACAACCACTCATTCTTGCTTCAGATGCCGCAGAAGTATAAGCTTTTATTTTTGCAAATATAGATTGATCATTTTTTAAAATCGTCTGACCAATCGAAACGCCAAAATTTGTTTCCAAACCTTTGTTGGCAATTGCCATATTGTATTTTATTTGAGTATCAAAGAGATGTTTAACTTTTGTGATGTCAATTGTCTCAGTAAACCTAAGGATGTTTTCTACAGTAAGATTTGAACGGTTTGTTTCAACGCCAAAATACTCCTCTTTGATATTCGCTTTTTCAAAAATAATTTCATCGTTTTTTGTTATTTTCACAATGTTTGTATGAAGATTCATTATTTCGATAATAAGGGTATCCTTTTTGGTTTTTGCTTCTAACAGAAAATGAAGTTTGTTTGGAGTATCAAGCAACTCAACTTTTACTATTTTTTTAAGAAGTAACTCATTGACTTTTTTAAGATGTCTTGGCTTTAAATTGGATATTACTTCTAACTCAAGATTCGGATCCCCACCAACAACTCCCGATAAAACACTTGCTTCGATTCCCACCAAATTACCGGTGTTAGGGACTGTAACACACCGGATATTCTTGATTAAATTTCCACTGGCTTTGATTGTGATTTCTTGAGGGATTTCTCCTAAAATAGATTTTGCCTTAGCTCCTGCAAAGGCAATTGCAATCGGCTCAGTGCAACCTTTTGCTGGAACAAGTTCCTCTTTAAGTATATCTAAAAACTCATTTTCATACAAACATACATCCATATTATTAATACTACCTCTATCATATAATTAGTAACCTATCCAATGTTAACATTGATATAGCATAAAGTCAATCTCGATTAGGTAAAACTGTCCATACTTTCTTTTAAAAATTATGAAATATATGGTATAATGTTTGAGTAGTTTACTAACCAGTTTCATTAGTGAAAATTTAGGAAGAAAATGGAGCGAACTATGGAGTGGATAATCGGTGGCTTAGTGGTGGCAGTTGTTATATTGCTAATTATTGAGAAGTATCTCTTTATACCAAAGAGTCAAAGAAAAAGAAAACAGATTGATAAACCTTTCAAGAATATTGATCAAGATGATTAGTCATTACGATATTTAGTCTATTGAGATAATCATTAATCAAGCCTAAGAACATATGCTTATTGTTAATTGTGGAAAATTTTCAAATGAAGATATTGTTTTGATTAAATATAATTATAAAACATAGTGCATTCTTATAACATTTAGGAGAAGAATATGAGTAATAAAGATTTAGCTAATTTAATATTTCCTGATATAAAATTAACTGTGGAAGACTTAGAAAACAGATTTCCAAAAAGAGATTTGCCTGGCGGGGCAATAGTAACTAGATTCGCGCCCTCACCAACAGGTTTTTTACATACAGGATCGCTTTTTACATCATTAGTTAGTTACCGCTTTGCAAAGCAAACTAACGGGGTGTTTTTTGTCCGTTTAGAAGATACTGATCAAAAACGAGAAATCAAAGGCTCGGGGGATAAAGTCTTAGAGCAATTACATACTTTTGGCATCAATCCCGATGAGAGTTATCTCAATGAAGGGGCGTACGGACCATATGTGCAATCGCAAAGAAAAGAGATTTACCATACAGTAATTAAGAGAATGTTAGAAGATGGAAAAGCCTATCCTTGTTTCTGTTCACACGAAGAACTAGACGAGATTCGCAGAGTTCAAGAAGAAAAAAAAGTTCTTCCAGGATACTATCATGAGTATGCAAAATGCCGATACTTGAGCGAGGAAGAAGTTAAAACTAAATTGGCTAATAACGAAGAGTTTGTTATAAGATTTAAATCATTGGGGCTTACTGATGAAAAAGTTTTACTAGAAGATTCAATTAGAGGGAATGTTGAGTTTCCAAAGAATATTCAGGATATTGTAATCATGAAATCCGATGGATTGCCGACATATCATTTTGCTCATGTAGTAGATGATCACTTCATGAGAACAACTCATATTACTAGAGGTGAAGAATGGATGCCTTCTGCACCAATCCATCTAGAGTTGTTCGAACAGTTAAACTGGTTAAAACCTATATACTGCCATTTTCCTGTTATCATGAAATTGGATGAGGACAAACGAAGAAAACTATCTAAACGCAAAGATGAAGAAGCTAGTGTTGATTTCTTTTTAGAACAAGGCTATCCAATAAAAGGTTTCTTAGAGTACTTAATGACTCTTGCTAACTCTAATTTTGAAGAGTGGAGAATTCAAAATCCTAAGGCAGATATCTTTGATTTTAATTTAGACTTTAACAAAATGAGTCTTGATGGGGCTTTGTTTGACTTAGATAAAGTCAAATCAATTTGCAAGGAGTATCTTGGCAATCTGAATAAAGATGATTTTACTGAACAAGCTTTGGCTTATGCAGGAGTATATGATTCCGATTTATTCCGTTTGATTAACAGTAATAAAGACTATTTTAAGTCAATAATTAATATTGAAAGAGAACAAGAAAAACCAAGAAAAGATTATGAGAAGTTTTCTGATGTTCTCCCGATTATTAATTTCATGTATGATGAGTATTATAATGTTAATAAGCAGGGTATTTTGTTCAATTCTAACTTCAGCAATGAATTTTTGATAGAAATTCTTTCAGAGTATAGTCAAAATCTTGATTTATCTGTTGATCAAGAGACTTGGTTTGAATCTATGAAAAGTCTTGCAATTAATAAAAAATTCGCAAAAAATGCAAAAACTTTTAAAAAAGATCCTGACTCATTCGTTGGTCATATCGGTGATTACGCCGAATTTATCAGAATCGCGACTTGTGCTAGAACATCCACTCCTAATTTTTATGATGTCTTGAAAATTTTAGGTGAAAAGCGGGTAAAAGCGAGGATAAGCGATACCCTATTAATCTTAAAAAAATAAGATGTAAGCGAAGAAATTATCTTCGCTTTTTTTTATTATTTTTTTTGAAAAAAGAGGTTGTTTTTTTAAAAGGTTATCATATATAATGTTAATAGATTCACTTGATTCATCGGAGGTTCGTCCGGTGAGTTATTTTATTACTACTGGTGATTAAATATCAATTAATCTTAAGATATAAAGGGGAAATTCTTATGACTAAATATGTAATCAAGCGCAATGGGGTTAAGGAAAAGTTTGACCTTACTAAAATTGCTAATGCAATGTTTAAAGCCTACCAGAGTGTTGGCGATGAAATCACTTATGATGAGTGTTTAATTCAAGCAGAGATGATAACGAAAGAGTTGATTCAAAGCGGTGGAGAGATTTCGATTGAAAAAATCCAAGACTGCGTTGAATTATACTTAATGGATACCAAAAAATACGAGACTGCAAAGGCTTATATTAAGTATCGTGAAAAACAAAGAATTGACAGAGAGAATCCTTGGAGCGATAATGATGAACGCCAAGACATGATTCTTCAGAAGTATTTGCTGACTAATGAAAGCAAAAAAGATTTCATCAAAAGAATCGCTATTAAAAGGCCAGCTTTGGAGAAAATATTCAGACATAAAGAAGCTATTTTTGGCGGAAGAAATCTATATGCAATAGGTCGTGATGGAAACATCACCGGCAGTAACTGTTACGTTACTGAAGACCCAGAAGATAATTTGGAAAGTATCTATAAGGTTGATTATCAAATCGCTAGGACTTATAGCTATGGTGGTGGCCAAGGAATGAATCTTTCAAAGATTCGTCCAAAAGGAGCTAAAGTTAACAATAGTTCAAATACTACACCTGGAGTTATGGTGTTTGCAGAAAAGTATTCACATACAACCTTGAATACGCAACAAGATAATCGCCGCGGAGCCTTAATGCTTGTTTTGAATATTGATCATCCAGATATAATTGATTTTATCACGACTAAACTAGACTTAAACAAGATAAATGGAGCTAACATTTCTATTGCTCTAACCGATGATTTCATGAATGCAGTTGAAAAAAATGAAACTTGGGTAATGCGATTTGAAACACCTTATGAGAAGATAGAAAAAAAGGTTGATGCGAAACTCTTGTTGGAGTTGATTGCTTACTCAGCTCACACAATGGGTGATCCTGGAATTATGTTCATTGATAAGATGAATGATTATCATTTTTTAAGCGAATATGAAGAAGTTAAGTTCACTGCGACAAATCCTTGCGGAGAGCAGCCTCTTATGGCTCATGGCTCATGTAACCTAGGAAGCATTAACTTGAATGCCTTTGTAAAAAAACCTTTCACTGACGACGCATTTTACGATTGGGAAAGATTTGATCATGTTGTTGAAGAGGTAATATATGCTTTAGATGACTTGTTAACATTATTAGGGAATCGCCACGCATTAAAAGAACAACGAGAGCATGTTAAAAAATATCGTGAAGTCGGTTTAGGTGTAATGGGTTTGGCTGATATGGCTTTAAGCATGAAACTGCCTTATGGCTCTGTCGAATTCCTTGAATTCCTAGATGAGTTAATGTCAAGAATGATTAATCAAGCCGCTAAAGCTACGGCATTAAACGCTAAAGAAAAAGGCGCTTTCCCGGCCTATGATTATGACAAAGTTTCATCATCAAGATTCTATAAAACAGTTATTTCTAAAGAAGTTGATGAGCTAATTAAAAAGTATGGAATGAGAAACTCAAGACTGTTAAGTATTGCACCTACAGGATCAATTTCAAATATCCTAGGAGTTAGTGGTGGGGTCGAACCATTCTTCCAAATTTCATATACAAGAAGAATCATCTCAATGTTTGATGAAGAGAAAAAAATTACCATATGGGAAAAAACGCCATTAGCAATGGCAAAAACTTTAGATATAACTCCAGAAGAACTTCCTGAGTGGGCTCTCATTACATCACAAAACATTGACTTTATCGACCGTGCAAATGTGCAAGCAGTAATTCAAAAATATGTAGATACTGCGATTAGTTCAACTTTCAATGTTCCAAATGAAGCTACAATAGAAGATGTCATGGATATCTATATGACTGCTTGGAAAAAGAATCTAAAAGGTGCTACAGTCTTTAGAGATCGATGTGCAAAAATCGGAATTCTATCTGGGCTAAACGCTGATACCAAGGATTTAAATCCAGGAACACCACCAACAATGCATGTTGAAGAAATCTGGTATAATAAAATATTAGACAAAAAGAAAGAGTATATTACTCATGTTCGGATTGAAAATCACGAATATAAACCTGAAAAAATGGAAAGAGAATTATGTCCGGTTTGCCATTCTGTTCTTATAAAAAAACAAGGCTGTGTCCAGTGTAGCAATAACCTCTGTGACTACGAAAAGTGTGCAGTATAAAAAAGTACCAGCAGTGAAAACTGCTGGTTTTTATTTGTCTATTACGATATAATATATGATGTGCAACTGCCAGTTGACAATCTGAAATCTAGAGTTGGTAGAATAATCAGTAAAATTAATATATTCTTAGATTGAAGGAGAGTAAAATGTACAATAAAAAAATATATGATCTAAGAAAATCGAAGAATATGTCTCAAGAGGATTTAGCAGACATCTTAAATGTTAGTCGCCAAGCAGTCTCTAAATGGGAATTAGGAACAGCAATGCCAGATATGAATAACCTGATAAGCATTGCTAAAACATTTAATGTTACTATTGACTATATAATAAGTGAAAAAGATTCAGACTATTCATATTATCCTATGGAGAAAAAGGTTGTAAACCACCTACCAGGCTATAAAATTGCTGCATTTTTTGTTGGGTTATTTTCAGTTTTAACAATAGTAGCTTTCGTGCTTGTAAGTATCATAAAACCGATGACATACCATTTTCCCATAACTGGAATTAGTTATAGTGGAATCAGAGCCTATTACTATACTTATAATGAAGTGGCCGTCACTTTGTTATTAAGTATAATTTTGATAGTCATATCTGCAATCACGCTAATATTACCTGAAAAAATTTGGAAGAAAAATCGTTAGAGTTAAATCTTGGAGTGAGTTATGGACACATTGTTATTTGCTTTAAATGCTGTATTACCAATAATAATTTTTATAGCCTTAGGCTATTTTTTACGTAAAATCAACTTCCTAAATCAAAACTTTTTGGATATAGCCAACAAGTTTGTTTTTCGTATTGCATTACCAGCACTTTTATTTTATAGCATTTACTCAGTAAGCAGCCTCAATGACATAAACTATAGAGCGATGATTTTTGCAGCGGTTGGTTTAGTAACTCTATTTATAATCGCATTGATTGCCACAAAAATTTTCATAAAAGAAAAAAAGCAAAAGGCTATCATTATCCAAGGAGCAGTCAATGCGAATTTCGCGATAATTGGGATTCCTCTGGCTGAGGCGATTGGCGGTGGCATGGCAGTAGCTAATGTTGCTTTGCTTTCTTTGATTGCTTTACCATTAATGAATGGTTTTTCCGTGGTGGTTTTATCATTATATAATGATAGAGCCGAAAGGAAAAACGTCGTAAAAAACACCTTGATTAAAGTTCTTTCTAATCCACCAATTATTGGTGTGATAATTGGTTTCTTTGTGATTCTATTAAGAACATATATACCGATTTCAAGTGAAACTAATGACTTAGTTTTCTCTTTAGAAAGAAGCGTACCTTTCATCTTTACTGTTATTAGATGGCTAGCTAATATCGCATCCCCTTTAGCGCTAATTGTTTTAGGAGCAACTTTTAGATTTAGTCTAATCAAAAAATTAAAGCAACAGATTATTCTAGGAACTATCTTGAGAAGTGTCTTGATCCCAATTCTAGTTTTTAGTTTTGTTATATTGTTATCAAATGGTCTATTGAATTTTGATAATAATATTTATCCAGCACTGATTGCTCTTTTTGCTTCACCAACAGCAATTGCAACAGCTGTTTTAGCTAAAGAACTACATTCTGATGAGAACCTAGCTGTACAACTAGTTGTTTGGACAACACTTGCCTCAATTATTACAATCTTCTCTGTCATCTTAATTTTCAGAGAAATGGGGTTTATTTAAAAAAAAGACTTGTCCAAAAAAGAGGACAAGACTATATTTTTAAATAGATTGATGTATTTTCTGAATCCTTAAGTAATATTCCTTCGTTAGTTTGTTTATAAGGAATCTTTGCTTCATCAAGTTTGTTGATAGTTTTTATGTATTTTTCACAGTCAGGATAGTTTAATGTGAAAGCTCTCATTTTTGGTTGATTATTTTGGATTCTATGACTATTCCAAGAGTTGATTGCCAAGTGATGGTGATAGTTCTTATCACTCATAAAAACAGCATTATAAACATCTTCATTTGTGATATTAAAACCAATAATGCTATGGTAGAAATCTTTAGCTTTATTTAAATCTTTCACTTGTAAATGCAAGTGTCCAATGACTGTTTCAGTAGGCAGATTAACAAAGATGTCTGTGTTTTCCGTTTCGTAATAAACGCCTTTGTAATCAAATGGCCTTGTGTCCATTTCAACATTACTATCATTTATAACCCAATTTGAATCATCTTTATCACAGGTAATCTCAATACCAATTCCGTCAGGATCTTTAAGGTAAATTGCTTCGCTTACTAAATGATCAGCAGCACCATCAATCGGAATCTGTTTTGCGATTAAATGATGAAGAAATTTGCTTAAGTCTTTTCTGCTTGGAACTAGTAATGCAAAATGATAGATGTTCATATTGTTACGACTGTCTATGCTTTTATCTTCATATAGTCTTATTAACTCATTTCTATGATTGGCAGTAAGAGAGACATAATCATCGGTTTTTTCCAGAATACTAAACCCAAGACTATTTTGGTAAAAATCTAGACTTATATTAAGATTTTTGACAATCAGATCAACTCTAGAAACATGAATTGCATCATGATGATAATAGTAATTCATCGGTATTTCACCTCTTCGCTGCTATTATACATAAAAAAATCTAAAATTGCTTATAATATGCTTTTATATTTGATAAGAAAAATCTAAAATTGAGTAAAAAAAAGTTGCATTTTAGTTAAATGTTTGATAATATATATATCGGCCTTTAATTTAGGATGTGCGATTAGCCTTTTTATCTACTCAATATGCATGATCCAACAACTTATGGCGACTTATGCGCTCATAGCTCAATTGGATAGAGCGTTTGACTACGGATCAAAAGGTTTCGGGTTCGACTCCTGATGAGCGCGCCATTATATACGGGAAGTAGCTTAGCTTGGTAGAGCGCCTGGTTTGGGACCAGGAGGTCGCAGGT
>OBJA01000365.1_pt1 | contig 40953 bp, 49 predicted proteins | sample 1519751 | NCBI WGS metagenome assembly OBJA01 (sample SAMEA3881238, study PRJEB22517) | soil metagenome | biome: lake sediment; feature: soda lake sediment; material: sediment, water from around vicinity | place: India | collected 2013-12-23 | depth 3 m
CGGGAGAGGTATTCATATCAGCTTGTCAGCCGGCGCAGTGCTTCTGCGTATTTTTCCCGGGTTTTGCAGATGACATCCTCCGGCAGGTTCGGTACCGGAGGTTCCTTGTCCCACTTGATGGCTTCCAGGTAATCGCGGACAAACTGTTTGTCAAAACTGGCCTGCGGACGCCCGGCAGCGTAGTCTTCGGCCGGCCAGAAGCGGGAAGAGTCAGGGGTCAGAGCCTCGTCAATCAACAGCAGTTGCCCGTCATTGGTCAGACCGAACTCGAATTTGGTATCGGCGATGATGATGCCGCGCTTAAGAGCGTAGTCAGCCGCAAAACGATAAAGGTCAATACTGATTTCCTGAACCAGCATGGCGATATTTTCACCGACGATGGCTGCGGCTTCTGCAAAGGAAATGTTTTCATCGTGTCCGGACTCTGCCTTGGTCGACGGAGTAAAGATCGGTCGCGGCAGCTTTTCTGATTCGGTCAATCCTTCCGGCAGGCGAATATCGCAGATTTTTCCGCTGTTGCAGTATTCTTTCCAGCCGGAACCAGTAATGTAACCTCGAACAATGGCTTCTATTTTGAGTGGTTCGGTCTTTCTGACCAGAACCACTCTTCCTTCCAGTTCCTGGTCGTACCAGTTGCAATCGGGGTAGTAACTGTTGTCGGGATTGGCGTCGATCAAATGATTTGGAACAATATGGGCTGTTTTTTCAAACCAGAAATTTGACATTTGGGTCAGGACTTGCCCTTTGCCTGGTACCGGATTGGGCAGGACATGATCAAATGCAGAAATACGATCACAGGCGACGATCAGGAGGTGCTGATCATCCGGGGCATAGACATCTCGAACCTTGCCGCGCCGGGATAATTGTAACCCGTTCAAGGACGAATAACTGAGACTGGACATCGTCATGATGCACTCCTTGACGTTGATGGAATAAAAAAAGGGCCGTCAATGCATGCAACGCATCAACAGCCCTTTCAAATACAAAGCCCACCTGCAGGTGGTCTTTACCTGATCCGGATAATTTATGTGTTCTCGCCACGGACAGCACTCTTCAACAGCAGCTTGAAGTTGCCTTTTGCGCACAGCCTGTCACAATGACCCTCTGTGCCCCATGCCGGTTTGTCGTGGGAAAATACCGGGAAAAAAATAACCCGTCAAGATTATTTTTCAGCCCTGGGAACTGACCGGCAGATCCGGCACTTTTGCCAGAGAAAATACAATCAGGCGTTCGCCGGTGACGGTGCTTAAGTCAGTATGCAGGCTGATCACCGGAACACCGACGACATCCTCGACAATAGCATCGAGCATCGGTCGCCCTTTTTCCAACAGTGCGTGGCGCATCCGTTTGATCAATTCTCGACCGACGCTGGCTTCGCTTGTTTCGGCTAGCTGGCGCTCCGCCCTGGTCAGAACTCCTTTGAGCCGAACAACGACCATATCATCAATGATATAGGTTTTTGTCTCCAGCGGTCCGCGACCCATGTATTCCTTTTCGAAGCGGATGATTGCATCGCTGATTTCGGATTCGAGCTGTCCTTTGGTTTTGGTCATCTTCCCTGGTTCCTCCCTGCAAAAACCGAATTCGCGGCACAAAGATCCATCAGGTCAATGTAGTTGTTTCACCCTACGGATATGTGAAGTGCGGGTCGCTTAGGAAACTAACATGATCAGCAACTTATTCAAGAGGGGATTTATCTTGGCGACAAAAAAATTGAGTGGGGGAAATCGTCCCGGACTTGTATCGTATTATTCTCAGTTTCACAATACGATGATGGACACCTTACTGAATAACCTGACTCATAGGAATTGCCGAGGGTAATAGTCAAAACCATATGTCGATGGGCACGGGTTGGGCACAAACACAAAAAAAGGGCCAGCAAAAGTCGCTAACCCCTTGATTTTATTGGCGCGCCCGAGAGGATTCGAACCTCTGACCTCTGCCTCCGGAGGGCAGCGCTCTATCCAGCTGAGCTACGGGCGCATGGTGGACGTTTATACGTCATCCAAGGTGCAAATGCAACCCAGAAAGAGCCTTAATCTCTTGGCATAAACCTGACAGTATGGTCATAATACGCGGCAGGAAAATCGACAACCTGATGTCTTGACCTTCTGTCTGAAAGTACTAGAACAAATGATCATCAAGCCTTTGATTGTGATGATGGCCGTTGTCTTTGGTGGCTGGCTTGGCTGGACTGCCGGCAGTCCATGGGGAATTATGACGGGTTATTTTTCTGCGGTCGCAGGCGCATCCCTTGGTTTGTACATCGGGCGCCGGATTCAGCACAGTCTTGACGATGAGTGACTGTCAGCAGGCATCCAGCCAGTCGTTATCACGGCGCATCATGCGGGTGCGGCGTAACAAGTAGCCAAGATAAACCGGACAGGAGTCATGTTCATCGGTTTGACACAGGGGCCACCGCATAGATTGGGCCGTTGCCGGCAATCGACAATTACCGGCCTGTTTGTCGTACAGGGGACAAGCGATCGTGAGTTGATAGTTTTTTTTGGTCAGGCTTGCAACAGATGTCATCGACACTTCTCCTTTTGGTATCAGGTGCGGGCCTGAATCGACAGTGCCGATGTTCTGTTGCTGTTTTACTAGATTGAGGTGTGGTTAGTGTAAGAAAGCGGCAATCATCTTTGCGATGATTGCCGCTTTTGCACCATTGCAGGCGGGTATTATTATTCGTTTTCCTGGTAGGTACGACGAATCAGCAAGGCAACGCACCCCCCCAGAATCAACAGCAGCACCAGCGCCCCACCAGCCAGCTTGCGTTTGCCAAGGGTTGTTTCCAGTTGACCAATAGTGGCCTTGGTCTGTTCCAGATCGGCATCAAAGCTTGCTGTTTCCGCCTTGATTTTCTCGATATCAACACTGTGGAACAAGCGGCGAAAACTGTTTCGGGTTGCAAATATCTCGTCTTCAAGACGCCGGGTATCGATGCCGACCCGATACAGGGACGCGACTGAAAACTCAAGACGACTGAGCATTGCTTCTGTTGCTCTGATTTCCTCTTTGATCAACGCCGGTTTTTCGTAGCTGTGGCAACGGGAACAGCTCACTTCATTAATCAGGTCGATTGTCGCCACCTGGACAGCGTGATTTTCATGACAGGTAACACAGTTGGGGCCACCAAAATCAACCACCTGGCCGTGTAAGCTTTCACGATAATCTTCCTCGACACCGACATGGCAGCGCCCGCAAAAGGCCGGGACCTCAGAGTAGCCCGGAACCCCGATAAAACCACGCTCGGCAGTCATGGCTTTAATATAATCCGTCGGGTCTCCGCCATGACAATCATGACAGGACACCCGATGACGGGCATGGATACTGGTATGCCATTCTGCCGTCGGAATCTCGCCCAGTTGTCCGGCAAGACCGCTATGACAGTCAATACAGACATTGGTGCCGGCAACAGCTGAAAATGTAACGACAAAAGTCAGAAGAAAAAACAGCACGTACGCTCGTATGAGATTTTTTTTCATGAGTAGTGCCCCCACATCGACAAGCCGACAAACACCAGAATTCCCAGCAGGTAGATGGTTACAAACAGGGGTCGGTGAGAAGGTCGGCGCTCGAGTCCGCGATCAAAAAACGGCAGCATGGCCAAGAATCCCATGGCCACGCCCTGAGATGCCAATCCCAGCAACTCGTTGGGAAAAATCTTCAGGGTCTGATAAGCCCAGAGGAAGTACCATTCCGGCTTGATATCGGGGGGAGTAAAAAAGGGATCGGCTGGTTCCAGCGCATCCGGCGGAATAAAGAGCCAGGGGGCAAAAAAAGTGATCGCCACCAGCAACGCCAGGGCAAAAAACACCATGGCCATGTCTTTGATGGTGTAGTTGGGGTGAAAAGGCACACCACCGGAGTGCTCTTCGTGGTGGAAACTGCGGGGCATCTCCGTCGGACGGTAATCATCACCGAATGGAGGCTTGGAAACGCCGATCCTGCGGACACAGAACAAATGGAAACCCACAAGGACCATAAAAGCCAGCGGCAGACCCATGACATGCAAAGCAAAGAAGCGCCCCAGGGTAGCCTCGCCGACGGTTGGTCCTCCACGAAGATAGGCGATAATGTGGTCCCCGACCACCGGAATCGCGCCGGCAGCATCGGTTGCTACGGTCGTTGCCCAAAACGAAAGCTGACTCCAGGGTAACAGATATCCGGTCAGACAAAACACCAGACCGAGGTTAAAGAGAATAAAGCCCGAGATCCAGGTCAGTTCTCGCGGGCGCTTGTAGCTTCCCATGTAGAGAACCGACAGCATGTGAGCCAAGAGGAAAACAATAATCAGATTGGATCCAACAACGTGCAGATAGCGTATCAGCCATCCGTAGGGAATCTCATTCATGATCATGGTAACACTGGCAAAGGCCTTCTCAGTATGGGGCACATAGTAAACCAGCAGCAGGGTTCCGGTAATGAACTGAATGACAAACATTGTCAACAGCACCGCACCCAGGGTGTACCAGATATTGATGTTACGTGGGAGCAGGTAACCGCCAAGGTTTTTGTGCAGCAATTCACGTACGCCCAGGCGTCGATCCAACCAGTCAATTGATTCTTTTGCCAGATTCATTACCAGCCTCCTTAACCGATTATAATATCGTCGCCATCAAGAGTCAGTGGATAGGTGTCAAGGGCACGCGGCGGGGGCCCGCCCAACACTTGACCGCCAGCAGAAAAACGACCGGCATGACATGGACAGAGAAACTCCTGCGACTCATCAATCCACTTAACAATGCAACCAAGATGAGTGCACACAGCGCTCAGGGCAACATATTCCCCGACCCGGGGCTGCAGTACCACAGCAGGACGCCCGCGAAAGGCAAAGAAATGGGCACCGCCAATGGCCACCAGGCTTCGATCAACACGAACCTGGCTCTCCTCCCCGTCCCGATCAACGGGCGATAAAAAACGGAAGAGCGACCAGCCGAAACCACCTGCGGCAACAGCACCGATAGCCGCCAGAATAATACCCAGAAATGTTCGTCTTTCCGTCGCAGAGGCAGGAATTTCACTCATAGGGACTCCTTAATGGCAGGTATAATGTCAATCAGAATCAATGCAAGCACTGCAGATAAGCACGCGCAAAACTATAGCACAACCGGTGCTGCAAAATAATAATTACAAGCATTTTTATAAAAAAACCTGCACAACGCAGGCTTTCTGCCCCTGCCCCTGCTCCATGCCACAAAAAACTCCCGCAGCGCATGATACGCAATCTCTGATCCGCACTTAAACCTTAATAAATATAGGGTGTTCTGCATAGGCAAAAGAACTTCTTAAAACACCCTTTCAATTGACAGGGATTCTTTCTTCCTGCTATAGATTGCTCTTATTAATTTTTGATCAGGGAGTGACAGAAACAATGACAGACGCGGACCATCAGATTCTCTTCTCGCGCGACCGGATTGCCGCGGAAGTTAAACGCCTCGGAGCTGAAATATCGAAAGATTACGCCAATGAAGAGATCATGCTGGTAGGCGTTCTCAAGGGCTCGTTCCTGTTTATTGCCGACCTGATCCGAGCCATCAGCGTACCCACTGTTGTTGATTTTGTCCGTCTGGCAAGTTACGGCTCTGAAACCAGTTCATCGGGAATTATTGAGTTTCGTAAAGGCCTTGAAATGCCGATACGCGGGCGTAATGTCATCATCATTGAAGACATTGTCGACAGCGGCTACACCCTTGAGTGCCTGTACAATAAACTACTGAATCAGGAGCCCCGCTCACTGAAAATATGTACTCTGATCGATAAACGTGGCCGCCGCGAGGTCGAAATTGAGGCTGATTATGTCGGCATCACCATGGAGGACGGCTTTATCATTGGCTACGGTCTCGACCATAATGAGTATTATCGACATCTGCCCGATATCTATCTGGTTCGCGAAACCTGAATCCCGGCATGACGGGAAAACAATCCTTCATCCGTGGGAGGCTCCTGATGATCATCACCTGTCCAGAATGCACAACCCGCTTTAACGTTGCCAGGGAACGTATCCCACAGACCGGGGCCAAAGTCCGGTGCGCTCGTTGCAAGCATGTTTTTCCGGTTCACCCTCCCCTTGATACAGAATCATTGGCAACAAACCTGCCTGGCGCTGACCTCGAAACTGCCGCCAGTGACAGCCCTGCCCATGAACCGACAACCACCGACCACTACTTCACTGAAGAGCCGGACTCCGCAGCAACAGATCCTGCCGATTTCAGTGACATAGAAACTTCTGACAGCGACTTTGATTATGACCGGTTTCGTGAACTCGACGCCGGCAACGCCCCTGTTGAAGAATTCACCTTTGGCAACGACGGCGACGAGGCAACAACGGCACAATCTGATTCATCAACCGATCTGGTGGCGACCACTTCGGCAAAGCAGACGGAACAAGATGAAGCTGCAGAGCTGACACCCGAACCCTCCAGAGGAAAAAAGCCCCCCACAGCACCGAAAAGTTCGGCTTTTTCCATCCTCATCAAAACAATGCTGTTACTTATTCTTGCCGTGCTTATCGGCGGAGGCGCGCTGATCTACATCGACAGGCAGGAAGAAATCCATCAGACCGTCAGACAACTCTTTGGCCAAGTGAGCGAGGCGCCAAACGACATGGGGCAGATATCCCTTGGCACCCTTGAAGGGAAGTTTCTTACCAATGAACAGGCGGGAGAAATTTTCGTCATTCGCGGGGAAGCTATCAACAATTTCAGTCAACCGCGCTCCGCCATCCAGGTCAAAGGAGTTCTTCACGATCAACATGGCAGGCCACTGATGCAAAAGACCGTGTTCACCGGCAACCCGGTCAGTGATGATGAACTGCGCGTCCTGCCTTTTGAGGAAATAGAACAGCGCATGGGCAATCAGTTCGGCAAGGACCTCAGCAACATGAAAATTGACCCACGCCGGAGCATTCCCTTCGCCATTGTCTTCAAAGACCTTCCCCAGAACATCGCCGAGTTCAGCGTCAAGGTTACCTCTTCCCGTCCCACCGCTAACTGAATCAGACACCGTACATTTTACTTACATCAGCTTCCATCCCCCGCAAATCAGCACCGCCAATCCTCAACACATGCCAATCGACAGATCTTCGTAATTTGAGTGCCTGAATCAAAAAACTCGCTGCAGAAACCAAGAAAGTTTAATCCCAATAAAAAAGCGGCGACCGCTATATCAAACAGTCACCGCTTCCTGGTTTTGGTCTGTTCAGTGATGATCAGGCAGCGCTGATGGCATCCACCGGACAGGAATCGACACAGGCACCACAATCGGTGCAGGTTTCTGCATCAATGCTGAAAACTTCGCCTTCAGAAATTGCGTCGACAGGGCAGGTTGGCTGACAGGCGCCACAAGCAATACATTCGTCTGAAATTACATGAGCCATAATTTTTCCTCCTGATTAATTAATTAAGTTCCGGTATCACCAGACATGGTTCTACCCTCATAACTGATGGCACTTTAACCGATCTCAGACTCCCTGTCCAGACCCGAAAAACACTTGCGAAAAAAGGTGCAATCGCGCTAGCCTGTGTGCTCGAATGCGGATTTTGCTTAAAAACCGCTTATCAATGATCCATCTGAAGATCGGGAAGTACTCGATCATTTTTTCAATTTAATGACAAAGGAGACAGCAGCATGGACATTCTGGCATTGAACTGTGGGAGTTCATCGGTCAAATACCAGTTGTTCGACTGGAAACGCAAGGAAGTCATCGCCAAAGGCATGGTGGAACGCGTTACCATCGGAGATTCCTACATTATCCACGAAGTACCTGGACGTGACACCTATCGTGAGGAGTACGAGTGCCCCGACCATAAAACGGCGGTCCACCTGATTGTTAAAACCCTTACCGGCAGGGAACACGGTGTTGTTGCTGACATGAGTCGTATTTCTGCTGTTGGCCATCGGGTTGTCCATGGTGGTGAAAAATTCACCTGTTCAGTGCAAATCAGTGATGAGGTTCTCGAAGCAATCAAAGAAGTCCAGCATCTTGCCCCTTTGCATAACCCACCAAACATTTCCGGAATTGAGGCGGCCCAGGCAGTCCTGCCGGATGTGCCGCACATCGCCATTTTCGATACCGCCTTCCACCAGACCATGCCTGAATACGCCTATACCTACCCCGTACCTCACGAATGGTATAGCAAGCATGGTGTCCGTCGCTACGGTTTTCATGGCACCAGCCATCTTTATGTTTCCAAGCGGGCAGCCGTGTTACTGGGCAAGCCCCCGGAACAGTGCAACATTATCACCATGCACATCGGCAACGGCGTTTCGCACACGGCCATCAAAAATGGCATCTCTGTTGATACCTCCATGGGACTTACTCCTTTGGAAGGCGCTGTCATGGGAACCCGCTGTGGTGACATAGATCCTGCCATTCCGGCGTTTATTATGGAGCGCGAAGAACTGACGCCAAAAGAAATCGACGGTATTCTGAACAAGAAATCGGGAATTTTCGGCATCACCGGCGAGTTCACCGATCGCCGTGATGTTATTGAGGCAGCAGAAGCCGGCAATCAGCGCTGTCAACTTGCTCTTGACATTGAATCCTATCGTTTGAAAAAATACATTGGCTCGTACTGCGCCGCTCTCGGTCGTCTGGATGCCGTTGTTTTTACTGCCGGAGTTGGAGAAATGGGCTGGTTGATTCGTGAGAAGACCCTTGAAAACCTTGAGCATATGGGGATCAAGCTCGATCGCGAGAAAAACCGCAATACCATGACGCGCAAACGGGAAACGATGATTTCTACTGCCGACTCCCCTATTAAAGTCTTCGTCATTCCAACAGACGAGGAACTGGTATTTACTGAAGATGTTGTTGCCATCCTGGAAGGCACTTATACTGAGCATATGAAATTCAACTATTCTTTTGCCCGTGACAGTTTTCAGCGTGGTTAGCAATCTGCCTTGCCCGGTTCCTGCATGACGGGGGATGAGGAACCGGGCCCTACGAAGCATTCGACCTTGACAAACTGCCAGGGATTCGGGATGACCGACGTCAACGATGACGCACAGCTTATAGATCTGCTGAAAAAAGAGAATGAAAAGCTCAAGCAAGCCTGCGAATACCTTCGTGGTGAGCGCGACGCCCTGGAAATGGCTATTGCTGAAGCCGGCAACAAGCAATTACGGGCTGAAATCTCCTCCATGGAGCTTGAGCAGATTTTCCTGGCCGTCAGCGATGCCATGTGGGCGGTTCGTGATGACGGAACCATCATTAGAGCCAACGAGGCCATGCTGCAACTGCTTGGCAAATCTGCTGCAGATGTGGTCGGCAAGAAATGCAGGGATCTGCTTGACTACGGGCTCTGCAAAAAAAAATCATGTCCCCTTGAAGTCTGCGCCAGCCACACCAGAAAAGAATATGATGTATGCTTGCCCACCGGCCCGGATACCTTTGAGCATTTTATTATCAGTGTTGCCCCCTTAACAACCATCATCGGCACAACCGGCTTTATCAGCCAATTTAAAAATATCACTGCGCGCAAGCAGGCGGAACAGAAACTGGAAGAATTAAACCGTACCCTGTCGGAAATGGCTCGCATCGACGGGCTGACCGGAATCGCCAACCGCCGATATTTCGACGAAGTTATCGAAAAAGAGTGGAAGCGCCTGGCCAGGGAAGGAAATCAGCCGTTTTCTCTGATTCTTGCGGATATCGATTTTTTCAAAAAGTATAACGATAACTACGGCCACCAACAGGGCGATGATTGCCTGATTCTGGTGGGCAAGGCCTTAAAAGATATCATCCTGCGTCCGAGCGACATGGCGGCCCGTTACGGTGGTGAAGAATTTGCCCTGCTGCTGCCGGGGAGTAACCTTGAAGGAGCAAAAACCGTCGGAGAACGTGCCCGTGAGGCGATTCTCGACCTTCAGATCAAACACGAGTATTCTGACGTTGCCGATCACATCACCATGAGCCTTGGCGGTGCCATGATGATTCCCACCCAGGACAACTCCCCTGCAGACCTTATCGCCCTGGCCGATCAGACCCTGTACCAGGCAAAAAGAAACGGCAGAAACAACCTGACTCTGGCAGAGAGATAAGGCAAACTACGGCCTGGAGATCGGCCTCCCTTCTTCAATGGCACGCAGATAACTACGCGCCCGGGCGATAACCTCCTCGTCAGTCGATACGTCAATGGCCGCGAGAAAATAGTGGTAGGCGCTGGTCAGATAACGCGGGTTCTCAAGCATGGCCCGTCCCGCCCCCAGATAGGCCTGATCAAGGACAGAGTCTTGTGGCCGTTCAGCAATAAATCGGCGAAACAGGATCAGGGCCTCCTGGCTTCGTTCCGCTGTGAGCAGATAGTTGCCGACAAGAATCAGATCCCGACCGGCGACCTGGTGGCGCTGTTCCCGGGAGGCCAGACTGAAATAACACTCTGCTGCCTTGTCGAATGCTCCCTGATTGACTGCCGGACATACTTTCCTTAAAGACTCCAGGGGTTCAGGCGTGTCAACGGCACGTATTCGGCCCCTGGCCTGAAACAACCGGCGATAATGATTACCACCCCAGGCAATTCCCAGGCCCATGAGAAAACCGCCGATATGAGCGCCATGGGCAATACCACTGCCATAATTACCGGAAAAAATGAAGGGCAGAAGATTGTCAATGACCAGATAGACGCCGAGGAGCAGGCGAGCCGGCAACAGGATTGTTGTTACCAGAAGCGGGAAGAGAAAAAGAACACAACGAATACGATTTTTGGGAAACCAAAGAAAATAGCACCCCAAAACCCCAAAAATCGCGCCGGACGCGCCGATCAGTGGAATGTCGGATTTCAGGGAAAAAAGTGAAAAGAACAAGGTGGCAGCAACACCGCACCCCAGATAGGTCAGAAGATAGCGCCCATGGCCGAGACGATACTCAACATTGTTGCCGAAAATAAAAAGAAACATCATGTTGCCGGCCAGATGCATAAACCCGCCGTGAAGAAACAAAGAGGTAAAAAGGCTCTGCAAGGAAAAACTTGCCGGTCTGAAGCCGTATTGAAACACCAGTAAATCATGGGCGCTGACATAGTGCAGCACTTCTCGTGCAGAAACCCGACCCTGAACCCCCAGGGCCCTTAAATACTCCAATAATAACGGGTCATTAAGGTTAACCTGGGCACGGGTTGCCGGAAGAGAAACAAAGAGAAAAACGGCAATATTAATCGCCATCAGTCCCCAGGTAACATAAGGGCGTCCAGGCGGCTTTGGTATGTCGGCAATCGGAAAAAACATTGCAATCCTGTCGACGGGCAGGCAATTATATCAGGGTAGTATACATCAAACCGACACAATGCTTTTGTGCTTTAACTTTTCATCGCAACGGAATTGGCAACGTGAACCTTCTTTTTGTATTGGATATGATCGGTACTGTCGCCTTTGCCGCCTCCGGTGCCTGGGTTGGCGTGCGTAAGCAAATGGACCTGTTCGGTGTCATGGCCCTGGGGATGGTCACCGCCATCGGCGGCGGCACCTTGCGTGACCTGCTCCTCGGAGACCTGCCGCCGTTCTGCCTGCAGAATGAAATTTACTTCTGGGTTCCCGCGATGACGGCCCTGCTGGTCTTCGTCATGCACCGCCATCTATCTCATCTGATGCAACCCCTGTTGTATCTCGATGCCGTTGGCCTGGGAACCTTTGTCGTCATCGGCACCAGTAAAGCCCTGCTGTTCGAAACCGGTCCTTTTGGAGCTGTGCTGATGGGGGTCCTTACCGGAACTGCCGGTGGTGTCATCCGCGATGTTCTGGCTAACGAAGTCCCCCTGATTCTGCGTCAGGAAATCTACGCCTCTGCCTGTATTCTAGGCGGGGTACTGCTGGTGATATTAACCCGACTGGAATCTCCCGAGCAGATCAACCTGTTGCTGGTTGCCGGCAGTGTCATTCTGGTTCGGATCCTTGCCATCCGCTATAACTGGTCCTTACCCAAAGCCCCTAACTAATCGCCCTTTTCTCACTCATGGTCCAAGGAAATAATATGCGTCAGATCACAATAAACAATGGTGAAAAACTCAACCCCGGCAAAATCGTCGGCCTGGGACGAAACTATCTCGACCATATCCGTGAACTCGGCAACCCGGTACCGGAGCGGGCCGTCATTTTTTGTAAACCACAGAGCAGCCTGCTCGAAAATGGCGGAACAATCATTCTTCCCGACTTTGCAGCAGAATGTCACCATGAGCTGGAACTGGCCGTACTGATCGGCAAATGCGGGAAAAAGATCGTTGCAGAACAAGCCCTTGAGCACATTGCCGGCTATGGGGTGGCCCTTGACCTGACGCTACGGGATCTGCAAAGCGAGCTTAAGGACAAAGGCCTGCCCTGGGATATTGCCAAAGGCTTCGATACGTCCTGCCCCTTATCTGCCTTTGTTCCTGCGGATCAGATCGCCGATCCAAACAACCTCAATCTGTTGCTGAAAGTGAATGGTGAGGTCCGCCAACAGGGGAACACAGCCCAGATGATGCGTTCGATTGAAGAAATTATTGCTGAAGTTTCTATCTACTTTACTCTGGAACCGGGGGACATCATCCTGACCGGCACCCCGGCTGGAGTCGCCAAACTGAACAGTGGCGATATGCTGGAAGGATCAATTGATCAGGTCGGCACCTTGAAAGTCTCCGTTGCATGACCGTCCGTTTTGCCCTGATCGGGACTGGACGGGTAGGCCCTGCCGTCGCCAGAGCCCTGTACGAAAAGGGACATGAGCTAACGGCGGTCATTGGTCGCACGTTGCAAGCGCCCCGCGAGGCCTGTTTCTTTATTGGTTGCAACACCGATCTGGCGACAACAGATCTGAATGCCGCCGGGACTGCCGACCTGATCATGCTCGCAGTGCCGGATGATGCGATTGCCAGCATTGCTTATCAACTCCATTCCAATCATGTTGTGAAGTCCGGCACGGTAATGCTGCACTTCAGTGGTTCTCAGCCCTCTTCCATCATGGCTGGTTCTCAACACCAGGCCCAGCTTTTTTCCCTGCATCCCCTGCTCCCCTTTGCCGACCGCAGGCAAGCCTATGAGCATCTCAAACAAACGCCCTATATCGGTGAAGGGGATGAAACAGCGCGCCCCATTGTTGAGTCACTTTGCACAGCCCTAGGTGGACAGCTGCTAAATATTTCCCCGGACAAAAAGCGTCTCTATCATGCCGCCGCCTGCATTGCGTCCAATTTTTTTGTTACTCTGATCGCCGCTGCAACTGAACTGCTGCAGGAATGTGACATTGATTCGGATCAAGGTATCGCGCTATTGCTGCCACTGCTTGAAGCAACCCTGAAAAATGTCGCCACAGCAGGCACCCTGCAAGGCCTGACCGGTCCAGTCGTTCGAGGTGACACTGGTACCGTTGCTGCTCACATGCAGGCCCTCAAGCATGACCACAGCGACCTGCTCGACCTCTACTGCATCCTCGGCAGCAGAACGGTACATCTGGCCGAAGCCTCAGGACGACTTGACAAAGAAAAAGCCAAAGAGATGCGAAAGCTTTTTGATAAAAATTGCCTCACTAATAAACGCACATGAAACAATTAAAAGGCTTGCCTTTCTTTAGCATTTTGGTTAATTAGGTATTCTTACTAATTATCGAAGAACCCTGATCAACAAAGGGAAAGTTATAACAGTGTAGCGTTCAAGTGAAGATGTCAGGGAAATGATGAATCTCAATAACAAAACCTACGACACTTCGAAACTCCCTGCCGTTCCACAGATCCTGGTGGAGCTGCTGCATCTCTGCCATCAGGATGATCCCGGATTCGAAAAGTTTTCCAGCCTTATCAGCCGCGATACCAGCCTGACCGCAAGAATACTGCAAATAGCCAATTCTCCGGTGTTCCGTCAATGGAAAGACGTCACGGATCTGCGCCGCATTCTTATTGTCATGGGCATGCACAATCTTAAAACCATTGTCACCGCCTGTGCCGTCGAGCAATTTTTTTCCCAACTCAGCACCACAGTCAATCAACAGGTGCGTCAAATCTGGATCCGTTCTGTCTTCTGTGCCAATTTGTGTGAACGACTGGCCCGTTTACTCTCCTACCACAAACCTGGAGAAGCCTTCCTTGCCGGCCTTTTGTATCAATCCGGCATGTTGATCCTGCTGGCGAACGACGATAATTATCAGCAGCTATTGCAGTCGTTCAACGAAAGGTCACAGGATTTCTGTCTGCAGGAAAGAGATATCTACGGCGTTGATCACTGTGAGCTCGGGGCAACAATGGTGCAAAGCTGGAACATCGATTCCTTTCTTGCCGACGCCGTTCGTTTTCAGCAGTCGCAAACACATGAGCTTCACAGCGCCCCGACATTATTGAAAATAGTCGCCGTTGCCGCCGCTTTTTCCAACAGCAAAAATCAGCCGAACAACCCGCAAGTCCTGACCAAAGCGGCAGAACTGCTTGGACTGACCGCAGAAACGACCCTGGAGTGCCATCATGAAGCGATGGCAACGAGCACATCTATCTTTACAGCCCTGGGCATCAGCGACCCGGAACAACTCTTCATGGAGTCTGGTCATCAGCAGGAAAATGACCCGTACGTTCCGCTGTTGCGGGAGGCGGTGCGCCGGGTAACCCTGTCACAACTGGCAGCACCGGAGACCCATGAAGATCTGATCACCTTCTCCAGACAGATGAGAATCAGCTTCTCTTCGACTTTTCCGGTCAAACAGCTTCTTCTACTGCGCCACGACAACCGCAGTTCCAGACTGATCCCTGTGAACGATCTTGATCTCCATCAGTTGGATGACCTGATCTGGGAAGCGGGAGACAATAGCAGCCGGGTCGTAGCCGCGTTCAGGTCGGGGACACAGACAACCCTGACCAACAGCGGCGCAACTATCGCTGACCAGCAACTGCTGCGCCTGCTGGACAGCTCCCAACTGAGATTGCTCCCTCTGCTTTATCGAGGGCAAAACCTCGGGGTCATTGTTCTCGAGTTCTTCGACGGACCTACACCTTACGCGGCTGAAGAAAAAAGTCTGCTGTCCCTGTTCAGCACAGAAATTGCGAGGCGCCTGGCGACCCTGCTTGAGCAGCGCAATTCTGCCGTCGGCATGAGTGTGGAAGAGTTCAGAAAATTCATACATGAAATCAGTAACCCCCTGTCGATTATTAACAATTACCTGTATGTACTGGGAAAAAAACTCGACGAGGAAGACACGGCCCGAGAGGAATTGCGCACAATTTCTGCGGAAATTGACCGCATCGGTCGCTTTCTGCTCCACGCCGGCGACCAGACTCTCCAGGCACGCACCAGCCGCAGGACTGTCGACATCAATGCGTTAATTGTTGAGCTGGACCGTGTTTTACGTAATTCACTCTATTCATCAGCGCAAATAGCATCAGTTTTGCACCTTGATGACAGCATACCGGTGCTGGAAGGCTCCCCCGACAAACTCAAACAGATCCTGATCAACCTGCTGAAAAATGCCGCTGAAGCTCTTGCCGCCGGCAAATCAATACAGATATCGACACGAGATAATATTATTCAGGATCAACGGAGCTATATAGAAATTATCATTAAAGATAACGGCCCGGGCATCCCACAAAAGGTTCTTCAGAATCTGTTCAACCCGGTTACCAGTTCAAAAAAAGGCCATTCCGGCCTCGGACTGGTTGTAGTCAATACCTTGATCAAAGAGATGGGTGGCAACATTTCGTGCTTTTCCAACAGCACTACCGGAACCGAGTTCAAGATATTGCTGCCACGCAATGTCGCACAAGAAAGTACCTTACAAGACAATAACTAAATGAAAACTGGCCGATAAAGGCGGGGGAGAGAAATCATGATACATGCTGATTCTAATCGTTGATGATGAAATTAAAGTTGCACGCAGTCTGCAGAGTATTCTCCAGATTGAAGGCCTGGAATCGCAGATAGTAACTTCGGGAACGGCAGCCTTTGCAGAATTGGCCCGCCGACATTACGATATTGTCCTCCTTGATCTGCATATGCCCCAGGTCGATGGCACCAGAGTACTTGAGCATATCAACTCGCATTACCCACAAACCAATGTGATTGTCGTCAGTGGCGAATCGGAAATCAGAAAAGCGGTCCATGTTCTCAAGTCCGGGGCCAGAGACTTTATCCGCAAACCCTACACCCCCGAAGAACTCCTTTTTTCCATCAACAATGTCTGTGAAAAAATCCAACTGGAACGTGACAATCAGGCAATGATCGAAACATTGCAGGAATCGGAAGCCCTGCACAGATTTATTGTCCACCATTCTCCCGATCTTGTTTACATGCTCGATCAGCAGGGCCATTTTACCTTTGTTAATAAAAATGTTCTTGACCGCCTGGGCTTGAGCAGAAAAGAGATATTGGGTCAGCATTACAGTACGGTGATCTATCACGAAGACCTGGATCTGGCAAATCGCCATTTCAAGGCAGAATCAGCCCTGAAGCTCGGCGGTAAAATTGAATTAAGACTTCAGGGCAAAAAACAAGGCAACATCGTCCATGTCGAAATTCGCACCCTTAATATCGAACGTAAAGTTACCGGTGGCGGTTACCGTCTGGGACCAGCCCGGCGATCTGGGCGCAACGTCATCGGCACCTACGGAGTTGCCCGCGATATCAGCGATCAAAAACGCTCCGAGGAAATCATCCGCTTTCAACACAACCATGATCTACTCACGGGTCTTCCCAATCGTAGCCTTCTGCATGAACGGCTTAGCCAATTGATCAACCGCGCCCGCAGTACAGGAGACTCCTTTGCGTTGATACTGATTGATATCAACAGGTTTAAGCTCATCAATGACACCTACAGTCAGGCCACCGGCGATAGAACCTTGCGGCGTTTCGCAGAGCGTCTGCGCCGTTGCTGCACGCAAGTTGACACTCTGGCTCGTATTGGTGGCGATGAGTTTGCCCTGCTCATGCCGAGCGAAAACCCCGAGAAGGAGGCATTGGCGCGCGCAAAAATGATTAGCCTGGAAACGGCCACTCCCCTGCGCGACAATGGTCATGAAATCCATCTGAGCATCAGCATGGGTATCGCCATCTACCCTGAACACGGCGGCAGTTGCGAAGAATTAATGAAAAATGTCGACACGGCTCTGTGCAATCTGAAGAATCGCTCCATTAACTCTTATGGTTTTTATGATTCCTCACTGCAAAACAAAAACAGTCAGAAGGTTTTTACCGAAAACCTGATCAGAAGCGCTCTTAAAAATGACCACCTGATAGTCTACTATCAGCCCCTCATCAATCTCGGCAACATGCGCGTAAACAGCCTTGAGGCACTGGCTCGAATCCAGCTGCCATCAGGCAACACCGTTCTGCCTGGTCAGTTTATCGAAACCGCTGAAGAAACAACCCTTATCAATGACATTGGTCAACGGGTCATCGAAAAAACCTGTCAGGATCTGAAAGATTGGAATAGAAGAGGAATCTTTGTTCAGGTTTCAATCAACATTTCAGCCATTCAACTGCAAATGGATACGTTTGCCGGAAAAGTACTTGAATTAATAAGATTTTATGGCCTGAATCCCGGAGATTTTGAACTGGAATTGACCGAGAACGTGTTGGTCCAGGATCTACGTACAACCGTTGCCAACATCGTTGAACTTGCCGGTTATGGTATTAAAATCGCCGTAGATGATTTCGGCACCGGTTACTCCTCCCTTTGTTATCTTGATCGTTTGCCTCTCCACACACTCAAACTCGATAAGTCCTTTATACAAAAAATCAACGAAGACCATCCTGAAGACACCATCATTCCTGCCATGATCAGGGTTGCAGAAGGACTCCAACTGCGTTTCGTCGCTGAGGGGGTGGAAACACAGCAACAGCATGAATACTTACAACAACAGGGGGGCAGCATCGGTCAGGGATACTATTACAGTCGGCCTTTAGCCAAAGATCAGGCAACTGACTACATTCTTGTCCATAACTATGAACTTGGAGTTCACCGACACCCAAAACGACCACAGGCGAGCTCCAAACTCCAGAACCCGCCTGCATCAACCTGATTTATTGCTGTGGGGGATAAACACTGAAATACAAGGGGCGGGGTTTTCTCGCCCTGGGCGCGGAAACCCCGCCCCTACACCAACGCAAGGTTCCGATATTTACACACCGGCTAAACAGGATTAATATAGGCCGTTACTTCTCCAAAATGGCGGCATGGGCTGCGGCCAGGCGCGCAACCGGCACACGATAAGGAGAACAAGACACATAATCAAGCCCGATTTTGTGGCAGAAAATAACACTTGATGGCTCTCCGCCATGTTCTCCACAGATGCCGACTTTCAAATCAGGCCGCGTTGAACGCCCACGATCAAAGCCGAGTCGGACCAACTCTCCGACACCACGCTGGTCAAGAGCAACAAACGGATCTCTTTTTAACACACCACGTTCAACGTAGTCCGGCAGGAAATTTCCGGCATCATCCCGCGACAATCCATAGGTTGTCTGAGTCAGGTCATTGGTACCGAATGAGAAGAAATCAGCTTCTTCGGCAATAGCATCAGCGGTCAACGCCGCCCGCGGCAACTCAATCATGGTACCGATCAGGTAATTGACCTTTACCCCATAACGGGCACACACTGCGTCGGCAACTTTAACAGCATTCTCGCGCAGGATTCGTAATTCGTTGACATGAGCAACCAGAGGAATCATGATTTCCGGCACGATCTCAAATTTCTCGTCCCGTATCAGCTCACAGGCTGCCTCCATAATCGCCTGAACCTGCATGTCGTAAACTTCCGGATAGGTAATGGCCAGGCGACAACCACGGTGTCCAAGCATGGGGTTGAATTCGTGGAGTTTTTCTACATGGGATTTGACTTCTGAAAAGCGCATACCGACAGCATGGGCCAGTTCGGATACATCATCATCATTTTGTGGCAAGAATTCGTGCAATGGCGGGTCAAGTAGCCGGATTGTTACCGGGAAACCCTTCATGACCCTGAATATGCCGAGGAAATCACCCTTCTGCATCGGCAGGATTTTGTCGAGTGCCCGTTTTCGTCCGGCAAGATCGTTGGCGAGAATCATTTCCCGAACCGTCTGAATCCGATCGCCTTCGAAGAACATATGTTCAGTACGACACAGGCCGATACCCTCAGCACCAAACTCGCGTGCAACTCCGGAATCATAAGGAGTATCAGCGTTAGTTCTGACTTTGAGACGACGGAACTTATCCGCCCAGGCCATCAGGACGGCAAAATCACCGCTGACTTCCGGCTCAATTTTAGGCACATCGCCAAGAAGAACCTCACCGGCTGAGCCATCGAGGGTAATATACTCGCCTTTTTTTACTACCAGCCCATTAGTGGTGGTGAACTGCTGTTTTTCGTAATCAATGTTGATTGCACCACACCCGGAGACACAACACTTTCCCATTCCTCGAGCAACCACTGCGGCATGAGAGGTCATTCCACCTCGAGCCGTTAAAATCCCACGCGCAGCATGCATGCCATGGATATCTTCAGGGCTGGTTTCAACCCTCACCAGAATAACATCTTTTTTCAGTCGTGCCATTTCCTCGGCTTCATCGGCACTGAAAATCACCTGTCCGCTGGCCGCTCCGGGCGATGCCGGCAACCCCCTGGCAATCACATTTTTCTCAGCCTGGGGATCAAGGGATGGATGCAGTAACTGATCAAGCTGATCAGGGCTGACACGCAACACGGCTTCCTGTTCACTGATAAGGTTCTCACCAACCATGTCCACAGCGATACGAATCGCAGCGTGGGCCGTACGTTTACCGGTGCGAGTCTGCAGCATGTAGAGCTTGCCTTTTTCAATGGTAAACTCGATGTCCTGCATGTCGCGATAGTGCTTTTCGAGCAGATCGCGAATTTTCACCAGCTCCTGGTAGTTTTCCGGCATCACATCTTCCATTGCCGGCAAGTCACCTTCCTGGTATTTGGCCCGATTGATCGGTTGGGGGGTACGGATGCCGGCGACAACATCCTCTCCCTGGGCATTGACCAGGTATTCGCCGTAAAAATAATTCTCACCAGTGGAAGGATCACGGGTAAAAGCGACACCCGTTGCACAATCATCACCCATGTTGCCAAACACCATGGCCTGAACATTGACAGCGGTACCCCAATGGGCCGGGATATTGTTCAATTTTCGGTAGGTCACCGCGCGCGGATTCATCCATGAACCAAATACAGCACTGATAGCGCCCCACAACTGCTCTGTTGGATCATCGGGAAAATTTCGTCGCAACGTTTCCTTGCAGCTTTTTTTGAATTCTGCAACCAGTTCCTTCAAATCGTCGGCACTCAGGTCCGTATCCTGGGTAATGCCACGTGAGCTTTTTTTCTGTTCGAGAAGGTGCTCAAGGATGTCGGTATCCATCCCCATGACAACATTTGAGTACATTTGGATAAAACGGCGGTAGGAATCGTAGGCAAAACGAGGATCATTACTCTGTTTGATCACCCCTTCTATGGTCTGATCATTCAGTCCGAGGTTCAGCACCGTATCCATCATCCCCGGCATCGATGCCGGAGCACCGGAACGAATAGAAACCAGGAGGGGATTGTCTGCATCGCCAAAACGCTTGTTCATGCGTTTTTCCAACAGACTCATTGCTTCTTTGACCTGATTGATAACTTCCTGAGGATACTGCCGTTCATTGGCATAAAAGGCCTTGCAAACCTCAGTAGTCAGGGTAAAACCCGGTGGCACAGGAAGACCGATAGAGGTCATATCGGCAAGATTCATCCCCTTGCCGCCCAATAGCTCCCGCATGGTATTGTTGCCGTCAGCCTGCCCCTCTCCGAACGAATAAACGTACTTTCCCATCCTGATTTCTCCTCATGGCTAAAAGTGCCTTAACATACCAATCAGGCTAAACGACTGAAGTCCGCTATCTCCTTGAATAGATCATGGATTGATGTCAGCAGCGCCAGTCTGTTGTTCCTGATTTCCTCATCGTCCACCATTACCATCACATCATCAAAAAAAGTATCTATCGGGGTGCGCAAACGGGCGACTGATTCCAGCGCACCAACGTAATCTCTTTTGGCTACAGCAACGACCACCTCATTGTTCACCTGCTGTAATTGCTGATAAAGATCTTTTTCACAATTTTCTGTCAACAGATCAGCATTAACCGTATGACCTTCACGCTGCTTGACGATATTACCGACACGCTTGAAGGCGACCGACAAGAGTTCAAAGTCAGCCCGCTGTCTGAGGGCTGACAGGGCCTTGATGCGGGCCAGCGCATCGACGGGTTCTGCGAATGAAGCACTTAGTACGGCATCAACAACATCAGCAGGATAGTGCTGTGCAAGCTGGTTAACCAGGCGCAGACGGATAAAGGTGACAACGTCGCTTTCAATGTCTGCTGCCGGACGCTGACGCTTCTCTTCCAGCAACAGAATACTTCGAGAGACAAGATCCGGAATAGAAAGGGCATAACCCCGATCAAGAATGATACTTAGAATACCGATAGCATTACGTCTGAGGGCATAGGGATCAGCGGTACCGGAAGGAATCAGACCAACAGCAAAACAACCACAGATGGTGTCAATTTTGTCGGCAATAGAAACAAAGGCGCCAACATCATCGCCGGGCAACACGCCACCGGCCTGGGTCGGCAGATAGTGTTCATAGATTGCCGTCGCGACGCGAGGATCTTCACCTTCCAGCAATGCATATTCACGCCCCATGATACCCTGCAGTTCCGGAAACTCGTAAACCATTCCGGTTTCCAGATCACACTTGGCCAGCAGCGCCGCTCGCTGCGTAAAAGCGAGAAGTTCCGGTGCAAACTGCTCAGCAAGCCCTGCTGCCAGCTTGCTGAAGCGTTCAACTTTCTCATAGCTGGTGCCAAGCTTCGCCTGATAGACAACCTTTTTCAAGGCTTCCAGGCGCGATTCAAGGGGAAGCTTCTGATCTTCACTCCAGAAAAACATGGCGTCAGCCAAACGCGCCTTAAGCACACGCTCATTGCCGGCAACAACAACGCCGGGATCAGTAGCATGAGTGTTGGCCACCGTAATGAAGTGAGGAAGCAGCTTGCCCTGTTCATCAATCAGAGTGAAATAACGCTGATGCTCGCGCATGCTGGTTATCAGCAGTTCCGGCGGCAGTCGCAAAAAACCGGCCTCAATGCTTCCAGCCAATGCCTGTGGCGATTCAACCAGAAAGGTGACCTCCTGCAACAGATCATCATCAGGGTTAATACTTCCCCCCAGCTGATCGGCAAGACGCTGCAGCTGTTGTTCAATTAAATTGCGGCGTTCAGAAATATCGACGATGACATGATGCTGACGGGTTTTCTCCAGGTAATCCGCCACCCCGGAAACGCTAAATTCGTTCGCCGCCATAAAACGATGGCCACGTGACATACACCCACTGTGAAGATCACCATAACAAACAGGGACCACTTTGCCCCCAAAAAGCGCCACTATCCAGTGTACCGGTCGCGCAAAGCGAACATCGAGGTCCTTCCAGCGCATTGATTTTTTGAAACTGATCCTGTTAATGACCCGTGTCAGTATCTCCGGAAGATAGTCGGCAGTATTGCCCCCTTCAATGACCTTTGAAATACCGAGGTATTCGCCCTTCTCTGTTTGAACCCGTTTCAAGTCCGTAACGTCAACGCCATTGGTTCGCGCAAAGCCAATGGCAGCTTTGGTTGGTTGACCCTGATCGTCATAGGCTATTCGCGCTGGAGGCCCTGTCAATTCGAGTTCCTGGCGCTGCTGAACACTGGAAACATCTGCAACTGAAATAGCCAAGCGTCGCGGTGTTGCAAAGGTACAGATTTCACCATGAGCGATCCTGGCCTGTTCCAGTTCCTGGCGCAACAGGTTTTCCATATCTTCAAGAGCGCGGGGAATAAATCCGGCCGGAATCTCTTCCGTTCCCAATTCGAGAAAGAGTTCTGCAGACATGCATGTCTCCATTCTGTGTATGCTGGTTCAGTAACGGACCTGCACCGTTATTTTTTTAGTAAAGGAAAACCAAGTTTTTCGCGTTGTTCAACATAACCAACGGCACAAAGCCTGGCCATATTGCGTACGCGACCGATGTAACCGGCTCGTTCGGTGACCGAAATCGCCCCTCTGGCATCCAGTAGATTAAAAGTGTGTGAACACTTCAAGACAAAATCATAGGCTGGAAAAACCAGCTTCTTTTCTGCCAGACGGATCGATTCCTTCTCGTACATGTTGAAAAGCGTGAAAAGCATATCCGTATCAGCTTCTTCAAAATTGTAGTGGGAAAATTCGACCTCTGTCTGATGATGGACATCGCCGTAGCGGATACCGTCAACCCATTCGAGATCGAACACATTGTCGACCCCTTGCAGATACATGGCAATACGTTCGATACCGTAGGTAATTTCACCAGGTATTGGCTTCAGATCAATGCCTCCGCATTGTTGAAAATAAGTAAATTGGGTGATTTCCATTCCATCGAGCCAGACTTCCCAGCCCAACCCCCAGGCACCCAGTGTGGGCGATTCCCAGTCATCCTCAACAAAACGAATATCGTGGGCCAACGGATCAATACCGAAACTCTTGAGGGAATCAAGGTAGAGATCCTGAATGTTTTGCGGCGACGGCTTGAGGATCACCTGGAATTGATAATAGTGCTGCAACCTGTTGGGGTTCTCACCGTAACGTCCGTCGGTCGGGCGACGTGAGGGTTCAACATAAGCAACATTCCACGGTTCTGGTCCAAGAGCACGTAAAAATGTCGCCGGATTAAAGGTGCCCGCACCTTTTTCTATGTCATAGGGCTGCTGGATAATGCAGCCTTGCTTGGCCCAAAAGTTCTGCAGGGAGAGTATTAGATCCTGAAATGTCACGCTACCTCCAAAAGACAGGCATGCGCCTGTTGCGGCGGATAAAGGGAAAGGTCGTTGCGTCGGCGAGAGTTTAGCTATCGCCCGTGAAGATGTCAAGATTCACGGGCTTTAAGTCTGCTGAGAAATTTCAACGAATTGGGTTCACGGGGCAATACCTGTCGCAGCACCTGAGTCAAAATCAATCCGGCATCCACAATTGTCGCCGGACCAAACTTGAAGCCGTCAAATTGCTGATGTGATACACGAAGTGAACGCGCCAGCGTGCCGACACTTCCCAGCCCCACGACCAGATCGTTTCCACCGGCGCAATCAAGGCAAAGACACCCGCCGCGACGGCAATCAAAACGAATCGATTCATCAGCGAAGATTTTCAGACACTCGCTGCAATGCAACAGATGGGGAATATAGCCAAGCAGATAAACCAGGCGCAGTTCAAAAAGCAAGCGCGCTGTCGCATGATCACCACCGCAATGCAAAAAATCGAGGTAACTGCATAACAGTTCGTAGATCCGCTCATGGTCCTCACTGTCACCAACGAGCATTTCAATTAATTCCACTGCATAGCTTGCCAGGGCAAGGCGATCCAGATCGGTGCGCAAACCAACACGGCTGGATAGCAAATCAGCTTCCTGTAATGACCAGAGTTCACCTCTGCCTTTTTGCCAGTAGAATACGGCCTGGGTAAAGGGCTCAAGAGCTGGGCCAAAACGCTTTCGGCTGGAGCGGGCGGAGCGGGCAAAGCCCTTTATCATTCCCCACTTGGAGGTAAAAACAGTAACAATACGATCAGCGTCGGCATAATCGACGTACCGCAGGACTACACCCTCACAACGCAGCCGTGCTTTGTTCATTTTTCACCTTACGCAAAGAAGAATTCATCACTATCTGTTTTACGCATAAGTGGTCAGATTACAACAATCAACTAAACTGGCGCAGTATCAAAGAAGCGAGTTCCGGGCAACACCTTGCCTTAAAGATATAAGCGTCGACAACTCAACATAAAAAAAAGGGCAAAGAAGATTCGACATCTCTTTGCCCCTGTACACCTATGGTGATTACGATCAGTTTGCTGTTGCTTCTTTCTGCTCGCTTGTCGCTTCTTGATCTACAGCACTGTCGCTATCCTGACCTGCAGTAGCCACATAACCTTCTTCAACCAATTCGATGATAGCCATCGGTGCGTTATCCCCCGCACGATTATCCAGACGCAGAATGCGCGTGTAACCACCCGGACGATCAGCATAACGCGGAGCGATCATCTCAAACAACCTGGCAACAACCCGTGGCTCACGGATGACACGCATTGCCTGGCGTCTGGAATGTAAATCACCACGTTTACCAAGTGTAATCATGCGCTCTGCAAGCTTACGTAATTCCTTGGCACGGGTAACTGTAGTTGTTATCCGCTCATTCAGTAAAAAAGAGGTCACCATGTTACGCATCATGTGTTGACGATGGTCTGGTTTGCGACCAAGGGATCTACCAGATTTATTGTGACGCATGGAGCTGTTCCTTTCTTAAAACAATCACAGGACCTTTACTCTTCGTCCTGCCCTTTGCGTATCATTTTCAAATATTCCGGATCGGGAAAAGACTCAATTTTCATTCCAAGGCTCAACCCCATATCGGCAAGAATATCCTTAATCTCATTGAGGGACTTTCTACCAAAATTCTGGGTTTTGAGCATTTCCGCTTCCGACCGCTGCACCAGTTCACCAATAAGGTTAATTTGAGCGTTCTTAAGACAATTGGCGCTGCGAACCGACAGCTCAAGTTCTTCAACAGAGCGATAGAGATTTTCGTTAATCTTACTCTTTTCGCTCTCTTCTTCCTGAACCTGAGGTTCCTGGTCCTCATCAAAATTGATGAAAATCTGCAATTGCTCTTTAAGAATCTTCGCTGCAAAAGCAACGGAATCATCCGGCGTCACACTGCCATCAGTATAGACTTCAAGTGTCAACTTGTCATAATCGGTCATATGGCCGACACGGGCATTGGATACACTGTAGTTGACTTTGATAATGGGTGAAAAAATTGCATCGATTGGAATCGTACCTACCGGTGCGTTTTCATCCCTTGTCCGCTCCGCTGAAAGATAGCCCTTACCCATGGATACCTGCATATCCATTTCAAGGTCTGCCTCTTCACCGCAGGTAGCTATATGATGTTCAGGGTTCAGAATTTCAACATTATTATCAGTGATGATATCACCGGCACGAACAACGCCCGGCCCCTTCTGAACAATTCTGATACTGCGACTCTCGTGCCCATGAAGACGGACCTTGACGCCTTTAAGGTTCAAAATAATGTCGGTAATATCTTCAGTAACACCCGGAACATTGGAAAACTCATGGGCAACATTCTTGACGCGCACCGACGTAATAGCGGCACCCTGCAATGATGACAACAGGATTCTGCGCAATGAATTACCAAGAGTCGTTCCAAACCCGCGCTCAAAAGGCTCAGCTACAAACTTCCCGTAGGTTGCTGTAAGCTCAGTAGCCTCGAGACGCTTCGGGGCGATTAAACTTCTCCAGTTTTTATACATAATAATTAAATCTCCCTCTCAAGAGTCCTTGGCGAGGTTATGATTATTTTGAGTACAGCTCAACAATCAGACGCTCTTGAATCTCTGGTGTAGTCAGCTCAGCACGAACCGGCAGCGTCTTCATCGTTCCCTTGAAGGCATCACGGTCAAGCTCAACCCAGGAAGGAACACCACGGCGCATAACACTATCCAGCGACTCATTGATGCAAGCAACCTGACGACTCTTCTCCACCAGACTCACCACATCACCAGGGCGAACCAACTGAGAAGGAATATTGGCTTTGTGACCATTGATCTGAAAATGACCATGGCGAACAAGCGTCCGCGCCTGAGCACGGGATGCAGCAAAACCCAAACGATAGACTACGCTGTCAAGACGTCTTTCCAGCAGAATCAAGAGGTTCTCACCGGTAACGCCACGCATCCTGTCAGCTTTGGCAAAGTACAGTTTGAACTGCTTTTCCTGCAGTCCATACGCGCGCTTGACTTTCTGCTTTTCGCGCAACTGTGTTCCGTAATCTGACAACTTGCCGCGACGCTGACCGTGCTGGCCAGGGGCATAATTACGACGCTCCAGGGAGCATTTATCGGTGTAACATCTGTCACCTTTAAGAAACAGCTTGGTATTTTCTCTTCTGCACTGACGGCAGACAGGTCCTGAATATCTAGACAACTTCTCCTCCTTGTTACTTAAACGCGACGACGCTTGGGTGGACGACAACCATTATGGGGGATGGGAGTGACGTCCTTGATCATTGTCACTGTCAGCCCGGCGAGGGAAAGAGCACGCAACGCAGACTCCCTGCCACTGCCAGGACCCTTGATATACGCCTCGACTGAACGCATACCGTGCTCCATAGCCTTGGTGGCAGCTTCTTCGGCTGCGATTTGAGCAGCAAAAGGAGTGCTCTTGCGTGAACCTTTAAAACCCTTTGCTCCCGCAGTTGACCAGGCAACTACGTTACCCACAGGATCAGTTATGGTGACAATCGTATTGTTGAAGGTTGATTGAATATGCGCGACACCTCGTGCAATATTTTTCTTTTCAACCTTTTTACGGGCGACTTTTCTACCTGTCTTAGCCATGATAACTCCGCTTATTTTTTCTTGCCGGCAACTGTTTTCTTGGGACCTTTACGTGTACGCGAATTATTCTTGGTATTCTGACCACGTACAGGCAAGCCTTTACGATGGCGCAGACCACGATAGCAACCAAGATCCATCAGACGCTTGATATTCATCGAAACTTCGCGACGCAAATCCCCTTCAACACGACAGGTCTGATCGACAAGCTCACGAATCTTTGCCAATTCTGCTTCTGTCAGGTTGTCAGTACGGGCATTGCAATCAACACCGGCCTGATCGAGTATTTGTTTCGACTTAGTGCGACCGATACCATAAACGTAGGTCATGGCCACTTCAATGCGCTTGTTACGCGGCAAATCAACTCCAGCAATACGTGCCAATTTTTCCTCCTAGGGCCTTATCCCTGTCTTTGCTTGTGTTTAGGATTCTCGCAAATAATTCGGATAACACCTTTGCGTTTAATTGTTTTACACTTATCACAGATCTTCTTGACCGAAGCTCTAACCTTCATTGTGATATCCTTTTCCTATCTTTTCCCGACAATCTCGGGAGTTACTATGCATCAATACGGGACAGTATTTCCGGGCCGTTGTCTGTTATTGCTACAGTATGCTCAAAGTGAGCAGAGCGTTTGCCATCAACAGTCACAGCCGTCCAACCATCATCCAGGATTTTGACTCCTGGCTTTCCAACATTAACCATCGGCTCAATAGCCAATGTCATACCCGGTCGCAGCTTTGGACCACTACCGGGCTTGCCATAATTAGGTACCTGCGGATCCTCATGTAGCTGCCGGCCAATTCCGTGACCAACGAACTCGCGAACAACACTGTAACCGGCACCCTCAACACATGATTGAATCGCATGTGATATATCTGACAAGAAACCATCCGGCTTTGCCGCATCGATGCCAAGCTGCAAAGAACGACTGGTAACATCGAGCAGACGTGCTGTCTCCGGATCTATCTCACCAACAGCAAAGGTCACAGCGTGGTCGCCGTAAAAACCATCACATATCAGGCCGAAATCAATGCTGAGGATGTCACCATCCACCAGAGGTGCCGCGTTTGGGAAACCGTGAACAATCTGCTCATTGGGTGACGCGCAAATTGTAAAAGGGAAGCCACCATACCCCTTGAATGCCGGCTTCACATTCCACTTTCGACACATATTTTCTGCAACCGCATCAAGTTCTAATGTCGTAATCCCAGGCCGGATTTTATCACGCAAAAGCATCAGTACTTCTGCAACCATCCGCCCGGCACGACGCATCTTTTCAAGCTCTGACTGCGATTTCAGAACAATCAATTCAACTCGCCTGTATTCCTGAAATTATAGTATCCTGCACACTGTCGATAGTGCCCATACCATTAACCTTCAGCAGCAACCCATCTTGTTGATAATAGCCTTCCAGTGGTGCTGTCTGCTGATGATAAGCATCCATACGACGACGAATCGTTTCCTCATGGTCATCATCACGTTGCATCAACACGCCACCACATACTGAACAGCGACCATTATCTGCGGGAGGATCAAACTGCAGGTGAAAACCCTTCCCACAAGATGTGCACGTTCTTCTTCCTGTCAAACGCTCTACCAGGGCATCAGTATCAACCTGCAGCGACACAACAGCGTCCAACTGCTTTGCCAGTTGGCACAGAGAATCTTTCAGTGCATCAGCCTGAGCTACCGTTCGCGGGAAACCATCAAGGATGAAACCGTGAAGACAATCATCTTCCTGCAGGCGTTCACGTACAATGCCAACCACAACCTCATCGGGAACGAGATCCCCTGCATCCATATATGCCTTGGCCTTCACCCCCATGGGCGTGGAAGACTTAACAGCAGCACGCAGCATATCCCCGGTGGAAATTTGTGGAATATTGAAACGCTTTTCAAGCAGAACGGACTGCGTCCCTTTTCCTGCCCCTGGAGGTCCCAGCAGAATCAAGTTCATCAGAATACCTAACCGTGCCGCCCCTTGAGGGTAACACCCTTCATAAATCCGTCATAAGAACGCGAAATTAAATGCGCGTCTATCTGTGACGAAAGATCCATGCCAACAGCAACAACAATCAGCAATGCTGTTCCACCAAAGAAAAAGGGAACATTAAACTGACTGATTAAAACCGTCGGAAGCACACAAACCGCCGATACGTATATTGCACCCGCAAACGTCAGGCGGCTCAGTACCGTATCAAGATAAGTTGCCGTCTCTTTGCCTGGACGAATTCCCGGCACAAAACCGCCCTGATTTTTGATATTTTCAGCCACGTTAACGGGGTTAAAAGTTATAGCCGTGTAGAAGTAGCAGAAGAAAATAATAAAAGCAACATAAAAGATATTGTAAACCAAATGTTCCGGTGACAAGTAGGCTGAAGCACGTTGAACCCAGGGAGCATCAACAAAGGTTGCTATTGTCGCTGGAAACATCATAATTGAGCTGGCAAAAATTGGCGGGATAACACCTGCCATGTTGATTTTCATCGGCAGATGACTGGCCTGACCACCCATATTTCGCATGCCGACCACACGTTTGGCATAGTGGATCGGGACTCGTCGCTGCGCTCGTTCCATGAAGACAATAGCGCCTACTGTTGCCAACATCAACGCCAGAATAAAAATGATGATTGTCGGCGTCATTGCACCGGTTTCGAGCAGTCGCAAAGTATTCACAATAGCCGATGGCATACCTGCAACAATACCAGCAAAGATAATCAGCGATATTCCATTACCGATACCACGCTCAGTAATCTGCTCACCTAGCCACATGACAAAGGCCGTACCTGCTGTCAGGGTAATCACTGTCATCAACACAAAGCCGACACCGGGGTTCGGAACAACCGGCTCACCGCCCGGACCAACCATTCCCTGAAGACCATAAGCCATACCGGCCCCCTGGATAACAGCTAATATAATTGTTCCGTAGCGGGTATACTCTGTTATTTTCTTTCGCCCTTGCTCACCTTCTTTTGACAGCTTTTCCAGCGGTTCGTATACAACCGTCAGCAACTGCAAAATAATCGAGGCACTGATGTAGGGCATGATACCAAGGGCAAATACTGCCATCATTTCCAATGCCCCGCCGGTAAAAGCACTGACGAGCCCGAGCAGGGTGCCTTCTGTTCCGGCGAAAAACTGCGACAGAACCTGGCCATCAACCCCCGGGGTAGGCACATGACACCCGATACGGTATATTGCAAGGATTGCGAGCGTAAATGCAATTCTACGGCGCAACTCAGGAATTGCCAGAATGTTCTGTACAGCAGACAGCATTAAATAACCTCTGCCTTACCGCCCGCAGCTTCAATCTTTTCTGCTGCAGCACGACTGAATTTATGGGCTTGAACGGTCAGCGACTTGGTCAGTTCACCATCGGCGAGGATCTTGATCCCGTCCTTCATCTTTTTAACCAGACCTGCCTTGCCGTACTGCTCCAGATCAATCGTGGAACCGGCGTCAAAACACTCAAGATCGCCAAGATTGACAAGGTTGTAGTCTTTTTTGTTCAGGGAAGTAAAGCCACGCTTCGGCAACCGCCGCTGCAACGGCATCTGTCCACCTTCAAAACCGGGCTTGATACCGCCGCCACTACGTGCTTTCTGACCTTTGTGTCCTTTGCCGGCAGTCTTACCAGTACCGGATCCGGGGCCACGACCAATACGCTTTCTGTTTTTTGTTGAACCGGGTGCCGGTTTCAATTGACTTAAATCCATGTTACTGCCCTTCACTGTGTAATCAGTCCTCGACGACAACCATGTGCTCGACCTTGCGAATCATCCCTCTGATTTCGGGCGTGTCCTGCAATGTCACTGTCTGATTCAGGCGTCTTAAACCGAGGCCTTTGAGTACTTCAGAAAAATAAGCCTTACGGCCTATCGGACTTTTCTTTAAGGTGACCTTAACTTCTGTCGCCATCCCTTTTCTCCCTTTACTTGAACGCTCAGGCCTGGTTGATTCCGCGCCGCCTGGTAATTTCTTCTGGGCTTTTAAGCATCATCAAGGCGTTCATTGTTGCCTTGACGACGTTATGAGGATTGTTCGTTCCCAGACATTTCGTCAGGACGTTACCGATTCCGACGGATTCAAGTATAGGACGCACAGCACCACCTGCGATAACTCCAGTACCTTCAGAGGCAGGCTTCAACAGGACCCTGCCGGCACCGAACTTGCCAACGACGTCGTAGGGAATTGTCTGGCCTTCGAGGATCGGCACTTTGATAAGGCTCTTCTTTGCCTGCTCTACAGCCTTACGTATCGCCTCGGGTACTTCTTTTGCCTTACCGAGACCATAACCTACATGACCATCACCGTCTCCGACAACTACCAGTGCGGAAAAGCTGAAACGACGACCACCCTTGACGACCTTGGCGTTACGATTGATATGAATAACGCGATCAGTCAATTCCAATTTATCTGGATCAATGCGTTGCACAGATCTTCTCCTCTATAGTTTAAGTCCAGCTTCCCGTGCCGCATCGGCCAATGCCTGAACGCGTCCCTGATACAGGAATCCATTTCGATCAAAAACAACATCTGTTATATTTTTCTGCAGTGCCTTTTGTGCCACAGCAGTCCCCACAGCCTTTGCTGCCTCGACATTGCCTTTAACACTCATATCCATGCCGCCTTCCAGCGTTGATGCCGCTACAAGAGTAGTACCATCGACATCATTGATTATCTGGGCATAAATATGCTTTGCACTGCGAAATACAGAAAGCCTCGGACGCTCGCTGGTGCCACGAATTTTTCTACGCACTCGGGCTTGACGTTTCAGTCTTGCGGTACGTCTCTTCTGAGAAACATTCACAGTCTTGCTCCTTACATTAAAAGTACTTATTTACCAGCCTTGCCGGCTTTACGCAGGATACGCTCATCAGCGTACTTGATACCCTTACCCTTATAGGGCTCAGGAGCGCGGAAAGAACGAATCTTTGCCGAAGCAGCGCCAACAAGTTGCTTATCGATACCACTGACCGACAATTTTGTCTGCTTTTCCACTTCTACGCTGATACCTTCCGGGACCTCATAGACAACCGGGTGCGAATAGCCCAGAGACATGGTCAAAACCTTGCCACTAACTTCGGCGCGATAACCCACGCCGTTGATCTCCAGGTCCTTTTTGAAACCCTGTGTAACGCCGACGACCATATTATTAATCAATGAGCGTGTCAGACCATGCAATGCCAGGTCGTTCTTCTCATCGCTGGGACGAGACACAACAATCTGATCAGCTTCTACATTGATGATCATGCGTTCGTGAAGTAACTGTTTAAGTGTTCCCTTAGGACCAGTTACGGTCATTTCACTTCCATTCTGGGAAATCTTGACTCCCGCCGGGATTGGAACCGGTAATTTACCTATACGTGACATTTTCGTAACTCCTTGCTCTGCTCTACCAGACGGTACAAATAACTTCGCCACCGATATTTTCACGGCGCGCAGAGACATCATCCATGACACCTTTGGAAGTCGACAAGACAGCAACTCCGAGACCATTCTTCACTCTGGGGATCTCTTCCTTACTGACATAAACACGACAACCGGGCTTAGATATCCGCTTTATTTCATGAATAACAGGTTTCTGATTCTCGTCGTATTTGAGGAAAATACGCAGAATTCCCTGCTTGCTATCACTGATGACTTTAAAGTTCTTCAGATAGCCCTGTTCTTGCAAAACAGTCGCAACAGCAACTTTTAAATTACTTGACGGCATATCCAGTTTTGCGTGACCTGCCATACCCGCATTACGAACACGAGTTAACATATCAGCCATCGGATCTGTCATGGACATAGGTGGTTCTCCTTAAATACTGTTACCAGCTGGACTTGACAACACCGGGAACTTTCCCTTCGGATGCCAGTTTCCGCAGACATATTCTGCACATATCAAACTTACGATAATATCCCCGTGGACGACCGCAAATCGGGCAGCGATTGTACTGACGAACACCGAACTTCTGGGTCCGTTTTGATTTAGCAATCATCGATTTCTTTGCCACAGTTTCCTCCGCTAATTATAAGTACTATTTTCTGAACGGCATACCGAGACCGGACAGCAAGGCGCGTCCCTCTTCATCGGTTTTGGCCGTTGTAACAATGGTCACATTCATCCCGGAGACCTTGGCAATTCTGTCGAGATCAATTTCAGGGAAAATCAACTGCTCGCGAATACCCAGGGTATAGTTACCACGCCCGTCGAAAGCCTTGGCAGAAACACCCTTGAAATCGCGAACTCGCGGCAAAGCCACATTGATAAGACGATCAAGAAATTCCCAGGCACGATCACGGCGCAGGGTAACACAGGCCCCAATCGACATTTCTTCACGCAATTTGAAACTTGCGATGGACTTTCTCGCCTTGGTAATCACCGCTTTCTGGCCGGTGATACGACCCAATTCCTCAACAGCCGACTCAAGCAGCTTTGGGTTCTGAATCGCTTCGCCCAGACCGACATTGACAACTACCTTCTCTATTTTTGGAACTTCCATCACATTTCTGTACTGAAATTCCTTCATCAGAGCAGGAATCTGCTCCCTGGCGTGTATTTCTTTTAACCTGGCCATCAAGATCTCCGTTTATTTGTCAACGCTGGCGTTACATTTTTTACAAAAGCGGGTCTTGGTACCATCTTCAAGACTGCGTACTCCCGTACGCGTCGGCTGGTTGCAAGACTCACAAACTAGCATGACATTGGAAAGACTAAGCGGTGCTTCCTTCTCGACAATTCCGCCCTCAGGGCTGAGTTGACTGGGGCGCGTATGACGCTTCACAACGTTCAGACTTTCAACAATGACACGACCTTTGCCGGGCAATACACGTAAAACCTTACCGGTCTTGCCGCGCTCCTTGCCTGCAATAACCTTCACCATGTCGTTCTTTTTGACATGCAGCTTAGCTATAGACATTACTCAACATCTCCAATGGTGATTTGTTACAGAACTTCCGGAGCCAGCGATGCGATCTTCACAAAGTGACGAGCACGCAACTCTCTGGCAACAGGCCCGAAGATACGTGTACCAATCGGCTCATTACCATTGTTTACGACTACGGCGGAATTGTTATCAAAACGGATAAAAGACCCGTCCGGTCGTGCTACTTCCTTGGTTGTACGCACAATAACAGCGCGTACGACATCGCCCTTTTTGACTTTTGAGTTGGGCAATGCCTCTTTAACACTACAAATTATAATATCGCCAACACCGGCGTACTTACGCTTGGAACCTCCAGGCACCTTGATACAGCAAAGCTTTTTCGCCCCGGAATTATCTGCCACGCTAAGCATGGATTGCATCTGGATCATGACTTGAACTCCTACGCCGTGACGGCTTTCTCCAGAATCTGGCGAACTCGCCACCGCTTGTCTTTGGACAAGGGTCTGGTTTCAACGATAAGAACTTTATCACCAATCGCGCAACTGTTCGTCTCATCGTGAGCTTTACAGGTAATTTTACGCTTGATGAATTTTTTATAAATACTGTGTTTGACCAGATTGTCCATCTTGACAACAACTGTTTTGTCCATCTTGTCGCTGACAACGATTCCTACTCTGGTATTTCTTTTTCCGCGTTCTTCAACTTGCTGACTCATGTGACCTCTCAATTAAGCTTGCTGCTTGCCGGACAGTAGCGTCTTGACCCGTGCAATATCCTTACGAACCTGTGAAACCCTGGCGGTATTTTCCAAGTGACCGGTGTGCAGCTGAAATCTTAAATTGAAAAGTTCTTTCTGCAATTCGGCTTCCTTGACTTGAAGCTCATCAATGCTGAGATCTCTTAATTCATTAGCCTTCATCGCCGGCCTCTCTCTTTACAAATCGGGTTTTCATCGGCAGCTTATGTGCCCCAAGACGAAATGCCTCACGTGCAATTTCTTCGGTAACACCCTGCATCTCATAAAGGATATGACCAGGCTTTACAACCGCTACCCACTTGTCCAGGGACCCCTTGCCCTTCCCCATACGTGTTTCAGCCGGTTTGCTGGTGACCGGCTTATGTGGGAAAGCACGAATCCAGATTTTACCACCCCGCTTGATATAACGGGTCATGGCACGACGAGCTGCTTCTATTTGCCGCGAGGAGAGCCAGCCACATTCAGTCGCCTGAAGTGCGTAATCACCAAAATTAACCTCAGTGCCACGAGTGGCCTGGCCAGTCATTCTCCCGGTGAATTGTTTTCTGCGTTTAACCTTCTTGGGCATTAACATGATATGTTACTCCTGATCAGCCTGTCGGCTGCTCTTTCTCTTTGCCAAGCACCTCACCCTTGAAAATGAGGACTTTCACACCAATGATTCCATAGGTTGTTTTAGCTTCAGCAAAACCATAGTCTATGTCGGCCCGCAAAGTATGCAAAGGAACTCGACCTTCACGATACCATTCGGTGCGACTCATCTCTGCTCCACCGAGACGACCGGAACAGGTTATCTTGATTCCCTTGGCACCAAATTTCAAAGCCATTGTTACACTTCTTTTCATTGCCCGACGGAAAGCAACGCGACGCTCAAGCTGAAGGGCGACATTCTCGGCAACAAGCTGTGCATCAACCTCAGGCTTACGAACTTCCTGAATATTGATAAAACACTCATCATTGGTGATCTTGGCAAGTTCGTTTTTCAGAACCTCAACTTCAGACCCCTTCTTACCGATAATAATTCCCGGTCGTGCGGCGTAAATGTTGATTTTTACCTTATTAGCAGCACGCTCAAGCTCAATTTTCGAAATACCTGCATGAAAAAGGCGTTTCTTCAAAAATTCACGCAATTTCAAATCTGCATGAAGCTTATCGGAATAATCTGCATCTGCGTACCAGCGGGATTCCCAAGTCCGGTTAATACCCAGACGAAATCCTATCGGATGAACTTTCTGGCCCAAAGGGATACCTCCTCGAATTACTTTACGTTCAATACCACGGTAATGTGGCTGGTTGGCTTACGAATCCGGCTGGCACGCCCTTGCGCACGCGGCATAAAACGTTTCAGCACTGGACCCTGATCAACCATAATCGATTTAACAAACAATTTGTCCACATCCGAAGCACCCTTCTGCTCAGCATTCGCCACTGCTGATTTCAGCAGTTTCGATACGATCGGGGCGCTTTTTTGTGGCGAAAAACGCAATATATTCAGAGCATCCTGAATATCTTTGCCACGTATCATGTCGACAACGAGTCTCGCTTTACGTGGAGAAAGGCGTACATTTCTCAATTTAGCTTGTGCTTCCATTACAAGAAACTCCTGTCGAAATTACTTTCTGACTTTACTCTTCTTATCACTTCCGTGCCCGTAATAGGTGCGGGTCGGCGCAAATTCACCAAGTTTGTGACCAACCATGTTTTCACTGACAAAAACAGGTACAAACTTTTTGCCGTTATGCACAGCGAAAGTCATGCCGACAAACTCCGGAATGATGGTCGATCGACGGGACCAGGTCTTGATAACCTTGTTGCGAGTTGCTTCACCATCGATTTCCACTTTACGCATCAGCGATTCCTGAACGTAAGGTCCTTTTTTTACTGATCTTGACACGAACGCCTCCTACGGGCTTGAAAAACTATTTCTTGTTTCTACGACGTACTATAAACTTGTCAGTACGCTTGTTTGATCTGGTTTTATAACCCTTGGTCGGCACACCCCAGGGAGTTACGGGGTGACGACCACCGGAACTCTTACCTTCACCACCGCCATGAGGGTGGTCAACCGGGTTCATTGCAACACCACGGGACTGCGGACGTTTGCCCAACCAGCGATTACGACCAGCCTTACCGATCTTGACCTTTTCGTGATCAAGATTACCAACCTGTCCGACTGTTGCGCGGCATTCCTGCAGCACAAGTCTTACCTCTCCGGAAGGCAAACGCAGTTGCGCGTAGCGTCCTTCCTTCGCTGCAATCATTGCATACGCACCGGCACTACGCGCCAACTGACCGCCCTTACCGACTTTCAACTCGACATTGTGGACCCAGGTGCCCAGCGGAATAGAGCGAATAGACAAGGCGTTGCCGGGACGAATATCAGCGCCTTCGCTGGCGACAACTGTGTCACCAACCTGAAGACCCTGAGGTGCCAGAATATAACGCTTCTCGCCGTCAGTATAAAACAACAGTGCGATCCGTGCGCTGCGATTAGGATCATATTCAATAGCAGCAACCTTGGCCGGAACTTCATGCTTGTCTCTACGAAAATCAATAAGGCGGTACTGACGCTTATGACCACCACCTGTATGTCTTTTAGTGATCCGACCAGAATTATTACGACCACCGCTACGCTTGATTGGTGCTAAGAGAGACCTTTCCGGTTTGGATTTGGTAATCTCTTCAAACGTCGAGCTCGTCATTTGACGACGGCCTGGCGAAGTCGGATTATATTTTCTAATGCCCATAATTAGCTACTCCATACCTGCTAAGCGTAGTGATTAAACGCCGTAAAAATCGATATCATGACCTTCTTCAAGTGTCACAAACGCTTTTTTCCAGTTATTCCGCTGCCCTAAGTTATAACCCACGCGCTTGACCTTACCGCGGAAAAGAGCAGTATTCACCGACTTGACCTTGACATCAAAGGCATCTTCAATTGCCCGTTTGATCTCGATCTTGTTAGCATCACGGGCTACTTCAAAGGTAACAACGCTCGATTCTTCCTTAAGGGAATTACCCTTTTCAGTAATCAACGGCTTGCGAATGATCTGATGCAGTGGTTTCATTGCTCTAGTGCTCCTTCTACTTCGGTCACAGCCGCCTCTGTCATCATCAGATTCGGATACTTCAATATGTCGTAGACATTAATTCCGGCTGCCCGCAACACCTTGACCTTTGGAAGATTTCTTGCAGACAGTTCAAGATTTTTATTCTCGCCTTCAACAACAATCAACGCACCTTCCAATTCAAAACGTTCAACGAACTGACGGAACTCCTTGGTGCTGATGGCCTCAAAGGACAGTTCTTTAAGCAGCAACAACTTTTCTGCCTGAAATCGAGCTGAAAGCGCACTGCAAAGCGCTGCCTTCTTCACTTTACGATTGAGCTTGAAGGCATAGGAGCGCGGAGTTGGCCCAAATGCTACGCCACCACCAACAAAATGCGGTGCACGAATGGTTCCCTGACGCGCATTGCCAGTACCTTTTTGACGATAAGGCTTCTTTCCACCACCAGCTACTGCGCTACGGTTCTTTACCGCTGCGGTTCCCTGACGACGAGCCGCGCGCTGATAACGCACCATGTCGTGAAGCAGATATTCCTTAACATCGACATTGAATACAGAATCCAGCAGGGCACGTTCTCCCACCTGGTTTTTGTTTTGATCATATATAGTAGCTGTTGCCATTACCTTACTCCTGACGTTCCTGGCCTGTTAAGCTTTAATGCCCTTGCGAATCTCGACCAAGCCGTTTTTCGGACCGGGAACGGCACCACGGACAAGGATTAAATTCTGCTCCGGTCTAACGTCAACAACAATCAGGTTCTGTGTTGTGACTTGTTGATTACCCATCTGTCCAGGCATTTTTTTGCCCTTGATGACCTTTGACGGCGTTGCCGACTGTCCGATTGAACCGGTTCTGCGCTTGAACATCGAACCATGGCTGGCACGGCCGCCGGAGAATCCCCAGCGCTTGATCACGCCCTGAAAGCCCTTGCCCTTGCTGGTTGCAGTAACGTCAATGCGATCTCCGGGCTTGAATATACTACAAGCAAACTGGTCGCCGACGGCACAAGCCTCAGAAGCTTTAAACTCACGGACAAAAGCAAAAGCACCCTTGCCGGCCTTCTTGAAATGGCCCATCTCCGGCTTGTTTACACGATGAGTACTCTTCACTCCGAAACCCAGCTGCACCGCTTCATAGCCATCTGTAGCAGCTGTTTTCAACTGCAGTACCGTACATGGACCGGCCTCAATAACTGTTACCGGGATACGGCGTCCATCAGCAGCAAACACCTGTGACATGCCTAATTTTTTACCTAACAATCCATTGATCATTGTCGTAGCCTTAATTTATCGCTTAAATGCCCAACATTAGAGCTTGATTTCAACATCAACACCAGCAGAGAGGTCGAGTTTCATCAGAGCATCAACTGTCTGCTGGGTTGGATCCATGATATCGAGCAGGCGTTTATGTGTACGAATTTCAAATTGCTCACGACTTTTCTTGTCGACGTGGGGGCCACGCAGAACACAGTACTTGTTAATGACAGTCGGAAGAGGGATTGGCCCTACCAGGCGTGAACCGGTCCGCTTGGTCGTATCAACAATCTCTGCTACTGCCTGATCAAGCAAACTATGATCGTAAGCTTTCAGACGAATTCTGATTTTTTGTGTAGACATCTGTATTCCTCGGTTTACGTTGTTACGCGACGACTTCGCTGACCACGCCGGCACCGACTGTACGGCCACCTTCACGGATTGCAAAGCGCAGTTCCTTATCCATCGCAATCGGGGTGATCAAATCAACTGTCATTGCAATGTTGTCACCAGGCATAACCATCTCTACGCCTTCGGGCAACTCGACAATCCCGGTCACATCGGTCGTACGGAAGTAAAACTGCGGACGATAGCCCTTGAAAAACGGGGTATGACGACCACCCTCTTCCTTGGTCAATATATAGGCCTCGGCCTTGAACTTGGTGTGGGGGGTGATGCTGCCGGGCTTCGCCAACACCTGTCCACGCTCAATGTCTTCACGCTTGACACCGCGCAGCAAGATACCAACGTTGTCGCCGGCCTGACCCTGATCCAGCAACTTGCGGAACATTTCTACTCCGGTTACGACGGTCTTGGTCGTTGCCTTCATTCCGACGATCTCTACTTCTTCCTGGACCTTGACTACGCCACGCTCGATCCGGCCTGTCGCAACGGTACCACGTCCGGAGATGGAGAACACGTCTTCTACCGGCATCAAAAACGGACGATCAATCGCACGCTCAGGCTCCGGAATATAACTGTCTACAGCATCCATCAGTTCCAGAACCTTGTTCTTGCCGATCTCGTCATCACGTCCTTCGAGGGCGGCCAGAGCGCTTCCGGCAATGATTGGAATGTCGTCACCAGGAAAATCGTAGCTGGAAAGAAGCTCACGGATCTCCATGTCGACCAGCTCCAGCAATTCTTCGTCATCGACCATGTCGGCCTTGTTCAAAAACACAACCATGGCCGGTACACCTACCTGGCGGGCGAGCAGAATGTGCTCACGGGTCTGAGGCATCGGACCATCGGCTGCCGATACAACCAGAATCGCGCCGTCCATCTGCGCCGCTCCGGTGATCATGTTCTTGACATAGTCGGCGTGACCGGGGCAGTCAACGTGGGCATAGTGACGGTTGTCGGTCTCATATTCAACGTGGGCAGTTGCGATGGTGATACCACGCTCACGCTCTTCGGGAGCATTGTCGATCTGATCAAACGCCTTGACCTCGCCCTTACCCATCTTCTCTGCCAGCACCTTGGTGATCGCTGCAGTCAGGGTTGTCTTGCCGTGGTCGACGTGACCTATCGTCCCTACGTTGACATGCGGCTTTAACCGCTCAAATTTCGCCTTCGCCATTGTAA
>OBJA01000366.1_pt1 | contig 40902 bp, 31 predicted proteins | sample 1519751 | NCBI WGS metagenome assembly OBJA01 (sample SAMEA3881238, study PRJEB22517) | soil metagenome | biome: lake sediment; feature: soda lake sediment; material: sediment, water from around vicinity | place: India | collected 2013-12-23 | depth 3 m
CTGGTCGAAAAAATGGCCTCCAGCGACGATAATCCAAATAGTGTTAACAGGCCCTAGGTTGGGTTGAACGCTTTTTGTGAAGCCCAACAATAATTTGTGGTAAATGTTGGGCTTCCTTCGTCAACCCAACCTACGCACCGTGCATAATCAAAACCGCCGATTAACCATGGATGGCCCGATAAAACGGCTTTCGTGGCTGTCCGCCAGGGCCGGGTTGTCAATGGCGCTGACTTTAAAGGTCACCGTGCTGTTGGGTTCGCGCAGCAGTCCGGGATCGATTTCGAGGCGCACCAGGACGGAATACACTTCACCACCCGCCACCAGCACCTGCCCTTCACCCTTGAAAGTAAAGTCATGGTCAGCCATCACCTCGATGCTGTAACGGTGCCCGGCATTGTCCATATTGTTGATACGCAGGGTGTAGATATTCTCGATTAGGCCATTGGGGGTTTCGCGGAACAGCAGGTTGCGGTCGCGGATCACGCTGATATCGAGGGGCACCCGGGTTGCCACGGTCCAGGTGAACAGGGTGGCCATGGCCAGCAACACCAACACATAGCCGACGAAACGCGGACGCAGGATCTGGCGCTTGCCGTTTTCCTGCACATGCTCGGTGGTGAAGCTGATGAGGTTTTTCGGGTAATCCATTTTTTCCATCACGGCATTGCAGGCGTCGATGCACAGGCCGCAGCTGATGCACTCGTACTGCAGGCCGTCGCGGATATCGATGCCGGTGGGACACACCTGCACGCAGAGGGTGCAATCCACGCAATCGCCGAGGCCTTCGCTGCTGTGCTCTTCATCTTTACCGCTACGCTCGGCACCTTTCTTGCGGGCGCCACGGGGCTCGCCACGGCGGCTATCGTAGGACACCACCAGGGTATCCCTGTCGAACATTACCGACTGGAAGCGGGCGTAGGGGCACATATACAAACATACCTGCTCCCTCAAAAAACCCGCATTCATATAGGTCATTACGGTGAAAAACAGGGTCCAGAACACCGCCGCCGGATGGGCCGAGAGGTTAAAAAAATCCGGCACAAGCTCGCGGATGGGGTTGAAATAGCCCACAAAGGTAAAACCCGTGGCGAGGGCAATCAGCACCCAGCTCGCCTGCTTGCCACCCTTGCGGATCAGCTTGTTGGCGCTCCAGGGGGCCTTGTCGAGCTTCATGCGCTGGTTGCGGTCGCCTTCCCACAGATGTTCGGCACCCATAAACAACATGGTCCACACCGTCTGCGGACAGGTAAAGCCGCACCACACCCGGCCCACCAGCACCGTCACTGTAAACAGGGCAAAGGCCGCCATGATCAGCAGCCAGGCCAGCAGCATAAAATCCTGGGGCCAGAACGTCAGGGTAAGGATATGGAACTTGCGGGCGGGCAGATCGAACCACACCGCCTGGCGGCCATCAAGATTGAGCCAGGGCAGCAGGAAGTAACCGCCCAGCAGGGGAATCCAGGTCCAGTTGCGCAGGCTGCGGTAAAAGCCCTTGAGTCGGCGGGTGTAGATTTTCTCGCGGGTTTCGTACAGGTCGAGCACCCGCACCACGTCATCGGATGCCGGTTTCAGGTCGTCCTTCGGCCCGTCACTCATGGCTGTCCCCGTTCAATCTGCCGTTGCAGGCAGTGGGCCTCCTGTCATTGTTCATTGCGGGACAGGCTGTACACATAGGCCGTCAAAAGGTGAATCTTGTCCTCCTTGAGCAGTTCGCCGTGAGCTGGCATTTTGCCCTGGCGGCCATTGCGGATGCTGTGCTTGACGATCTCCGGTGAGCCGCCGTACAGCCAGATATTGTTGGTCAGATTGGGGGCGCCCAACAGCTGGTTGCCCCTGGCATCGGCGCCGTGGCAAGCGGTGCAGTAAGTGGCAAAAACTGTCGCACCGCGCTCGGCAGCGGCGCTGTCGTGATCACGGCCATTGAGGCTGAACACATAATTTGCAACATCGTTGACACCCTTCTCGCCAATCACCTGACCAAAGGGGGTCATGATGCCGGCGCGGCCCGCAGCAATAGAGGTGTGAACAGCCTCGGGGGAGCCGCCGTAAAGCCAGTCGTTATCCGCCAGATTGGGAAAACCATAAGCGCCGCGGCCATCGGCCCCGTGGCACACGGAACAGTTATTGGCAAACAGCCTGGCCCCCATCTTCAGGGCCTCGGGGTCGGCGGACAGGTCCTCCACGGGCATGCCGCTGTAGCGGGCAAAAAGCGGAGCGTATTTTTCTTCCGCACTTGCCACCTGGCTTTCCCACTCTCCGGTGGATGTCCAGCCCAGTACACCTTTGAAATTACCCATACCCGGATACAACACCAGGTACACCACGGAAAAAATCACCGTGCCCACAAACATCTTGAACCACCAGGCCGGCAGGGGGTTGTCGTATTCCTCAATACCATCGTAGCTGTGGCCTGTTTTGGGGCCACCCTCCTCCGGCGCTCCCTTTACCTCCATCCTGCGGGTGGCAAACAGCAGCCACATCACACCACCGATATTGATCACCACTATTACAATAATCCACCAACTCCAGAAACTGCTCATGCTCAGCGTTGCTCCTTACCATTCACGCGTGGAAAGTCTTGCGAATCATCGTTCTGGCTGCTGCCGGGCAACTCGTCATCCACAAAGGGCAGCTGCGCGGCCTCATCAAAATCCTTTTTCTTGTGGCCGCTGTAAGCCCACCAGCAAACCCCGAGAAACGCCACCATGGCAAGAATGGTCGCTATGCCCTGCAAGGTACCCTGATCCATATCGATCCTCTCTCAGCGTTTGTGCTGGATTAACACACCCAGGTTTTGCAGGTAGGCCACCACGGCGTCGATCTCCCGCACATCACCCCTGGCGTACACTTCGGCAGCACCGGCTATGTCCTCATCCGTATAGGGCACGCCCAGGGTGCGCAGGGTGCGCATCTTGGCAGCGGTATCCTTGCCGCTGACCACATTGTTGAACAGCCAGGGGAAGGCGGGCATGTTTGACTCGGGCACCACATCCCTGGGGTTGTACAGATGGGCCTTGTGCCAGTCGTCGCTGTAGCGACCACCAACACGGGCGAGATCCGGCCCTGTGCGCTTGGAACCCCACAGGAAGGGCCGCTCGTAGCTGCCCTCCCCCGCCACCGAGTAGTGGCCGTAGCGCTCGGTTTCAGCCCGCAGGGGGCGCACCATCTGGGTATGGCACACATGGCAGCCTTCGCGGATATAGATATCGCGTCCTTCCAGCTGCAACGCGGTGTAGGGTTGCAAGCCGTCGATGGGCTGGGTGGTGGATTTATCAAAAATCAGGGGGGCGATCTGGGCCAGACCGCCAAAACTGATGGCCACCAGAATCAGCACAATCATCAGGCCGATATTCTTTTCGATAATGTCGTGTTTCACCGGGCTATCTCCTTACGCTGTCTTGGGCTGGGCTGTTTGAGGAGGAGCCAGGGTGGAAGGCTGTTCATCGGTCCTGATGGTGCGCCAGACGTTGTAAGCCATCACCAGCATGCCGGCAAAGAAGATAAAGCCCCCCAGCAGCCTCACCAGGTAGCCGGGGTAACTGGCAGCGATGGACTCGGCAAAACTGTAGGTGAGGGACCCATCGGTGTTAAAGGCGCGCCACATCAAACCCTGGGCGATGCCGTTGACCCACATGGAGGCGATATACAGCACAGTGCCAATGGTGGACATCCAGAAGTGCAGATTGATCAGGGGTACGCTGTACATTTCCTTTTTGTTCCACAGCACCGGAATCAGGTGATAGAGGGAGCCGATGGACACCATGGCCACCCAGCCCAGGGCGCCGGAATGGACATGGCCGATGGTCCAGTCAGTATTGTGGGACAGGGCGTTCACCGTCTTGATGGCCATCATCGGTCCTTCAAAGGTGGACATACCGTAAAAAGAAAGTGATACCACCAGAAAGCGCAGGGTGGGGTCTGTACGCAGTTTTTCCCAAGCGCCGGACAGGGTCATGATGCCGTTGATCATGCCGCCCCAGGAGGGGGCCAGCAGGATCAGGGACATCACCATGCCCAGGCTCTGGGCCCAGTCAGGCAATGAGGTGTAATGCAGGTGGTGGGGGCCGGCCCAGATATAAATGGCAATCAGCGCCCAAAAGTGAACGATGGAGAGGCGATAGGAATATACAGGCCGCCCCGCTTGCTTGGGCACAAAGTAGTACATCATGCCGAGGAACCCGGCGGTGAGGAAAAAGCCCACCGCATTGTGGCCGTACCACCACTGCACCATGGCATCCACCGCTCCGGCATAGGCCGAATAGGACTTGAACATGGACACCGGCAGCGCCGCGCTGTTGACGATATGCAACATCGCCACCGCCAGAATAAAGGCTCCGAAGAACCAGTTGGCCACATAAATGTGCCTGGGTTTGCGCTTCACAATGGTGCCGAAGAACACAATCGCGTAGCAAACCCACACCACCGCAATGGCAATATCAATGGGCCATTCCAGCTCGGCGTATTCCTTCGACGTGGTCAGCCCCAGAGGCAGGGTAATGGCGGCGGCAACGATAATGGCCTGCCAGCCCCAGAAAGTGAAGGCCACCAGCGGCCCGCCGAACAGGCGCACCTGGCAAGTGCGCTGCACCACCCAGTAGGCGGAGGCAAACAGTGCGCTGCCGCCAAAGGCGAAAATCACCGCGTTGGTATGGAGAGGCCGCAGGCGACCGAAGTGAAACCAGGGGCCAACATTGAGGTCGGGCCACACCAGCTGGGCGGCAATCACTACACCCACCAGCATGCCGACAATGCCCCACACAATGGTCATGATGACAAACTGTTTGACTACCTTGATATTGTAATCGGGCTTGAGGTTGTAATCCGGCCCATGACCGGTGGCAGCAATACCGCTCATTGAATTGTCCTGTCTCTGTCGTGCGGAAGGGGCGGAGAGGAATTGGTCTCGCACAGGGATTATTCCCTATCCAGAGGCTGCTCCCCATGACCTGCATCAACTATACAATACTCGTGCTGTTGTGCAGTGCAAAAAAGCCGCCCCGGCACGACCGGGGCGGCTTTGGTTGGCGATGTGGTGATGTGAGACGTTGAGACGGGAGATGGAAAACCTCGCCCCGTCTCTCATCTCCCATTCAGACATCTCCCCCTACAACAGCGTACGCTTCTTGTTGGCCGCAATCCGCATACGCAGGGCATTAAGCTTGATAAAGCCCTCCGCATCCTTCTGGTTGTAGGCGCCCGCATCGTCGTCAAAGGTGGCGATTTTCTCATCAAACAGGCTGTCGGCGGATTTGCGCCCCGCCACGGTCACGTTGCCCTTGTAGAGTTTCACCCGCACCGTGCCGTTCACATACTGCTGGGATTCATCGATGACAGTTTGCAGCAGCTTGCGCTCCGGCGACCACCAGTAGCCGTTGTAGATCATTTCGGCATAACGCGGCATCAGGCTGTCTTTTAGATGCGCCACTTCACGGTCGAGGGTAATGGACTCAATGGCGCGGTGGGCGCGCAGCATCACCGTACCCGCCGGGGTTTCGTAGCAGCCGCGGGACTTCATGCCCACATAGCGGTTTTCAACGATATCGAGGCGACCGATGCCATTGGCCCCCGCCACCTTGTTGAGGTGCTCGATCACCGTGGCCGGGCTCATGGCCACACCGTCAACGGCAACGATATCGCCGCGCTGGTATTCCAGCTCCACATAGGTGGCCTTGTCGGGGGCGGCCTCAGGCGACACGGTCCAGCGCCACATCTCCTCTTCCGCCTCGCTCCAGGGGTCCTCAAGGTTGCCGCCCTCGTAGGAGATATGCAGGAGGTTGGCGTCCATGGAGAACGGGGATTTTTTGCCGCGCTTCATCTCCACCGGGATATTGTGGGTTTCGCAGTAGGCCATCAGCTTGTCCCGGGACAGCAGATCCCACTCCCGCCAGGGGGCTATCACCTTGATGCCGGGCTTCAGGGCATAGGCCCCCAGCTCAAAACGCACCTGGTCATTACCCTTGCCAGTGGCGCCGTGGGAGATGGTATCGGCGCCTGTTTCATTGGCGATCTCGATCAGGCGCTTGGCAATCAGCGGGCGGGCAATGGAGGTGCCCAGCAGGTACTCGCCCTCGTAGATGGTATTGGCGCGAAACATGGGAAAGACGAAATCCCGTGCAAACTCCTCGCGCAGATCGTCGATATAGATTTCCTTCACACCCATGGCCTGGGCCTTGGCGCGGGCGGGCTCCACCTCTTCACCCTGGCCTATGTCAGCGGTAAAGGTCACCACCTCGCATTCATAATTTTCCTGCAACCAGCGCACGATCACAGAGGTATCAAGACCACCTGAATAGGCAAGAACGACTTTTTTGATAGCAGACACGGGAAAACTCCTGGCTGGACATGTGGGTGGGTGCTTGGCCGGGCATTTTAATGATTTAGGTGGGGGATGGACAGCTTTTGGGGCTGACCTGGTCGGCGGATGTCTGACACAGAAGCAAAAGCAGGAACACAACCTGCATGGGGCTTCTCGCACCCACATGCTGCGCGGCACTGCCATCAGCCCGCACACAAGAGGTCACCGCAGAAGTATTGGGACAAGGAAACAACTGTATCGATTTGCAGGTGGAGTCCGATAGCCGCTAGCTGAGACCACCGGAAATCGCCGCGCAGCTCCAGAGTACAAGGCAAAAGGCCTCACTTCAGGGGAAGAACACCCTTTTCATGGAGCAGCTGGGTCCTGATTCCCTTTCCGGAGAATCTTTGACAGTTCAATGCAGGGGCAAGGGATCATTATTTATTTGTTTACCCGGTCGAAGTCAGGGGGTTAGAATCTGCCCTTTGTGAATCAAAGGGTATACCCATGAGAACAGCAATTCTCCTGGTGGCATGTTTGCTGCTTTTTTTGACTGGTTGTGCGCAGCAGGCACAGGTATCTGCAACGGATCCGGTAGCCAACAGCAAGGGACAATCCACCCTAAAACGCAAAACCCCCCTCTTCTCTGCCAAATCCCGCACCAATCAGACCAGCCCCGACGATATATGGCATGTCATCGAACAGGGACTCACCTTTAGCAACGATGTAGCGGATCACAAGGTCGAACGGTACCTGGATTGGTACAGCGGCAATGATGAGTACTTCAACCGCACCCTGAACCGCGCCTACAGATACATGCCCTATGTGGTGGAGAAACTGCAGGAAAACAATCTCCCCATGGAACTGGCCCTGCTGCCTTTTATCGAGAGCGCCTATAACCCCTTTGCCTACTCCCACAGTCATGCGGCAGGCCTGTGGCAGTTTATTCCGGACACTGGCAAGGAAATGGGTCTCAAGCAGGACAACTGGTATGAGGGCCGACGCGACATCATCGACTCCACCGACGCAGCCATTCGCTACCTGACGATTCTCAACAAGATGTTCAATGGCGACTGGTTGCTGACGCTGGCCGCCTATAATGCCGGCCCTGGCACCGTAAGCCGCACCATGGAAGCAAACCGCCTCAGGGGCAAGCCCACGGACTTCTGGTCACTGCCCCTGCGGGAGGAAACCAGCGCTTATGTACCCCGCCTGATTGCCCTCGCCAAGGTGCTGTCCAACCCCGATGAATACAACATTGATCGCATCTCCATCCCCAAACAGACGCAATTCACCGTCGTCGAAGTGAAAGACCAGATCGATTTATCCGAGGCGGCCAAGCTGGCCAAAATCACTTCTGAGGAGATGTACCACCTTAACCCGGGTTTCAGCCGCTGGATAACCCCCCCCACGGGCCCCTACCGGCTGCTGCTGCCCACCCGGGGGGTCCCCGGATTTCTCGATCAGCTGGCCAAAACACCGCGCCAGCCCTGGCGCCCAACCACAGACTACGCCATCAAGCCCGGCGACACCCTCGGGCGAATTGCAACAGCTAATGGAACCAGCGTAGAAGAGCTGATGCGCATTAACCAGCTGGCATCAAGCAATCTCAAGATAGGCCAGATGCTGCGCATACCAGGGTCGCCGGACTCCAACAGGCATCTCGCGCTCAATCAGGGTAACAGGGCTACCACATACAAGGTCAAAGCCGGTGACAGCCTCTGGAACATTGCCAAATCCCACAATATAAAAATCAATGACTTGCTGGCCTGGAATAATCTCACTGCCAACTCCGTCATCTCTCCCGGCCAACAACTTGCCCTGCGCAACCCGGGCATCACTTCCAGCACCAAATCCGGGGTCAATTATCAAGTCAAACAGGGCGACTCACTGTACGATATAGCCCGCCGCTTCAAGGTGCAGGTCAATGATATCCTTGCCTGGAACTCCATGGAGTTGCAGCAGCTGATTAAGCCAGGGCAGAATCTGACTCTCTACCCAACACCCTGATTCAAGCTGCGGATAACCCTTCAAGCTTCTTTGACTGATGGCGGCAATTACTGCCGTCGTCATATGGCTACATCACCTGTTCAAGACTATCCAGTCCCGTTTGAAGACGTAGCGTTGACCGCCACCACGGAATTCCCCTCCAGGAAAATGCAAAAACCCCCGGTAGTGACCGGGGGTTTCGGCAACAGCACATTTCAGGGCTTAACTTTCTCAAGGCTTAACTTTCTCAGGGTTTAACTTTCGCCTGCTTAACCAGGATATCCTCGTAGGCACTCCATTCCCGGGAAGCCATCAATTGCTGCAGTGATGCCTTCAGGCCCCGACGTTCAGTATCGCTCAATTTTCCGGCATCAGCCTCACCGATTCGGGAAACAGAGTAAACCACAGCATCGCCCCCAGTAGTCGTTACATAACCCGCTACCGGAAGGGTCCCACCCACAGGATGGGAGAACACTGCAGCCACAACCTGCGGGTCAGCCTGGGCATCAAAACGTGTGGCATTGAGCGCCACCTGCCAGGGTAATTTTTCCGCCACGGCAACGTCCTCAACGGTTGCTCCAGATCTGACTTGCGTCAGCAGTTCTTCCGCCCGGGCCTGTAACCGTTGAGACTCTTTTTGCTGCCTGATGTTGGCTACGATGGTACTGCGCACTTCCTCCAATGATCGACGGTGGGCAGGGAAACGCTCCTTGAGCTTGATCACCAGGTAATCCTGATTTTGCAATTCCAGCACCTCGCTGGCGTAGCCATTTGCCAGAACATCCTCGCTGAAGGCCACGTCAACGACCCTGGGATTGACCGCTATACCTGCTCCGCCATCCCGTGAAAAGGGTTCGCTAATACCCATTTCCAGCTTCATCTCCTCCGCTACCGATGACAGGCTGTCGATACTGTAGGTTTTATCCTTCAGCTCTTCAACGATGCGTGGCAACATTTCCTGGGCTGCCAGACTGGTAAGTTCAGCGCGAATCCGCTCTTTCTGCTCATCAAATACCGGGCTTTTACCCTCCACTTTTTCCAACAGCTTGACCAAATGCTGTCCGCTATCAGTGGTTACCACATCAGACACCTGACCGGATTCGAGGCTGGTCAGTACCGCCTCAAAGCCTTCAGGCAGAGTGTCCGGGGAAAAACTGCCCAGATCACCGCCCTGCTGGGCGCTGCCCGCATCCTCGCTGTATGTCTTCGCGAGTTCTTCGAACAGTTCTCCCTGGGCCAGTCGGGCCTGAATATCGCTCAACAGTTCCCCATGGGAATTATCAGGCTTTTTCTCTACCATGATGTGGGCTATGTGCCAGCGTGCACTGTCGGCAGTATCCCGGGATTCGGCATCAAACTGGGTTCTCACTTGCTCTTCATCCACAGTCACCCGATCAAGGATGCTGGCAGGCGTAAGTGAAATATATTCGACGCTGATTTTTTCAGGCACCTCAAACTCACTGCCCTGCTTTTGGTAGTAATCGGCAATTTCCTCCTCACTGACGTCAATACTTTCAGTGAAACTGGCCGGTGCAACCGTCAGGTAGTGAAAATCCCGCTCCTGAAGATTGATTGCCAGAAAATTGTCGACCTCCGCCGGGGAAGAAAACGCACTGGCAAAAATACCCCCTGCAAACTGGTTGGCAAGGACCTCCTGCTCTACCCGTTCACGGTAGGTTTTGGGGGTGTAGCCAATACGTCCTATGGTGTACTCGTAGATCGCCGGGTCAAACTGGCCTTCCCGCTTGAAGGCGTCCTGGCTGGCAACAATTTCTGCGAAGGCTGGATCGGAAAGGGCCATGCCCTGTTTGCGTGCAGCCTGGAAAAGCACCGCATCCCGCACCAGCCCCTGCACCACAGGGGCACGCAACTGCTCATCGCCAAGCAGGGCCGGATCAATGCCTTCGAACTGTCCCAAAATCTGCTGACGGCGCAACTCGATGCCCTGCTGAACCTGGAATTCAGTGATTTTTTCACCGTTTACACTGGCGGCCTGGTCAGCATCCGGACCACTCAGAAACAGCGAATCGATACCAAAAAATGCGAAGGGAATGATCATAATTCCCACCAGTATGATGGCAGTGGTGCCTTTCAGGTTATCTCTGAAGTCCTGAAGCATGGAAAGCTCCTGTCTTGGTCTTGGTCTTGGCCTTGTTCCAGGGCCTTTTTGCCAGGCCCCCTACGAAAAAAGGCGCACCTAGATGCGCCTTTTGAACTACTCAAGCAGAGGATCAGGGGTTGACTGAATCCTTGAGTCCTTTGCCGGGTTTGAAGCTGGGCACGTTGCTGGCGGCAATCTGGATTTCCTTGCCGGTCTGCGGGTTGCGGCCAGTGCGGGCAGGACGGTGTTTCACAGCGAAGGTGCCAAAACCCACCAGGGAAACCTGGTCACCTTTTTTAAGTTCGCTGGTAACAGCTTCTATCAGAGAGTCCAGCGCACGGGTTGCTGCAGCCTTGGAAAGGTCAGCACCTTCGGCAATGGCATCAATCAATTCAGATTTATTCACTTGTTGTTCCCCTATTTAAATGGTTAATCAATCCTGCGCCGAACATGGCGCTACCTTGCCCGAGGGATGATCTCACGACTCGGGCCTCAAGACCACGGCTTTATACCAACCTGAGCAGGAGCGGTCAAGGCCCGGGTCCCGGCGGGCAGCCGTGGTCAAGAGCTGCAGCCTAGTGGGCACTGATGCGGGAGTTGGCATCACCCTCCACGACACTCGTAGCTGACAGGGGCCGTTCGTACTCTTCGTCGCTCAAGGACTCTGGCATATGTTCAAGGGCGATTTGTAGAACCTCGTCTATCCACTTGACCGGACGGATCTCGAGGGCGGCCTTGATGTTATCGGGAATTTCCTTGAGATCACGCTCGTTGTCAAAGGGGATAATCACCGTTTTGATACCACCGCGATGGGCTGCCAGCAGTTTTTCCTTGAGGCCACCAATACGCAGCACCTGCCCGCGCAGGGTGATCTCCCCGGTCATGGCCACATCCGCCCGCACCGGCACGCCGGTGAGCACGGAGACAAAGGCAGTGCACATGCCGACACCAGCACTGGGGCCATCCTTGGGCGTTGCACCCTCAGGAACATGGATGTGGAGGTCGAACTTGTTGTGGTAGTGCTTGGCGATACCCAACTGCTGGGAACGGCTGCGCACCACGGTTCTGGCCGCCTGGATAGACTCCTGCATGACCTTCTCCAGCAGACCCGTGCACTGCACATCGCCTTTGCCGGGAACGGCTGACGCCTCGATCGTGAGAAGCTCCCCACCCACGGAAGTCCACGCCAGGCCTGTCACCTGGCCTATCTGGTTGTCAGCTTCGGCGCGGCCGTAGTCAAAGCGTCGTACACCCAGCAAATCCTCGAGTCCCGCCTCAGCCACCACAAAGGTGCCTTTGCTGTCGTCTTTCACATGGAGGGTAACCACCTTGCGGCAGATTTTGGCGATCTGTCGTTCAAGGCCGCGGACGCCCGCTTCACGGGTGTGATATCGAATAATATCCCGCATAACCGCCTCATCAACACTCAGCTCCCCGTTTTTGAGGCCATTGGCCTTGAGCTGCTTGGGCAGCAGGTACTTGAGGGCAATATTGACCTTTTCATCTTCGGTGTAACCGGGAATCCTGATCACTTCCATGCGGTCCAGGAGGGGGCCAGGAATGTTCATGGAGTTGGCGGTACAGATAAACAACACTTCCGAAAGATCGTAGTCCACCTCCAGATAGTGATCGTTGAACGTATTATTCTGTTCAGGATCGAGCACCTCAAGCAGAGCCGAGGCAGGGTCACCGCGGTGATCCATGCCCATCTTGTCGATCTCATCAAGGAGGAACAGGGGATTTTTTACCCCTGCCTTGGCAATTTTCTGAACCAGCTTTCCCGGTAGTGAACCAATGTAGGTTCGACGGTGACCGCGAATCTCGGCTTCGTCACGAACACCGCCCAAAGACATGCGCACAAATTTGCGGCCGGTAGCCTTGGCGATGGACTCACCCAAAGAGGTTTTGCCAACTCCGGGGGGGCCAACCAGACACAGCACCGGACCCTTGAGTTTTTTGACGCGCTTTTGCACCGCCAGAAATTCAAGGATGCGCTCTTTCACTTCCTCCAGACCATAGTGATCCTCATTGAGCGTTTTCTCGGCACGGGGAATGTCGTGACGCACCTTCGAGCGCTGCTTCCAGGGCACGTTGAGCATCCAGTCCACATAGCTGCGCAAAACCGAGGCTTCAGCGGACATGGGGGACATCATTTTCAGCTTGTTTAGCTCGTTGCGGGTTTTATCCATGGCCGCCTTTGGCATGCCGGAATCCTTGAGACGTTTCTCCAGCAACTCGATCTCGTTCTGGCCGTCTTCCATGTCTCCCAGCTCCTTCTGAATGGCCTTCATCTGCTCATTCAGGTAATACTCTCGCTGACTTTTTTCCATTTGCTTCTTGACGCGTCCGCGAATTCGCTGCTCGATCTGGAACAGCTCCACTTCCGACTCGATAAAGCCCAGCAGGATTTCAACCCTGCTCTTGATGCTAGGTTCCTCAAGTACCTGCTGCTTTTGCTCGAGGGAGATGGTCATGTGGGTCGCAACCGTATCCGCAAGGCGATCGATTTCCTCAATGCCGGACAGGGTGGTAACCACTTCAGAGGGGATCTTTTTGCTCAGGTTTACATACTGTTCAAACTGGGAAATCAGGGTGCGCATCAGCACATCTGACTCGCGATCACCCAAAGGCGATTCTTCAACTGGTGTAAAACCGGCTACAAAAAAGCCAGCATTTTCAGAGATATTGTGAAGGAATACGCGCTCGGAACCTTCCACCAGAACCTTTACGGTACCATCGGGCAGCTTGAGCATTTGCAGGATATTGGCGAGGGTGCCCACTGTGTAAACAGCCGAGGGATCAGGATTGTCGTCGGCGGCATTTTTCTGGGCAACCAGCAAGATCTGCTTGTGCTGGGCCATGGATTCCTCAAGGGCGAGGATGGATTTTTCCCGGCCTACGAACAGCGGAACCACCATCTGGGGGTAAACCACCACATCGCGCAGGGGAAGGAGGGGGAGCTCGGTAGCGGTTTTTTCCTGGTAGGTCTCTTGGCCCATATCAACCTCAACTGTTAGGGACCCCAAAGCGGGTCAGTGAGTACGATATGGGGCCAGACTAACAGAAAACAAGGCGGATAGGTCAAGAAAAACCCAGGAAATCACCTGCAAAAAATTGCCGCCCATCAGGGCGCAATCATCACTCCTCGCTACCTGCAGCCTTGGCTTTCTCTGCACGCTCATAGACCACCAGAGGCTCGGACTCGCCGCGGATCACAGCGCTGTCAACCACCACCTTGACAACATTGGTGCGGGAAGGAATTTCGTACATTGTGTCGAGCAGGACGTTTTCGATGATGGAACGCAACCCCCTGGCCCCGGTCTTGCGGGTGAGGGCCTTCTCGGCGATTGCCTCGAGAGCATCCCGGCGCACATCCAGTTCGACTCCCTCCATCTCGAACAGTGCAGCAAACTGTTTCAGGAGGGAATTCTTTGGCTCCACCAGAATATTGACCAGGGCATCGCGATCAAGCTCCTCAAGCGTGGCTATCACCGGCAAACGTCCGACAAATTCTGGAATAAGGCCAAAACGAACCAGGTCTTCGGGTTCGATGGTTGCCAGCATTTCACCGATATTGGGTTTGTCTGCCTTGCTCTTGACTTCGGCGCCAAAGCCGATACCACCCTTTTCGGAGCGGTCCTGGATCACTTTTTCAAGCCCGGCAAAAGCGCCACCGCAGATAAAGAGAATATTGCGGGTATCCACCTGGAGAAATTCCTGCTGGGGGTGCTTGCGACCGCCCTGGGGGGGAACAGAGGCAATTGTTCCCTCAATCAGCTTCAGCAATGCCTGCTGTACGCCTTCACCTGACACATCTCTGGTGATGGAGGGGTTGTCCGACTTGCGGGAAATCTTGTCAATTTCATCGATATAGACGATGCCGCGCTGGGCCTTCTCAACATCGTAATCACATTTCTGCAAAAGCTTTTGAATAATATTTTCGACATCCTCACCCACATAGCCGGCTTCTGTCAGGGTGGTGGCATCGGCGATGGTGAAAGGTACATCCAGCAAACGGGCAAGGGTTTCAGCCAGCAGGGTTTTGCCGCTACCGGTTGGGCCGATGAGCAGGATATTACTCTTGCTGAGTTCAACGTCAGAGCGTCCTGGCGAACCCTGTAATCGCTTGTAGTGGTTGTAAACAGCCACAGACAGCACCCGTTTGGCGCGTTTCTGGCCGATCACATACTGGTCGAGGATTGCATTGATCTCCTCGGGAGTCGGCAGTTTGCTACCGGAACCGGCGGTAGCCGTGTCCTGAATCTCCTCGGAGATAATGTCATTACACAGATCGACACACTCGTCACAAATAAAAACGGATGGGCCTGCGATCAGCTTGCGGACCTCATGCTGGCTCTTGCCACAGAAGGAACAATACAGCAGCTTGCCATTATCGGTCGATTTGCCTTGGTCGCCCATGGCCACCCCTTATAAAAATGTATAGGAAGCAATAACTTGCGCGAATAAAAATAAACATAGCCGTTGCAGACTAGCTTATTTTACGGTCTTTTGTCCAGAACCTGATCGATCAGGCCGTACTCTTTGGACTGCTGTGCATCCATAAAATTGTCGCGCTCGGTTTCCAGGGCAATCTTTTCGTAGGACTGCCCGGTGTGGTGGGCCATCAAGCGATTGAGGCGCTCACGGATCTTGAGAATTTCCTGGGCGTGGATATGGATGTCGGAAGCCTGGCCCTGGGCACCACCGCTGGGCTGGTGAATCATGCAGCGGGAATTGGGCAGACAGTAGCGCTTGCCAGCAGCACCAGCTGCCAGCAAAAAAGCGCCCATGCTGGCGGCCTGGCCGATACACATGGTGGTAACGTCAGGCTTTATGAACTGCATGGTGTCATAAATAGACAGCCCTGCAGTCACTGAGCCACCGGGGGAATTGATATAGAGATGAATATCTTTATCGGGATTTTCCGACTCAAGGAACAGCAGCTGGGCAACCACCAGGTTAGCCATGTAATCCTCGACGGGCCCCACCAAGAAAATGACCCGCTCTTTCAGTAGCCGGGAATAGATGTCAAAGGCACGCTCACCCCTGGCAGTTTGCTCAATTACTACAGGCACCAGACCACCGGCACTGCGTATATCCATTGCTGACATCATTGCTTGGTACTCCCGGAAACGAACAAGATTGGGCCTTTCATTGTATCCCGCAAGACAACCCGGGAAACAGTCTCAACTGCACTCCACCGGATTGCCATTGCCTACAGGATCAGTCAGCGGATTCTTCGCTGGGGCTGTTGTCCTTGTCAGGCTGTACGGCTTCCTCGTAGCTGCAAGGCTCTTCGGTGAGGGAGGCGTTCTGGAGAATATGCTCCACCACCTGGTCTTCAAGTACTGATGACTGCACACCCACCAGCAACTGCTGATTGCCGTAGTAATAGCGCACGACTTCCTCGGGCTCCTCGTAGGTGGAAGCAATTTCTTCAATCTGCTGACGAACCTGGGCAGCGTCCGTCTTGATTTCAGCGGTTTCAATAATCCTGGCAACAATCAGACCCAGCGCAACACGGCGCTCGGCATCACCGGAAAAGAGTTCATCAGGCAACAGGGATTCATCAAAATTCTGACCACCACCAAATTGGGAGAGCATCTGGCGACGCAGCGCGCGGATTTCCTCTTTAACCAGGGAGGCCGGCACTTCAACGGTATGCCTGTCACGCAACTGATTCATCAAGCGGGTTTTCACCTTGTTCTTAATGGCATTGCGCAGTTCGCGCTCCATGTTGTTGCGCACTTCGGCGAGGAATTTTTCATGCCCTCCTTCCTTGATGCCAAATTTGGCAAAAAACTCATCATCGAGTTCAGGCAGCTTTTTTTCCTGCACTTCCTGGACGCTGAGATCGAATTCCACTGCAGCACCCTTGAGCTCTTCGGAGTGATAGTCCTCAGGGAAAGACAGGGATACCGTCCTGCTCTCGCCCGCCTTCATACCGATGAGCGCGTCTTCAAAACCGGGAATCATCTGCCCTGAACCCAGCACCAGCAAGCTGCCGCTGGCTTTGCCGCCAGCAAACTCTTCCCCACCCTTGCGGCCGATGTAGTCGATTTTTACCTGATCGTCCTTCTGTGCTGCGCGATCGACAGCAACCCACTGGGCATTCTGGTTACGCAGTACGTCGATCATTTTTTCCACATCGGCGTCGCTGACCTCGGCAACAGGCCTGACCACGGAAAGCGTGGCAAAATCCTGCAGCTCAATCTCCGGGTACACCTCGAAGGCGGCCACAAATTCCAGATCTTCACCGGGTTTGTCGGTCAGGGATTCAATGCTGGGCTGACCGGCAGGACGCAACTTTTCCTGGTTCACGGCTTCCTGAAAGCTCTTGCTGACCACTTCGCCGATCACTTCCTGGCGCACACCAGCACCAAAACGCTGCTTCACCACCTTGAAAGGCACTTTGCCGGCGCGGAATCCATCCAGACGAAGGCCCCTGGCAGCTTTCTGCAAGCGGGCAGCCACCTCGTTTTCCACCTGTTCAGCCGGTACGCCTATGGTCATCCGACGCTCGAGACCGGACGTTGTTTCAATGGAAACCTGCATGGATCTTCCTCACCTGTGTGCTTTTTGCAATTCGATAGAATGTTGGTGCGAGGGGGGAGACTCGAACTCCCACAGGTTGCCCTACTGGAACCTAAATCCAGCGCGTCTACCAGTTCCGCCACTCTCGCCTTAGCTATTGCCGACCAAACTGCTGGCCGGAAAGGGGGGCGATTTTGCCATAGGGGGGGATTGCGGGCAACTGAAACAGGGCTGGCACACAGAAACCTTTGCCATCAGATCCCCGGATCAGGTCAGCGTGGCAAACAAATAAGGATGATAACAGGCTGGGTGCCAGTCGCTGCAAGGGCCAGATCGCCGCACTCAGCGGGCACCAGCAGTGCGTCCTCCGCGCCACAGGGTTGCTGATCAACAATGGCACTGCCACTGGCTATCATCAGCAGCTGGTAGGTTGCATTGCGGGAAAGCTGGTGGCTGGAGCCTGCTGCCAAGGTCAAACGCTGCACTTCAAAATCGGCAAAACACACCACCTGCTCGAGAGTGAAATCTTCACCCTGCTGGAGGATGGACAGATCATCAAGGCAGCCAGCTTCAAGATTCATCAATTGCACCGCTGAGTCCGTATCCCAGTGATCCTGGGTAAGGACCTTCTGGGCAAAGGCCAATATCTTGCGTTCGTAGACAGGGGTCTGGAACTCTACGGTGCGCACCCCATGCTGCAGGGCATGGGGTGTCAGGCATGGCACCTTCACCACGTCACCTTCCTTGAGAGGCAGCATATGGGTAAAGGCATTCATGGCGTCGCGGGCCTCCCGCTCTCTGGCCAGCAGGGGTGCAGGCACATCCATCAGCCAGCTCTTGAGGGTCGGGGCATCCACCGGCTCATTGAGGCCTGCACCCTCTGCCAGCCGTAAACGATCACAGTGGCTGTCTATTGCTCGCCGGACCAGCTCGTAGCGGCGAACAGCGTCAAGAAACTGATGGCGAAATTCAGCATCCGATGATGCCGCCCTCCGGGAGTCCTGATCAAATCCAAACCGGATAGCACCAATCCCGTCTGGCCAGGTACTTCTGTCCACATGGGTAACCACATAGACTTCCCGCTTCTCCTCGTGGAGCTCGAAGTAAAGATCGCCAAACACCTCCTCAGGCAATGGATCGAGAATCTTCAACAGGGCAGGTTCACGGCTCTCAACTCCCAGAAACCGCAGCGGCCACAAAGCCAGCAACCAGGGCAAAGGGATGCTGAACAGCCCATCTGTGACACCGGATTGCCCGCGTTTTTCAATGCCAGTGAACCAGACTTCCTGCCCCCATGGCTTGGCAATATGCACAGGGGCCAGCCGCCATGGTGCAAACAGGTCAATCACCGGGGCACAGACATGTTGCGCCAGCTCAAAGATTGTTGTCGCATCTGGCTCATGGCGCTGAAGCCAGGCCAGAGCTGGACCCGTTTTATCGGTAACCACAAGTAAATGTTGATTGCGCCCGCGGACACAATCAGCGGCGAGAATAGCCAGAAGCGTGACGGATGGAGATCCGGGCAGGTAATACTGGGCATGGACGAATGAAAACACGCAGGGACGGAGGTCGCGAAAGTGCTGTTCCAACTGAATTTTGGGGTTTTCGCTGAGATGGTTTACGATCTGCACGTTGCCAATCCTGATTGGAGCAAGAAGTCTAGGGCTTCCAGGACATTTTGCAAACCCTAGAAAATATTGACTTTATTTGGCTAAGCTATTGACCAGCCAGCATAACCTGTACCTATAATAAGGTCCCTGTCAAAAATAACCCGGAGCCACTCACATGATTAACCTGAAAACCGTTGCCACACTGATCTCTGTTACTGCACTTTCTTTCACTCTCGCTGCCTGCGGTGGAGACAAAACAGACGTTACCACCAATGTGCCTGCTGATACCACGAGCGAAATTCAGGAAGCTGCAGACGCAGCTGCAGCGGCCGCTGAAGAAGCCGCAGCTGAAGCTGCCGCTGCTGCAGCTGCAGCAGCAGAAGCCGCCTCTGAAAGCTGGGATGATGCTGCTGACGCTGCCGAAGACGCCGCTGAAGACGCCGCTGACGCTGTGGAAGAAGCCGCTGATGATGCTGCTGACGCCCTGGAAGAAGCTGCTGAAGAAGCCCAGCAATAAGCCTCCTTTCAGTAAAAAGCCAGGGCAAGCCCTGGCTTTTTTATGGCTGACCAATAAGCCTGTTAGCGGGAAGGTCAATAATAGCGTCTGTTATGTGCAGCCATATCGCGCATGGACTGGGTGGGTTGATAGAGGCCGCCAAGGTGGCCATAACGATCCGCCATCCCGCAAAACGTCGCCATGCCAATCTCATCCAGCCAGCGCAGCACACCGCCGCGAAACTTCGGAAAACCGATTCCGTACAGCAATGACATATCCCCTTCCGCCGGGGAACCGGTGATTTCTTCGTCCAGGCAGCGGGCCATCTCGGTACACATGGGAATCATCATACGGGCGATGATTTCCTCATCGCTGAATTCCCGTCGCGGTGCCACATGGGGAGCGAGTAACATCCAGGTTTCAGGATCGCTGACCTTGACAGTTCGGCCTTTTTCGTTGCGCTCATAGGCGTAAAAGCCCTTGCCGTTCTTCTGGCCAAAACGCTTGTTTTCGTACATGAGGTGAGAAGCCTGGGCAAAATCCATGGTCAACCGATCGGGGTAGCCCGCCGCCACCACATCGGCGGCATGCACCGCCACATCGATACCGATCACATCAAGCAGATAGGCAGGGCCCATGGGCCAGCCCCAGTTTTCCATGACACGGTCGATCTGCTCGAAATCGGCACCATCCCGCATCAGCAGGTTGAAACCGGCAAAGTAGGGAAACAGCACGCGGTTGACCAGAAAGCCATTGCAATCCTTCACCACCACGGCTTTTTTACCCATGGCCAGCACGTGGGCCACGGCCCTGGCAACGGTCTCATCGGAGGTTTTCTCACCGCGCACCACTTCCACCAGGGGCATGGCGTGCACGGGGTTGAAAAAATGCATACCGCAGAAGTTCTCCGGGCGCTCAAGGGCTGTGGCAATGGACGAAATCAGTATTGAGGAAGTATTGGAAGCCAGGACCGTTGAAGCAGGAACGAGCTTTTCCACTTCGGCCAGAACGGCTTTTTTCACCACTTCCTTTTCCACTACCGCTTCAATGATCATGTCGCAGCTGGCGATGTCGGTGTATTCGAGGGCGGGGACAATGGATGACAGGATTTTTGTCGCTGCATCCTGTGACATTCCGCCTCGCTCAACCCGTTTTGACAGGATGGAGCCAGCCTCCTTCATGCCAAGATCAAGGGCACCCTGATTGATATCTTTCATCAACACCGAAAAACCCTTGAGGGCATTTTGATAGGCAATACCGCCGCCCATAATGCCTGCCCCCAGCACCGCAACCCGCGCCGCAGGTGCAGGACTGGCGGAGGCATACTTTCTGGCGACCGCAGACATTTGCTGGTCCGCCATAAACAGGCCGATAAGGGCACGGGCCTGGGCCGACTGGGCGAGCTGGTAGAAGGCATCGAATTCCACATCCAGAGCCTGGTCGCGGGTTAATGGCGCGGCCTGGATCATGGCGTCCACCGCCGCAACGGGGGCGGGGTAATGCTTGCCTGCCTGCTTGACGACAGCGGCTCTCAGGGTGCCCGCTATTGTGCCAAACTCACCGAGATCCACATCCAGGGCAGCCTGTTTGCGCAACCGCAACGCCCGGTAATCCAGCTTGCCCGTCATGGCATTGCGCAGGGTGCTCAGGGCTTCATCCCGGAGGGTCTCCGGCGCCACCACTGTATCGACAAAACCCTGGGCAAGGGCTTCCTCTGCCTTGTGTTGGCCGCCACCGGCCACCCATTCAACCGCAGCAGAAAACTCAGCTATGCGGGCAGCACGTACGGTACCGCCCCAGCCCGGCAGAATCCCCAGACCCACTTCGGGAAAGCCCACCTGCGCCACGGATGCCATTACGCGGAAGTCGCAGGCCAGGCAAAATTCAAAACCGCCACCCAGGGCAAACCCGTTGATGGCCACCACCACAGGAAAAGGCAAGCTCTCAAGGCGATTGAAATTGGCGTTATTGGCCCACAAAAAAGCCTTCAGTTCTTCCTTGCTGACAGTAAAGGCAGTTTCAAACTCAGTGATATCGGCTCCTGCGATAAAGACCTTCTTACCGCTGGTAACCAGCATTCCCTGTATGCCAGGGGCGTTTTCAAGGACATCAATGGCTTGACCCAGCTCGGCAACGGTATCGCGATTGAAGACGTTGACCGGCTTGTCGGCATTGTCAAAATGCAGCTCGACCAGCCCGGCCTCGATGGTGCTAATTTGGAGTGTTTTGCCCTGAAACATTGCATATCCTCTGTGAATACTTTTTCCGAAGGTGGTGAATGTACTCGGCGCAGGCCCTGTATTACAACTGTCTAATAGCTCAATTTTCTATTCAGCACAGATCCCGGCGAAGTTCACTGTCAAACCATGGGATATGTTCAGACAAACAAGGCGAAAAACCGCGAGGTCGGGGGCGCCAGCGAAGTTACGGCACAAACGCGGAGGGGAAGTGATTTGGAAAATGGGGACGTGATAAAAACCGGAAAACACTTAAGACTACGATTCAATAACAATAGGTGGCGCGCCCGAGAGGATTCGAACCTCTGACCCACGGCTTAGAAGGCCGTTGCTCTATCCAACTGAGCTACGGGCGCGAAACGCCAGCCAATGGCTGGCGAGGGCGCGATTATACAGACTTCTGCCACCATTGCCGACACCATTGCTGCACTGGGGATGATTACCGGTTAACCAGGCGATGAGGAGAGATATCGAGGAGTTGTGTGTGGATGGCTCGGGACGCGAAGCCAGGAATCAGTCTTCACCCTGTGGCTCTTCAAGCTCCACGAAGGGTTCCAGGGTATCCACCACGCATATCCCGCCGGAGCGCATGATGCGCAGAATATCACCCTCGCAAAAGCGGTTATTGACGGGCTTGTGCACATAGCCATCCAGGCGGATGCCGGAACAGGCGTTGATCAGTGTCACTTTCACCTTGCGGTTGCCAGCCAGGTCGATGATACCTGTGCTGTTGTCAATGAAATTTACCCGCTTGATTTGGTAGCTGGGGATACAGCCGTTGCGAATGTCCGACACCGATGGATTGTTCTCGTCAACTGATGCGGGGGGTGGCACGGCGGCGCCGTGGGCAGCTGAAGCACACAATAAAAATACAGCCATGAATCGTGTAAAACTCATTATTCACCTGTCTGAACACAGCAGCCTGAACAACTCATTCCGCTTGTGGTGCGGATACCTGACTGTCGCTAAGACATACCAACCCCGTTTTGTTTCCCCGCAACCGGAATGTTTCAGCGCTGATTGATCTGCGTCACAGGGAATTCTCCATGGCCACAAACTCGGGAATCAGGGATCGAGGTGCTTCATATCAAGGGCATCGCGGATCTCCTCGCCACCAAATCCCCGCTGCTGCAGGAAGCGGGAGCGGCGGGCCCTGTCCCTGATATCAGCGGGCGCTGTTGTACCGAAGCGCTTGGCAAGCACCTCGGCGGCCAGGGCAGACCAATCGACGTCGAGGCTGGCAATGGCGTCGTCGATAAGCCCGGAGGACACCCCCCGGCTGCGCAATTCGTGGCGAATACGGGCCAGCCCCTGACCGCGAGCTACCCGGGAACGGGCGAAACTTTCCGCAAAGCGACCATCGCTCAGCAATCCATCCGCCTCAAGCCCTGCCAGGGCTGTGTCTATATCCCCGTGGCGGGCAGGGAAGCGCTGTGCCAGCCGCTGCCGCAGTTCTTGCCGGGAATACTCCCGACGCGCCAGTGCGTCCATGGCAAGCAGCCGCAGGGAAGGAGCCGGTTTATCCCCTCTATCGGTCATGGCTGCTCCCTGCGTTGCGTTGGCTCATATCCTCAATTCCCGGTGAAGGATCAGCGGCTGGCGGGCTGGACTTTGAACCCAGCCAGCCGGCAATCTTGCGGAAAAACGCCTTCAGCAAGCGCCAGATTTTTGGCAACAGCCAGATCACCAGGGCGATAAACATCGCCATCAGGCAGAGAAATACCAAGGGATAACTGAGCATGGCCCATAACCCCGCCAGCACCAGTAAATCCTCGCCAATGGATGCAATCCAGTTGCTGAAGGGTTCCGGCGAGGTATTGATCAGGACGCGACTGGATGCCTTGGCCAGATGACTGGCGGTGGCCATGGAGCCCCCCAGCAATCCGGCGGCAATTTCCAGACCTGGGGTCACCTCCCCCACGGCCCCCGCCGCCAGCAGAGCGCCAGCGGGGATGCGGATGAACGTGTGTATGGCGTCCCACCCGGTATCCACACCGGGGGTTTTGTCGGCAAAAAATTCCACCAGGTACATCACCCCGGCAGCGCCAATCACCAGGGGATTCTGCAATACCTGCAAGCCTTCCGGCAGGGTGATATTGCCGGTGGCAGCAGCTATGCCCAGCACAAACACTGCTGCATACAGATTGATACCGCTGGCCCAGCCCACCCCCATCACCAGGGCCAGGGTAGTAATCAGTGCCTGATAGTTTTCCATCGCGCGCTCCCGGGTTTGCAATGCAGATTGGACCTCACTGGCAATCTATGGTGCCACGCCAGGATTCCTCTTGCATCCAATACACCGGGGCTCAAAGGTTTGATCCTGCTTCTGACCCATTAACTGCGCCAGATCAACGCCCCCGGGGCAGCAATGGCACTATGATCAATTTAAATCTTTGGGAGTTATTGATAATGATTCTTAACAAGACCACAATAGCGATTCAGGCAGCCCCCACAACTGCAACACTTCCCTGACCCTATCCCCACCACCAGGGTAACACTGGAGTAATCAATGCGATCTGATGTTTTTTTGCGGCAAATAACTAATTCCTTCCTTATCACGCTGGCCAGCGCCCTGTTCAGTGCGGGGCTGTTGGCAAAGGACGACGAAGTCGTGGTGTACTCCGCCCGCAATGAGCAGCTGATCAAGCCGCTATTCGACCAATACGAAAAAGCTACCGGGGTTCGGATTCGCTTTCTTACCGACAAGGAAGGCCCCCTTCTGGCCCGCCTCAAGGCGGAAGGCGCCAACACCCCCGCAGATCTGCTGCTGACGGTAGATGCGGGCAATCTCTGGCAAGCGGCCCAGGAGGGTCTGCTGCAATCGTTTGATTCCGCTATTCTGAAAGAGGCAATCCCCGCCCATCTGCGGGACCCGGACAATCTCTGGTTCGGGCTGTCCGTGCGCGCCCGCACTATCGTCTACAACCCCAACTCGGTAAACCCGGCGGAGCTTTCCACCTACGCCGCCCTGGCCCAGCCCCAGTGGACAAAACGCCTCTGCCTGCGCACCTCCAACAAGGTCTACAACCAGTCGCTGGTAGCCATGCTGATTGCCGAATATGGCGAAGTTGAAGCGGAGAAGATCGTCAAAGGCTGGGTGGCCAACCTGGCCACCAGTCCCTTTGCCGACGACACCAGCGCCCTCAAGGCCGTGGCCGCGGGGCAGTGTGATATTACCCTGGTGAACACCTACTATCTCGGGCGTCTGCTGAACGAGGATGCAAACCTGCCCCTCAAGGTGTTCTGGCCCAACCAGGGGGCAGAAAACAGCGGTACCCATGTGAATATTTCCGGCGGCGGCATCACCCGTTTTGCCAAACATCCGCAGGCGGCACGCCAGCTGCTGGAATGGCTAGCCTCCGATGAAGCCCAGGCTGCCTTTGCCGGAGAGAACCTGGAATACCCCGCCAACCCCAGAGTTGCCGTTTCACCGCTTGTCGCCTCTTGGGGTGAATTCAGGCAAAGCCCTCTCAACGTCGCCTTCGCCGGCGCCCACCAGGCCGCAGCCGTAAAATTGATGGACAGGGCTGGATACCGCTAAATGGAAGCAGCCAGCCCGCTGGCAATGACCCGGCACCCACAGCAGGGAGATGGCCAGTGGCCACGCCTGACCATTGTGGCCCTCGCTGCCCTGGTGCTGCTGCCCCTGGCGGTGATCTTTGCCTCCTTTGCCGATCCCCAGGGGGAAACTTGGGCGCATTTTGGCGAGTTTGTCCTGCCGAGACTGCTGCTCAACACCTTCTGGCTGCTGCTGGGGGTTGGTCTGGGTACGGCCTTGCTGGGCATATCGCTGGCATGGCTCACTGCAGTCTGTGATTTCCCTGGTCGCCGCTGGCTCACCTGGGCGCTGCTGCTGCCCCTGGCGGTACCGGGTTATGTACTGGGCTTTGTGATGATCGGCCTGCTGGACTTCACTGGCCCCCTGCAAACCGGCATGCGGGAGCTGTTTGGCGCCGCCCCGCAAATCCCCATCCGTTCACGAGGCGGCGTGATCGCGGTGATGGCCCTGACCCTCTACCCCTATGTGTATCTGGTGGCCCGCAATGCTTTTCTGACCCAGGGGAAACGGGCCCTGGAAGCGGCACAAACACTGGGCCTGAATCGCTGGCAGGGGTTTTACAGAGTTGCCCTGCCGATGGCGCGGCCCTGGATCGCCGGCGGGCTGGCCCTGGTGCTGATGGAAACCCTGGCGGATTTCGGCACCGTTGCGGTGTTCAACTATGACACCTTCACCACCGCCATCTACCGCGCCTGGTTCGGCATGTTCAATCTCAGCGCCGCCTCCCAGCTGGCCTCACTGCTGGTTGTTCTGGTGTTTCTCGCCCTGCTGCTGGAGCAGTCTTCGCGGCGTGGGCAGCGCTTTTCTGCGGGCGGTCGCGCCGACCACGGGCAACGCATCGCCCTTGGCCCCACAGCGCGCTGGCTCGCGGCACTGTGGTGCAGCCTGGTGTTTTTTGTCGCCGTGGCAGTGCCCCTTGCACAGCTGCTGGTCTGGGCATGGCAGAGCCGGGGCGATCTCGATGCCCGCTACCTGGGCTTCCTCGGCCACTCCCTGATCCTCGCCACCAGCGGTGCCTTTGTGGTGGTCACTTTGGGCCTGACCCTGGCCTATTGCCTGCGCCGCAAACAGGGTCGGCTGCTCATCCTTATGGCACGCCTTGCCACCCTTGGCTACGCCATCCCCGGCGCTGTGCTGGCGGTGGGATTTTACCTGCCGGTCACCTGGCTCGACCGCCAGTGGATAGCCCTTGGCAACCATGTTGGCAACAGCTGGGGACCCCTGCTCGGCGGTACCCTGGCAGCCATGCTTTTAGCCTATGCCGTACGCTTTCTCGCAGTTGGCTTTCACCCAGTCGACGCTGCCCTGCACCGCATCACCAGTAATATGGACGAGGCCGCCAGAAGCATGGGCAGCGGCACCAGGGACATCCTCAGCCGGGTTCATTTGCCGCTCTTGCGGGGGGGCATCGCCACGGCAGCCGTGTTGGTTTTTGTCGATATCATGAAGGAAATGCCCATCACCCTGATGACCCGCCCTTTCGGCTGGGACACCCTGGCCCTGCGGGTTTTCGAAATGACTTCAGAGGGGGAGTGGCAGCGCGCCGCCCTGCCCGCCATCACCCTGGTAATAGCTGGCCTGATCCCGGTGTTGCTGCTGATGCGCACCAGTGACAGCGACGAGATAAAGCATGCAACTTGAAATACTCAATATCGCCGTGGGATTCGCAGATAAGCCCATCCTCGAAGACCTGAGCCTGGCCCTGGCGCCGGGAGAGATCGGTTGCCTGCTGGGGGCCTCCGGCTGCGGCAAAACCACCGCCCTGCGGGCCATTGCCGGTTTTGAACCGCTACAACATGGTCAGATCGTGGTGGGGGCACAACAGATCAGCCGCCCGGGCTGGACCTTGCCACCGCAAAAACGCCGGGTGGGCATGGTATTTCAGGACTATGCGCTGTTTCCCCATCTCAGCGCCGCCGACAATATTGGTTTCGGCCTGCGCAATGGCAACAGCGAACAGAAGCGCAAACGGGTGGCCGACATGCTCGACCTGGTGGGGCTGGGCGCCGTCGCCCACCACTACCCCCACCAGCTCTCCGGCGGTCAGCAACAGCGGGTGGCCGTGGCGCGGGCGCTGGCCCCGGATCCGGCGGTGCTGCTGATGGATGAACCCTTTTCGAACCTCGATGTGGCACTGCGGGAGCGCCTGTCCCTGGAGGTCCGGGCCATCCTCAAGGCTGCGGGCACCACCGCATTGATTGTCACCCACGACCAGAATGAAGCCTTCGCCATTGCCGACCGCATTGGCCTGATGGACCGGGGCCGCATCGAGCAATGGGACAGTGCCTACAACCTCTACCACAGCCCCGCCAGTCGCATGGTGGCGCAATTTATCGGCCAAGGGGTACTGGTGCCCGGCGAGGTGCTGGACAACCAGCAAATTCGCATAGCCCTGGGCTGCCTGCCATCCCGTACACCGCTGCCCGACAACAGCCGCGTCGATGTGCTGTTGCGACCAGACGATATCATCCACGATGACAACAGCCCGCTGCTGGCTAAAGTGGTAGCCAAATCCTTTCGCGGCGCCAGCATACTTTACACTCTCGAACTGCCCTGCGGCACACGCCTGCTGTCGCTGGTGCCGTCCCATCACAATCACGCCATTGGTGAGGGCATTGGTATCCGGCTGGAGGCGGAGCATGTGATTGCCTTTCCTTCTGACGTCTGACGTCTGACGAGAGACGAGAGACGGGAGACGGGAGACGGGAGACGGGAGACGGGAGAGAATGCAGCTGTTACGTGAAACATTTTACGTCAAACGTGAAACGTCACTTACAGCCTCCCCCAAAGTCGGGTAAAACGACAACACCCCATCGATGGGCTTGACCCCCGCCCGCGCCAGGGTCTTCAAGGGCTGGAATTGCAGATCCGCAACCATGACCTGGCACTGGTCCTGCTGGCATTTGGCGATCAGTTTGGTGAACGCGGACAAACCTCCCGCATCCATGATGGATACACCGTCCATATACAGCACAATGCCTTTCTTGCTGCCAATATGCCCCGCCAGCTCGCCAAAAATCCTGTCGGCAGCGGCAAAAAACAGCGGGCCGCTGATCTTGAATACGGACCAGCCCGGAGGCAATTCCACCTGCACCAGACGGCGGTTGTCTGAAATTTCGTAGACCCTGGTCATCTCCGCCACTTCCTTCATAAACAGCACGGCGGCCAGCAGGATGCCGGTGGTGATGGCAATCACCATATCGAGCATAACGGTGAGGGAGAAACAGGTGAGGAATACCCAGAGATCACCCCGCGGCGCAGTTTTCAGTAAATGCACAGCCTTGTGGGCCTCACTCATATTCCACGCCACCATCAGCAGCAACGCTGCCATGGCCGCCATGGGCAGGTAGGACAGCAGCGGCGCCAGCAACACCAGCCCCAGCAGCACCACGGCGGCGTGAATCATGGCCGACACTGGAGACTCGGCCCCCGCCTTGAAGTTGGCGGCAGAACGGGCAAGGGCCGCCGTGGCGGTAATGCCGCCAAAAAAGGGGGTGACAATATTCCCTATACCCTGCCCCAGCAGCTCGCTGTTGGCGCTGTGGCGCTTGCCGGTCATACCGTCCAGCACCACAGCGCACAGCAGCGACTCAATGGCCCCCAGCATGGCGATGGCAAAGGCGGCGGGGAGCAGCACCTGCAAAAGCTTCCAGTTCACCACCAATGGCTCGCCACCAGGTCCCGGTTGCAGCCAGGGCCATTGAAATGCGGGCAAAAAAGGTGGAATTCCACTCCCCGTTGAGCCGTCGGGCAGTAGATAACTGAAGCGGGTGCCTATGGTGTCGACCGCAAACCCGCTGCCATTGAGCCACAAGGCCACCAGGGCTCCCACCACCACCGCAGGCAGGTGGGGCGGCACAGGGGTCTTGAGCCGCGGCCACAGCAACATCACCGCCAGGGTTAGCCCGGCCACCACCATGCTGGGCCAGGCCGCAGAGGACAGATTAAGCGCCAGCAGCTGGATCTTGTCGATATAGTGTTCCGGCATCACCGCAATGGGCAGGCCGAACAGATCCTTGACCTGCAGGGTTGCGATTACCACCGCAATACCGCCGGTAAAACCCAGGGTGACGGATTCGGGGATATATTCGATAAATCTCCCCAGTCGCAGCAGCGCGAGAATCACCAGAATCATGCCGGCCATCACCGATGCCAGCAGTAAACCCGCCAATCCGTACTGGTGGGCGATGGGGTAAAGAATCACCACAAAAGCAGCGGTAGGGCCGGATACGCTGAACCGTGAACCGCCGCTGAGGGCGATCACAAACCCCGCAATTATGGCGGTGTACAACCCGTACTGGGGGGCCACGCCACTGGCAATGGCCAGGGCCATGGCGAGGGGAATGGCGATAATGCCAACAGTCATCCCAGCCAGCAGGTCACGGCCAAAGCGACGGTGGTTGTAGGGCTCGGTGAAACAGCTTTCCCGCACAGCGTGACCAATCCGCAACGAGAAAAGATGTGCACGGTGAGGCATATTGACTCCGGCTTCAGGGGGGCGAGGCAAGGACTCGATTATCCACCATTGCCAACACTATTTCATTATCATAGAAAATTATTTAATGTTAATCATATTAACATTGACCAGCCTTTTTACCGCCCTATAATCATCCCCCTTCTCTCCATGATCACCCCGCTCGAATACACCTATCATTTGCCCGGAGGTTTTACCCTTGAATACATCCGCCATTGCCACAGCTCTCGGCCAGTATGGCATCACCAATGCCACAGAGATTGTCTACAACCCCAGCTATGATCTGCTGTTTGCCGAGGAAACCAATCCGGCGCTGGAGGGGTATGAAGCGGGTGTCGTTACTGAGCTGGGCGCTGTCAATGTCAACACCGGCATCTTCACCGGGCGCTCACCCAAGGACAAATACTTCGTCAAGGACGATGTAACCCGCGACACCCTGTGGTGGAACGACCAGGGCAAGAACGACAACAAGCCCATCACACCGGAAGTGTGGAACTCCCTCAAGACCGTGGTGGGCAAGCAGTTGAGTGGCAAGCGTCTGTTTGTGGTAGATCTTTACTGTGGCGCCGATGAAATCAGCCAATTGAAGGTCAGGTTTGTCACCGAAGTGGCCTGGCAAGCACACTTCGTCAAGAATATGTTTATCCGTCCCAGCGACGAGCAGCTGAAAAATTTTGAGCCGGATTTTGTCGTACTTAACGGCGCCAAAGCCACCAACCCCAACTGGCAGGAACAGGGCCTCAACTCCGAGAATTTTGTCGCCTTCAATATGACCGAGCGCATGCAACTGATCGGCGGCACCTGGTACGGCGGCGAGATGAAAAAAGGTATGTTCTCGGTGATGAACTACCTGCTGCCCCTGAAGGGCATTGCCTCCATGCACTGCTCCGCCAATGTGGGCAGGGACGGCGATGTGGCCATCTTCTTCGGCCTGTCCGGCACCGGCAAAACCACCCTCTCCACCGACCCCAAGCGCCAGCTGATCGGCGATGACGAGCACGGCTGGGACGACAATGGCATCTTTAATTTTGAGGGCGGCTGCTACGCCAAGACCATCAACCTCAGCAAGGAGCAGGAGCCGGATATCTACAACGCCATCCGCCGCGACGCCCTGCTGGAGAACGTCACCGTCGATGCCAACGGCAAGATCGATTTCGACGACAGCTCCCGCACCGAGAACACCAGGGTGTCCTACCCCATCTATCACATCGACAATATCGTCAAGCCTGTATCCAAGGCTGGTCACGCCAGCAAGGTGATCTTTCTTACCGCCGACGCCTTCGGCGTGCTACCCCCGGTGGCCAAGCTAACACCTGAACAGACCGAGTACTACTTCCTGTCCGGCTTTACCGCCAAGCTGGCGGGTACAGAGCGCGGCATCACCGAGCCAACCCCCACCTTTTCCTCCTGCTTTGGCGCCGCATTCCTGAGCCTGCACCCCACCCAGTACGCCGATGTCCTGGTGAAGCGCATGAAAGCCTCCAACGCCCAGGCCTACCTGGTGAACACTGGCTGGAACGGTAGCGGCAAGCGCATCTCCATCAAGGATACCCGCGCCATTATCGACGCCATCCTCAGCGGCGAGATCGAAAACACTGAAACCGCCAACCTGCCCTATTTCAACCTCGCCATTCCCGCCACATTGCCCGGCGTCAACACCGGCATCCTGAACCCCAAGGACACCTATGCTGACCCTGCCCAGTGGGATGAAAAGGCACGCAAGCTGGCTGCCATGTTTGTTGACAATTTCACCCGCTTCACCGACAACGACCTGGGCAAGGCACTGGTAGCTGCAGGCCCCCGCCTGGATTAGCCGCTGCCGGGCAAATGGCAGGGTTCTCCCGCGAGGACTCTGCCATAAACCCCGGGGGATTTCTGAGACGACCTGGTACTTTGCAAAAGTATCCACACCTGATCACCGACAGTGCCATCTATGACCACTATTGAACAGAGAACTGCCCGCCTCACCTTGCTGATCGACCCGCGTAAAAAGGCCGTTTTCGAGCAACTCTGTGCCCGGGAAGACGTTACCCCCTCCCAGAAAGTGCGCCAGTTTATCCGCGATTATATCGAGGCCCAGCTCGGCCCCGAGTGGAGCAAAAACAGTACTTCAACAGCTGTTGATGAATAAAACCCGCGAAAAACTCCCCTTTTTTTCCTGCCAATGAACCCTGCCTCCTGACCTATCCCTTTTTTAGCCTCCAGTTGATACAGTTGCTATCAATCGACGAAAAAACAGATTTCAGTTGACAAAATCTAGAAATCCCCTCTTTCAGGTTCTATCCTCTTTATTCGGTCGCTGCGCCGGTTTGCCTCTCACGGGGGTAAATGGCAAATTGTGTGCGCTCTGTGATGTCAATAAAGTCATAGGAGAATCGCCTCATGCACCAGGATTCAACGGATTTTTCCAACGCCACCGATGACATCCCTGGCGATACCAGCGCCTGGCAGGCGCTGGCCACACTGCTCGCCAAGGCTGATGTCCGTATAGGTGGATCCCGGGCCTGGGATATCCACATACATACAGAGGATGCAGTACAGCGCATCCTCGGCCAGGGCAGTCTCGGCCTCGGTGAGTCCTATATGGATGGCGGCTGGGATGTAAAACACCTGGATGAATTTTTCACCAAAATCCTGCGCGCGCGGCTCGACCGTGAAATCAAGCCCCTCAGCCTGATTTTGCCTGCCCTGCGTGCCCGCCTGTTCAACCTGCAGAATATAAAAAGAGCCTGGCATGTGGGTGAAAAACACTACGATCTGGGCAATGATTTTTACGCCGCCATGCTCGACCCCCGCATGACTTACACCTGCGGCTACTGGAAAGATGCCAGCAACCTGGCCGCAGCTCAGGAAGCAAAGCTCGACCTTATCTGCCGCAAGCTGCAACTCGAGCCAGGCACGCGGGTGCTGGATATTGGCTGCGGCTGGGGCAGCTTTATGGGCTATGCCGCAGAAAATTATGGCGTTGAATGTGTAGGTGTGACCATTTCCCGGGAGCAAGCCGCCCTGGGGCAGCAAAAATACAGTCACTTGCCCGTTGAATTCCGTCTGGCGGATTATCGCCAAATCAATGAGATCTTTGATCATATTGTCAGTGTCGGCATGTTCGAACATGTGGACCACAAGAATTACCGCACCTATATGGCGGTGGCCAATCGCTGCCTGAAGGACAACGGCCTGTTTCTGCTGCACACCATTGGCAGGAATAAACGCAAGGCAGGGGCCGACCCCTGGATCGACAAATACATATTTCCCAACGGTGAGCTGCCTTCCATTGGCCAGTTGGGGGACAGCATGGACGATCTGTTCGTGGTGGAGGACGTGCATAATTTCGGCGCCGATTACGACAAAACCCTGATGGCATGGCACGCCAACTTTGACGCCGCCTGGCCACAATTTGCGGAGCAGCTGGGACAGCGCTTTTATCGCATGTGGCGTTATTATTTACTGTGCTGCGCGGGGGCATTCCGCGCCAGGGATCTGCAGCTGTGCCAGTGGGTACTGTCAAAAAGAGGCCAAATGGGTGGCTATGTCAGGGTAACCTGAAGCTGCTACCAGTAATCGGCAGGAATCAAAATGGCGAGGATTTGACCTCGCCATTTTGATTTCAATTGTCTGGCAATTTAACGCAGCAACAACAGGGGCGTTTGCGAATTGGCCAGCATGTGGTTGGTCAAACTGCCAAAGAACAGTTCCCGCAGGCGGCTGCGGCCAAAAGCACCCATTACCGTCAATTCAATCTGATGCTGTTGCTGATAGTCAGCGAGTTGCTGCTCCACATCACCATGGAGGTTGGCAGTGACCACATCGAGCCCGGCGTTTCGCAAAAAAGCCGTGGCATCAGCCAGCAGCGGCGACTCATCTTTTGACACATGCACAAGGTGGCACTGCATGCCCTTGTAGAGAGGGCTTGTGGCCACCATATCCAGCGCCTTGCGGGCCCCCTCGCTGCCATCATAATCGATCATGCAACGGGTTGGCGGTGTCACAAAGGGAGAGTTAACCACCAGCACAGGGCGGTGCATGGCGCGGATAATGGACTCCAGATGATTGCCGATGCGATGGGGCTGCTCACCGTGATCTTCGCCGCGGATACCGATCACCAGCACCCGGATCTCGTCCTCCATTTCAATCAGGGATTCAGTGAGACTGCCATGGCGCTGCAACTTCTCCGGATCCACAGCCCCAGCGCCAATGGCACGCTGGCGCGCACCTTCAAGCATCAGCTTACCCTGCTCCAGCAGAATTTTGCTGCGCCGCTCCTCCAGGGCAGTGAGTTCTTCAAGCAGTTCTTCCCGCGAACCAAGGCCGAGACTGCCACTGAGATCCGATAGGGGAGGATGTTCGCGGCGCTCGATATTGTGGAGCAGTTTCAGGGGGGCATTCACGGTGCGGGACACCCAGGCAGCGTAATCAACCACCGCCTCTTTCCAGGTGGAACCGTCAATACAGGCCAGTACAGTGCGTCTGTTATTGTTCATCAGTGCCCTCCCAGGACTTTGTCAATTTCTGCAGGATTATCATGAACACCAAAACGGTCGACGATAGTTGCACTGGCTTCGTTCAGACCAATCAGCTCAACCTCTGCCCCTTCGCGGCGAAATTTCATCACCACCTTGTCGAGGGCGCCAACGGCAGAAATATCCCAGAAGTGGGCGCGGCCCAGATCAATCACCACCTTATCAAGGGCTTCCCTGAAATCAAAACTTTCGGCAAATTTATCGGCGGAATTAAAAAATACCTGTCCGATAACTTTGTAGGTACGCGTCGTTCCGGCCTTATCCAGTTCAGATGCCACATACATAAAGTGGCTGACTTTATTGGCAAAAAACAGCGATGCAAGCAACACACCGGCCAGTACACCAAACGCCAGATTGTGGGTAGCCACCACTACCACCACAGTCACCACCATCACAACATTGGTAGACATGGGGTGCTTCTTGAGATTGACAATGGAGCTCCAGCTGAAGGTACCGATGGACACCATAATCATCACCGCCACCAGGGCGGCCATGGGAATCACTTTCAGCACCGGACTCAAAAACACCACCAGAATCAGCAGGAATATCCCCGCCCACAGGGTGGACAGGCGCCCGCGCCCACCGGATTTCACATTGATCACCGACTGGCCGATCATGGCACAGCCCGCCATGCCACCCAGCAGTCCGGCGCCGATATTGGCAATGCCCTGGCCCTTGCACTCGCGGTTTTTATCGCTGGTGGTGTCGGTGAGATCATCGACGATAGTAGCTGTCATCAACGACTCCAGCAGACCTACCACCGCCAGTGACAGTGAGTAGGGAAAGATTATCGCCAAAGTTTCAAAATTCAGCGGTACATCCGGCCACAAAAAGATAGGCAAGGTGTCAGGCAAATCCCCCATATCCCCCACGGTGCGAACATCAATACCCATAAAATACGCAATCAGGGTCAGGGTGACAATACACACCAGGGGCGAGGGAATCAGTTTGCCTAACACCGGCACCAGTGGCAGCAGATAGATAATGCCCAGCCCGGCAATCGTCATGGCATACACATGCCAGGTAACATTGGTCAGCTCCGGCAACTGGGCCATAAAGATCAGTATCGCCAATGCGTTTACAAAGCCCGTCACCACGGACCGGGAAACAAAACTCATCAACGCGCCAAGGCGCAAATAACCCGCAACAATCTGCAACACCCCTGTTAGCAGGGTTGCTGCCAGCAGATACTGCAATCCGTGCTCCTTCACCAAGGTGACCATAAGCACTGCCATGGCAGCAGTGGCTGCGGAAATCATCCCGGGGCGGCCACCCACAATGGCGATAACCACAGCAATACAGAAAGACGCATAAAGGCCGACCCGGGGATCGACACCTGCAATAATGGAAAAGGCAATGGCCTCGGGAATCAGGGCCAGGGCAACCACCGTACCCGCAAGCAGGTCACCGCGAATATTGCCCAGCCAGTCTTTTTTGGTTGAATGTAACAGCATTGGTTATCCTTGATTGTTTGAGCAAATAAATCGTCATAACCCCAGATCCCACCAAGGGGAACAGGCAGGCGCAACGCCTGGTTTTCTGGTGATAATTTATCGGCGGGGAAAACTCTTTAACGAAAATTTAGTGCTATTGGTTTCAGCGATGGCTTTCACCGTCGCTGAACCACAGACCACTGAAAAGTCTGTATTAGAAAAGCATAAATGTCAGGGCGGCGTAACAGCCGGAAGTGATTTCATGGCAGGAGCTTCAGATCGGGATATTTGCGAAGGGGGCGATTATACGCCCTATCGCTCACAACACAAGGTTGGCCGCGAGCCTTTATCAGGAGAGTGGGCTGAATCCGGAAGTACGATAGCAATTCTGCTGCACCACCAGCAGCCCGATGGGCGGTCATCAGGAAGATGAAAAAGCGGATCGGATTGAGCATCCCGACCCGCTTTATCTGTGATCAATCCCGCAATGAGAAAAATCATTATTCCACAGGAATCCGCACCGGAATCTTCCCCCCCTCAACCCCATTGGGGCCTGTCACCGCCACATAGAGGTACTGGTCACCATCACCGGGAGCCACACGAATCGACGCATTGAGACTGGGTCCTTCACCCTTTGTCCCAAAGGAGCCATTGGCGCGCTTTTCATACCAGGTAATCTTGCCCTCTCCCCCTTTCAGCTCCCCCTGCAGCTGAACATTCACCGCAACGGCGGCGCCCTGAGGGGCTTTGACCGGCGCAACCGGTGCGATCACCAGATTGCGATTGGGATCAAGATTGATGGTGGGGTCATAGAGCGCAAGCATATTCGATTGCACCGGCGCGGCGGTGAGATCGTTAGCATTGATCCCCGCATGATCAAACAGACCGGCAAACCACAGCTGCTGTCCCTGCACAGTATGCACGACCTGGCTACCTATCACGTGCTCTCGGGAAGCCCTGTGCAGCCCCCCGCCCAGCGGAGTCAGCTGCCCCGTTTCAATATCAAGAATGGCGATGTTATGGAGCTGGTTAAAGTGCTCATCGTAGATAAAGCTTCCAGATAACAACAGACGACGATCATCCAGGAACGTCATCTGCCGCACATCGCGGGATACGCCACCCACACTGGTGGCAGGACTCCAAGTGTCAGTCTTTCTGTCATAGCGAGCGATGCCAAAGGTTTCCACCTTGTGACGTGCAGCAACGGATTCATTGCGGCTGACAATCCCCAGCGTACCGCCCGCATAGAGATTGCCACTGTTATCAAGGGCGAGGGACAGTACCCGGGGAAACCCGGCATTGAGAAAGCCGTTGTAGTTGGTATAGCCACTTTCAGTGGGACGGGTCGGCAACCCGGGCAGGCCTTCAGGATACCATTTCCTGTCCACATCACTGAGGTGCACAAAGTTGCCCTTGCCTACTGGCGCCCAGTCGTTAGCGGTGTAGTCCCAGCGGGCGACATTGAAGAGCATGCGTGCATTGGTGGTCGGTACAGGCCCGTAATAGTTAAACGTACCGGCAACATAAATACCCACCGGATCCTGACTGTGATCCAGCACAATAGCGTAAATACCCTTGATGGGCTTTTGCGGATCTTCAGGCTTAAGATCGTGACCCAGGATATGGTACTCACCCTCCGCATCAATGCGCAGTGCTGCGGCCGTATCCTTGGGAAATGGAGAATCAGGAAGCGTCAGGGGCGAGGCCCAATTGCCCACCAGGAACATGTCTCCGGTTTTATCGTTCCAGGCAATATCATTGATGACCCCCGCGCCCTGCAAGGCCGTGTTACCAACTACAGTCTCACCATTGTAGGTGCCCTGAATATTGGACCAGCTCCTGGATTCGGGATCATATACACCGATGCCACTGTGGCTGGAAATGGCGCCATAGGCATAGAGCTTTCCCTTGTGGGTCTTGATACCTTCCGGTGGACTTTGAATACCCTCGCCGCGATCCCAGGCCAGACGTTGATATCCTTCACCAGGGCGGAAACTCCAGGCATACCAGCGGGTTCCCCGCTCAGCTTCCCAGCTGCCACCGAAATACAGGGTATCGCCAATCCACACAATCCCGGAAATATCCGGGGTGCCGATACTGACATCCAGACCGGTCACTGCCTGCTGTACACCACGCTCCGGCTTCACAAACGCCCGTGACCAGTGCTGCGAACCAGTGGGCGCTCCGGTTGTGACGGCATATTGCTGGTAGGGACCATTGATTGCAGCCACCTGTACAGGGCTATCGGTGAAGTTTATGGTCTCGTTCCAGCGTGCAATAAAATGGGATTCCATGGCTTTGTCAGCAGTACTGCCAAAATTGCCGGGGGCGATATGGGTGAAATCACCAACAAAGTACACATTGTTGCCATCAATGGTGAGACGGATCTCTGGCATCACTTTGGTGGAAAGACCAGAACCCAGTTGTTTCCAGTCTCCAGTGTCAGGATCATGCACAATGACACTGTGCCCTGCTTCGCCGTTTTTGAAGCCATCGAAAAATTGATTGACGCCTTTGCGCCCACCAAAAGCGCCGGAAAAATAGATGTTGCCGTTATCTGCCCTGGCCACATTAAAGCAGTCACGACCCACACCGCCCTTGCCTGTGGGGTCAATCCAGGCTTGCTGCTGCCGGTCCCATTTTGCGATACCCCGCAGGGGCGGCCTGCCCTCGCCTTCTGAAAAGGCACCGCAGATCCAGATATCCTCTCCGTCCACAAGAAAATCCCGCACCAAGGCCGCATCGAAATACATAAAATCACCGGCACGCTGCAAAATACCATTTTCCTTGCCTGCAGAACCGTCGGTGGGAAAATCAGCGGGGAACCGACGCCAGCCCGTGCCATCTTGCCAGGCGGCAAATCCGGTGCTGTATCCGGCGGTAGAGGCACTGTTTTCAGGATTCAGGCCATTGCCACCCACATAATGAAACTTGCCGCCTACATAAACCGTCGAGGGCGTGGTGGATGTATCCACCCTGATGCGAAAGACCTCTGGCCGCCCGCCAGCAGGGCCAGCTGGAATTGCTTCATAGGTGCCTGTTTCAAAACTGTAGCGGTGAAAGGCATTGCTGCGCACCGGATTGGTCAGGGGTATACCGGCAAAAGACCCGCCCATATACAAATGCTTGCCTTCAGGGTCATAGGCTATAGCCTTGATGGAACCGCCGGGACTGACGGTACCGTTATACTGCACCCGGCCCAAGGGGCGCCACTTGTCAGGACCCGGCTCATGGGGATCAAATACCGCAACTGCATTGACATTGTGATAGCGGTTACCCCCAGTATTATCGATGCGAGTAAACTCTCCAGCCACCACCAGGCGACCATCCGGTAAAAACAGGAAATCATTGATAACCCCATCAGGTCCGCGGCCGCCCTGGGTCGTATGGAAATGCGCCTCCACCTGGTATCCCTCCTGCTCGGACCAGGTCCACAAATGCCAATACGAATTGGTCTGGCGACGCTTGAAATCCCCTGGATCGACACCCGCCTCCCACACGCCAGCCATCCACAGCTTGCCGTTATGCCAGCGTGCGGCACGAACACCAGGAGAGCCAACCGCGTCGGCCATACCAGTTGCTGCCGACATGGCGGCAGCCTGTGGTGGCTTGGGAAACTGCAGGGACCAGTGTGCATCGTTCGACAGCGCCAGCACCGGCAACCCCAACGCCAGCAACCCGGCCAGCAGATGGCGGCAGATAAATCGAAAACGGATACAACAAGTCCAATCGATGAATAAAGCTCGATTGATGTGCGAGAGGATATTGCCCATAGCTGCAGCCCTCCAAGACATGGACAGTCAAGTGAATGGTCAGCACCCGACAACGGGTTGCTGCCGAAACAACGACCACTAACCCCGGGGAAAATCAACCTGCCTGTAATTACTCAACCCGTTAATGATAGAACAACGCGAGGATATTTCACTTTTTTGGTTCCCTCCGCACAGGGGAAACCCTTCCTAGGCAAACTCAATCGACGGGCCCAACCCAAAAATGCGGATTGTGAGCCACTTCCCACAAGTAGCCATCGGGATCGGCAAAGTAGCCGCTGTAGCCACCCCAGAAGACCTTCTGACCCGGCTTTACCAGGGTGGCACCAGCTGATACCGCCTGCTGAATAACCGCATCGACTTCAGCCTCTGAGGCAACATTATGGGCAAGACTGAAACCTGAAAAGCCGCTGCCCAGTGCCGATACTCCGGCATCTTCCGCAAGGGATTCACGGCAAAACAGTGCCAGCCAGGTTCCGTTCAAGGTAAAAAAAGCAACCTCCGGGGGAGACTCCATACTGGGCAGACCAAGCCCCTGCTGGTAAAAGTGTGCAGATTTCACCAAGTCTTTTACACCCAGTGTGATCATGCTGATTCGCGGCTTCATTACTCTTTCCCTTCTGTCTCTACGCTCGAGTATTCTGCAACACTGAAAAACTGTCTTGCATAGTTGCGATAGAGCCTTATTTGCTGCGCCAGCGTCATTTTATCGTTCAGCCCCGGTGAGAGAATAATACCCTTTCAATAATGGCGCTGAGCACATCAACCAGTTCTTCAAGGGATACGTCATGCTGCAGGAGATAGTACTGCGCCGCCTGAGCCCGTTGCTGATAAAAGAAAGAACGCCAGCCATACCTTATAACCCGCTACGGGAATCTCCGGGCAAATAGCTTCCAGTCACCTTTTTATAGGCTCCAGATGTGAGGTTTCCAGGGGCGCCATCCACTTTCAAAAATATCCCCGGGTAGGTATTCAGCCAGCGTTGCAATTCTTCCACTCTGAGCACAATCAGTGGATCTGCTGATTTTTTGCGGGAGTAAACTGGAACCAGAGGTTTCAGACCCGCTTGAGGCGCTGGCTGGTCGACAAAGTCAATGTAACCCTTTTCCGCCATGCGTCGCAGCAATACCGCCGCACCACATTGCCTGGATACTGCGGTGTCTGACCAGGTGCCATCTGAAACGTATTTGCCACTTTTGTAGTGATTGGAAAAACACCACAGGTAGGGTGACAGCACATGGGGATGGTAAAGGCGGTAACCCCAGCCGTTGTAGCGCTCAAGCTGGTACAGCAAACCCGCGAGGCTCCAGTCGGTCCCGGCGCCAAGTTTCTTCATGGTGAGGGCATCCGTGGCGCTCTGTTCCCAGGTAAAAGGTGGAGCCCCTGTTTTTGGACGGCCCGCAGGAACCTGAGTCGTGCGGCTGGTCAGTGGATCGCCATTGTGGAGGTGACGGCTAAAATCAAGGCTCGACTCCATATTATGGATCACAGCCACAAAGGCCCAGGGAATACCCAAACCACCAGCAACAACCTGATAACGGGGTCTGTTGGTCTGCAGCCTTCCGACACAGTGATCTACAGTCGCCATATGTCGCGGGTTTACAGTACAGCTATTGAAAAGACTCTCGTATTCAGCTCGCAATGCCCCTGTCAGATTCACCGTCGCCATATCTCCCTCACTATTTAGGGCCTGTTAACACTATTTGGATTGTCGTCGCTGGAGGTCATTTTTTCGACCAGCGAGGCGGAAGGAGAGAAATTTAGTGAGCCTAAATGAACGACTGACAACGAAGCTGGGCGGAAAAATGGCCCCAGCCCTCCGGGTTGCGCCTGAAAAAGCGCCACTCTTCGTTACTCCTCGCTCATTTGGGTCCACCAAACCAC
>OBJA01000367.1_pt1 | contig 40752 bp, 44 predicted proteins | sample 1519751 | NCBI WGS metagenome assembly OBJA01 (sample SAMEA3881238, study PRJEB22517) | soil metagenome | biome: lake sediment; feature: soda lake sediment; material: sediment, water from around vicinity | place: India | collected 2013-12-23 | depth 3 m
ACACATGTCTTTAAAAGCAGGGATTGTTGGATTACCAAATGTAGGAAAGTCTACATTGTTTAATGCCATTACGAATTCAAAAGTTGAATCAGAGAACTACCCATTTGCAACCATAGCTCCTAATGTTGGGGTTGTTGAAGTACCAGATGAGCGACTATATCAATTAGCAGCTATTTTTAATCCGAGAAAAACGATACCAACAACCTTTGAATTTACAGATATTGCAGGGTTGGTTAAAGGGGCCTCTCAAGGAGAGGGTCTTGGAAATCAATTTTTATCTCATATTAGAGAAGTTGATGCCATTGTGCATGTTGTGCGTTGCTTCGATCAAGAGCAAATTATTCATGTAGAAGGGACAATAGATCCTATTCGCGATATTGAAATTATTGAACTTGAACTTGGGCTTGCTGATTTACAAACAATCGATAATAGAATTGATAAAGTTCACCGCAAAGCAAAAGCAAACGACAAAGAAGCTATTTTTGAATTAGCATTATTAACAAAAATAAAAGAAACTCTAGAAAAAGGGCTTCCAGTTTCGGCGCTAGATTTGAACGATCAAGAACACAAAGTAATTTCCGGATTTCATTTATTGACAGCTAAACCAGTTATCTATGTGGCAAACATGGACATTGATCAAGTAAGTTACCCTGAGCAAAATGAGTATTATCAAAAGGTCAAAGAATATGCAGAGTTACGTAATGCACAAGTTATTCCAATTTGTGCAAAAGTCGAAGAAGAGATTGCTTCATTGGATAAAAAAGACAAACAAGAATTGTTGCATGAGCTTTCAATTACCCATTCAGGGTTAGATCAAATTATTGTTTCTACCTATCAACTCCTTAATTTATCAACATTTTTCACAGCAGGAGAGAAGGAAGTAAGAGCTTGGACATTTATTAGAGGATCAAAAGCACCAAAATGTGCTGGAATCATTCACTCAGACTTTGAAAAAGGATTCATTCGTGTCGAAGCATACTCGTTTTTCGATATTATGAAGTATCAAAATGAGGTGGCGCTTAAAGAAGCAGGGAAGCTAAGAGTTGAAGGAAAAAATTATGAAGTTGTGGATGGAGATGTTTTACATTTTAGGTTTAATGTGTAAAAAGGTGTCTCTATTTAATAATTATGATAAAATAACGTTAAGGAGGAAGGACTATGAAACTTGTCTTAGCCATAGTATCTAATGATGATAGTTCCAGTGTTTCTGCTGCATTAACGAAAGAAAATTACTCAGTGACACGTCTTGCCACAACAGGAGGATTTTTACGTTCAGGTAATACAACGATAATTGTTGGTACTGATGATGAAAAAGTAGAACATGTGATTGAGATCATTGGAAGTGAGAGTAAACGTCGAACCGAAATTGTTCCTTCCACTGCATCATATGATATCGGAAGGTATGCCGCTTTTCCTGTCGAGGTTCAAGTAGGTGGAGCAACCATCTTTGTAATCGATGTTGAAAAATTCTTGAAAGTTTAAGGGCATTGCCCTTTTTTTATGCCATCTTGATTAGATGTTGTATAATAGCGCTAGGAAGGTGAAAGTTGTGAGAATAGGACAATCAACGGATATCCATCAACTTATTGAAGGAAGGCCTCTTATTCTTGGAGGGGTCACAATTGATTATGAAAAAGGATGCCTTGGTCATTCAGACGGTGATGTGTTATTGCATGCTGTTGCTGAAGCAATATTAGGGGCATGTGGCCTTAAAGATCTTGGTACTCATTTTCCCGATACTGATGCTTCATATCAAGGTGCATCAAGCTTGATGTTGCTTCAGGAAGTCAATAAGAAGATGATTCAAAAAGGTTACCAAATTGTTAATATAGATAGTTTGGTGATTATCGAAAAACCAAGATTAGCACCTCATTTAGATAAAATGATTCAAAACATAGCAAATGCTTTAAGTATTAATGAATCAAAAGTAAATGTTAAAGCCACAACATCTGAAAAAATGGGTTATTTAGGACGCAATGAAGGTGTCATGGCACAAGCAGTTGTATTAGTAAAGGAAATAGAACAATGAAACGAGTTAGAGTAAGATATGCCCCATCACCAACAGGGCATCTACACATTGGCAATGCAAGAACCGCATTGTTTAATTATTTATTTGCAAAACATTATGATGGAGATTTTGTGTTGCGTGTAGAAGACACTGATATAGCACGAAATGTCGAAGGTGGAGAAGAGTCACAGTTGGCTTATTTATCATGGTTAGGAATAGAGCCTGATGAATCACCAAGCAAACCAAAAGATGTTGGCCCATATCGCCAAATGGAGCGATTGGATATTTATCAGAAATATGCCAATCTTCTTATTGAACAAGGATATGCATACAGATGTTATTGTACTGAAGAGCAACTTGAATTAGACTATCAACGTCAAAAAGATGAAGGTGTTGTTGCTACAATGTATAATCGTAAATGTTTGCATCTATCGAAGGAAGAAATCGATGAAAATCAAAAGAAGAATTTACCATTCACGGTTAGAATGAGAGTTCCTGAAAATCATACCTATGAATTTGATGACATCATCCGCCGACATGTATCTTTTGAATCTAAGGATATTGGTGATTGGGTGTTAATTAAGCAAAACGGGATTCCAACATACAATTTTGCTGTTGTCATTGATGATCACTTAATGAACATAACTCACGTATTTCGTGGTGAAGAACATCTGTCGAATACGCCAAAACAACTGATGCTTTATGATGTGTTTGGGTGGGAGCCACCTAAGTTTGGACATATGACATTGATTGTGAATGAACAACGTAAAAAATTGTCCAAACGAGACCAATCAATTTTACAATATATGAGTCAATACAAAGAATTAGGGTATTTACCTGAAGCTATGTTTAATTTTATGGCTTTATTAGGGTGGTCACCAATCGGAGAGCAAGAAATTTTTACCAAGGATGAACTTATTGAGCAGTTCGATGAAACACGATTGTCGAAATCTCCTTCAATGTTTGATGTTGATAAATTAACGTGGATTAACAATCGTTATGTAAAAAATTTACCATTAGAACAATATCGACAACTTGTGAAACCATACCTTTGTGAAGCCTATGATTGTAATGGACTAGATCAAGAATGGATTGACAAACTTTTATTGTTGTATCAAGATCAACTGTCTTATGGTAAAGAAATCGTTGAGTTAGCTAAATTATTCTTTGCTGAATATCATGTTGAGGATGAGGAAGCTCAAGAAGTTCTCAATGCTCAATCCACTAAAGAGGTAGCTGCTTCGTTTTTAAAAAACTCACCAGTTAACTGGGAGTTTGATAATATAAAAGAGACGATTAATCTTGTAAAAGAAGATACTAAAATAAAAGGAAAGCCACTCTTTATGGGATTAAGAGTAGCTGCAAGTGGACAATGTCATGGACCAGACTTAGTGAACACATTAGTCTTGTTAGGAAAAGAAAAAGTAGAGAAAAGACTATCTTCAATCTAAAGGGGGAGTTTTATGTTTGTATCCTTACCTGAAGTAAAAGTGATGCGTGATCCCATTCATGAGTACATCCACATTGATAAGCAAATCATATGGGATTGCATCAATAGTAGTGAGTTTCAGCGTTTAAGACGCATTCACCAATTAGGACCTGCGATGTATGTGTATCATACAGCGGAGCATTCTAGGTTTTCTCATTCACTAGGTGTATATGAAATAACGCGACGCATGATTAACGAAGTTAAAGGTATATTTGTGATGGATGAATTTGATCAAATCAGTTTGCTGTGTGCTGCGTTGTTGCATGATATAGGGCATGGACCTTTCTCGCACTCTTTTGAACAGCTAAGTGGGATAAATCATGAGTCATTTACCGTTCAAATCATTCAATCAAATTCAGAGCTTCATAACATTTTAAGTGATGCACACCCAGAACTACCGCAAGCAATCATTGACATTATTTTACATACACATTCTAATCCATTGCTATCCCAGTTTATTTCAGGACAGCTTGATGCTGATCGAATGGATTATTTACTTAGAGATGCATACTTTAGTGGCACAAGTTATGGCAAGTTTGATCTTGAAAGACTATTAAGGACGATGCGCGTAATGGATGGAAAACTTGTGGTGAAACTAAGTGGTGTTCATTCGATTGAAGATTACATCATGGCTAGATATCACATGTATTGGCAAGTTTATTATCACCCTGTTTCGCGAAGTTTTGAAGCGATACTATCATCATTTTTTAGAAGATTAAGACATCTTTATCACCAGAGTTCTGAAAACTTAGCAAATCTTTCTGAATTTATACCATTTTTAAACAATCATTCTATTTCAAATCAAGACTTTCTAGAGATGGATGAGGCAACATTCATTGTGGCTTTAAAAAAAGCTCAACACCATGAAGATTCGATCTTGAAAGATTTTGCAAGACGCATTTTGCAAAGAGATTTATTTGGATTTGATGACATGCAAGATGAAGCACATGCCAATCGAGTATTGAATAAAATTAAGAAGGCAGGATATGATCCTGATTACTACTTTGCTAAAGGTAGTGCAAGCCAAACACCATATCATCCTTATCATTTTAAACAACAGTCAATTATTTGGATTATCAACGATGATAATCAGTTGATGGAATTATCAGAAGCGTCAGTCATTGTAAAAGCAATTACTCAAGGGAAGGAGAAGGAAGACATAAAAATGTTCTTTCCAAAAGAATTACGATGAACCAATACTATTTAACAAGAAGAGAAAAACTTTATAACAAGATGGATGACAACACATTGCTAGTCGTTTTTTCAGGTGATCTAATCAAGCGATCTGCAGATTCACATTATATGTTCGAAGTTAATAGAAATTTCTATTATTTAACTGGAATTGATGAACCAAATGCAGTTCTCTTTTGCTTTAAGCAGAACCAGCAGATTAAAGAAATGTTATTTATTAGAGACATCGATCCTTTAATGGAGAAATGGAACGGAAAATACATCACAAAAGAGGAAGCAACAAAAGAAAGTGGCGTTAAAATAGTCTATGACCGTTCAAATTTTCAGTCTTTCTTTGAACGCATGGTTACTAGAAACCAAGTAACTAAGGTCTATTTCGATAGTGAAAGACTTAGAAGTGAAGATATTCCTAGTTCTGGGGAAACATTTTCAAATGAGATATCTCAAAAGTGGTTACTACCTGTTGAAAACATTTATCAAGAAATAGCTTCTTTACGTACGATTAAAGATGATAAAGAGATCGCTCAAATTCGAGAATCAATTGATTTAACAAATCAAGCATTTTTGCATATGCTAAAACAAACTAAACCATTAAAGAAAGAATATGAACTTCAGGCTACGTTTGAGTATGTACTTAAGAGCAATAATGCAAAACCAGCATTCGACATGATTGTTGCTTCATCAAATCGAGCATGTGTGTTACACTACATTACCAATCAAGAGGTAATAGAGGATGGCTCTCTCGTATTAACTGATATGGGAGCTTGCTTGAATTACTATAACTCAGATATTACTCGGACCTTTCCGAGCAACGGAAACTTCACAACTAGACAAAGAGAACTAATGAGGGTTGTTTTAGAAGCAATGGATTTAGTTTTTGAAGCATGTAAGCCCAATGTTACATTGTCTCAGCTTAATCAAATAGTTATCAAACACTATCAGAAGAGACTCATAGAATTAAATGTAATTACTAGACCGGAGGAAGTCTCAGATTATTATTATCATGGTGTGAGTCATTTTCTTGGATTAGATGTCCACGATGTTGGGCAAATGGAAAATATGGCACTTCAACCAGGTCATGTAATTACAGTCGAACCTGGGTTATACATTGAAAAGGAGAACATAGGCATTCGAATTGAAGATGACATCTTAATTACAGAGACAGGATATGAAAATCTTTCAAAGCACATTATAAAAACTCCAGAAGAGATTGAACAGTATATGAAAAAATAAACCGACGCTAGTCGGTTTTTTGTTAAAAATGTAACAAATTCGATATTATTGTTTTAATGCCTTGACATCTGCCTTACTTTCATTATAATTTTACAAGATAAAGGGGATTTCATGAAAAGAAAAAAAGCAGCTGAAGTTTACATTATGAATGCTTCAAAAGCAGCGAATCAATCTGAAAAAACCAGAGCTAATGTTATTTCATTTTCTGAGTATTACGATACGATTAATTTCGTATACGAAGAGTCAGAAGAATATCGAGTATATGTGGTGGTGAGAGGTAACCAACTATCATGCATGCGCATAGGTGAGTCCAATACATTTTGTCAGTTTATTGAAGGCAAAAAAACGACACTAATTAAAGATTCAGAGATTGGTCTGAATTTAATAACTACAGAAACACATCATATTAAAAATGAAGATGACAACTACGAAGTTGTTTATGATTTATACACGGGTGATGATTACATTGACACAATAACAATGAGTTGGGAGATTATACGGCAATGAACAATGCAATTGAAATAAAACTAAAACAAGCCTTGATTGATGCAGTAGCAAAGGCTTTTGAATATCGTATTGAAGCTGATTTCGTTGTCATTGAAATTCCAAAAGATACTTCCTTTGGAGATTATGCAAGTAATGTTGCGATGCGACTAGCAAAACCTTTGAAAAGTAATCCAAAGCATATTGCAGAAAAAATAATTGAACATCTTGATTATGATCAGGCAAGTGTTCAAGAAGCTCAAGTTGCAGGACCTGGATTTATTAACGTTTTTATAAAACAAGAAGCATTGGCTAGCAGCATATTAAAGATTCTTGAACTAAAGGAAGATTATGGACGAGTTTTAATCGGTGGCTCAAAAAAAGTGAACTTAGAATATGTTTCAGCTAATCCTACTGGCGATCTACATCCAGGACATGCTCGTGGAGCTGCTATTGGTGATAGTGTTGCACGTATTATGGATTTTGCTGGTTTTGATGTTACAAGAGAATATTATGTCAATGATGCTGGGAATCAAATCAACAACATGGCAAAATCATTACAAGCACGATACTATCAATCATTCAATTTGAAGATGGAAGTTCCAGAAGACGGTTATTTCGGACAAGATTTGATTGATATCGCCCAACAGCTAAAAGATGAGTTCAATGATGCTTTGATCATAGATAATCCAGATGATAATTTAGAAGTATTTAAAACATATGGATTAAAAGCTGAACTGGAAAAAATTAAAGAAGACTTAAAGACATTTAATGTCGAGTTTGATGTTTATTCAAGTGAGCAAAACATTAGAGATCGTGGGCTAGTGGAAAAAGTTTTAAAGCGCTTAGAAGAGTTAAATATGATTTATGAAAGTGAAAGCGCAATGTGGTTAAAAACAACAAGTTTTAATGATGATAAAGATCGTGTATTAGTAAAAAGTGATGGTACTTATACGTATTTATTACCAGATATTGCCTATCATTTGGACAAGATAAATCGAGGATATCATTGGATGATTGATTTTTTAGGAGCTGATCATCATGGTTATATCACACGTTTAACCGCTGCGGTTGAAGCATTGCAAGTGAATGCACATTTAGAAATTGATATTATTCAAATGGCTCGCATGATTAAAGATGGCGAGGAATTTAAATTATCCAAACGTTCAGGTAAGGCTGTTGCATTAAAAGACTTAATCGAAATTGCTGGTAAAGACGCTATCCGTTACTATTTTGTGAGTAAAGCAGCAGATACTCACATGGATTTAGATCTTGATATGGCAACCAAACAGTCAAATGAAAACCCAGTCTACTATGCACAATATGCTCATGCTAGAGTATGTTCTATATTATCAATTAAAGGTGATTTGGATATTGCTGATTCACTAGATTTAATTACTCATCCAAAAGAAATCGAACTAATGAAACACTTGAATGAGTTTCCGTCTGTGGTATCAGACTCAGCATTGACAAGACAACCTCATAAAATTGCGAATTACATACAAAGGGTTGCACAATTGTTTCATAGTTTCTATAATGAATGCTATGTTTTGGATAAAGAAAAACCAGAATTATCATCACAACGTCTAACACTTGTGTTAGCTGTAAAGATAACACTAGCAAATGCATTAAATTTAATTGGTGTATTTGCACCGAAAAAAATGTAAAAGGAGAAGAAAATGAGCAATAAATCAATGACAGACATCGCATTTGAATTTTTAAAAGAGAATAATGAAGTACCATTCTCAACATTATGGGCAGAAGTGTGCACTAAACTTGGCTTTTCTCAAGAACTAGCTGAACGAAAAATCGCACAGTTTTACTCTATCATGATGCTGGATGCCCGTTTTCTACCACTTCCAGATAATCGTTGGGATTTAAAGAAGAAATATCGATTTGATGACACAAGATTTGATACAAGCAAAATTGTGATTGATGACGATGATGGCGACGATGAGATGAGTTTAGAATATCGAGAAGATGATGAAGAAGCTGATAAAGATTCTGAAGATGAAAGCTTCGCTTAAGGTTGAAGTAATAGCATGTATCTGCTAAAATTATAAAGGGCAAAGCGCCTCCTGGTTAGGGTGCGCTTTTTTATTTTTTTAAAAGGAGAATTTATGGCTAAATATATATTTGTCACAGGTGGCGTTGTCAGTGGTATTGGAAAAGGAATCATTGCGACTTCTTTAGGGAGGTTGCTTAAAAATAGAGGATTGAAAGTATTTATGCAGAAGTTTGATCCTTATATTAACGTTGATCCAGGAACCATGTCGCCATATCAACATGGAGAGGTGTTTGTTACTAAAGATGGTGCAGAAACAGATTTAGATTTAGGGCACTATGAACGTTTTATTGATGAAGAACTTACGCAAAATGCAAGCATAACAGCAGGACGAATATATAGTACTGTCATCAATAAGGAGCGTCGTGGCGATTATTTAGGTGCAACAGTACAAGTTATTCCTCACATCACCGATGAGATAAAATCAAAGATTTATGCTGCTGCTAGTGAGTCTAATGCAGATGTTATTATTACAGAGATTGGGGGAACTGTCGGAGATATTGAGTCACTTCCTTTCTTAGAGGCAGCAAGACAAGTTCATGCAGAGCATGAAAAAGATGACGTTTTATTTATTCACACCACTTTAATACCGAAAATACCTGGTGGAAATGAACTAAAAACAAAACCTACTCAACATAGCCATAAAGAACTTATGTCATTAGGAATAAAATCAAATATCATTGTTACTAGAAGTGAAGAGCCAATAACTGATGATATTAGAAGTAAAATTGCATTGTTTTGTGATGTAAGAGAACATGCAATCATTGAATCAAAAAACACAACAAATATTTATGATATTCCGCTATCATTTCAAGAACAAGGCTTTGATGACTATGTGGTTCACAAGTTAAATTTAGATGTTCCAAAAGCTGATATGTCGGATTGGAAAGCAATGATAGATAAGGCTAATAGCCTTTCTAAAAAAGTTACCATTGCATTAGTGGGTAAATACGTGAGGCTTCATGATGCTTATTTATCTGTTATGGAGTCTTTGAAACATGCTGGTTATCGTGTGGATGCACATGTAGAAATATTATGGATTAATTCAGAACGTCTGAACAATGAGAATGTTCAAAAACGCTTATCCAAAGCACATGGGATATTAGTCCCAGGAGGTTTTGGCGGTCGCGGTATTGAGGGCAAGATTGCAGCTGCTAAGTATGCTCGTGAGAATAACATACCTTATTTTGGTATTTGCTTAGGAATGCAAATTGCAAGCATTGAGTTTGCACGTAATGTGTGTTCTCTTGAAGGAGCAAATTCAACAGAATGGGATAGCAAGACACCGCATCCGATAATTGATCTCATGTCTAATTACTCAGGAAAAATTAATATGGGTGGTACATTACGATTGGGCAATTGGCCTTGTAAGTTGCAAGAAGGTTCTAAAGCAGAATCAGTCTATGAAGAAACATTGATTCAAGAAAGACATCGACATAGATATGAATTCAACAATAAATTCAGAGAAATTTTCAGTGAAAACGGCATGACATTTTCAGGGATAAGTCCTGATAATACATTGGTTGAAGTCATTGAACTAGAAGGACATCCATGGTTTGTTGCTTGTCAATTCCATCCAGAATTCAAGTCACGTCCAAATCGTGCACATCCGCTATTCTTTGGGTTTGTCAATGCTGCTTTAAAATTTAGTGAAAGTGGAGTAGAATAGATATGAAAGAGGAGGCTATATTATGGGATTAGTATCAGCAAGAGAAATGTTGCAAACAGCACGCAACAAACATTATGCCGTTGGTCAATTTAACATCAACAATTTAGAGTGGGCGAAAGCAATTCTAACCGCTGCACAAGAGTTGAAGTCACCAGTAATTTTAGGTGTATCAGAAGGTGCAGGTAAGTATATGGGTGGATATAAAACAGTAGTTGGTATGGTTAAAGGATTAGTTGAAGAATTGAACATTACTGTACCAGTTGCAATTCATTTAGACCATGGAAGTTTTGAACATGCAATAAAATGTATTGAAGCTGGATTTACTTCTGTTATGTATGATGGTTCTCATTCCCCATTTGAAGAAAACCTAAAGCAAACAAAAGAAATCATCAAATTAGCACACGCAAAAGGTGTTAGTGTTGAAGCTGAAGTTGGTGGCATCGGTGGCGAAGAAGATGGCGTCGTTGGTGCAGGTGAAATTGCAAATCCACAAGAATGTAAGCAAATTGCTGATTTAGGTGTGGATATGTTAGCTGCTGGAATTGGTAACATTCACGGAAAATATCCAGATAATTGGCAAGGATTGGATTTTGATGTTCTTAAAGAGATTCAAGATCTTACTGGCCAAATGCCACTTGTCTTACATGGTGGTAGCGGAATTCCTACTGAAATGATTCAAAAATCAATAGAACTAGGTGTTTCAAAGATTAATGTAAATACTGAACTTCAAGTTGTGTTTGCAGCAGCGACTCGTAAATACATTGAAGAAGGAAAAGATCTACAAGGAAAAGGATTTGATCCACGCAAACTGCTTAAGCCAGGATTTGATGCTGTTGTTGAGACTGTTAAAGAAAAGATGGTTGAGTTTAAGAGCGCAAATCAAGCTTAATAAATTATTAGTTAAGCCTCGTATTGTAAAATACGAGGCTTTTTAATTCAAATTTAGACAATAAGATGAAGTAGCAAAAAGGTTAGCTTATAGAAACAATGTTAGTGTAGGCTAATATAGTGAAGGACTTATACATACAATACGTTTTTCAAATGTTGATAAATACTATATAATAGTACATGCAAACATGAGAGGGAATTATCATGCAAACATTAAACATTCGTGGACAAAATAAACTACAAGGATCAGTTCGAATTAGTGGATCAAAAAATGCTACAGTTGCGCTAATACCAGCTGCAATTCTTTCAAGTAGTGGACCTGTCACTATTATTGGTGTTCCAAATATTTCAGATGTGGGATCACTATCAACACTATTGAATGAATTAGGTGTAGAAGTTACCCACAAATCAATTGAACATATTGTTATAGACCCAACTAATATGCAAAATAAATTTCTAGATCACAATGCTGTCACAAAGTTAAGAGCTTCATACTATTTTATGGGAGCACTATTAGGGAAGTATAAAGAAGTAAAGATGAAAATGCCTGGTGGGTGCTATTTAGGACCAAGACCAATAGACTTGCATTTAAAAGGATTTGAGGCATTAGGAGCAACTGTTGAGTATACGCAAGGAAGCTATCACATTAAAGCAGATGAACTTATTGGAGCTAAAATATTCCTTGATATTGCATCAGTTGGAGCTACAATCAACATCATGATGGCTTCAGTTTTTGCTAAAGGAAGAACAATCATAGAAAATGCTGCAAAAGAGCCAGAGATTATTGATGTTGCTACTATGTTAAACAAAATGGGAGCACAAATCCGTGGTACAGGGACAAACATTATTACAATTGATGGTGTTGATTCATTGAATGGAACATTTCATGAGATAATTCCTGATCGTATTGAAGGGGGAACATTTATCATACTTGCTGCGGCAACTGCTAAAGAGATTGTTGTTGAGAATATTATTCCGCTACATTTAGAGTCACTTTTATCTAAGTTAGAAGAAATGGGTGTAAACATGAAAGTTGATGTTGATAAAGTCACCATTTCTGAGTCAGAAAATCTAAAAGCAATTGACATCAAAACTTTGCCGTACCCTGGTTTTCCGACTGATTTACAACAACCACTTACCGCTTTACTAACGAAAGCTAATGGAGAGTCTGTTATTCGAGAAACCATTTATACTGAACGATTTAAACACACAGTGGAACTGCAACGAATGGGAGCAACAATTGATGTTGGAAATGCTTCAGCAACTATAAAAGGACCTTCAAATTTATTCGGTGATAAAGTCACAGCAACTGATTTGCGTTGTGGTGCAAGCTTGGTTATTGCTGGTTTAATAGCTGAGGGAGTTACAGAAATTCATGATGTTTATCATATTGATCGTGGGTATGATGGCATTGATGGTAAACTCAAAGCACTTGGCGCAGATATTTGGAGAGAAGATATCGTAGAAGAAGAATAAATTCAGACAATCATTATGATATGTAGGAGATTAATGTGAACAATAAACAAATCGAAATTATCTTAGAATCTTTAAAACCAGATGAGTTACATGGTTACTTATTAGATACTTTTTATCGTCCTATAAAAGTAATTAAAGATAATATTGATCGAGGTTTAAAAAACATGAAACTCCCAATAGCTGATGAGGATTTAACAAAAATTAAAACGACATTTATGAAATATGAAATGATTATTGATTATAATCTAAGTAGCGAAGAAAATATGCTAAAGGAGTTAATAACTACAAATAATACATCAAATGATTTCGTAGAAGTGCTTAAATCACAAAAAAAAGAAATGGATATTGCAAATGTGTTATTAGATGTACTCAACCAATCAAAAGCAACATGTCAAGTTTACGAGCTTTTAAGACAGTTGTTGTATAAAACAGAGGACAGAATAGATATCACAATGCATTTACTGAATAAAAATGACTAACTATCACGTAAAGAGTAAGTTCATTCAAAAATATGTGCTAGATGGCCTATCCGCAATGGCAATGGGTCTTTTTTCGACTTTAATTGTTGGTGTAATTATTAAGACAATTGGGGAGCAATTGATGCAAATTAATCAATTGATTGTTATTGCAGATTCTCTAGTAACCATCGGAGCACTTGCGATGGGATTGATGGGAGCAGGCATTGCTGTCGCAATCGCTCATCGATGGAATGCTTCACCATTAGTCTTATTTGCTAGCATTGTTGCTGGTCAGGTAGGCGCACAATTTGGAGGACCTGCAGGAGCTTATTTAGCAAGTGTTGTAGCAATAGAAATCGGATCAAAGATATCTAAAAAAACAGCTTTAGATATTATTGTCACGCCTCTATCTGTGATTTTAGTGGGATATCTTATTGCAATCAGTGGTGGACAATTAATTGGTTGGCTAATGAGTGGTTTGGGATTTGTAATTATGGAAGCTACCAATGCGCAGCCTATAGTTATGGGTATTATTATTGCCGTGATTATGGGGATGGCTTTGACAGCACCAATTTCGAGTGCTGCATTAGCTATTATGTTAGGACTAAGTGGGATAGCAGCTGGTGCAGCGACTGTTGGATGTTGTGCGCAAATGGTTGGTTTTGCAACAATGGGAAGAAAAGATAATCCTTATGGTGTCACTTTAGCTGTGGGATTAGGAACTTCAATGCTTCAGATTAAAAACATCATACTTAATCCATGGATTTGGGTACCACCCACACTAGCAGCTGCAATTTTAGGTCCTTTTGCAACAACAGTATTCTTTATGGAAAACTTGCCTGCAGGAGCTGGTATGGGTACTAGTGGATTAGTCGGTCCTTTACTGACTGTAACAGCTATGGGGTTTACATGGGATGTTCTGTTGAAAATATTAGTGTTATATATCGTATTACCGATTTTACTAACACTAGTATTCACATACATATTAAAGAAAACAAATAAAATAAAAGACAATGACTGTAAAATCATTGTCGAGCAATAGCTTAAAAATAAGTGACTATTATTTTGTAATCGATAGATGATTGTTTGCAGGGTCTTTAAGTGTAATTCCTTCTTCAATAAGACTATATAGATAGTTGTGGCTATCAAGAATGTCTATTAATGATTTTAGGGTTTGAGATTTAGGCAATTTATAATGCAATGTGTATAAACCGAGATGATTTGATGATTGCTCGCTTAAATCATGTTTTTTCCACAAGTTCATTGCTAAATGATGATGGTAGTTGTCATTTGCTAAGAATAAAGCTTGCTTTTGTAAATCTATTGTGGGAGTCATTTTTAAAATATTCTCATAGAATGTTCTAGTTTTTTCGATTGAATGAACGTGAATATGAACATGTCCAATTATGGTCTCTTTTGGCAAGAATTCAAAAGTTAAATCTTCACCAACCTCGAGCATTAGATCATTGATGTCTAATGGACCATTCCGTCCAAATATGTTTAAGTTTCCTTGATCAAAAGGCCAGAAAGATGAATTGCGATCAACAGCAATTTCTATTCCATTTCCTTCAGGATCTGATAAATAGATAGCTTCGGAAATCACATGATCACTTGCTCCTTGAAGTAAAACATTGTGTTGAATAAGGTGTAACAACACAATTCCTAAATCACGTCTGCTTGGTAACAACAAAGCAAAATGGTATAAACCAGTATTATGTTGTGTTGATTCTGTTTTATAAAGTGTTAATAAAATACGATCTGCCACTCCAAGAGTGGCATGAAACTCTGATTTTGAAATTAAACGTAACCCAATCATCGAAACATAAAAATCTGTTACTCTGTTTAAATCAGAAACATTTAGAGAAATTCGATTGAAATGTCCTGTTAAATTACTATGATAATCAGACATATGATCTCACTTTCTAGTTGTATTGTTAACCACTGGAATGTTACTAAAGAATACAATCAAAATATGATAAGAACAAACAATACTCATTACTGCTTTATTTTAACTCATTTGAGAACTAAACGTTTACCTTTTTGCATCGATAATGGATGTAACTTAGCAAGATTATCATAAATTTAGGGATGTTTTACTGTTTTTATATATAGAACAATCTACATTAAAAAAAGTTGATATCAACAAGTAATGAAATTTGAAAATTAGACTTTAAAGCCAAAAATAAATTAATAGAGAAGAGAAACTATAGATGCGATAGTGTGTGTTTGTAAACACTCACTTTCAAGATAATTTGGATACGTTTTATGATTCATCCAAAAACAATTATTGAAAGCAATCATCCAAGTGTAGTACATGTTTTTGGTGGTAATTTTTGGTGTGATTTAAATATGAAAAAAACTTGTTGTTAGTCAAAAATCATTATTATATAATAAACTAAATACACCAAATAAAATTGGTGATACGCTAAAATGGCACAAGATTCAAGTGGAGGGAAAATGCCAACAATTCAGGAGAAGTTCGAAGGGACAGTATCAAAACTTCAAAGTGGAATTGAAGATGGAAAGAGTAAATTACAAACCGCTCAAGAGATCTCCAAACACAAGAAGGTTTTGAAGGAAGTTTCAGAAGAGAAAGCTATTCTTTTGTTTAGATTAGGTGAGTTGGTTTACAAAAAGATTAGAATCGGTGAAATAGAAAAAGAAGGTTTAGATTACTTAATTAATGATATTATCAGTAAAGACAAAGAGTTGTTCGATAATCAAAAAATGATTGAAGATTTGTCGAATTCCCAAAACTCAGAATCATTATGCACTCAATGTGGTTCAAACGTACTTAAAGGCGATAAATTCTGTGGGAGCTGTGGAACAAAAGTTGAAATTAAACAAGAGCTAAGTAATTTCACTCTAGTAGAGTGCAATGCTTGTTCTACAGAGATTACAGATGACAGTAGGTACTGTCCATCATGCGGTACAAAACAACAACTTCATTTCGAAGGGGGGTTGGATTGATTGTACTGCAAATCATGCGGCGTGAAGATGTCAGATCATGATAATTACTGTTCAAAAGACGGTAGTTCACTGAAAGAGGCTATGACATCATTCTCGGTTTTAATTAAAAAACCTGTATTTTGTCCTCATTGTGGAATCAAAGTAAGCGAGCATAGCAATTATTGTTTATCATGTGGCTCAGACTTGCAGACTATCGATATACAATCAAATTCTTTGGAAGCTGTTGTACCAAATGATAAAGTGAAAAAAATCAATCCTGTCTTGCACAGTAGTGGGTATAAAAGCAGATCATTCTCATATTTTAAAGAATACTTGTTAAATCCAACCAAATTTCTAATAGTAGCTAAGAAAATTAGTGTAGGGTTAGGTATTAGCTTATTAATCAATTTTGTGTTTGCCTTCATTGCTAGTCAGATTTTAAACTCTAATTTAAACACTGGACTTCAGAATAGTTTAGGAGAGTTTTCAGTTTTTTTACCTGGTGAACTCAAATTTATAAATGTTAGTAGTGTTCTATTGTTCATGCATGGCATTATGTTGAAGCTCACTGCAAGTGCAAGTGGTATTGTTTCAATGCAACTAAACACACAAATGGGGGCATATGTTTTATTGTTTCTACTAGCATTCTCATTTTTTGTGGGAGGATTTATAAACGGGAAAAAACATAAAAATAGCATTGGACAAGATGTTATTCTTTACTCAGTAGTTGTGGGGCTTTTTAATGTTGTATTGCTATTATTAATAGTGCCTTTTGCTCAGTTCACTGAGACAATGCAGATTGAATTCATAACTGGCAAACTAGAACTGCGATTCGCAATAATTGATATAATTATAAAAGGTTTTTTCTTAGCGTTCTTAATGCATTCTTTTGGTATGTTAGTTAGCCAAAGACAAAGATCCAAAAGGCTATCTGAGGTTTTCGCATTAAATTTCAAATATGGTACTCAAGTTTATTTTGCTGCAAGAACGTTTGTGTTTGGAGTAATCGTTACATTTTGCATTATGATTACTGCATCATGGCTTACGTGGTCTTCCTTTAATCCGGGTTCACTTTTGTATATTACTCAACTCATAGCATATTTTTATTCAATGATTCATTTTTCAAATTTTACTTTTATTCAAATGGATTTTGGCGAAATATATAAGACAAATATGAATATTTTCAATTATGCTAAGTTTGATTTTTACGAAGATATTTGGTCTGGTCCGCTATATGGTTTGGCACCGTGGATATTGTATATAGGATTTGTTGTTATTTTTATTCTGTTTTTATGGGCAGGGTATAGTATGAGTAAAAAATATGCTCTTTCTTCAATTGCAAATATTGCTATTTTTGGAGTGTGTTATTCAATGCTTACTGGATTTTGGATTTGGATAGGAAATATATTATTCAGTATTTCAGGACGAGCATTTCAAGAAACCATTACTACATCTATGCGTCTTGAAGCAAACAGCTTACTTTACATAATTTATGCTTTCTTCTTTTCAACACTTGTAGCTTACATAGGGTCAAAGCTAGTAAAATCAAGTTCAGATAAATAATTCGACAGTATTATGTATATCATTTAATTACTAATTTACATGTATTTTCAACATACAGTATTTTAGATAATCTCTTAATGGTTTGGATGGATTTTTGTGTGATGCAATATGTAAACTATTATAGTTTGGGAGGACTAGATGATTTGTAATAAATGTGGTCAAAAATTACCAGAAGAGAGCCAGTTTTGCACAGAGTGTGGTACAAAAACAACACCAGCAACACCAAGCAACAATCAAGAAGAAAAACCATCAGAAATTCAAGCGAGTGCTGTTAGTTCTAACACAAAGAAAGACTTAGCAATCATCGAGAGAACATCAGATAATTTTAAAGTCCAAAACATGTTGAAATCTATTATTGGGTTAACAGTAATTATAGCTATTGTGTTTTTTGTGAGTAGGCTCTTCTTTAATCAAAGTAGTCCTGAGAAAACGATGGATCAATACTTTCAATCAATATCAACAACATCTTATCACGATGTATGGTTATTGTTCACAGAAGAGAAGCAAAAAGAGTATACTTCTGTTGATGATGAGTCATTTAAGACAAGTGTGCAGTTGAAAAAAGATTGGTATCTAAGTTCTTATGGCAGTAACTGGCTTTCAGAGAGGAACATCTCTGTAATTTTTCAGTCAGAAAATAATGCTGTTGTTGTGGTAGATTTTTCGCTTAATAATTCGAAGGAAAATTTTAAGCTTCAAAGAGTTGGAGAAAAGTGGAAAATATCTAACTATTTTAAGCTAAATCAATAGAGCGAATATTTAAGATGTATTTAAAGAAGGACCAGTTAACCATAAATGGTTGGGGAGGAATAAATATGTTTTGTAAAAATTGTGGAAGTAAGTTAAGTGAAGATGCAAGATTTTGTGGAGAGTGTGGGATAAAAATTTCTGAAGAGTCAAAAACGATGACAACGAGTGTTCCAACAAAGCAAAGCATTCAACCAAAGACTAGTTTAAGCACAAGTAAGAAGAGGTTTAACTTAGTGATTGTTGCTGTGGCACTACTTGCTACGATTCTAACATTGTATATTGTTTTTAAAGAACCTTCTGAAACTCGACGTACACCAGAGCAAACCATCAGTCAATATTATAAAGCGCTAGAAAATGAGACAGTTAATGATGTATGGGAACTCTATTCATTTAATATAAAAAACACATATACCTCAGTTAATGATTCTCGATTTGTCGATGATGTCTTATGGGAAAGTGATTGGTATAACAACAGGTATGGAAATAATTGGAGATCAAGAATAACTATTGAAGTGATTGAAGTTAATGGAAATTCTTCAACAGTACGAGTGAATTTCCCAGATGATTGGGTGGATTATTTTGATCTTGTTAATGAAAATGGTGTATGGAAAATTGAGTATTACTACTACAATTAATGTCAATGATAATGTTAAGTCTAATTTAGCAACGAAGGAGTCATAATTAAATTCTAATTTTCAATTTGTGATTATTAGTTTGTTAAAGAAATTTGCATTGTATTAACTATATTAAAAGAGGAAGAATTATGTTAAAAGTATTGCGGATAACCGAAGACAAAGTTATGCTTGGTAACTTAAAAACAAAAGAGCTAAAGATTGTCAAATTTGAAGATTGTTATGAAAACATCAAAGTAGGAGACATCGTAGAAGTTTATACATCAGATGAAATAGAAATAGTCACAATAATTGAAGAAAAAGATTCAAATACTCAGGAAAATTTTGATGAACATCAGACTTTACCAGAAGTCAATACAGAACATGTAGTTTCGATTCTTAAAAATGAAGATATTAATGAACTCGACATTCACCAACATTTAAGTCATGATTCAGTTGCAGAATCAAATTATACAAACAGCACAAAACCACTTGTGAGAATTGTTCTATTGATATTTGTCATGGTATTTGCGGTCGCACTTTCATTCTATGTTGCTTCATTTCTTAATGATAATCAACCAAACAAATACTTAAACTCTTTTCAAGTAGCTCAAGATTATCTAAATCAGATGTCTGACAATGGTTTCGTGCTAATTGAATATGATGATTTAATGTTTTATGAAGTTCCAATTTACTTAAAGGATGCTGGACGTACAATTGATCTTTTTATGATAGGTCAGTTCAGTGTTGTCATGTTTGATAGAGATGCAACAATCCAAAACTTTATTATTATTTGTGAGTTCAGTTCATACGATGAAATTGACTATTGTCAAAGCAGAATGAAGCAGGGGGAGTAATCATGAGAAGCAAGTATGTGAAACAACCGACCAAACCTAAAAAACTGTTAGCATTTCTAATTTACCTATTGGTCTTTACTGTAACATTTGTGTTTTCTTTAGGTATAATTCAGTTCGATTATTTTGAGCAATTGATAAAATCAAATCTAAATGAAGACACTTTTGATGAGGATGCATTTGAATTGTTCATTAGATACATGGAACACATGGACTATGAGGGTGTTGGTGAACGACTGAATCGAGAGCAGATAATGATTATTAATACAGGGATATATAAAGAATTTGAACAGGGTATATTAGGTGATTTTGTTGTAGATTTTGTTAATGAAAATGGCGAGCCTACGCGTTGCATTTTTTACTTTGATCGTCCACTTGATCAACAGTGTGATTGGTAATAGAAGCGAGTTACTGAGCTTATTCTCTTTGTCAAAAAAATCCATTAAACTTATGAGATTAATCATTTTAGTACTAGATGCACAAATCACATATTGAGTTGACATATAATGCATTATATCCACTGATGATGGAATGCTTGTTCTGAAAGGTATAAACACAATGAAAAAAATAAGAATCATAGTCATCGTTGTTGCTATTGTATTGTCTATATCTTTGTCATTTGTAATTTTCTTCAATAGATCAGACTCAATTAATATCTATGCAAGTAATTCTGTTTCAAATGAGTTTTTGATTCAAGGTGTAAAAAGTGATTTTCAGTTTAAAGTAATTTTAGAAAATGAAAGAGACACTATTGAAGTATATGATAATAGTGGAGAGCTTGTAGATAGTCGTGTATCAAAAAAGGGTAATATTACTACTGTGAAGTCTCCTCAACAAGGATATCAAGAAGGAGAAAGATATCGAGTAACGTTACCGGATGGTGCGCGCTTTGAACAAGTTGAGTTAAAAGAAGCTCGTTCAATTATCTTTGTTATCAAGAAGAAAGAAGTAGCAATTGAGATTCTCCAAGTGGATGTTAAAGATATTAGAGATACTAAAGTAGTCATCCAATCTGAAAACGAAGCAATAATACCTTTTGAAAACGAAGTAGAAATAGGCGATGTTTTAATAGTGGAGGATGATAATACTGGACAAAATAGAGTATTAAAAGTTATTGATTTATCTGTGGGAAATGAAGGGCAGGTAATTCAATATGAAACACCAGAAGAAGATGATGTTTATGAGGAATTAGATATATATAAAACTTACAAACTGACAGCAAAAAACATCATTATTTATGAAGATGCTATTATAAGTTGGGTTGAGGAAGAAGGCATTATTGATAAGTTGTTTTCACGTGTAAGTGCAGCTAGTGAAGGGGATATTAAAATTGAACTGAAGCAAAAAAATGATAGAGTTATCGTTTCAGTAAAGATTTTTCCTTCAAAAGAAGACTTCCGTGTAGGTGTTGAGTTAGAGTTGGAAATTATCATGAATGCAACCATGCAAGTGGATGGCGTGTTGAAATCAAACATGTTTATTAACACGACATTGATAACATCATTTCGTTTTATTGTTGAAAATAAACCAGAAATTTTCCCACCTGGTTTGATCTCAGTAGACAAAGCGAATGATTATTTGAATTCACTTGATTCACCACTCACATTGACAACACCTAAAGGGAAAATTTTTGGTATTGCATTTCCTATTACATCAACCATCAATGCTTTTGTTGATTTTGATATCCCTGTTTCATACGAGATGACAGGTGGAGCATCAATGGTTTTTAAGCGCCAATTGGATATGGGTGTCGGTGTAGTATGTGATCAAAAATGTGAGGTTTATACATCGGTGGCTAATGAAAAATCTCCTATACCTATTGAACTTGTTGGTAAGCTTGGATTCAAATCTGGAGTAAGTGTGAGTTTTGGTGTTGAGTTCTTTTGGTCAGTTAAAACAGGAGTTGAGTTTGAAAGAGGAGTATATGCTGGAATTGAAGGGTTACTAAAATCATCAGATATAACAAAAGAACCAATGAAGGTAGAAGGTTATTTTGAATTTGAGATGGGTAGTTACTATGAAGCGAGTGCATTTGTTTATCGTGATGGATTGCTTTTTGATTTTGATTTCCAAGTAAAATGGGATGAGACAAAAGATCCTTTTGTCACAATATCCAACTCAAATATTCTACAAAACGTTAATATAGCACCAATAACGATAAAAGAAGGAAAATTCCAAATCGGAGACATAGAAGCAATCTATTATAACGTCATTTCTAGAAAAGTAGAGTCTGTTCCGATTAACATCGATTACATGTCAATAACCTTCGATGGAAGTAAAGTTAGAAAAGAAGATGGATATTATTTGTTAAATGATATGAAAATAGGTCAAAACAATGTCGTCTTGGATTGGGTACATAATGGTCAAAAGTTTAGACATAACTCAATCATCGAACTCAAAGATAGATTAGGCAAAGAGACATTGATTTCAGAGTTAGACGCAGATGAAGTTGTACACATTCAAGGCGATTATTGGAGTTACAGAAAAGATAATAAGTATGGAATCGTTACTTCCCAAGGTAAAATTGTTGAAGCAATTTACGACGATCATTTTGCAGTATATCCTACAGGGCAGATCTGTAGTTACAGAAACAATAATTTTGTCGGTTTTGATAATGACATAGATAATCAAATAAACTGTGATGGATTTGGATGGTCCTCAGATGGGTATTATTACGATGAGTCAAAAAAATGGATGTATGAACATGGTTATAATGATGATATTGGTGGTTTTGGTTTGGTAAAAGCAGACTTTTGGTATGTGAGTAATCAAAGAATAGAGATTGTCCGAAAGATTGTTGTTGGTGAAGGATCTACTGAAGACTATGTGAGATATTATAGCGATTTTGATGAGTATTCACTCGTTAAAATTAGCAAGACAGGAACTAATTATCGATACACATCACTTACAAACTTCGATTATGTTAGTATCTTCGAGATTATTTATGAGCAGAAAACACACTATATCGCTAAAGCAAAAAATGGTAAATGGGGATTGATTGACAACAATGGTACAGTTCTCATAAATCCAAGTTATGAAAAATTTGTTATTCAAAGAGGATTTAATCCACCTGAACCGAGTATGTTTACCGTTTTCAACAATGGAAAGTATTACGTGATAGATAAAAATGAGAAAGTATTGATTGAAAGCGCTGGTGATGAAACATTTACTAGTGTTCATAACGACAAGTTCTGGATAAATCGCAATAATAAATGGTATATGATAGATATAAAAAATTAATAATGGCATCCAAAAAAGATCATTTAACATAAAAGATAACAAGCTCATAAGGTGCTCAATAGGTAGTGTAATAGATTGCTGAGTAATTTGATGTTAAACAGCTATATTATATGATAACTATGCGATGGAAAATCAATCATAGTTCTTTGCTTACTTCACTTGAAAATAGGGCATCTTTTTGATTGTTTTGTATGCTAAAATAGTGTTTCTACTAGTATTTGTTGCAATGAATAAAGGGTTATGATAAACTAAACACGCACTTACTTTGGATTGAACTATCCAAGGCGGAAGGAGAATTATTAAATGAGAGACAAGATACACCCAACTTTAAACAAAGTGACCGTCACATGCACCGCATGCGGTAACGAATTTGAGTCAGTTTCAATCAGAAAAGAGATTAGAGTTGACACATGTTCGAATTGCCACCCATTCTATACAGGGAAGCAACGTTTCGCACAAGCACAAGGTCGCGTTGAGAAATTTAATAGAAAATACGGAATTAAATAAGGGGATACCCCTTATTTTTTTCGTCTAAATAAAGTAGAATTATTTAAGAGGTGAATCGTATGATGTATCATCAATATCGACCTGGTTATGTAGAAGTGATATCAGGTTGTATGTTTGCGGGTAAAACAGAAGAACTAATAAGAAGAATTAATGTTTTGTCATTTGCAAAACAGAACATTCTTGTTTTTAAGCCATCCATCGACAACAGGTATAGTGAAGAAAAAATTGTTTCTCACGCTGGTAGTAGTGTTGATAGTATTGTGGTTAAAGAATCAAAAGATATTTTAGACTTCATTAAAGAAGAAACAGATGTTGTGGCTATAGATGAAGTTCAGTTCTTTGATCGTGATATTATCAAGGTTACAGAGCATTTAGCAAAACAAGGTAAGCGTGTCATGGTTGCCGGATTAGACACAGATTTTCGTGGTGAGCCTTTTGGTGTGATGCCAATGTTAGTAACGACAGCAGAGTTTGTAACAAAACTAACTGCTGTTTGTACGAAATGTGGAGCTCCAGCAACACGAACACAACGTTTAGTGAATAAAAAACCAGCTTCATACTATGACCCTATTATTTTAGTAGGAGCTTCTGAGAGTTATGAAGCACGTTGCCGTCATTGCCACGAAGTCATTGATAAACCTGTGCTATAGATGACAACTATTGCATTAAAACTAAAATCATATATCGCTCCAAAACATTTTTATAAGAAGGTAGCATTTGTGGCGTTACCAATCACCATCCAACATTTGCTTAATAACATGATGGGCGTTGTTGATGGGATTATGGTTTCCGTCATTAACCAAGTGACTGCTGTTGGAACAGCATTACAAATTGAAATGCTTGTATTAACCATCACATATGGTGTTGCTAGCGGAGCTTCAATTTATATTGCACAATTTTTTGGTTCTAAAGATGCAGCAGGGCAAAGAAAAGCGTTTGGTTTTGGTATGATTCTATCGTTATTAGTGGCGCTTTTCTGGTTCTTACTCGCATTATTATTTGGAGAGACGATTATCAGATTTTACATCCAAGATCCAACAGTTGTGGAAAACAGTTTGAAATATCTTAACATTACAATGTACTCTTATTTTCCATTTGCAATTCTCATGATGTTTAGTTTTGCATATCGTTCAATACAAAAAACTAAAATACCAATGGTCATTGGCGTGGTGTCTATGGCACTGAATGTGATATTCAATTATATTCTAATATTTGGACATTTTGGGTTTCCTACTTTAGGTATTGTCGGTGCAGCATATGGCACGTTATTAGCTCGCCTTATTGCTGTTGGATTCTACCTAACGTATGCAATAAATCAAAAAGAATCATTCATTGGTAAGCCAAGTGAAATATTTTCATTTAACAAGCATCAATGGAAAGTGATGTCTAACCGGACGTATCCTTTGATGATAAACGAGTTTTTCTTTGGATTAGGTTCAACATTGTTTATTAGATTTTATGGTACATTAGGAACCAATGCCATGGACAGTTATTATGTAGCCTTCAAGTTATCACAAATGTTTATGTTTGTTGTAATGGGAATCAATGCTGCAACAGCAGCAATACTTGGAGCGGATCTCGGTAAAGGTGATTTAGATAAAGCTAAAGAAAACGCACATCATTTCATTGGTCTTGGTGTTACGCTATCATTAACAATGATAATGATAATTATGTTATTGGCTCCAAGATTGGTTGGGTTATATCAACTAAGTGATCAAATGGTAATTGATAGTGCAGTATTAATCGTAAGATTCTTTGCACTTAGACTTGCACTGCGCATGTTTAACGTCATGATATTCTCTTCCCTAAGAGCTGGAGGGGATTCGCGCTTTCTTACTTTTTTAGATGCAGGAATACTTTGGTTGGTGGGGTTACCACTTGCTTATGTGCTGGTTTATATTTTGAAATTAGATAATTTACCGATTATACTATTAATAGTTCAGATTGAACAAGTTATTAGGTTAATAATTGGTTCAATTCGTGTTAAGAAGGGTAGTTGGCTCAATAATTTGACACATGAGCTAGCTTAGGAGGATTAGATATGGAAGCGATGATTTTAAAAGGAAAACGATACTTAGAACGTTACAAAGCGTTAGATGAGATGATGATGGATGAAGCAGTTTTAAAAAATCCAAAAAAAATGACAGCTGTTGCTAAAGAACAAGCCTCAATTCGTGATATTGTTGAGACATTTAAGGAATACCAAACCATTCATGATCAACTTGAGCAAGCAAAAGTTCTTTTAAATGAAAAAGAAGAAGATATAGTAGAGATGGCAGAAATGGAAATCGAAGAACTGGAACCCAAACTTGAAGATTTAAAAGCAAAATTAGAAATTCTCATGCTACCAAAAGATCCAGATGATGATAAAAATGTGATAATGGAGATCCGTGGAGCCGCTGGTGGGGATGAAGGCAATATATTCGCGGGGGATCTTTATAGAATGTATTCACGTTATGCTGAGTTAATGGGTTGGAAAACTGAAGTGCTAGAGGCAAATGAAGCTGAAGCTGGAGGGTACACTTTAATCTCATTTATTGTCAAAGGAGAGCAAGTGTTTCGTTATTTGAAGTTTGAGTCAGGAGCACACCGTGTTCAACGAGTTCCAAAAACCGAAACACAAGGGCGTGTACATACATCAACAGCTACAGTATTGGCGATGGCTGAAGCGGAAGAGGACGATATTGAAATCAATCCTGATGATTTGACTATTGATACTCATCGAGCAAGTGGTGCTGGTGGACAACATGTTAATAAGACGGATTCAGCTGTTCGAATAACCCATGTTCCAACTGGAATAACAGTAAATGTCCAAGATGGAAGATCACAACATGCCAATCGTGATATGGCTATGAAAATAATCCGTGCTAGAGTTTATGAAGCTCATATGGAGAAAATCGAAGCTGAAAAAGGACAAGAACGACTCACAAAAATTGGGCGTGGTAGTCGATCTGAAAAAATCAGAACTTACAATTATCCTCAAAATAGAGTGACAGATCATCGTATTGGACTAACCATTGTTCAACTAGACAGAATTGTTGAAGGAAAAATGGATGATATCTTTGAAGCACTTTTACAGTGGGAACAAAAAGAGAAGTTAGAAGCTCCAATCAATGAAAACACCTAGACAGTTACTAAATACATTAAAAAAACAAGGGATTAATCCGTTCTATATTAGTACATGCAAGCGATTGTTGTTTGAGATGCTTTTTGAACATGGGTTGGACTTATATAAACATATGGATGAAACATTAGATGAAGAATTTGTTGGTTTTTTCAACCAGAGAGTCAAAAGAATATTAAATGATGAGCCTTTAGGGTATGTATTGGGTTATGAATGGTTTTATGGGTATAAAATCATAGTTGATGAACATGTTCTTATACCAAGAAGCGAAACAGAAGAGCTTGTTGGTTATGTTTGTGAAGCTATTGATGAATATTTTGTTGACGAACCTGTTGTTATTTGTGATATAGCTACAGGTAGTGGAGCTATTGCAGTAGCACTAAAAAATGAAATCTCGAATTCTAAAGTTATAGCAAGTGATATTAGTAGTGAGGCGATTGAGATTGCTAAAAGAAATGCTCAAATCAATGATGCTGATGTTGATTTTCATGTGGGTGATATGGCAATACCTTTGATTGAAAGCAATATTAAAGTTGATGTTTGTGTTTGTAATCCACCATACATTAAAAGTGATGAGAATATCGAGTTGTCAGTTAAAGATTATGAACCCCACGTTGCTTTATTTGGTGGGCAAGATGGTCTTGATTTGTATCGTCGTTTGTTAGATCAACTACCTATGATTTTAAATGACAAAGCAATAGTTGCATTTGAAATAGGTTTTGATCAAAAGGAAGCATTGCTTATAGAGATTATGACTCGTTTTAGTAACGTGAAAGTAGTGACTAAAAAAGACATTAATCAAAAAGATCGCATGGTTTTCATGTATTTCTAACTCAAAAAAAGATGTAAAAACCGGAAAAAATAAAAACAAGTCTTCTTATGAAACAAGTAAGCTCTCAATTCTAAGTTATAGATGATGGGTCAGTTTGATTACTCAAATGGGTAACCCAATAGGTTAATAATAAAAGCACTAATTTGCTGAAAGAGTTAAGTAAAAATAAATATCTATTACTCATACAAACAAACCTAATTTTCACTTAAATCATATTTAATTTAAGCACCAATATGGTGTTTTTTGTATTCTTGATAAGGTAATAGTATGATTATAATCGTGTGATAGAGGTCAAAGTATGATAAAATAACTATGAAATTTGGAGAAAATATGGAAACTAAAATACTGAAAAAAGAAGATATTAAATCAGCAATTGAAATCTTAAAAAACGGGGGTTTAATTGCGTTTCCGACTGATACAGTTTTTGGGTTAGCTGTTTTAGCTAGTAATAAAGAAGCTGTTGCTAAACTTCAGGAAGTCAAGAGAAGACCTGATAACAAGCCTTTCCCAATGATGGTATCAAGTTTAGATCAAATAGAAGCTGTTGCAAATTTAACGATGCGAGATCGACAGATTATTACACGTTGGATGCCCGGGGCATTGACGCTCGTTTTAAACAAAAAGAAAACATATCGAGATGATCAACAACCTCAGTTTCCTACCGTTGGTGTAAGAATGCCAAAAGATGAGTGGATTTTAGAAATTATACAAGGGGTAGGGCCGCTTCTAGTTCCTAGTGCAAATATTTCAGATGATCCTCCTGCTACCACGTTTGAAGAAGTCTATAAATCATTTGATGGTTTAATTGATGGGATTGTAGTCGGAAAGACAAATCACGCGATGCCTTCAACAGTTTTAGATGCTTCATCTGAGACATTAAAGGTTTTAAGGCAAGGTGACATTACTCTTGAATCAATTAAGCATGATTTAACAGAGTACCTTCCATTAACAGTAGCTATCGCAACCGATCATGGTGGTTTTGAGATGAAAGAGAAACTCAAAACGATGCTTGAAAAGTGGGGATATGAGGTCATGGACTTTGGTTCATTTGATCAAGAAAGTGTGGACTACACAGATACGATTTATCCTGCTGCAAAGGCAGTGGCTGATGAAGATGCTGATTTAGGAATTATTTTCTGCGGGACTGGTATTGGGGCTTCTATAACAGCAAACAAAGTGAAAGGTGTACGATGTGCTTTGGTAAATGATGTTTCTTTAGCTCAAGTAACACGTGAACACAACAATAGCAATATGTTAGCTATGGGTGGTCGCGTGATAGATGAGGAAATGATGCAAAAAATTGTTTCAAAATGGTTAACAACACCATTTAGTGAAGATGAAAGACACCAACGTCGAATTGACAAAATAAGAAAAATAGAGGATCAGGAAATAGATGACTAATCAAGAAATTTTTTCGATAATTGCTCGCGAGAAGAAAAGACAAGATGAAACGATAGAATTGATTGCATCTGAAAATTTCGTTAGCGAGGATATACTTAAAGCTACTGGAAGTGTATTAACTAATAAGTATGCTGAAGGTTACCCTGATAAGCGTTATTATGGTGGTTGTCATGTTGTGGATGAAGTAGAGAGTCTTGCGCAAGATAGTTTAAAAAAATTATATGGTGCTGACCATGCCAATGTTCAACCGCATTCGGGGTCTAGTGCCAATATGGCTGTATACATGAGTGTTTTGAAACCTAATGATGTTGTCTTAGGAATGGATTTGAAATCAGGTGGTCACTTGACGCATGGACATCCTCTTAGTTTTTCAGGTATACTTTATAAGTTTGAGAGTTATGGTGTTAATCCTAATACTCATTTAATTGATTATGATGAAGTCTTGGCTATTGCTCAAAAAGTTAAACCTAAACTAATTGTTGCAGGAGCGAGTGCTTATCCACGAACCATTGATTTTGAAAAATTTAGAGCAATCGCAGATCAAGTTGGGGCATACCTTATGGTGGATATGGCGCATATTGCTGGTCTTGTTGCTGCAAAACTACATCCTTCACCGGTTCCATATGCTGATTTTGTAACATCGACAACTCACAAAACATTAAGGGGGCCAAGAGGCGGTATTATTCTTTGCAAAGAAGAATATGCAAAAGATATTGATCGAGCTGTTTTCCCGGGCATTCAAGGCGGACCTTTGATGCATATTATAGCCGCAAAGGCCATATGTTTTAATGAGGCGTTGCAACCATCGTTTGCAGAGTACCAACAACAAGTACAAGCTAATGCAAGGGCGATGGCTGATGCATTTATAAAAGAAGGTGTGTCAGTCATAACAAAAGGAACTGACAATCATTTGATTTTAGTTGATGTTAAGAAATCATTTGATGTATCAGGCAAAGATGCAGAGAAGATACTCGAATCAATTCACATCACAACGAATAAAAATACGATTCCATTTGATTTGTTGTCGCCTTTTGTAACAAGTGGGTTAAGATTAGGGTCAGCTGCGATGACCACCAAAGGTTATCGAGAAGAAGATTTTGTGTTAATCGCCAAGTGGATTGTTGAAGCACTTAAAGGGGATGAGTCATCTCGCCTTGAATTAGCTAAATCAATTCAAAAATGGATTAAAAATAAATAAGGAGAAACTATGTTACATGTATTAAATCATCCTCTTATTACTCACAAGCTAACGCAAATGCGTAATAAAGAAACAGGGACAAAAGATTTTAGGGAAAACCTAGATGAGGTTGCTGGACTAATGGCTTTTGAAATTTCACGAGACTTACCTTTAGCACCAATTACAATTGAAACCCCTATGGGGCCTTGTGAGACACAAGAGCTAGCTAAGAATGTGGTACTTATTCCAATTTTACGTGCAGGACTAGGAATGGTTGATGGGATTTTGAATCTTATTCCTACAGCCAAAGTTGGACATGTTGGGTTATACAGAAATGAAGAAACACTTCAACCTCATGAATATTATGCAAAATTTCCATCAAACATGAAGGAAGCAGTTGTGATGGTATTAGACCCGATGTTAGCGACAGGTGGATCAGCGAGTGCAACCATATCACTACTTAAAAAACAAGGGTGTAAAACAATCAAACTCGTGTGTTTGGTTGGTGTACCTGAAGGAGTAAAACGTGTTGAGGATGATCATCCAGATGTTGATATTTACTTAGCAGCACTTGATGAAAAACTAAATGAAATTGGATATATTGTTCCAGGTCTTGGTGATGCAGGGGATCGTATTTTTGGAACAAAATAATGAAAAGAGCAATCTTAAAAGCACTCGGACTTGGTTTTGTAATAGCTTTTAGCGTTGGTGGGTTTACTTGGTTAGGGTATTATGTCGATTCTCTGTTCGGGTCGCAACCAGCATTTACAATTGTAGGAGCCCTGTTTGGTGTTTTTAATGCTTTTTATTATCTATGGAAGTGGACAAAAGAATGAATCAAGATTACTCAAAAAACATGTTGGTAAAAGCCCTTTATTTAGGGGCACTTGTATCAGTTTTGCTGATGTTCATTCATGTAAAATATGGTTTGGGATTCTTCCTTGGAGTTTGTGTTAGTGGGGTGAATCTGGCACTTACTACCGCTCATGTTGATCGCATTCTAAAAAGCAAGAAAACCAAAATATCTTTATCTATTACCCATTTCATGTTAAAATATGCATTAATAATTTTGGCATTTTTAATAAGTGTTACTATCCCAGATTGGGTTAATTTATACACGGTAGCACTAGGGTTATTTATGTTTAAGATTATGATATATGTTAAAGAGATTTTTTTTAGAAAGAAAGGAGAGAGTTAGCCAATGATGATAGCAACTACAAAAATTACTATACAAGCAGACGTACTATCAATATTGATTATTTCAACACTGATTCTATTATTTATCTTTGTTGTTAATAGAAAAGTTAAACATGCTAATCCTCTTCAGAAACCTAAAGGTATAGTCTCTTTGTCAATGATGATGGTAGAAGCAATGACAAAGTTTACAAAAGAAAACATGAACCACTACACATCACAAAACTATGCACCTTATGTAACGGTCTTAGCAATTTACTTGTTGTTAAGTAACATTTCTGGATTATTTGGTATTTCACAACCTACCAAGAACTTCAGTGTTACATTTACATTAGCATTGGTTACATTTATACTTATACAGCGAGCAACGATTAAAACGGTAGGGATTAAAGGTTTTATCAAAAGTTTCTTTGAACCACATCCATTGTTTTTCATTATGAACTTCTTTGGTAAAATTGCTCCTGTCATTTCTATGTCGGTTCGTTTGTTTGGTAATATTACAAGTGGTTCCATTATTATGTTGTTGCTTTATGGATTTACTTACTATTTATCTAGTTTTGTTCCTTTTTTAGGACACATAAACTTTATAGGACCACTGATTGCTCCATTTTTTCATTTCTATTTTGATTTGTTTATTGGTGCAATTCAAATGTTTATTTTTATTTCACTAACAACGGTGTTTATTGGTAACGAGCTTACCAGTAATTAGAAAAGGAGAAAATTTATGGATATTGCATATGGTTTAGTCGCTATAGGCGGAGGAATTGCTATTTTAGCAGGTATGATGACAGGTTTTGGACAAGGTTATGCAGCAGGTAAAGCAGTAGAAGCAGTTGGTAGAAATCCTGAAGCAGAAAGCAAAATTCGCTCCATGTTGATTTTAGGTGCAGCGATTGCGGAAACAGCAGCCATTTATGGTATGTTAATTGCCTTTATTATTTTATTTGTTTATTAAGTTTTAATATAAGGAGGCGATTGTTATGTTTGAAATAGATATAGTAGGTAGCTTATTTCCAGATCCCATAACAATGCTTGCGCAGTTGATGGCTACAGGGTTATTGCTCGTTGTTTTTAAGCGATATTTTTGGGTACCAGTAAATCAATATATTGAAAGAAGAAATGAAACTGCGCAACAACATTTAACAGATGCTTATCAAGCTAAGGAAGAAGCGTTAGAGAAACAACAACAAGCCAAACAACAATTACAAGAAGCAGCAATGAAAGCGCAAAAGATTATTGAACATTCTGAAAGTGAAGCAAAAAAGATCAAAGAAGAAATGTTAAGTCAAGCGCAGCGACAAGCAAGACAAAAAATTGAACATGCTCAGTCGCAAATTGAATTACAAAGAAAAGATATGCAAACAAGTATTCGTAAGGAAATTGTTGAAGTTGCACTACTAGCAAGTGAGCGTTTGCTACACGATAAAATAGATGAATCTATCGATCGTCAAATGATTGAAGACTTTGTTAAGGATGTTGACAAATCATGATAAAAGTTGCAAGTCGCTATGCGGTAGCACTTTTTGATTTAGCATTAGAGCAAAATCAATTAGATGGCTATCAAAAACAACTTGCCTGGATAAATGATGTGTTCTTAGATGACACGGTGTTTCAGTTTTTTTCGTCTGTTAAAATTAGTAATTCAAAGAAGAAAGAAGTACTGGAATCTATTATCAAAGAACATGTGGGAACATATCTTGTTAATTTTTTGTATATCTTGATTGATAAGCGCAGAATATCATTGATACATACCATTGCCAAAGAGTTTCACTCGTTATGCAACAAACATAAGAATATTCAAGAAGGAGTAGTTTACTCAATTCGAAAACTTGCAGAAGATGAAATCAATGACATTGAGAAAGCTGTTAGCGAGAAGTTAGAGAGTAAAGTTGAGTTGAAAAATTATATTAATCCTCGATTATTGTCAGGTGTTCGGATTGTTATTGGTGATACGGTCATTGATGGCTCACTACAAGCAAAGATGGCACAATTAAAATTACAATTATTAAAGGAGAATAGGTGATCGTATGCAATTAAGACCAGAAGAAATTAGTGCTTTAATTAAAGATCAAATTAAAAATTATGAAAGTGAACTTCAAGTAGATGACGTGGGGTATGTTTTAAGTGTTGGTGATGGGATTGCATTACTACATGGGTTAAACAATGCCATGGCAGGCGAATTATTGATGTTTCCAAACGAAGTTGTGGGTATGGTTTTAAATCTTGAAGAAGACCATGTTGGAGCGGTTTTGATTGGGTCTGACGCACTTATTAAAGAAGGCGATGAAGTCCATAGAACAGGTCGTATCGTTGAAGTTAAAGTTGGTGATGCATTATTAGGGCGAGTAGTAAATGCTTTAGGTCATCCTATTGACGGAGCTGGCGAAATCGCAAGTGATAAATATCGTCCAGTTGAACGTGTTGCTCCTGGTGTTATGACAAGACAGTCAGTTAATCAACCGGTTCAAACAGGATTAAAAATAATTGACTCTATGATTCCAATTGGAAGAGGTCAACGGGAATTAATTATTGGCGATCGCCAAACAGGAAAAACAGCTATTGCGATTGATACGATTATCAATCAAAAAGATCAAGGGATGTACTGTATCTATGTTGCTATTGGACAGAAAGCATCTACAGTTGCTCAAATCGTTGAGAAGCTTAAACAACATGATGCAATGGAATATACAACAGTAGTTTCCGCAACAGCTTCCGAAATGGCACCACTTCAGTACATTGCTCCATATGCAGGGTGTGCTATTGGAGAAGAGTGGATGGAACAAGGTAAAGATGTTCTCATCATATATGATGATTTATCAAAACATGCTGTTGCATATCGTACGATGTCATTATTGTTGCGTCGTCCTCCAGGGCGCGAAGCTTATCCGGGAGATGTCTTCTATTTGCACTCACGTTTGCTAGAACGTGCAGCAAAACTAAATGATAACTATGGAGGTGGATCATTAACAGCGCTTCCAATCATTGAGACCTTAGCAGGTGATATCAGTGCTTATATTCCAACCAATGTTATTTCGATAACAGACGGGCAACTGTTTTTACAAACAGAGTTGTTTAACTCTGGTGTTCGTCCTGCTGTTGATAGTGGGCTGAGTGTGTCCAGAGTAGGTTCAGCAGCTCAAACTAAAGCTATGAAGCAAGTATCAGGATCATTAAAGCTTGAATTAGCTCAGTATCGTGAGTTGCTTGGATTTGCACAATTTGGGTCAGATTTAGATGCATCAACAAAGAAAATTATCGACCATGGTGCACGATTGTCAGAGTTATTAAAACAAAAGCAATTTGCCCCAATGCCATTGGCGTATAGTGTACTATCCCTATTTAGTGCGAAGTATAAGTTTTTAGAGACACTTGAAGTAGATGAGATTCAGGAGTTTGAAACACTTATGCACCGACATTTTAAAGATGAACATAAAGAAATAATTGATGAAATTTCAGACAAAAAAATGATATCTGATGAGCTTCACTCAAAAATTTATCAATCAATGGTCGAGTTTTTAGAGTTGTATAAGCAAATGAAAGGGAAGTCTTAAAAAATGCCTTCTGGTAAACAAGCGATTAAACGTAGAATTCGTTCTGTTGAAGCAACAAAGAAAATTACTCAAGCAATGGAAATGATTGCAATTAGTAAGTATCAAAAACAGAAGCTGATTCTAGAAAAAAACAAGGAATATAGTGATACGCTTGAAAAAGTATGCGCTCAGATTTTAAAAAGCGCAGAAAAAGAAGATGTTTTTTGGATGAAAGAACCTAAAGAAGATGACAATCCACTTTCTATTGTTCTAACATCAGATTTAGGTTTATGTGGAGCATATAATGCGAATGTTTTAAAACACTTTAAAAAACAAGCACCTAAAGGAAGTTATCTTGTTGTTGGAATTAAGGGGTACAGTTGGTTTAAGTATCGGAACTTTAAATTAAGTCGTGATTTAATCCTTTCTGATGATTTGGATTTCAAGACAATTAGTGATGCAATGGTAGAGGTAATTCAAAAGTATCGTGAAGGTGAAATCAGCAGTATCCGAATTTATTATACAAAGTTTCATAATTCAGTAAATTTTGAACCTGATTCAAAGCAATTGTTACCATTTTTAACACCAGAATCAGATGAAAAAGATGTGTTAGAAGCAGAAACTTTATTTGAACCAAATGCACAAACAATATTAGATCAGATGATTCCAATGACAATCATATCCATGGTTTATCGATTGTATTTAGAGTCAAAGACTAGTGAACAAGCGTCACGAAGAATTGCGATGGAAAACGCAACTGATAATGCTGAAGAAATTGTAGAACATCTTACATTAAAGTATAACCAATCAAGACAAGCTGCTATTACCCAGGAAATATCCGAGATTATTGCTGGTGCAGACGCTTTGTAGGAAAGGAATTCATATGAAAGAAAATAAAGGAAAACTTATTCAAATTATTGGACCAGTCGTAGATATTCGTTTTTCTGAGAGAGAATTACCAGCTCTTTATAATGCGATAGAGATATTTCATGGTGACAAAAAACTAGTTGTAGAAGTTGCTCAACATGTTGGAGATGACGTTGTCCGTTGTATTTCAATGGGATCAACTGACGGACTAGTTCGTGGTTTAGATGCTTATGATACTTTTGCTCCAATCCGTGTTCCTGTGGGCAAAGAAGTATTAGGCCGCATGTTTAATGTTTTAGGTGAACCGATTGATGAGAAAGATCCAATTCATGAAAGTGTTAAACGAGATCCAATCCATCGATTAGCACCAACTTTTAAGCAGCAACAAACAAACTCAGAGATTTTAGAAACAGGAATCAAAGTTGTTGATTTGCTTTGTCCTTATGCTAAAGGTGGTAAAGTCGGTTTGTTTGGTGGAGCTGGAGTAGGGAAGACAGTTGTCATGCAAGAACTAATACATAACATTGCAAAACAACATGGTGGACTTTCAGTTGTTGCTGGTGTTGGTGAACGTACACGTGAAGGTAATGATTTGTATCATGAAATGAAAGATTCAAATGTATTAGAAAAGACAGTACTTGTGTATGGACAAATGAACGAATCACCAGGAGCTAGGATGAGAGTTGCTCTATCAGGATTAACGATGGCAGAACATTATCGTGATGTTGATCATCAAGATGTTTTACTATTTATTGATAATATATTCAGATTTACTCAAGCAGGATCAGAGGTTTCGGCACTTTTAGGTCGTATGCCATCAGCTGTTGGTTATCAACCAACATTGGCTACAGAGATGGGACAACTTCAAGAGCGAATCACCTCAACAAAAGAGGGTTCGATTACTTCTGTTCAAGCAATTTATGTTCCAGCAGACGATTTAACAGACCCAGCACCTGCTACAGCATTTACACATTTAGATGCAAAAACAGTTTTAGATCGATCAATTGCAGCATTGGGTATTTACCCTGCAGTAGATCCTCTTGATTCAACAAGTCGGATGTTAGATCCACTTGTTGTTGGTGATGAACATTATAGTGTTGCACGTGGAGTTCAACAACTTCTTCAACGTTATAAAGAATTACAAGATATTATTGCTATTTTAGGTATGGATGAACTATCTGATGAAGATAAACTTATTGTGAATCGTGCACGACGTGTTCGTAATTTCTTGTCACAACCATTCCACGTTGCTGAGCAATTCAATGGCATTCCTGGAATATTTGTACCTTTGAGTGACACAATCGCAAGCTTTAAAGAAATCTTGAGTGGTAAAGCAGATGATCTTCCAGAATCAGCCTTCATGTATGTGGGGAATATTAAAGAAGCATACGAAAAGGCAGAAAAGAGTGAGTAGATATGTTTAAAGTACGCATTGTGACACCTCGTGGCTTATATAAAGTGTTTGAAACTGAAATTTTGAATGTTCAAACATCTGAAGGACAAATTGGTATTTTAAGAAATCACATGCCGATTGTTGCGATACTTAATATCTCGACGATGACTACGGTTGAAAGTGATGGTCGCCACAGTTATGCAATTGCAGGAGGAACGGTTTATTTTCAAAACAACTTGGCAACAATTCTAACGGATGCAATTGAGCGTAGTGATGAAATTGATATACAACGTGCAAAACAAGCAAAAGAGAGAGCAGAAGAGTTACTTGCAAAAAAAGAAGGTATTGATGTTAAACGTGCAGAAGTTGCATTAAAGCGTGCTATAAACAGAATCAATACTGCTTCATAAGGAGTTGATTGTGTGAATTCAATTGTTAGAATATTAATACATTTTTTCGGCTTTGGTGTTGCGATGCTTGGCTTGAGTAGTATTGACTTTAATCGATTACTCAAGAAAAACAAAGTGTGGCAAGCACAAGTTTTATACCTTATTTTATCGATGGTGATTGGGTATGGTGTTGCACAGTTTTTATTAAATATTATGTGGAATCAATTACAATAGTTTTGCGAGTGTTTGTATGTTATAATACAACTGCTTTAATTAATGGAGGTTTAATATGTGGTTTTCAAAATCAGTAGGCATTGACTTAGGAACAGCCAATGTACTTATATATGTAAAAGGTGAAGGTGTCGTTTTAAATGAACCTGCAGTTGTAGCGTTGGATGCAGAAACAAAGAAAACACTGTCAGTTGGGCAAGAAGCTAAGGACATGTTGGGGCGTACACCAGGAAGAATCATGGCGATTCGACCATTGAAAGATGGCGTTATTGCTGATTTTGAAGTTACCGAAATTATGCTACAGCACTTCATTAGAAAACTGAAACTAAAAGGAATGTTTTCACGTCCAACGATATTGATATGTTGTCCATCAAATATAACATCTGTTGAAAGAAATGCGATTCGTGATGCTGCTTATCGTGCTGGAGCAAAGCGTGTTTATATTGAAGAAGAACCAAAAGTAGCAGCTATCGGTGCAGGTCTTGATATTTCAAAACCAAGTGGTAGCATGGTTTTAGACATAGGTGGTGGAACAACAGATGTTGCAGTGTTGTCTTTAGGTGAGATTGTAACAAGCACAGCATTAAAAATTGCTGGGGATCGTTTAGATCAAGATATTATTAAATATGTTAAAGAATCATATAAGTTATTAATTGGTGATCGCACAGCTGAAGAAATCAAAAAAAGAATTGGTACAGCTTGGCGTGGATCTTCTCAAGAAACAATGGAAGTTAGTGGTCGCGACTTAGTGACAGGGCTTCCACATACTATTGTGATGAACTCTGAAGAAACTGAACTTTCCATGCGTGAAAGTTTACAAGATATAGTACGTGCTTGTCGCACGGTGCTTGAGCAAACACCTCCTGAATTATCAGCTGATATCGTTACTAGAGGCATCGTATTAACAGGTGGTGGAGCACTACTTAAAGGAATCGACGAACTATTAATGAATGAACTAAATATTCCTGTTTATACTGCTGAGAACGCACTTCGATGTGTTGCCGAAGGAACAGGCATCATGCTTGAATCACTTGGATTAAAAAGATAAGATCACTTATCTTTTTTTTTGGAAAATCTAGTATTTCTGCGAACTATCAGATAAGGAGATAGTTATGGAATATTTTGATTTTCTGAAGTATCAAGATAAACACTCATCAAAAGATAAACAAGAAATGATTATCAAGTATACATTGCTTTATCATCAATACATGTTGGATTTGCCAATGAAAGTAGCTATGATGGAGTGTTTGAGTGGTGTCAATCGTTTTGAAAGATCACAACCTCAGTACTTGCAATACGCAAACACGAGTATTCGTGTTGGTGATGTGTGCTATATCGATTATGGGCAAGCATACACTTATGAGGCGGGATTTCAACATTTTGGAGTTGTTCTTTCTATTGTACAAAATAAAGTGTTTGTAGTTCCGATGACTTCGAATAAGCAAACGTATATTAAAGCAGATCCAAACTGTGATTTTCCACAGTCTCATGTGTTCCAACTGGGCATAATAGAAGGCTTAAATAAACCTTCAGTTTGTTTTTTAAATGATGCCAAGTTCATCAATCGTGCTCGAATTATAAATGTTAGAGGTCATATTAACCCTCAAGAGATGTTGTTTAAAAAACTTAGAAAGAAAGTGTTTGAAACTATTTTTCAATAAATGACAACAGCTTTGATATAATAGACTAGGTGATGACATGTTTGAATACATCAGTGGTAAGTGGCTAGTGGCTGTTTCAGGTCAAAGTGATTCGATGGCTTTACTTTCTATGTGCATAAAACTTAACATGAACATTATGGTTTGTATTGTGCATCATCATAAACGTGCACAGGCAGATGATGAGATTAGATTTGTTGAGGAATTTTGTCGTGGACATAACATCGACTGTTTTGTTGTTGATGCACCATCGTTCAAATCCAACTTTCAAGACAGCGCTCGAAAATTTCGTTATCAGACATTTGCAAAAATTGTTCAAGAGAATGAAGCTTTAGGAGTTTTAGTTGCTCATCATCAAGATGATGTCATTGAAACTTATTTGTGGCAAAAAAAGAGGAATCATCGCGTTGATCATTATGGGATTAAGCAATCATCAATTATTGAAGGTGTTAAAGTTGAGAGACCTTTATTAAGTGTGACAAAAAAGCAAATACTAGATTACAACAAGGAAAATAATGTCCATTATTTTGAAGATCAGAGTAATGAAGACATGAGTTATGCTCGGAATAAAATCAGAGATACTTTAAAGAGTATGAAAGAGCATGAAAAACAAGCTATCTTAAATGAATGCCACACAAGACAACAAGAACTACTTCAAACACGAGAGTTTCTACAGAAATTTATTGGTAAAAAACTTGATATTGTTAAGCTATTGCAACTAGAAAAAACTAAACAACAAGAGTTGATGTGGATGTATTTATCTGATCAGAAATACCCATACGCAGTTTCAAGTAAGAAGATAGATGATATTATTCAACAATTAAAAACACATCATATTGGTATGATTCCATTAAGAAACGCCTATTGTCTGTACTACCAGTCCAAACAATTAGAACTTATCGTTAAAAATGACTGTCATTATAAGTTTACCTTTGATACAATAAAGAGCGTAAAAACTTCGTTTTTCACCATTTTATGTGAAAGTGATTCAGCGGAAGGCATCCATATCAAATCAGATGATTTTCCGATTACAATCCGCAATTTTCAAGATGGAGATAAAATGAAAGTTGAAATCGGTCATAAAAAGCTTACAACATGGTTTAATCAACAAAAGATTCCATGGCATGAGCGAAAATGTTGGCCCGTTGTTTTAAATAAAAACAACGAAATAATTTATGTTGTGGGATGGGGATGTGATGTCAATCATAGCACTAACAATCCCAATTTATTTATGATAAAATAAGGAATACACGGAGGAAATATGAGCCAATTGCATCGTGATGTAAAACTAGTATTAGTAAGTGAAGATGAGATTAAAAACAAGTGCAAAGAACTAGGAGCAATGATTACCCAAGATTATCAAAGTGAAGGTAAAGTTCCACTATTAGTTGCAATTTTAAAGGGCTCTATCCCTTTTCTTTCAGAACTAATGAAGCATATCGAAATTGATATCGAAATTGATTTCATGGATGTTTCAAGTTATGAAGGTACTGAGTCAATTGGTGATGTTCGGATTATTAAA